>Ga0210410_10002882_pt1 | contig 15335 bp, 11 predicted proteins | sample IncBWC4MmetaG_FD_161058 | JGI IMG/M metagenome (GOLD analysis project Ga0210410, IMG submission 161058) | Forest soil microbial communities from Barre Woods Harvard Forest LTER site, Petersham, Massachusetts, United States - Inc-BW-C-4-M | ecosystem: Environmental > Terrestrial > Soil >... | reverse complement strand
AGGGTGGGTTGGGCATGTGGATGGGCTGCGGTTTTATGAGCGGTCTTCGTGCTTAGAGCTGGATGCGGTGAGTGTGCGGAACCTGGAGCTGGTGGAACCGCTGTTTTCCGGAGAGTCGGCGCAGACTACGTTGTTCTACACGATGGATGCTTGCTGTACGCCGATGGGGAAGCGTTTGTTGCGGGCTTCGCTGCTGCGGCCGTTTCGTGGAGTGGCGGAGATTGAGGCTCGGCTGGAGGCGGTGGGGGAGGCTGCGGCTTCGTTGCGCAAGAGAGAAGAGCTGCGGCGGTCGATGGATGGGGTGCTTGATCTGGAGCGGCTGCTGGGGAGAGTGGCGCTGGATTCGGCTGGACCGCGTGAGGTGATGGCGCTGGCGAAGACGCTGGGTTGTCTGCCGGGGGTGGTGGCGGCGGTTCGTCTATTTGAAAGCGCAAAGTGGCAGGAGTTGGGCGCGAGTGTCGACCCGCTGGAGGATCTGCACGAGATGATTGTGCGGACGATTGCTGAGGAGCCACCGGTTTCGCTGGGAGACGGTGGGGCGATTCGTGAGGGTGTGGATGCGGAGTTGGATGAGCTGCGGGAGTTGTCGCGAAGTGGGCGGCAGTCGCTGGCGGCGATTGAAGAGCGCGAGCGGGCGCGGACGGGGATTGGGTCGCTGAAGGTGCGGTTCAATACGGTGTTTGGGTACTACCTGGAGGTGACGAAGGCGAATGCCAAGGCGGTGCCGGCGGACTATGAGCGGAAGCAGACGCTGGTGAATGCGGAGCGGTTTACGACGCCGGAGCTGAAAGAGTATGAGACGAAGATTTTGACCGCGCAGGAGCGCAGTGGCGAGATTGAGCGGAGGATCTTTGCGGAGTTGCGGCGGCAGTTGCTGGAGGCCGCGGGACGGATGCGGGAGACGGCGCGGAAGGTTGCGGAGATCGATCTGCTGGGATGTTTTGCGCATCTGGCTGCGTTGCGCGGGTGGGCGAGGCCGCAGGTGGAGGAGTCGGGAAGGCTCGAGTTTGTGCAGGCTCGGCACCCGGTGGTGGAGAGGCGAATGGAGGAGTCGGGTGGGGGACGGTTTGTGCCGAACTCGATATATATGGATGCGGGCTTGGATTCAAAGACAGGGCCGGCGGTGTTGTTGATTACCGGGCCCAATATGGGGGGCAAGAGTACGTATCTGCGGATGGCGGCGCTGCTGGTGGTGATGGCGCAGATGGGGTGTTTTGTTCCGGCGGAACGGATGAAGCTGGGATTGGTAGACCGGATCTATACGCGGATTGGGGCAAGCGATAACGTGGCGCGGGGGCGGTCTACGTTCATGGTGGAGATGACGGAGACGGCGGCGATTTTGAATACGGCTACGAACCGGTCGCTGGTGTTGCTGGATGAGATGGGGCGCGGGACGGCTACTTATGATGGGCTTTCGCTGGCGTGGGCTACGGTGGAATATCTGCATGACCGGATTGGGGCGAGGACGCTGTTTGCGACGCACTACCATGAGCTGACGCTATTGGCGGAGAGGCTGGAGCGGCTGACGAATCTGCGGGTGACGGTGAAGGAGACGGCGGGGGGAATCGTGTTTCTGCATACTGTTGAGGCTGGGCCGGCGAGTAAGAGCTATGGGATCGAGGTGGCGAAGCTGGCGGGACTGCCTGCGGGTGTGATCGCGAGAGCGCGCGAGGTGTTGAAGGTGCATGAGCGGGCGGAGACGCAGCAGATACGGGAGGCTTCGCCTGCAGCGGCGCAGATGCAGATGACGATGTTTACTCCGCTGTCGCAGAGGATTGTGGATCGGCTGGCGGAGGCGGATGTGGATGGTTTGACGCCGAGAGAGGCGTTGAATTTGCTGGCGGAGTTGCAGCGGGAGTTGAAGGCGTAAAGATCGACCGCGGATTGCACGGACAATGACGGATAAGAGCCATTACACGTTGAACGATAAAGACCAGGCAATGACAAGAGCAAATGCGGGGGGCTTCCCCATTCGACTTCGCTCAGGGTCAGAATGAAAGGCTTTAGGAGAGAGGGGATTCAAGCGTGATTCGATCGATGGTGGTGGCTGGGGTGATGAGTGGGACCTCGGCGGATGGGGTGGATGTGGCGGTGTGCCGGGTTTCGCCTGCTTCGGTTAAGGGTGGGATGCCGCGGGTGAAGCTGTTGGGGCATGTGGGGATCGGATATCCGAAGGACATCAGGGCGGCGGTGCTGGGTGCGATGGATGCGGATGCTATTTCGGTGGCTGAGCTTTCGCGGTTGAACTGGCGGCTGGGTGAGGTGTATGCCGATGCAGTGGTGAAGGCTCAGGAGAAGGTCGGAGTGAAGGTGGGGTTGGTGGGGTGTCATGGGCAGACGGTGTATCACCAGGGGGCTCCGGATAAATATCTGGGGAAGGTGCTGCGGGCTACGTGGCAGATGGGGGAGGCGGCGGTGATTGCGGAACGATTGCGCGTGCCGGTGGTGAGTGATTTTCGGCCGGCGGACTTGGCGGCGGGTGGGCAGGGTGCTCCGCTGGTGCCGATGCTGGACTACTGTATGTTTCGTTCGGCGAAGGTGAGCCGGGTGCTGCAGAACCTGGGAGGGATTGGGAATCTGACGGCGATTCCTGCGGGGGCTGGCGTGGATGGCGTGATGGCGTTCGATACCGGGCCGGGGAATATGGTGATCGATGCCTGTATGAGGCGGTTGTATGAGCGGGAGTTTGACCGAGGTGGGGTGGTGGCACGATCGGGCAATGTGTTGAAGGATGTGGTGGAGACGATTTTGAAGGAGGGGTACTTCTCCGCCCTGCCGCCGAAGTCTTGCGGGCGGGAGCAGTTTGGGGAGACGTTTGTTTCGCGGTTTGTTGCGATGTGCCGGAAGGCGGGTGGGCGAGAGGATCGGGATGAGGATGTGGTGGCTACGGCTACGGCTTTGACGGCGACTTCGATTGTGGATGCGTATCGGCGGTTTGTCTGGGGGCATGTGGGGGAGGCGGCTCCGTTGTCGCCGGTGGAGTTTGTGGTGGCGGGAGGTGGCGCGAAGAATGATGTGCTGATGGGGATGCTGCGGGAGGGGTTGGAGCCGTTGAAGGTGAAAGTGAGGATGATGGAAGAGTTGGGGGTTCCGGCGCAGGCGAAGGAGGCGGTGGCGTTTGCTCTGATGGCGTGGTTGAGTTGGAACGGGCTGCCGGGGAATGTGCCGGCAGCTACGGGTGCGCGGAGGGCGGTGGCGTTGGGGAAGGTTAGCCGCGGATGATGATTGCCCACCTTACCACCCCACTAGCGAAGCTAGCGGGGGCCCGGCTTAGCGCAAAGGGCGCGCGAAGATGGGGCACCCTGGTTTGTGGTGGGCTAATGGTTGTTGGGTGTTTGTTGATGGTTGGGTGTCGAACGCGGGTGGAAGCGCCGGGGGCAGTGGTGATGATTATTGAGAGTAGCCCGAATAATCTGGATCTGCGGGTGGGGACGGATGCGCAGTCGGAGCGGGTGGGTGGGCAGATCTTCGATGCATTGGTGAAGAAGGATGAGCACTATGACCTTCGCCCTTGGCTCGCGACGAACTGGGAGCAGCCGGATGCGCTGACGTGGGTGTTTCATCTGCGGGATGGAGTGCGGTTTCATGATGGCAGGCCGCTCGAGGCCGAGGATGTGGCTTATACGATCCGGAGCTTGATCGATGGTGCCGTCGGAAATCTGGTCACGGCAAAGAGTGGGAACTTTGCGGCGGTGAACAAGGCCGAGGCGCGTGACCGATTGACGGTGGTGGTGCGGATGAAGCGGCCGGATGCGGGGCTGCTGTTCAATATGAGCGATGGGTTGTTTGGGGTGGTGCCGCGCGGCTCGGGGAAGGATTTTGGATTGCATCCGGTGGGGTCGGGGCCGTTCCGGTTTGTGAGTGCGGTGCAGGATAAGGAGGTGATTGTGGAGAGGAACCATGATTACTGGGCCGATGGGGTTGATGCGTTGCCGGCAGTGGCGGCGGGGGCGCAGAGGATTGAGCGGATACGGTTCACGGTGGTGCCGGATACGATTACGAGCGCGCTGGAGTTGAAGAAGGGGTCGGCGGATTTAGCCAGCAATGTGGTGACGCTGGATATGATCCATACGTTGGAGGCGGAGCCGAACCTGAAGGTGGAGTCGGGAGGCGGGTCGCCGGTGGTTTATGTAACGTTTAATGTTACAGATAGATTGTTGAAGGACAAGCGAGTGCGGCAGGCGGTGGCTTGCGCGATTGACCGGCAGGCGATTGTGGATGCGATCTGGCGGGGACAGGCTCGGCTGGCGAATACGCTGTTGCCCATCGGACATTGGGCCGGGGCTACGAATGATGAGCTGGCACAGGGACCTAGCGATCCTAGCTATCCTCATGATGTGGCTCGGGCGCAGCGGCTGCTGGAGGAGGCAGGCTTCCCTGCCGGAAGAGACGGCGTGCGAATGCGGTTGACGATGAAGACGAGCACGGATGAGACGACTCGGCTGATGGCGGCGGTGTTGCAGCAGCAGCTGCGGGCGGCGGGGATTCAGCTTGAGATTCGGTCGGCGGAGTTTGGGACGTTTTATGCGGATGTGACTAAGGGAGCATTTCAGATTTATGCGCTGCGGTGGATTGGGAGTAATGAGGACCCGGATATCTTTCATTATGCGTATGGGTCGGACAGGATGCCGCCAAAGGGGGCGAATCGAGGGCGGTACTCGAACCCGCGGGTGGATGCGTTGCTGGCGGAGGCTTCAGCTTCGTCAGATCGGGCGGTGAGGAAGAAGGACTATGTTGAGGTGCAGCGGATTTTGGCTGAGGAGCTGCCGGGGATTCCGCTGTGGTATCCAAATAACGAGCTTGTGCATACGCGGCGGATTGTGAATGTGCGGCCGCGAGCGTCCGGCACCTTCGACTTCCTGCGGGAGGCCGAGGTCACCGGAGAGGCTGCGCGGTAAGTGGTTTATACCTTCTTGGCTTGCCAGAGGGCGATGGTAGCTCCGCCTGGATCCCTGAGGACACTCATATGGCCGTGGCCTGTGACCTCGCGGACGTCGACGATGACTTCGGCGCCGAGGGATTTTGCTTTGACGGTTGAGGCTTTGATGTCATCGACGCCGACGTAGGGCAGCCACATGGATGGAGCGCCGGGCATGGGGTGTTTCATCATACCGCCGATGGGATTGTCGCCATTTTTGATGAAGGTGTAGTCCATGCCCATGCCGGGAACGTCTTCGAGCTTCCAGTCGAAGAGTTTGGAGTAGAAGGTTTTGGAGCGTGGGACGTCGGAGGCGTTGAGCTCCGTGTAGACGAATGGGTTTGCCATGATCTCTCCTTCTGATTTTGGCTTTGACCGCCGATTTGATTATGCAGACGTAGTGAGAGTGCGCTGCAGGCGAGTGAGGCAGCCGTTCCAACCTTCGTTGTGCTTGTCGCGGTCCTCGGTGTTGGTGAACTTCTCGTGGGTGATGGTGACCTTGGTGGCGTCGCCATCGGGGTTGAAGTCGACGGTGACGAGGGTGTCGGACGCAGGGCCGCCCTCCCAGCGCCAGGTGTAGACGAGCTTGCGAGGTGGTTCGATGAGGCGATAGGTGCCAAGGATCGTGTGGACGTTGCCGCCTTTGTGGGTGATGGCGATGCGGTACTCGTGGCCGACACGGAGGTCGACGTTGGCTTTGGTGGTGTAGTCGTCGGTGGGGGCGAACCACTGGCCGAGCTGGTTGGCGTCGGTCCACGCATTGAAGACGCGTTCGACCGATGCGGGATAGGTGCGGGAGATTACGAGCGACGTGGGGGATGCGACGGCGGCTTGCGACATGCTTTGTTCTCCTGTCTTTTGATTTTCTGGGGATCGGTTCGTTCGAGGAATCTGCCGAGGTTGTCGAGCTGGTTGTCCCAGAAGACGCGGTAGAGGGAGAGCCAGTCGGCGGCCTGCTGCATGGGGGCTACGGTAAGGCGGCACATGCGGACACGTCCGGTTTTTTTCTGCTCGATGAGGCCGGCCTGCTCGAGCACGCGAAGGTGTTTGAGGATGGCGGGCATGGAGATGTCGTGCGGGCGCGCGAGCTCAGTGACGGAGGCGTTTCCACGCTGCAGGGAGGTGAGGATGGTTCGACGCGTGGAGTCGCTGAGGGCAGAGAAGGTGGCGTCGAGGCTGGCCGAATACTTAACCATAAGGTTATGTATTATTACTGGACCGGGTGACGTGTCAAGGGGGTGATGCGGATTTCTTGCCTCGGACTTCTTGCCTGGTGGAGTTGTCCCGGACCTATGGTTTCGCAAAAGAAACGCTTCCCGCTGAACAAATACCATCCTCCGCCGATAGAGAGTCCAGCCGCAACCAAGACCGTTCGAACGGAGCATGCTCATGAAGTCACGCAGCCTCTCATTCAGCGCCCTCACTCTTGCCATCACTTTTGCGGCTTCCCCTGCCTTCGCGCAAACCCCAACCCTTGAGGACGCTGCTCTCCGCCCTGGCCCTGCCCCGCTGCCCACCGATCACTTTGCCAGTTCAGCCGGCTTTGTTACTGCCCCTCCGCATGCTCGTAGGACAACTCGGAGCTATCGCCCGTTTTCCAGCCTGGGATTCGCCACGCGAGCCGGGTTCGCCGGGACCGGCTTCGATGTCGCCACGCCGCTCGCAACGAGATTCAACCTGCGCGCCGGTACTGATTTCTTCAGCTACGACACCAGCTTCCAGGAAGAAGGCGCCAATGTCGGCATCAACCTCCACCTCCGTTCGAGCCACGCAGCCCTTGACTGGTTCCCTTTCGGCGGACACTTTCGCCTCAGTCCTCAACTCGTCTTCGGCAACAACAATCGCATACTGGCCACAGCGATCATCCCGTCGGGCAGCACCATTACGCTCAATGGTCAGGATTACATCAGCAGCTACACCGACCCGCTCCGCGGCTCCGGACGGATCGACTTCCGCAAAGTTTCGCCGGGCCTCAGTTTTGGTTTCGGCAACCTCATTCCGCGTGACCGCAGCCACTTCAGCATTCCAATCGAGGCCGGCTTCTACTACGCGGGGCAGCCCAGCCTCCAACTAGCCTTCTTCGGGAGCGCCTGCGATCCCAACCTTTCACCCTCAGTGGGCTGCGAGGCCGTCAGCCAGGATCCGGGCTTCCAGCAAAACCTCGCCGCCTTCAAAGCGCGCAACGATCACAATCTCAGCTACGCCAGCTTCTTTCCTATCTTCTCTGCTGGCTTTGGCTACCGCTTCTGGTAGCAAATCGCTATGCATGGACAATCGCTTGTCTAAGGGGGAATAGCACTATTTAGAACTTGACACTGATCGGTCCGCAGGTGCTCAATGGTGTACGCCGCTCCGCCGGTGTTCGTACGGGCAGGAGAGCGATCCCTTCAACGCGAGTACACCGCACATGACTCTTCGGCCCTTCGTGACTTGTTTTCTTACGCGTGGTTTGCTCGCCGCTTTTCTGGCCGCAGCCGCCCCACTCTCCGGATTCGCGGCCTCGAGTAAAGATGTCGCCGTGTGGCTGACGACAGCGGACAAGACGAGTCTTCTGGCCGAGCAGCCGCACCGCCTTCGCTTCGCCAAGGGGTCCGCGGGAGCTAAGGCGATCGTTATCGATGACGGCACAAAGTTCCAGACAATGGATGGGTTTGGCCACGCTCTTACCGGTGGCACGGCGCAACTGATGATGAAGATGTCCCCTGCTGCGCGTACCGCGTTGCTGAAGGAGCTGTTTGGCGATGGGCCGGGGGAGATAGCAACGAGTTACATCCGGGTGTCCGTGGGCGCATCCGATATGAACGACCACGTTTACACGTATGACGATATGCCCGCCGGGCAGACTGACGTTGATCTGAAGAACTTCTCGCTCGCTCCGGATATCGCCGACGTGATTCCGGTGTTGAAGGAGGTGCTTGCCATCGATCCGAAGATCAAGATTCTCGCCTCGCCGTGGACCGCCCCGGCATGGATGAAGGACAACGATGATGTGAAGGGCGGTTCTCTGAAGAAGGAGAACTATGGGGCTTATGCGACCTACTGGGTGAAGTACCTGCAGGGCATGAAGGCCGAGGGTATATCGATCGACGCGCTGACGCCACAGAACGAGCCGGAGAATCCGAAGAATACGCCAAGCATGGTGATGACATCGGAGGAAGAGGCTGATTTTATCGGCAACTATCTGGGGCCGGCAGTGACGAAGGCTGGGTTGACTACCAAGATCATCAGCTTCGATCACAATTGCGACCATCCGAACTATCCCATCGACATCCTGAAGGATAGTGTGGCGAACAAGTACACCGATGGCTCCGGGTTCCATCTGTATCGCGGCGAGATTACTGCGATGACCACGGCGCATGATGCCTTTCCGCAAAAAAACCTTTACTTCACGGAGCAGATGGTCGTGTCGCGTAAGAATGATCCCAACTTTGCGATTGCGAAGCCGGTTGCGCATCTGATTATTGGAGCTCCTGAGAACTGGAGCCGGAATGTGCTGCTTTGGAACCTGGCTGCCGATCCGCAGAATGGACCTCATACCAATAACGGCGGTTGCCCTGTCTGCTCCGGCGCAATCACGCTCGATGGCGATACTGTAGTGCGCAATCTGGCTTATTACACGGCGGCGCATGCCTCGAAGTTTGTCCCGGCGGGATCGGTGCGCATTGCTTCAAACGGGGCACCGGATGCGTTGCCTCATGTCGCATTTCTGACACCGCAGAAGCGTCACGTGTTGATCGTTAGCAATACGACGGAGCAGGAGAGTACGTTCTCTATTCGCTTCAAAGGGAAGGATGCTACCGCAAGTCTGCCTGCGGGAGCCGTTGCTACCTACGTCTGGTAATCGACCCCTTAATCGGTTTTGTAAGAGATCTCAGGGAGTGAATTCATGTTTCGTCGCTGCTTGCTGCTGTTGACGGGTTTGTCCGCCGCTGCCATTTTGCAGCGCGCACAGGGGCAGTCTTTTTATCCGGTTCGCCTTGAGGACAAGTCCGCTGTCTATCTTTCGAACGATCGCTTTGGCACGAAGGGCGATGGCGTCGCCGACGACACAGCAGGATTGCAAAAAGCGATCGATACAGTTGCCGATACGACACGCCAGGGTATTGTCTTTATTCCGGAGGGCCGCTACCGGCTGACGCACACGCTGTATGTGTGGCCGGGGGTGCGCTTGATCGGCTATGGCAGGCAGCGCCCGACGTTTGTGCTTGCGGCCAGCACTCCGGGCTATCAGACGGGGCCGTCGTACATGGTGTTGTTTGCCGGGGGGAGGACCGGAGAGCAACGTCGTGGGGGAATGCAGCGGCCTGCGAATGCTCCTCCTTTGCCTCCAGTTCCCTTTCCTGGAACTGTTCCTCCGGCGACGGGCGTCGTGGATGCGAGTCCCGGCACGTTTTATTCGGCCATGAGCAATGTGGACTTTGAGATTGGCGACGGAAATCCGGGAGCGGTAGCGATTCGCTTCCATATTGCACAACACTGTTTCCTGACCCATATGGACTTCCATATTGGTTCCGGCATGGCGGCTCTTCACGATATCGGGAATGAGGGCGAGGATCTTCATTTTTACGGGGGCCAGTATGGGATCATGACAGGGCGTCCCTCGCCGGGATGGCAGTTCACCCTGCTTGATTCTTCCTTCGAGGGCCAGCGGGAGGCGGCGATCAAGGAGCATGAGGCGGGGCTGGCGCTGGTTCACGATACTTTCAAGAACGTGCCTACTGCGATTGAGATCGAGCCAAAACATATTGAAGAGCTGTGGATAAAGAACTCGCGTTTCGAGAACATCTCGGGGCCCGCGATTGTCATCAGCAGCGAAGATTCGAGGCTGACGGAGATCAACGTTGAAGGCGCGCTGTGCACTGGGGTAAAGACTTTTGCCCAGCTTCGCGAGAGTGGCAAGATTTTTTCCGGCAGAGGGCAAATCTATCGTGTTGCGACCTTCACTCACGGCCTTATCTTCGATTCTCCACGAGCGAAAGGCGCGATTGAAACGCGCATCAACGCGGAGACACTTGCGGCGCTTCCGTCGGCTGACACGCCAGCGATCCATGTCCTCCCCTCGCAGACCGGGTGGGCGAATGCGATTGAGCTTGGAGCGAAAGGCGATGGATCGACAGACGATACTGCGGCGCTACAACGTGCGGTGGATACGCAACGTATCGTCTATCTGCCGAGCGGCCGTTATCGACTGACCGACACTCTGCGGCTTCGCCCGGATACTGTGCTCATCGGACTTCATCCAAGCACGACGCAGCTTGATCTCACGGACAGTACGCCTGGGTTTGACGGTACTGGATCGCCGAAGGCCATGCTGCTGGCTCCGCAGGGTGGATCGACGATCGTCATGGGCATCGGACTATTCGCCGGCGGCGTGAACAGCCGGGCAGTCGCTGCGATGTGGATGGCGGGGAAAGACTCCTTGATGGACGACGTGCGATTTCTCGGCGGCCATGGAACCAATAACGCCGATGGGACGCGTATGAATCCGTACAACAACACGCATAGCGGCGATCCGAACGCGCTGTATCGCTGGGATGCACAGTATCCGAGCCTGTGGGTGCTCAACGGCGGGGGCGGCACGTTTGCCGATATCTGGACACCGGTCACGTTCTCGCAAGCTGGCCTTTATGTGTCGGATACGAAGACTGAGGGTCATGTTTACGAGCTTTCGAGCGAGCACCATGTGCGGAATGAGGTGAAGCTGAAGCGCGTGGCCAATTGGGAGATTGTGGCGCTGCAAACAGAGGAAGAGCGTGGGGAGGGTCCGCAGTGCCTTCCGCTCGCCATCGAGGATTCGGATGACATCACCGTCGCGGAGATGCATGCATATCGTGTGGTGAGCAGTTTTGTTCCGTTTCCTGAGGCAATCCACGTTACGAACTCTCGCAATATTCGCTTTCGCAACCTGCACATCTATAGCGACAGCAAAGTTGCGTTTGATTCTTCAGTACGCGACGACGATAGCGGAGTGATCAACCGCGAGCTCGAGATGGCTTCCCTGACTCTTCCGGGGCACGCTGTGGCAGGCACGAGTACAGGTCAGAAACGCGCTGAGCCGAGCCGTCTGGTTGGAGGGTTTTTCAATCCGTCCAGCGCTACGGTGGATTCTGAGGGGCGACTCTACTTCCTCGATCCCGTGAAGCAGACCATCTACCGTTATCTTCCGGTGGAGAAGCGTCTTGAAGTAATACGTGACAACCCAATCGATCCCGCCAATCTATTCTTCGATCGAAGCGACAACCTGATGGTCGTCTCCTATGCCGGCACGGGAATGGTCTACAGCATGAAGCCGGACGATCCAGCCGATACGATTCAGATTTTGAAGCCGCAGCCCGCGGGGCTTCGTCCGGGATTGACTCCGGTGCTTGCCATCGACCACTGGCGCTTCGATAGTGAGCAGAATACCGATATTGGGGGAGCGAAGTCCTGGCAATACATCTCGCCGGATGGAAGCACTTTTTTGCCCGCCGGCGAGGATTTCGTGGGTGGTGCGCTTTACTACGGGATCAAGATGGCCGATGTGCTTCGAGCTTTTTCTCTTGGCAAAGTGACGCCAGGAAAGCCGTTTTACGTGAGCGACGAGCGCCAGAAAAAGACATACGCCGCTGAGGTTAAGGCTGATGGGTCATTGACGCAGGTGAGGCTTTTTGCAAATCGGGGTGGCGAGAGTGTTGCGGTGGGGCCGGATGGGAAGGTTTATCTCGCCGCGGGACAGATCTACGTCTATCATCCGGATGGCACTCCCGCTGGAGAGATCGATGTACCTGAGCGGCCAATTAGTATCGTCTTCGGGGGCAAGGATGGGCGAACACTGTTCATCCTTGCCCGGACATCCCTTTATTCAGTGGCGGCCCTTGGCGACGTGAAATAAGATCGGCCGGCTTCAAGGCAAGAGCGATCGGCTGAAGATTCAACGACGGTGAGGAAGGATTTTTTATTTCTTTGCTGCGAAGGTGATGGGATTCAGTTCCCCGCCCTGCTTTAGCTTATAGAAGCGATCTCCGGCGACGCTGTGAAAGACCTGTGTTTGGCCGCCGGGCCAGGACACCTCGAGTGTGTCGATGATTTTGGCCCTTCCAAGGCCAAAATGAAGGCGCAGATCATTCTGCGACAGATAGCTTCCGCCTGAGCGTACTTCACCTAGTTGCGTCTGACCGTTTGCCGTCACTCGTACACGAGCATTCAGCGCGAGCCGGTTTCGCGGCGCTCCTTCCAGTTCGACGCTGACCCAATGATTGGATGGATCGGGCTTTGCAGACAGTATCTGTGGGCTGCCGGTCAGGTTTTCCACGACGACATCGAGCGCGCCGCGGTTGAATAGATCTCCTACGGCTAGTCCACGGCCGACCTGTGGGGTGGTGGTCAAGGCATCGCCGACCTTTGCTGTGGCTTCGCGAAAGGTGCCGTCATGCGCGTTGAGAAAGACTAGCTTTGGTTCGCGATAGTGGATGCCAAGTTTCGCATTGTCCACCTGCGGGTAGACGTGGCCATTGACGAGAATGAGATCGAGCCAGCCAGAGTTGTTCAGATCGAGAAACGCGTCCCCCCATCCTACGTATGTTTCGGTTGAGTGGGCCACGCCCGCGGAGTGTGAGACATCGGTGAAGTTCATGCCTCCATCATTTCTGTACAGCGCCATGTACTCGTCGCTGAAGTGGCTGACGGCGATGCTCATGCGGCCCTTGTTCTCGAAGTCGCCGACGGCAAGCCCCATGTTGGCCTGCTCGACGCCGTCCTCGCTGAAGGCTACGCCGGCATCTGATCCGATCTCTTTGAAGCGACCGTCGCCTTCGTTGCGATAGAGATAGTTGGGTTCCCCATCATTGGCGACAAAGAGGTCGAGCTTGCCATCGTTGTCGAAGTCCGTCCACACGGCTCCGAGGCCGAAGTAGTGTTTGGGGTCGTCGACCCCGGCTTGTGCAGCGACTTCGGTGAAGGTGCCGTCGCCGTTGTTGTGATAGAGCGAGTCGGGAGAGCCCTTCAGGCCGCGAGGGCCGCACTGCACGGCGATTTCGTGATACTGGCAGGTCTTTGCCGAGCCGAAGAGAGGCAGATCGTTGAGATCGAGGTCAACGTAATGGGGAACGAAGAGATCGGGGAAACCGTCGCCGTCATAGTCTCCAAACGCGACGCCGGTCGCCCAGCCGGAGTCTTTTGCCAGGCCGGACTTTACGGTTACATCGGTGAATGTGCCGTCGCCGTTGTTGTGATAGAGCACGACGCTGCCGAAGCAACTGATGAGAAGGTCAGGCCGTCCGTCGTTGGTTACATCCGCGACCGCCGCTCCCATTGCCCAGCATGGATAGCCAACGCCGGCTTTGTCGGTGACGTCGGTGAAGGTTCCATCATGATTGTTGTGATACAGCGCTCCTTTGGCTTTCTTCCCCGCCAGAGCCATTGAAACGCTGGGCGCGTTGGTGAAATAAATGTCCAGCCAGCCATCGCCGTCGTAGTCGAAGAGCACCACGCCGCCACTCATGGATTCCACGATGTACCGTTGTTCCGGGCTGGAGAGGTGCTCGAAGTGAATCCCGGTTGACGCGGTAATATCCTGCAGCTTTGGCGTGTAGTCTGCGGACGGCTTGTCTTTGACTTGCTGTGCACGTCCCACGCATGCACACGCTATCAAGACTGCGATCCCGGCGATTGAGATCTTAATGGGACACCTTGGGTGGCGCGGGGTCGGGCTCATTGGTTTGATCTTCTGTGGCATTGTGCGGCGCTTGAATACGCATTGTGCCATACACCTGTCGCAGTCCGTCTTTGATTTCCTTGTACTTCTGATACTCGGCAAGCTCTCGCTTCGCGTCGTCCGGCCTGTGCATCTTGCGGTAGAGCGCACTTAGCCGGAAGTGCGCGAGTATGTTGGTTGGGTCTTCTGTCAGGACTTGTTGTAGTAGCGGAAGGGCCTTCTCGTTCTCGTTTCTCTCGCTGTAGACGCGCGCCAGGCCCAACGCTGCTTCTGCATTGTTCGGTTGCTGGCTGAGCGCACGCTGATAGAAGCTGGCGGCGCTGTCGAGGTCTCCGCGGCCTGCGTGCAGATCTCCCAGCCGAACGGCAGCCTGCAGCTCGCGAGGATTCTTTTCGAGCGCAATGGTGTACTCGTGCTCGGCCTGTGCGCGGTCGGCCTGACTGTCGGATCCATGCAATGCTTCGGCGAGCTCAACGTGGATTCCGGGGAGGTTGGGATCGACCGCGATCGCTTTTCGCAGAGCTGCGATAGCGCCGGGCAGGTCGCGGATGCGTTCCAACTCGTGGGCGATGGCCTGCTGCATCTGTCCCGACTGCGGCGCGGCGAGCGAGAGAGTGAGCAAGGCCTCCCCGGCAAGGTCGGTGTGAATGCGATAGGACGCGTAGAGAATCTCCGGGTCGGTGGGGGCTTCGTCTTGCAGCCTGGCTATGGTTACTGCGGCCGCGGGCAAATCCTGTTTTGCCGTATCGATTTCGACGAGCGTGAGTCCAACCTCTTTGCGGAGCTTTGGGTCGGGCAGGTTTCCCATGGCCGCTGACAAGTCCGCATGCGCGGCGTCGAGTTGACCGAGCTGGTATTCGCATAGCCCAAGAAGCGCCTGGATGCGCGGAAGGTTGGGATTGAGTTGAATGGCCTTGCGAAGATGCTCCAGCGCTTCAGCCTGACGGGACTGGAAGTACAGCAGCACACCGAGGTTCGCTTGCGCGTCCAGATCGTCGGGCTGCGTGGCTACGATAGCCGCGAACTCCGGAATGGCTTTTGCCGGTTGGTTGGCTTTGAGGAACTCATTGGCGCGGCGCGCGTGTTCTTGCGGAGAGACGACGGTGGGCTGTGCCAGGCCGCTTATCTGAGCCGTGATAATCAGCGCGAAGGCAACTGCGAAAGACACTCGACGAAGGACTGGATACATGGGACCGCAATAACTGATACAGAGATGCGAGTTTAAAAACTCGGGGAGCGGATTGAGAGGGCGCAGGTTGTAATCCACTCCACCGAGGCTATCAGAAGTTTAGACTCTTTCCTCGTTAGTTGTTCCAGAACCGACCGACCGTGAAATCGTTCGTTAAAGAAAAATGGGGATAGCGATGTACCGCTATCCCCATGATTTTTATCAGAACGATATCCGCGCGCTGAGTTGCATAGTTCGCATCGAGACCGAAGTATTTGTGATATTCGATGTTCCGGTCGAAGTTGCTGTTCCTGCGGTACTCAGATTATTGTTGGGCAATGCGAAGCTCGCATGGTTGAATACATTGTCCGCATCAGCACGAATCTGAATGCGAACCTGCTCCCAGATGGCAAATGACTTGCCAAGTGACAGGTTGACTGTCTTCAACCCGGGGCCGGTTAGTTGATTGCGTCTCTCGTTTCCGAATGTCCCGGAAGCCGGAACAGCAAAGGCGGCCTCGTTGAACCATTGGCTGACCCCACGATGCGCGAGGGTTG
>Ga0210410_10002881_pt1 | contig 15335 bp, 9 predicted proteins | sample IncBWC4MmetaG_FD_161058 | JGI IMG/M metagenome (GOLD analysis project Ga0210410, IMG submission 161058) | Forest soil microbial communities from Barre Woods Harvard Forest LTER site, Petersham, Massachusetts, United States - Inc-BW-C-4-M | ecosystem: Environmental > Terrestrial > Soil >... | reverse complement strand
AATGTCGAACAAATAGTGGACTTTGCGAAAGATGTCGTCAGAAGGCATGGCTTTAAGACATTGAAGTACAAGAACGGCGTTCTTCCTCCGGATGAAGAAATCGAAACATTCATCGCACTGCGTGGGGCATTTCCGAAGCATCGCATCCGGCTCGATCCGAATGCGGTCTGGACCGTGACCACGGCCATCGATGTGGCCCGGCGCTTGCACGACTTCAATATGGAGTACCTTGAAGATCCCGTTTGGGGGATGCGCGCCATGAAGCGGGTAAACGCAAAGGCGCCTTGGGTCACTTTGGCTTCGAATATGTCTGTGTTCGCGTTTGAGGACCTTGCGCCCGCGATCATGGCGGATGTGCTCGATGTGGTGCTACTTGACCCGCACTGGTATGGAGGCATTCATCGCGCTAAAGTCGCGGGCCAGATTTGCGAGGCGATGGGCGTGGACGCAGGCATGCACAGTGGCGCAGAATTTGGCATCTCGCAAGCGGCCATGCTTCACCTCGCCGCCTGTCTTCCGAATCTGACGCTCGCCCCCGACTCGCACTATCACCACCTGGCTGACGACATCATTGTTGGTGGCAAGATGCAATATAAGAACGGGGCGATGGCGGTGCCAACTGGTCCGGGCCTCGGCGTCGAACTCGACCGCGACAAGCTTGCCCGCTATAACGAGCTATCGAAGCGAAATGAGATGGGAGCCTGGACGGACGATCCGCGCCGGCGAGGCACGGTGATCACGCAGCCGAAATGGTAACCACGAAAAACAATCGCAGAGTGACCGTGATTCGCAAAGTAACAACGACCGCGCTCTTCATGGCGGTTGCGCTGAGTGGTGCCGCGCACGCAACCAAAAAAGCACTCTGGAATATCGGAGTCTTCGACGGATCGTCGGGCGAATTTAAGAGTCAAGACATCAACTATGCCGATCCCAAGAGCGACCCCGTGTTTGTGGTGGGCCAGAGCCGCGATAAGGATTGGTATCGCTTTCAGCCTGGACCGGCCAACGGGATCGCTGGTGGGCGTCTGCACCCGTTCACGGTGAAATTTGTGTTGAACGAGAGTCCGCTCGGCCTTTATCGACTGAGACTCGCCATCCTGTATGAGACCCCGCGCCTGTCATTTTTAAAGTTGGAAGTTAACGGGCACTCCGGTTTTTTCTACTTCCATCCCCAGCTCGACTTCCGGGCCGGCGATTGGGAAGGGACATTTGTTCCCCAGACCTCCGTCGACGAAAAAACAATTTCGATTCCAGCCGCCTGGCTTCGGAAAGGAGAGAACGCGTTCGTTCTCACTGCCATGGACGATCCGGCCACGGCGCAAAATTCCCTCGGTGCTATTGCGCCAGGACACACCGGCCTGATCTATGACGCGCTCGAGTTGGTTCAGGATGATGCGGAGCAATACAACGTAAATGCCTTCGCCGCTCAGATTGAGCCGACGATCTTTTATCGCAAAGCTAAATCGGGGATGGTGGAAGTGGTGGATGTTTTCATTGGGGCATCCAGATTCCCCGGGGGTGACTCAGTGGAGCTTCGGGTCGCCGGACATTCCTTCGGCAAGCTATTCTCGACAACCAACGAATTCGGCGAGGCGCGGCTCGTGTTTGATGTGCCGGAGTGGAGTGGCGTCGCCGAAGCCACGGTGCGCATCGGGAAACTCTCCGCATCCGCGACGGTCGAGCCGGCGAAAAAGTGGACCGTTGCACTCATACCGCACGAGCATCTCGATGTTGGTTTCACGGATTACCCTGCGAAAGTCGCGGAGCTTCACTCACAATCGATCGATCAGGCAATGGGCTTGATCAAGAAAACGCCGGATTTTCGTTGGACGCTTGACGGGAGCTGGGTCGCCGATCAATATCTGAATGGGCGCAGCCGGGAGGCGCGGGAACAGTTTTTTGAACATGTTCGCGACGGCAGTATCGTCATTCCGCCGGAGTTTGCCAATCAACATACCGGGAACGCATCGTGGGAAGCTCTGGCTCGCTCTCTCTATGGCCAGCACAATCTCGCACGCGAATACAACTTACCGACGGGCGACGCGGCGCAAATCGTCGATGTCCCGGCTTACACGTGGGGCTATGCTTCGGTTCTGCATGACGCGGGCATCAAATATTTCGTAGCAGCCAGCAACAGTTGGCGGGCTCCGGTGATGCTGCTTGGGCGCTGGAACGAGAAGTCTCCCTTCTACTGGGAAGGTCCCGATGGCGGCCGCGTTCTGATGTGGTACTCGCGTGCCTACCTGCAAGCCCACACACTGTTTGGCGGTCCATGGCGAATGGAATCGATCCGCGATTCGTTGCCGGTCTTTCTGCAGGCATATACGCGTCCGGACTATACGGCCAGTACAGCGATCATCTTCGGCACCCAGCTTGAGAACACGCCGCTCGCCAGGGAGCAGAGTGAAATCGTCGCAAGCTTCAGCCATGAATACGCGTGGCCCAAGTTTGAATTTTCTACCGTGCACTCCGCGATGCAACGGATCGAGCACGAGTGGAAGGGCGATTTTCCCGTGGTCCGAGGCGACTTCGGCCCCTATTGGGAGGATGGATACGGCTCCGATGCGATCCATTCCGCCATTCACCGGGAAAACCAACATCGCATTGTAACGGCCGAGATCATGGGTGCCGCTGTTTCCTCGATGGATACGCGAGTGCTTCCCGACAAGGCCATGCTCGACGATGCCTGGCGTAACGAGCTTCTCTATGACGAGCACACGTGGACGTACGTTAGCGCGACCACCCAGCCGGAGCATCACCAGAGTGAGGACCAAATCGCGCTCAAGGGATCTCGCGCAGCGCGAGCACGCGATGGTATCAACGAATCGATTCAGCGCGGGTGGGCTCAGCTTGAAGCGCTGGTAAAAACCAAGGACAATTCCGTGGCGGTTTTCAACTCGTTGAACTGGGTCCGCTCCGGCATCGTAGAGACCGACTTGCCTGACGGCACTACACTTCTCGATTCCTCAACCGGTACTGAGGTTCCCGTGGAAGTACTTCACAAAGGTAAAGGAATCTCACTGCCGGGATTCGGTCCGGGCAGTGTTCGTGTGCGCTTCCTGGCAGCGGCCGTGCCCGCGGTGGGATACAAACTGTATACCGTTAAGCCGATTGCGAAAGAGCGCGCGGCCTCGGTGGACATTCGAGGGAGCATTCCCGGCAATATTCTCGAGAACGAGTTCTATCGAGTTACGTTGGATCCGTCCTCTGGAGCGATCGCGAGCGTGTTTGACAAACAACTGGGGTGCGAACTGGTCGATTCGTCGAGCCCATACAGATTTGGCCAGTATCTCTACGTCACCGGTGGAGACAGCTATCCAGAAAACTCGCTTTATCGGTTTGGAGCTGGACTGAAACCTCCGGCGTTGACTGTTCATGGGGCGAGTTCGGGAGCGCTGATCTCCGCGACGAGAACTCCGATTGGTATCGTCGCAACCCTTAGTTCATATGCGCCAAACGCCCCATCGATTCAGACGGAGATCCTACTGCCGAACTCTACAAAAGAGATTTTGGTTACTTATCATCTACACAAAGACCGCGTACTCACGCGAGAGTCCGCCTATATCGCGTTTCCTTTCGCCGTGACCACGCCGGCGTTCACGTACGGTTCCCAGGCGGCGTGGGTAATTCCGGCGAAAGATGAGCTTGCTGGAGGAAGCCGTGAATGGTACCTGCCCACAACCTGGGCTTCTGTATACAATCCGCAAGTGGCTGCGACTGTCGTTCCGCTCGATGCTCCTCTGCTTGCCTTTGGCGACATCGTTCGCGGAGAATGGCCCGCAGCGTTTAAGCCAAGGAGCAGCGCGATTTTTTCCTGGCTCATGAACAACTATTGGGGTACTAACTTCCCCGCCTGGCAAGGCGGCGATTTCACCTTTCGCTACGCCATCACGAGCAATGCGCAGTTCAACGCTCCATCGCTGACACGCTTCGGATTGGAAGCACTAACTCCTCTCGAACGGGATGATGTGCCGGGTACGCAGGATTCCTCTTTGTTGCCAAGTCAAGGAGCCAGCCTACTCGAGGTCGGGAATCCCGGAGTGACGTTGCTGACCTGGAAGCGCGCGGAAGATGGCGATGGAACGATTCTCCGGTTGCAGGACGCAGCGGGTGAGGCGTCAAACATCAAGATCCACAGCCTGTTCCTCACACTCGAGCGGGCATGGCTGTGCAATTTGCTTGAAGACAACCAGGCCGAAATCAAAACCCAAGGCGAAGATATCAGCGTTCCGATCAAGCCGTTTCAGGTGCTCACTCTCAGACTTCACACCACACCGCGCATCAGGCAAGGTGGTGACCGATGAACCTTGATTTCACAGGCAAAGTCGTTGTCGTGACAGGTGGGGCCATGGGGATTGGGGAGGCCACAGCGCGAAAGCTTGCTGGACTCGGAGCGTCGGTTGCTATCCTCGACATTGATCGCGATGCCGGGCCGAAAAGTGCCGCCGCAATCGCGCAGAACGGACATATCTGCGAGTTCTTTTCGTGCAACATAAGTGTCGGCGCAGAGGTGTCACAAGCCGTTGCCGCTGTAGTCAATAAGTACGGAGCACTCGACATACTGGTTAGTAACGCTGGCATCCAGCTTTACGGGGACGCGGTAACAACCAGCGAGGAAGAGTGGGACAGGTTAATGGGAATCAACCTCAAGGGTTGTTTTCTGGCCGCGAAGTATGCCGTTCCACACATGATCGAGCGCGGCGGCGCCATTGTGATCGTTGGCTCGGTGCAGAGCATGACGGCAATTGGTAACTCTATTGCATATGTCGCCTCAAAGCACGGTTTGCTGGGACTAACTCGAGCTATGTCGCTCGATTATGCACATAGCGGCGTTCGGGTGAATTGCGTGTGTCCGGGCACGATCGACACTCCGATGCTCCGCTGGGCCGCTGGACTATCAGACGATCCCGAAAAAGTAATACTAACCTGTAATCGCATGCATCCACTGGGTCGTATTGGAAAGCCGGAAGAGGTGGCTGATGCCATCGCTTATCTCGCGTCACCAATGGCGTCCTTCATCACTGGCGCGGCCTTACTCGTAGATGGCGGCATGCTTGTGCCTGCCGGTGGAATGGGTTTTCAGGAAGGCGGTACTGGGGCAGCAACTCACAAATGAATCTCCAGAATAAGACGGCGATCATCACCGGAGCGGCCGCGGGAATCGGCGCTGCGTCTGCCGCGTTGTTCGCGAAGGAAGGAGCAAGAGTTGTGGCGGTCGACATCGACCGCGAACTGGTGGATCAGATATCCGCTCAAATCGAACGAACCGGCGGCGAATGCCTTGCAGTGGTTGCGGACGTGAGTCAGCGAGATCATGTGGAAAATGTCCTCCGCTGCACGGTGGAGAAATTCGGACGCGTCGATATTCTGTTTAATAATGCCGGCATCGTTCCAACCGGCAAACTTGAGGCAGTCAGCGAGGAGCAATGGGACAGCGCGATGGCCATCAATGTGAAGAGTATGTATCTCTTCTGCCATGCTGTCATTCCAATCATGAAGGCGCAGGGCGGGGGAATCATTCTCAATACCGCTTCAGCGACGGCCTTGCGCGCGGTGACAGATCGTGCGTGTTACACCGCCACGAAAGCCGCCGTGGTCGGACTTACGAAATCGATGGCCCTCGATTACGTCCGCGACAACATACGGGTGAACTGCCTGTGCCCCGGCACCGTCGAAACGCCGTCGCTGGCGGAGCGCCTTGCCGCGTTTCCTGATCCGGCGGAAGCCCGGAAACAATTCATCGCCCGCCAGCCGATGGGACGATTCGGGACCGCGGAGGAAATCGCTCAGGCCGCACTTTATCTGGTCTCACCGTCCGCGGAATTCGTGACCGGCGTGGCATTCGCTATTGATGGGGGTCTCAGCATCTGAATGTCGCGCTGCGCTGTGGATCCCGTTCCGTGGAATGAACGCCGGGCGTACCGTCTATCGAATGCCAACGTCGAACTTACGGCGCTCGTCGGGGGCGGGCATGTCGCGGATTTTCGTCTCCGCGGTTCTTCGATCAATGTTCTTTGGGAGTCACCATGGCCTACGATCGAGCCTCAGACATTTTCTTCGCGCGAGCACGCAGCAATCTACGGAGATGGCCCCGTAGGGCGCTTTCTGTGCGGCTACACCGGACATGCCCTGGCGCTCGGTTACTTCGGCATGCCCTCATCGGAAGAAGCCGAGCGAGGAATGGGCCTGCACGGCGAAGCCGGCAACTCGGAGTGGAAAGTAGTCTCCGTGGTTGCCGATGATGATGTAGCGACGCTGGTGATGGAAGTTACGCTTCCTGTTTACCGTCTGCACTTTCGGCGCGAAATCTCGCTGTCTCGGGACGCCTTCACCGCTTGCATCACGGAAATTGTCACCAATCTCAGCCACGCCGCCATCGAGTTTCAATGGGTGCAGCACGCAGCCTTCGGTGAGCCCTTCTTCGCAAACGGCGAAGCTACTCTGTTTGTATCCGGCAGGCGAGGGGTGACGTGGCCCGCAGGCTATGAGGGCCACGAAGTTCTTGAGAATGACGTCGAATACCAGTGGCCGTATGCGCAATCTATCGATGGTGAGCCGATCGATCTCTCGCAACCATTCGTGCGCGATGGGACCGGCTTCGTTGCCGCACTGCTCGCCGACTCGGGTTATAAGAATGCTTTTGTCGCCGTCCACAACCGGCGACACCAACTACTCGCAGGATACTGTTTTGATTCCAAGATGTTTCCCTGGATTGTCGTGTGGGAGGAAAACCGAGCTCGCGGGTATCCTCCGTGGAACAAAAGAACAAGAGTTCGAGGCGTAGAGTTCGGTACCAGCCCAATGCCGCTGGGGCTTGCCCACGCTCGCGAAATGCGCCGTTTGTTCGACACGCCCGTGCTTCGTTCCATCCCGGCAAAGTCGTGCCTGCAGGCGCAATATGATTTATTCCTCCATCCAGCACCTCCCCAATGGACACAGATCAAAGATGTCCATCAAACGGAGCACACTCTCATCGTTCGCGGGGATAACGATCGAGGGGACAGCGATGAGGAAATCAAGGTTCAACGCGGCAAGCGACGCCGTGAGACCTACTGCAGCAAACCATGAGAGTGCAGGAAAGCGCGGATCTTCTGATCGGCATCTTCCAGTTCTGCATTCGTAAACTGCCCGTGGCCGCCGCCTTTGATCGTCACTAATTCGTTCGGCACAGCCGCCGCGGAAAGGGCCTGATGCGTCGCGTCGACTGATCGTGGGGCACGACGGGATCCTGCGTCTCCATGAATACTTAGGACCGGGGGCAGTCCGGCTCGAACATGGGTAAGTGGCGAGACTCGCTGTGCAATCGCGAGTGGATCGGGCTGAGTTCCCATCCACATCATAGCGTAGGTTTTCCGATTGGGGCCCCGCACCAGATCAGATACGTCGCTGATGCCATACCAGTTGATGATTGCGGCAACTCTGAGTGTTTCGGTCCCGTCGCAGTTGTTATCCAGACCCGTACCTTCGGGCAGCATCCCGGTGATTAAGGATAGATGCCCGCCCGCGGAGTGGCCGGTCAAGACGATTCGATCGTTGTCGATTTGTACTGCTTCGCATTCCTCAGCGCCCAGCGCAGAGCGCAACGGCAGTCCTCCACCGCTGCCGGCGCGAGCGAAACGTAAGCCATGCGGTATTCAACGTTGATGACATTCCAGCCCATCTCCAGATACGGCAGAAAGAGAAGTGTGGCGCCAGTGCGATCGCCGAAGATCCATCCACCGCCGTGGTAATAGATCAGAGTCGGAGGGGCTGTTTTCGCATCCTTTCGCTGCCTCACGTCGAGCTTCAGCGTGTAATTGTTTGCCACGCCATAAGTAATGTTAGGTCGAATCCAATATTGCTCATTGACTATGTAGGCCCAGCGAGCAGTGTCGGAAAGTGCTGTACTCTTCTCTTGAGAAAAAGCCGGGAAGGAATACAACGCACACAGCAGAAGAATGAGGAAAAGAGAAAACGCTGATTTCATTAGGCGTTCCACCGGGTAAGAATAAACAATCCTGTTACGCGTTCGTACGCACATAGGCTTTGATGGTGGCGCATTGTTGCCCTTCGGAAGGACCATGGGGACGAATCACATAGTCGCCCACGGCCGCAGGAACAATAAAAGTTTCCGCGTAGTGGACGACCAATGGGGGAAACTGCCCGGCCGGGCTCTCAACCACGGCTTCGCGGCCTTCGCAAAGGTTTAGGACATTCACTCCCCCGTTCGTGGAGTGATGGACCGGGTTGGTGAACCAGTGCCGCCGTGTCTCGATAAATTCACGTTCGTGAAGCCCGGTGCGCTCTTCCCGCCAGCCGGAGCCCTTTGCGACGGGATCAACAGTGTTGATCAGATTTTTCTCGACCCACGGTGTTGTCCTGTCCCACTGGATGTTTCGAAACCCATGCTGGAGATGGATTGGACGTGGAGTGCCGTCCAGGCCAAGCCGTCCCCAGTCCCACATTTTGAAGGTGAAGATATACGGAGTGGCACTGATTTCAAGCACCATGCTGTCCTTGCCCGAGCAGTGCGGAGTTCCGGCAGGAATCAGAAAGTGGTCGTGCTTCCTGGCGGGAAACCGGTTGACGTACTTGTCGGCGTCAAATTGGATTGTTCCCTCCTGCGCTTGCAGTAAGTCAGCGGTCATTTGCTTGCTATCGATGTTCTCTTTCAGGCCAAGGTATACGCACGCTCCCTCGCCTGCATCCAGAAGGTAGTAACTCTCATCCTGCGTATAGTGGATTCCAAACTGCTGTTGAATGTACTCGGTCAGCGGGTGCACCTGAAAGGAAAGATTGCCACCGTCCATCGTGTCGAGAAAATCGAAGCGGATCGGAAACTCGGTTCCAAAACGCGCATGTACCGCCTCGCCGAGTAACTCATGAGGATGCTGAAATACCAGGTTAATGGATGGGATCTCTACCTTCACGTCGCCGAAGCCAAGCAGAAGACTGTTCTCTTCCGGTACGCAATCAAAGCACCAGGCGTAGTTCTCGGCCTCCCGCGGCAGATCGCATACTTCTTTCATCCACTGTCCGCCCCACGGTCCGGGATCGAAGAAGGGCACTACGCGAAAGGGCCTGTGCGCTGCATTCTGCAACCCTTGCAGATGCTGCGTCCCGGTGATCATCTTGGGCTGGTCGCGCTGATTTGTGTCCAGCAGAAAATCAATTCCTGGTATCAAGTCTTTTTTCAAGCGGTCGGCGACGCGCCAGTCGACAAAGTAGGCCCGCTTATACTTTGCCTGCGAACGTTCCGTGCAATTCTGCAACCCAAGGTTTGTAACTTCGCCGGCTCGCTGGCGCTGCTGGATCTCCCACCTTGCCATGTCGCAATAGATGAGCAGGTCCCACTGCTCTGCAAGAAGGGCCGCGCCGGTGCCAATGACGACCACCAGGCCCGATGCCTGCCGCAAGCGGCTTCTTTGTTTCACAAGCTCGCGCTCATCCAGGAATTCCGAGAGTTCGTACTTGCCCATGAAGGCAAATACCGGGTCATCGCCGAGATCGCGCGCGCAGAGGGATTGAATGGCGCTCTCGGGCAAGTAACATTCTTCAGTGCGCAGCACAACTTGAGGTTTCAGCGCGCCTACCAGTTGTTTTTCAATTTCCTTTTCAAAGCAGCCGGGATAACACTCCACACAAATTACGAAGCGCCCGGGCCGTACGCTCGCTTTCAGAAGCCGGCCGATTGCGTCCCACCCTATTTCGCAGCCATCCCGCGAATCAGAAACGCGCATCAGGGGATACTTATCGTAATTCGAGATGTATGCCTTCGACATTCATCCTCGGGTGCGGGCTCGTATTGAAGATACGGCAGCAACGGTCGATCGTCGCTGCCGTGGTAAGCGGAGGTTGGTTGATCAGAACGTGAACCTGAGTGAGAATTGAGCTTGGCGCGCAGTACCGCCCCCGATCTGCGTTCCATCCGCATCGGCGATGGTTCCCCCGACGCGACCGAAGTTAGAATTGATGGCTGGAGTCCCGGTTTTGGGGTTAATCGTGCAGCTCGCTGGAGTAGTGGGTGTCGCGGATTGGACAGAGGTGCATATCCCACCGTCAGGGTTCGTAAAATTCGGATGGTTAAAGATGTTGAAAATATCCGCCCGGAACTGCATCGTCACCCTCTCCGTGATGGCGAAGTTCTTCATTCCGGAGAGGTCCAACTGGAAGTAAGCCGGGCCTCGCAGAGAGTTGCGTCCGACGGTTCCAATTGTGCCGCCGGGAGTCCCAACGTACGTCGGTTCGACGGCAAAGGCGTTGATGTTGTAGCTCGAACCTGGCCAACTGTGGTTTGGAAGCCATAAGGGCTGACCCGGTACTAAGTCTGGCCGCACGGGATTGCCAAAGAATCCGCTGACCAGCGTAATGTTCGTCGGAAGTCCCGATCGTGTCTGGATAATACCGGAGGTTTGCCACCCGCCCAGCGCTTTCTGAACGAAAGAGTTCGAACCCTTCAGAGTGGGCAAGCTGTAGAGCGCGCTGCCAGTGAAATTGTGCCGTACGTCCCAATCTCCACTGCCGCGATCATAGATGGGCGTGTACGGGCTCTCAAAGCCCGGGCTGAAAACGTTGAGCATATCGTCGATCTCGTGGGACCACGTGTAGTTCGCCTGGAGGTTCAGCTTTCCCACGTTGCGGATCAGCTTCACTTGCAGAGAGTTGTAGTGAGAACCGAGTCCGTCGGCGAGGACATTTTCGTTCGCAAACCCCGAATACTTTCGAGCTTGGGTGAAGACGTTCGCCGGGTTGGCGTTCAAGGCGGCGAAGTCAACGCCGGCCTGCATGTGGTGCACATTGTTGCCGACGTAGCTCACGGTAAGAACGGTGCCGCGCGCTACTTCCTGCTGAATATCGAACAGCCAGTTCGTGGAAACCGGATCCTTTGGGTTCCGCGGAAAGGAATTTACGTTTTGGATTCCCGTGAGTAGCGGAGGATTAGGCGAGGGATAGTCGATCGAAAATGGTGGATTTGCAAATATTGCCTGAAAGACGTTTACGTTGTAGCTCGCGAGGGCAGGCACGTTCGTCGTGGTGGCAAAGTTGAAGTGCATCGGGTTGTAAAAAAGCCCGCCGTACCCGTGGATGACGGTCTTTCCCTTGCCATTCGGGTCCCATGCGAATCCCACCCGTGGAGCCCAGTCGCCCTTTGGTGCATTATATGCGGCCTGGTTGAGAGGAAGAAGGGACTGCGTGGCGACATCGAAATTCTGCCCCTGGTTCGCGCCGGTGGCCCACACCGTGTTGTAGTCGTACCGGAGTCCAAGGTTCAAAGTGAGCCTGTTATTCACTTTCCAGTCGTCCTGAACATAGAAATCCCAGTTGGAATTGTGGTTACTGACAAATCCGGGGAATCCGATCTTTTGCAGGACAAACACGCCTTGGATCGTACTACCATCGTTGCGTACTAGAGAGTTGACGTCAGGGTAGTCGTAGGATTGTTGCGGCCGCAGCCACTCGTTATTCCGGTTGATGCGAATTTGCGGACCGAATTTAATCGTGTGTCGCCCAATGGTCTTGCTTACATTGTCAAAAATCTCGAGGTCGGCAAACGGGGTCACCTGATTGAAAGTATTCGCTCCCGGCAGCGATCCCAGGTCGGCGAAGAAGCCCGCAATGCTGACCAGCGGCGTAGGTGTGTTCGAGTTCGTATCGGAATGAAAGCGGTTGATGGCCACGCTGAACTCGTTCAGCAAGGTCGAACTGAACGTGTGGGTTTCATCGACCTTCGCCAATTGTGTTCTCAACGCCTGAGGGGAAACCTGCCCCTGGTTGAGGCCGTAGGTAAAGAGAGTGTTCGAATCATTGATGTTATAGCGGAAGAAAACACGGTCCCTCTCCGAAACGTTGTAATCGAGTCGGACGGAGCCTGTATCCTCGCGAAGAATGTTGGGCAGAGAGGCAGGATCGTAAACCATGTCGGACTGCGACGGGTCCATCGAATCCGGGAAGTTCAGTTTACCTGCGCCGGTACCTAGGCACGATTGCGGCGCCGGGATCGCGTTACACGCGGCGGGCAAAGGGGCGAACTGAGCCAATATAGGCGCCATCGAGGGAGTCGCAGCCATTCGTTGTCTGGCGAATGCGCTCAAGGTATGGTTGAGAGGCCTCTCGATCGTAATGTGTGTGCGGTCGCCTTCATAGTTGACAAAAAAGAAGAGCTTGTTCTTGACTATGGGTCCGCCTAAATTACCGCCAAACTGGTTGAGCCTTAAAGGTTGCTTTGACGTCGCAAAAAAGTCCTTTGCGTCTAAAGCGTCGTTGCGGAGGTATTCAAATACACTGCCGTGGTAGTCATTCGTGCCGGATTTCGTGATGATGTTCATCTGCGGGCCAAGCGAATGGCCAGTTTCCGCCGTGTAACCGCTGTTTGAGTAATCAATTTCCTGGATGCTGTCCACGCTGGCTCGCGTGATGCGGGCCGATTCCTGGCCTTCCGTATCGAGGAACCCATTAATGTCGCCGCGCATCGCGCTCTGGCCGTCGACCGTGATATTCAGTCCTGTAAAGATATTCTCCATGCCATTGACGCTGCCCTGGAAGAATCCCGCCGAGCCCACCGATCCGGGGGCGACTTCCAGAAATTCACTTACATCGCGTCCGTTGATTGGCAAGTTGGCGACCTGATTCGTATCCAACGTTGTGCCGGACATGCTAGACGAGGTATCCACCGTCGTAGCCGTACCGTTGACCTGGACGCTCTCCTGCGACGCCGCCACCCCAAGTGTCAAATTCACTTGCACCGTCGCGCCGACGCTGAGCACGACAGGTGCGCTCTTGCTTTCCGCGAATCCGCTGGCGTGGGTCGCGACCACATAGGTTCCATACGGCAATGAGGAGGCCACGAAATTTCCATTCTGATCAGTGACGAAACTCTTCTGAATGCCCGTGCCCACATTCGTCACCGTGATCGCCGCATGTGCGACGACGGCTCCGGAAGCATCCGTCGCGGTGCCGGTGATCGTGCCGGTATCGAATTGGGCAAGCATCGGCAGCGCGCCGAAAACAACGATCGCCAGCAATGCGATCGCATGAAAGAACGTTCTGAACCACGTCACTCCTGATAACTGCGCGTTTTGCGTCATGGCAATTCCCCCTCGGCGTCGGTTAAGTTCACTCGGACTTAACCAGGTGTGCAAACTTTATCATCGGGAATCGTAATGCGGTTCAGGCGCAACAGTCAATGATTTTGTTTCTTTTACATCCAAAACGATCTAAAATTTGTTCTTTTGTGAGTGTTAGGCCTTAATGGGTTCCAGGCGCAATCCGCTCTTTATTATTCCCGGTTCCTCCTGTGGGGTCTTTTGACGATGCCCCGGGTGGATGTTGCCTCAGGAGCTAAACTGTTGAACTGCGGCCATCGATCGATCCTCATGAAAAGCGTTTCCAAGTTTTCCGCTCGCGCAATGCTCCTGGAAATTGCCCTGATTTTCGGGAACTTGATTTTCGGGACTTGGCTTTCTTTCGCGGCTTCCCCAAACTCACCCACGCCGGGGCGTTTCGTCGATGTCACGGAAAAACTTGGAATTCACTTCCGCCAGCAGGCTTCTCCCACCAGCAGGAAATACCTTCTGGAGACGATGGGCTCAGGCGTAGCTTTGTTCGATTACGACAACGACGGCCGCCTCGACGTCTTCTTCGCCAACGGTGCGCGGCTCGACGATCCGACACCAAAAGGCTCGATTCCGAAAAAGGACAGCCCGAAGTATTGGAATCGGCTCTATCACCAGAAATCGGATGGGACCTTTGAAGATGTCACCGAGCGCGCAGGTCTCACTGGCCTCGGCTACTCTACCGGCGTCGCGGTTGGTGATTACGACAACGACGGATTCGAAGACCTCTATGTAGCCGGATACGGCCGCGGCACGCTCTACCACAACAATGGGGACGGCACATTCACGGACGTGACCGCCGCAGCGGGCGTTGCTGGTTCAGGCTGGATGACGAGCGCCGCCTGGGTGGACTATGACAACGACGGGCGACTGGACCTCGTGGTTGCCCGCTACATGCAGTGGGACTTCGACGATGTCCTCTGCGGGAAGCCCGGAAAAGATGGCTACCGTTCTTATTGCCATCCCGATCTGTTCAAGCCGGAATCGGTACTCTTGTTTCACAATGACGGCGGTGGGAAGTTCACCGAGGTAGCGCACCAGTCTGGGATCGACAAGCCGGGAAAAGGTTTGGGTCTCGCGATCGCAGACTACGACCACGACGGCTTCATGGACATCCTGCTTGCCAATGATTCTATGCCGGAGTACCTGTTTCACAACCGCGGCAACGGCACGTTCGAAGAGGTTGGCTTGGCTTCGGGAGCGGGGCTCGACAGTAATGGCAACACCTTCGCCGGCATGGGCGTTGATTTTGAGGACTACAACAACGACGGGTGGCCCGACATCATCGTCACCGATCTAGCGGATCAGCGGTACGCGCTCTACACAAATCTGAAGGACGGCACTTTTGATTATTCAACCACCGTCACGGGCCTGAACGCTATTTCTCTCTTTCACTCTGGCTGGGGCGTGCGTTTTGTCGACTATGACAACGACGGCTGGAAGGATCTGCTGATCGTCCAGTCGCACGTGATCGACACCATCGAGATGTACGATCCGAATGTGCGTTACCGCGAACCACCCCTTTTATTGCGAAATGAATGGGGTAAGAAATTCGTGGACGTTTCGGCGGCTTCCGGCGATGTGTTCCATCAGGATTGGACGGCGCGGGGGTTGGCGGTCGGAGACATTAACAATGACGGGAAACTGGATGCGGTCGTTACATCAAACGATGGTCCCGCCTGGGTGCTGCTGAATCAAACAGACACGCCGAACCACTGGATTACCCTCAATCTGGTGGGCGTGAAGAGCAACCGCGATGCGATTGGAGCGCAGGTAAGAGTCAGTACCACTTTGGGCGATCAATTTGCCACCGTGACTACCAGCAGCAGTTACCAATCCTCCAGCGACAAGCGATTGCACTTCGGGTTGGGTACTGCCGATTCCATCCGAGAGATCGAAATCCGTTGGCCGAGCGGCATTCGTCAGATTTTGCGGGATCAGAAACCGGATCGCATCGTCACGATGACCGAGCCGTTAAAATAGATCAAAGGCGGCATTTCAGGGTGCGAAACAAGCTCCTCTTCGGCGGTGTGCTACTGCTTTCGAGCCTGATGCCGGTAGCTCAGGTTTCCCCGCCGAGTTCGACGATGTCCTTGCTGCAGGACGCGGCTCAGGCCATGACTGCGGGGAAACTCACTCGGGCTGAAACCGATCTGCAGACCGTTCTGCGGACCGCCCCTGACGATTATCGTGCCCTCGATTTGTTAGGGGTCGTCCGAGTCCTTCAACATCGCGACGTGGAGG
>Ga0210410_10002880_pt1 | contig 15342 bp, 11 predicted proteins | sample IncBWC4MmetaG_FD_161058 | JGI IMG/M metagenome (GOLD analysis project Ga0210410, IMG submission 161058) | Forest soil microbial communities from Barre Woods Harvard Forest LTER site, Petersham, Massachusetts, United States - Inc-BW-C-4-M | ecosystem: Environmental > Terrestrial > Soil >... | reverse complement strand
GGCGAGAGGCGAGCTCGCTTTCCGCTTGCAACCAGTCCTGGAGTTGGTCACCGGGAGCGCCACAGCGGCGCAGAAAGATTTCATAGGCGCGCGCCTGAATTTGGTCGTAGGTGGGTTTGGTCGAGGCTTTCGCTTTGGGCTTGCGCGGCGCGGAAGGCGCGATGTTGATTGTTTTGGCCATAGATGGCACCTCCTTGCTGATTATGCATGATACGTCAGGGCAAGCAAGGGTGATGCGGCGAAATTTAAATGGGAAGAATCAAAAAGTGCAATAGAAGTCCGAATCCCATGGGGGGGCGAGCGAATCTGCGAAGTGACTTGTGACTAGTGACTGGTAGAGAACCCGGCCGGCACCGAGATTGAACCTAACGCGGTTGTTTTTTCTCCGCGCGCACAGTATACGGACCTTCCCGTTACTGGTTCATGGCTGCGAACTGGGTGGCGGGGGGATGGAGGTGTCGAGTGTGGTGACGGGCGCGAAGGAAGAGAGCGGGCGGTCGAAGTCCTGGGATTTGCCCACGACGAGAATGGCGAGACGATCCTTGTGGACGTATTTTTCGACAGCGCGCGCGACGTCGGCTTGCGTGACTTTTTCGATGCCGGCGCGGTAACGCTCGAGGGAATCGGCGGGGTAGCCGTAAAATTCGTAGTCGAGACGCTCGTCGAGGACTTTTTCCTTGGTGTCGAAACGAAAGACGAAGGAATTGAGGATGGCGTCCTTGGCCTGGGCGAGCTCTTCGGGCTTTACGGGGTTGGTTTTCAGTGCGTCGAGTTCCACGTTGAGAGCGTCGATGGCTGCGGCGGTTGAGCCGCTCTTGGTGCCCATGAAGAGTCTTACGATGCCGGGGTGATCAAAGGGGGCGCCGATCGAACCGCTAACGGCATAGGCGAGAGCTTTTTTCGAACGGATGTTCGAGAAGAGACGCGAACCGAAGGAGCCGCCAAAAAACTGGTTGAAGACTTCAACAGCGTAGTAATCGGGATTATCGCGGGTGATGCCGAGGTCCACCATCTGGATGGTGCTGGAGGTGACGTCGTCTTTTTGGACGAAGTAGATGCCGGGCTTGGGGCCGTGGAAAGAGACTTTGGGCTTGGCGTCGGCAGCTCCCTTGGGCCAGGAGTCGAATGCGGCGCGGATTGCGGCTTCCATTTTCTTGGCGTCGAAATCGCCGAGAATGCCGAGGATCATGTTGTTGGGTTGAATGTACTTTTTGTGCCAGTCGAGGAGATCCTGGCGGTTGATGGCGGCGATAGTGGCGTATTCGGGCGAGCGGGCGTAAGGAGAATCGGCGCCGTAGACGAGTTTGGAAGATTCACGAAAAGCGATCTGGAAAGAATCGTCGTTGCGGCGCGAGATTCCGGTGTTGGACTGATTTTTGGCGAGAGAAAGCTTGGCTTCGCGGAATTCCGGTTCGCGGAGAAGTTCGACGAAGAGTTTGAAGACGTCGTCCCAGTTTTCTTTGAGGCAATCCAGCCGGATCGTCGTGGAAGAAGAGCCGCCGAAGGTTTCGATCTTGGCGGCGCGGGATTCGAGATAGTCGTCCATCTGATCGCCGGTTTTGTTGTGCGTGCCGCCGGTGCGCCAAACCTGGCCAAAGAGCGAAACTAGGCCGATTTTGTTTGCCGGTTCTTCGAGCGAGCCGCCGCGAATTCTGGCCGAGGCGTTGATGAAGGGCAACTCATGATCCTCTTCTAGGAGAATGACCATGCCGTTCGTCAGCTGAATGCGGACGGGTGGTTGGGGAACAAAGGCGTGCAGGGGGGGAGGGTGGATTTGTTTCCAGTCGGTGGCTTGAGCGAGTGCACTCGAAGCGGAAGAGAGAAAAACGAATGCTGCTAGAAAGCCGGAGAGGCAAAGATTGCGGCGGCTCATCAGTGTGCATCCTTTTCCGGCGCAGGGGCCTGGGCAAGTTTGGTGGATTCGATCATGCCGATGGTGCGATTGGATTCGACGAAGGTGGCGTTGGCCACGCGGCGAATGTCGGCTTTGGTGACGCTTTCAATGCGTTGCTCCTGACGGAAGAGTTCTCGCCAATCGCCGAAGAGCGATTGGAAATGGCCAAGCTGCAAGGCCAGGCCCTGGTTGTCGCCGAGCCCCCGTAGAAGGTCGGCCTTGGCGCGGGTCTTGATCAATTGGAGCTCTTCGTCGGATATATCCTCGTTTTTGACGCGCTCGATTTCCGCGTGGAGAGCGTCGCGAATGTCTCCGGGAGTGTGTCCGGGCGTGGAGAAGGCGAAGAAGACAAACATGTTGGGATATTTGGAGCCGGGAAAACCGTTGAAGCCGCCGGAGAAAGCGGCGATTTTTTTGTCGCGTACGAGGGAACGATAGAGGCGCGAAGTGCGGCCGTTGGAGAGGAGGTCCTGAATGGCGTTATAGGCCGCGTTATCCTTGTCGCGCTCGCTGGGCTTGTGATAGCCCTCCATGAAAATGGGTTGAGAGGTTTCGTGGAGAATGACGATGCGTTCGGAGTGTTGCGGAGGTTCGACGGTGCGGAGCGGCTCGGGTTTTGGCTTGGCGGGCAAGCGGCCGAAATATTTTTCAGCTACGGGAACGACTTCGCCGGCCTTAACATCACCGACGATGGTCACGACCATGTTGGCGGGGATATAGTATTTGTCGAAGTAATGCTGGGCGTCGGTGAGGGAGAAGGATTCCAGGTCGGAAGGCCAGCCGAGGACCGGTTCTCCGTAAGGATGCGCGGTGTAGGCGGCGGCGAGGAACTGTTCGAAAAGGCGGCTGAAAGCGCGGCTTTCGCTGAGGCGGAGCTCTTCGTGAACGACCTCTCGTTCCTTGTAGAATTCGCGGAACACGGGATGGAGGAAGCGATCGGACTCGAGATAGGCCCAGAGTTCGAGTTGATTGGACGGAAACGAGTAGTAGTAGTTGGTGTCTTCGTGGGTGGTGTTGGCGTTGAGACCGACGCCACCGTTCCTGTCGATGATGTTCCCAAAATCGTTGGTGACGATGAATTTGTCGGCGGCAGCCTGGGCGTCTTTCCACGCCTTTTCGAGTTCGGCGACTTTTTTGTCGTCGCGGCCAACTTCCTTGCGGCGTTCAAGATCGTAGGCCTGATAGGCGGCTTCGAGTTTTTCGATGGCGAGTTTTTCTTCGGGATAGTTGGTGGTGCCGATGGTTTCGGTGCCTTTGAAGGCCATGTGCTCAAACATGTGAGCGAGACCGGTGATTCCAGGGTATTCGCGGTCGGCGCCGACGTCGACGTGGGTGTAAAACGAGAAGACGGGCGCTTCGGGGCGTTCGCAAACGACCAGGGTGAGGCCGTTGGAAAGAGTCTTTACGGTGATGCGTTTTTCGAAGGAGGCGAGGTCTTGCGCGCGAGTTATTGGATGGAAAGCGAACAGGATTGCGAGGAGCATCCCTAAACGGACCGATATTTTTGTCATTCCGTACGCCCCCAGGCGAAATTTGCCTTGCATTAGTTCGTGACAGGTAAGTGGCACGGCATCGTAGCAGTTAGTAACATTACATGGAGACGGGGTTGCCTGCAAATCGGAGGAAAGGTTGAGTATTTGCGGCTCATGCGGGGTGTGCCGCCTTGGGGCGTCCATTCATCTAATGGATTGTAGTTTAGGATGCCGGCTGAGGTTGCTGTGGTTCTCCGGTTTAGGAGCTTTGGATGATCCCGTTTTCGGTTCTTGATCTTGCGCCTGTCGTTGCTGGTGCGACGCCGGCAGATGCGTTTCGCAATTCGCTGGAGCTGGCGCAGCACGCGGAACGCTGGGGATACCGGCGCTTCTGGCTGGCTGAGCACCACGGCATGCCGGGCATTGCGAGCGCGGCGACGGCCGTGGTAATTGGGCACGTGGCGGGCGGCACCAAAACGATTCGCGTGGGGGCCGGCGGGGTAATGCTGCCCAACCATGCGCCGCTAGTGATTGCGGAGCAGTTTGGCACGCTGGAATCGCTGTTTCCGGGGCGGATCGATCTGGGGCTGGGCCGGGCGCCGGGAACGGATACGGCTACGACGCTGGCGATCCGCGGAGAAATCAGATCCACGGACGAGGATTTTCCTCGCCAGGTCACGGAATTGCAGTCGTACTTCGAGCCTGCTGTACCGGGGCAGAAGGTTCGCGCGGTCCCGGGTGTGGGTCTGCGCGTGCCGATCTGGCTGCTGGGATCGAGCTTGTTTAGCGCGGAGCTTGCGGGGACGCTGGGGCTGCCGTATGCCTTCGCGTCGCATTTCGCGCCTGCCGATCTGATGCAGGCGCTGCGGATTTATCGAGCCAGGTTCAGGCCGTCGAAGCAGTTGGAACAGCCTCACGCGATGCTGGGCATCAATGTGGTCGCCGCAGACACAGATTCCGAGGCGCGGCGAATTTTTACTTCGCACCAGCAGGCGTTTGTTTATCTTCGTCGCGGAACGCCGGGGCAAATTCCGCCCCCCATAGACGACATCGAAACGTTTTGGTCGCCCGCAGAAAAAGCCATGGCCAGCCACTCGCTGCTCTGTTCAGTCGTGGGCTCTCCAGAGACCGTGGAGCGTGGACTGCGGAAATTTATTGAGGTGACGCTGCCGGATGAACTGATGCTCACAGGGCTGATCTACAATCAGACGGCGCGCCTGCGATCGTATGAAATTGCGGCCAAAGTCAGGGAGCAGATCGGATCAAGCGAATCCAAAGAGAGTCTCCTGGTTTGAACCGTGGACGCCCTTTTGGATTGAGGATGCGGGCAGGCTGGTGAGGTGGTCGTGCGGCCGATGGCAGGGAAACGGTCTTGCCCGAGCTGTTCTATAGTCCTTGACTTATACCACTTCTTGCTATTTCATATGCCACGTTACCGCGATCGTGAAGCGAATCTTCCGTTGGAGTGCTCTCCATGCCCAGAAAAACGAACGCCCCCCTCCCTCAACCCCTGTTTAGCGAGCCGGTTTTTAATGAAGCAGGAGCTCCCACTCCCGATCCAACTACCTTTAGGACAACTCATGACCCTAAGGCAGACGATCAGTTATACAAGCAGGTCCAGAGCCTGCTGACGAAAGACACCGTGAGTTTCAGCGCCTCGACGGGCAAGCCGGGAGACCTGTTCACGCTGGAGAGCGCCCTTGGCGCACAGGGGACCGCGGACGTCCAGGCCATCCAAAAAGCGGGGCAGATCGTTTTTCATGCCGCTGGGGACACAGGGGCCGCTGCCGTCGGCAAGCTCCCTAACGAACTGAACGTCGCGGATCACCTCTCGAATGATTTGCACACGTCCACGGGGGCCGACCGCCCCGCTTTCCTGTTCCATCTCGGCGACATCGTTTACAACTTCGGCGAATCGCAATATTACTACGATCAGTTTTACGAACCGTTCCGCAACTACCCTGCGCCGATCTTCGCCATCGCCGGCAACCATGACTCGTTTGTAATCCCTAAAACAGCAGTGGCGGATATGCCGCTGACTATTTTCACCCGCAATTTTTGCGCGACGGGCCCGGTGATCACGCAAGAAGCGGGTTCCCTGCATCGCACGGCGATGACGCAACCCGGCGTCTATTTCGCCCTGGATGCACCCTTCGTCCGTATTATCGGGCTGTTCAGCAATGCGCTCGAGGATCCTGGCGTGATCTCCAGCCAGGCGGGCCAGACGACGAAGTGGCCCAACGTGCCGGACTTGCAACTCGCTTTCTTGACGGCGCAACTGCAGAACATCAAAGCGCAGAAATACGCAGGAGCGGTGCTGATTGCCGTACATCATCCGCCGTTCAGCTATGCGCCTGCGCCGAAATCGGGCGCTGCGGGAGGCACTCACGGGGGCAGCACTGCGATGCTGCGGGATATCGACACCATCTGCAAAGCGCAAGGCGTTTATCCTCACGCCGTGCTTTCGGGGCACGCGCATAACTACCAGCGCTACACCCGCAAGGTGAACTTTGGAGGAAGCAACTACGCCGTGCCATTCGTGGTGTGCGGCGATAGCGGCCATAACGTGACTCCCATCGTCTCTTCGCGGTCAAAGGTGGCGCCGGCCGATCCAGCGCCGGGAGCGCAAGTGAACTATCTGGATCCGAATCCGGTGGTGCAAGCCACGGGGCTCACGATTGAGAACTTCGACCACACCAATTATGGCTACCTGCGGATCACGGTGGACAAGAAGTCCCTTCATATTGAATTCCATCCCGTGAGTAAGACCGGGGTGAAGGCGGCGGTGGATACAGTAATCGTCGATCTGGCGAGCCATACCGTGGTTCCCAAGTGAGGCAATCAGCGCGAGCTGGTTCTGTGCCAGCGAGCGGGGTGGATTGGTGAAATGAAAAAGGGCGTCCCGGTTTGCACCGAGGACGCCCTTTTTGGATTGAGGTTGTGGGCAGGCTGGTGATCTTAGTACATGCCGCCCATACCGCCTGCGCCAGGGGCTCCGCCACCAGCGGCTGCGGTCTTGGACTCTTCCTTGATTTCGGCCACGAGCGCTTCCGTGGTGAGCATCAAGCCGGCGATGGAGGCCGCGTTCTGCAGCGCAAGACGAGTGACCTTGGCTGGATCGATGACGCCCATCTTGACCATGTCGCCGTATTCGCCAGTTTCCGCGTTGAAGCCGAAGTTCTCGTCCTTCGACTCGCGGATCTTGCCGATCACCACGGCGCCTTCAAAGCCGCCGTTGTGGGCGATCTGACGAGCGGGCTCTTCGAGAGCGCGCCTCACGATGCCGGAGCCAACCGCTTCGTCATCATGCAGCTTGAGCTTCTCGATGGCCGCGATGCAGCGAAGCAACGCCGTGCCGCCGCCGGGAACGATACCTTCCTCGACAGCCGCGCGAGTGGCGTGCATGGCATCCTCGACACGGGCCTTCTTTTCCTTGAGTTCGGTCTCGGTCGCTGCGCCGACTTTGATGACGGCGACGCCGCCAACAAGCTTGGCAAGGCGTTCCTGGAGCTTTTCCTTGTCATAGTCGCTGGTGGTGTTTTCGACCTGCGCGCGGATTTGTTTTACACGGCCTTCGATGTCGCCGGACTTGCCTGCGCCTTCGATGATCGTGGTGTTGTCCTTGTCGATGGTGATTTTCTTGGCGCGGCCGAGGTCCTCAAGCTTCACGTTCTCGAGCTTGATGCCGAGGTCTTCGGTGATGGCCTTGCCGCCGGTGAGGGTGGCGATGTCTTCGAGCATCGCTTTGCGGCGGTCGCCAAAGCCAGGGGCCTTGACGGCAGCGCACTGCAGCGTGCCGCGGAGCTTGTTGACGACCAGGGTCGCCAGCGCTTCGCCTTCGATGTCCTCAGCGATGATCAAGAGGGGCTTGCCCATCTTGGCGGTCTGCTCGAGCAACGGGAGCAGGTCCTTCATCGAGGAGATTTTCTTTTCGTGGATGAGGATGCGGACATCTTCGAGCACGCACTCCATGCGCTCGGGATCGGTGATGAAGTAGGGCGAGAGGTAGCCGCGATCAAACTGCATGCCTTCGACGACTTCCAGGGTCGTCTCCATCGTCTTGGATTCCTCGACGGTGATGACGCCATCCTTGCCAACCTTCTTCATGGCTTCGGCAATGATGCCGCCGATTTGCTTGTCGTTGTTGGCGGAAATGGTGCCAACCTGGGCGATCATGTCGCCCTTGACGTCCTTGTGGAGCTTCTGGATTTCTGCAACGGCGACTTCGACGGCCTTCTCGATGCCGCGCTTGAGAGCGGTGGGGCTGGCGCCTGCGGCGACAGTCTTAACGCCTTCACGGAAGATGGCCTGCGCGAGCACGGTGGCGGTGGTGGTGCCATCGCCGGCGACGTCGCTGGTCTTGGAAGCGACTTCGCGAACCATCTGCGCGCCCATGTTCTCCAGGGGATCCTGAAGTTCGATTTCCTTGGCAACGGTCACGCCGTCCTTGGTGATGATCGGCGCGCCGAACTTCTTTTCGATCACCGCATTGCGGCCCTTGGGGCCGAGGGTGATCTTCACTGCGTCGGCAAGAGCGTTCACGCCGCGCAGAATCGCTTGACGGGATGCTTCACCTGTTACAATCTGCTTCGCCATACTGGTCATTCCTCCTGATCATTCTTGCGAACTTTTTTTGCTGAATGCGCCCCCGACCAAGTCGGGGCCGCCACTGCTAGTTCCGGAAAAAGCACCAGTCTAAAGACTGGCCACTACAAGAGACACAAAACTACTTCTTTGCGGCTTTGGCGGCGCCGCTCAGCTTGGCGAGGATCTCTTCTTCCCTGAGGATGAGGAGCTCTTCGTCTTCGATCTTGATTTCCGTGCCGCTGTACTTGCCGAAGAGAACGCGGTCGCCGACTTTCACGTCGAGAGGATGAAGTTCACCCTTTTCGCGCTTTCCGGGACCGACGGCGATGATTTCGCCTTCCATCGGCTTTTCTTTGGCGGAGTCAGGGATGATGATGCCACCCTTGATGCTTTCCTTCTCTTCAATGCGCTTCACGATCACGCGGTCGTGGAGCGGGGTTATATTCACTGCCATCTTGGAAAAACCTCCGTTGTTGAGCTAACAGGTTTGAGCTGTGGCTAGGAGCGAGGAAGGGAATTAGCACTCCTCGTAGCCGACTGCTAATATAGCAGAAACTGCTGGCATGTCAAGGGTTTCGCGGACAGACGGAGGGTCTGCGGCCCACACCCATGACTTAGATAAAGCTAATATTGTCATATACTTAAGTGGTGCAAGAAAAATGTGACACTTGGAGATTGCCGTGCTGACTCTCAAGGCATAGAATCTGCGCGAGGTACTTGGTTGCACCTTCACGTTTATCCACGGCTCATCGTCTTGACGGCTGGAACGCTGCTGCCATTTTTCTGGATCGTGGTCATTCTTGGTCATCGTCGCCAGCGGAATTTCGAGCGGATTTTTTTCTTTCTATGTTTGGCCCTTGTCCTCTTTTTCGGGGGCTCGTTGCTGGCGCTCAACGCACAGCTTTACTACTCGGTTTTGCCCACGTCGTTAGCCATCTTCGCTTGGAGCATAGTATGCCTCGGATTGTGGTTCGTCCCGCCATTATTGATTCACTTGCACGCTGAGTACGCGAAGATTCGAGACCTCTCCCACTCTGGTCTGCAGAACAGGATCTGGCAGGCATTAGCTTATCTTCCGGGGGTCTTGCTGCTGCCGTATCTGTACTCGGCGCTGCGTTTGCGGGGCGGCTTCGATTTTGTTGCACCTGCGGGGTTACTCGGTAGATTTTTCCAAGTCTGGCTGATCTGCTCTGTGACGATCTCGGCCGCATGGCAGTGGCAATTCTCAAAGGCTGCTCCCGACCGGGAACAAAAATCATTTCACCGCTCTTTGTTTTACAGTCTGGCGTTCCTGGCAGTTTGGATCTCGGTGATTCACCTGTGGGAGCTCGATAACGACCGGTCCTTGATGGCATTGACCAGCATCGCTGCTGCCGTCGCGCTGCAACCATTGGTCGCGCTCATTCGAAATGTTCAACGGTTCAACTTTCTGCAAATAGGCCGACAGAGAAATTTAATTTATGCGGTATCCGCGACATTTCTCGCGCTTCTGTATCTGAGCCTGGTTCGCCGCGTGAGCCTTTGGATGGAGCCCTACCTGCCGCCCGAGGCGTCGGCGGCGCTCTTGCTCTTTCTTCCCGTGGCGTTCTTTGAGCCGCTTCAGCGTCTGATTAGAAAAATTCTTTGGCGGACTGCGCAAACGGAAATGGATCACGCGCAGCACATGATGACTCCTATACAGGAAGTTGCTCGGCTGGGTAATCTGGGAAACCTAATAGCTTTTATCGAGAAGTGGATTCGTGACGAGTTGCAACTCGCGGAGGTGAAGGTTTCTCTCGATAGCGCTACGACACCAGAATCGGGACAAAAGGCGTCCGAAGAAGTCTTTGCGATTCGACAATCAAGCAAGTCTCTTGGAATTCTGCGCGTTAAATCCTATGGAGCCATGCTCTCAGGAGAAACATTCGCAGCGTTGCAATTCCTTTCCGAGCAGTTGCCGGGGGCGCTGGATTTATGCCGTTTGATCGAGGAGAAGCTGCGGCTGGAAAGGGAATTGGCGGAACGCGAGCGCCTGGCGGTGCTGGGGCAGATGGCGGCGAGCATTTCCCATAATCTGAAGAATCCTCTTGGATCGATGAAGACAATCTTGCAGGTGCAGATGGAGAATCCGGAGATGCCGGAGTCCATGCGCTCCGAAACGAAAATGATTCTCGATGAAATGGGCCGGCTTTCCGCCAAATTGAACCAGTTGTTGCAGTTCAGCCGACCTGCCGTGCTTGGAGAGAGAAAGCCAGCGAAGTGCAACGCGTCAGAGGTAGCTCGAGAAGTTGTTGGCGTGTTGGGCCCGGAGGCAGAGCGCAAAGGTGTGGCTCTGGAGGTCAACCCGACCATGACTGCATTAAATGCGGCTATCGAGTCCGAGGCGTTGAACGACATTCTGACAAACTTGGTTGTGAACGCGTTGGACGCAGCGACACGTGGGGGGCGTGTGCTGGTAGAAGTATCACGCAAAGATGGCAGCGGCCTGGTGGCGGTTGAGGATGACGGCCCCGGAGTTCCCCCGGCCCTGCGAGAAAAAATTCTTCAGCCATTTTTCACGACGAAGACACAGGGAACAGGATTGGGATTAGCGATTGTCTCTCGCCGCGCATCCGATGCAGGTGGCAGGATCGAATTTGAGAGCCCGTTGAAGAACGGGCGCGGCGCTAGGTTCCTGGTTTGGATCCCTCTGGGAGAGGAAATGAAATGAAGACGATATTGATTGTAGATGATGAACCGGCGGCGCGTTATGGATTGCGGCGGGCGTTGGAAGCGAAGTACCGCGTGGCCGAAGCGGATTCCGCGGAGGCGGCGCGGGAAGCCTTGCCCCGCGAGCACCCAGATTTGGTTTTGCTGGATGTGGTGCTGCCTGGGCAGGACGGCCTTTCGTTTTTGCGCTGGATGCGCGAGCAGGGAAGCGAAGTGCCGGTCTTGATGGTTTCGGCGCTGGATACGGCGAAGACCGCGGTGGAAGCACTACAGCTTGGAGCCGCGGATTACTTGGTGAAGGGATTTGAGCTGGAGGAACTGCGGCAGCGGGTGGCGAATTTGTTGAAGCTGGCGACATTGGAAAAAGAAAATGATTCGTTGCGGCGGCAACTGGCTACGGAGGGTCAGTTCGGCCAGATGATCGGGCGTTCGGCGGAGATGCGCAAAGCATTTGAAACGGCGGATCGCGTGGCGCCGACGGATTCGACGGTGCTGATTCTGGGAGAGAGCGGAACAGGAAAGGATCTGCTGGCGCAAGAGATTCATGCACGATCGCCGCGCGCGGGCAAAGCCTACGTGGCGGTGAATTGCGCAGCGCTGCCGGAAACACTGATCGAATCGGAATTGTTTGGATACGAGCGCGGAGCGTTTACCGGCGCGGCGCAGCAGAAAAAAGGAAAATTCGAGCTGGCGTCGGGCGGAACGATCTTTCTGGATGAAATTGGAGATATGAATCCGGTGACGCAGGCGAAAGTGCTGCGGGTGCTGGAAAATCGTACCATCGAGCGGCTGGGCGGGACGCAATCGATTCCCGTGGATGTGCGGGTGATGAGCGCGACGCATCGGAATCTGGCGGCGGAAATCCGAGCGGGAAAATTCCGCGAGGATTTGTTTTACCGGCTACGCGTCGTGACCGTGGAGTTGCCGCCCCTGCGCGCGCACAAAGAAGATATTCCCGTGCTGGCGGAAGCGTTTTTGCAGATGCACGGCACGCGGCTAGGGCGCATTGCGCGGCTGAAACGCGAAGCCATGACAGCAATCGAACGATACGACTGGCCCGGGAATGTGCGCGAATTGAAGAATGCGCTGGAGCGCAGCCTGGTGCTGTGCCGCGGAGAAGAGATTGGCGTGGAGGATTTGCAGGAAGAGGTGGCGCGTGGAGAAGCCGTGTCGCACCGAAATTCCAATGGAGAGAGTAAGACTGGTTTTGACGAAAAGGATTTTCGCGAGGCGAAGCGCAAGTTCGAGGTGGCATATTTAATGAAGCAGTTGGGCGATCACCGCTGGAACGTGTCGCGGACGGCGGCTACGATTGGATTGCACCGGCAGAGCTTGCAGGAGAAATTGCGCGAATTGGGAATTCGTCGGCCGGGGCGTGAGCCGCTGGAGGAAGAGTGAGCGGTGAATAGTGGCTGGTGACTGGTGACTGGACTCGCTGGTGATGCAAACGTGCCAGGAATCGCAGGTTTTGTGCTGGCGGGTGGCGGGAGCACGCGATTTGGACGCGACAAGGCGCTTGCGCAGATCGGCGGAAAGCCGATGGTGGTGCGGATGTGCGAATTGTTGGGCAGAGTCTCGGATTCAGTAACTGTCGTGGCAGCGCCGGAGAAATACGCGGGCCTCGGCTTGCAAATTGTCGCGGATCGCTGGCCGGGAGAGGGGCCGCTGGGTGGAATAATCACCGCGCTACGAAAAACCGCTGCGGAGGATCCGACGCGCGAGTGGAACATTATTTTGAGCTGCGACATGCCGTTCTTGACTGCAGATTGGATGAAATTTCTCGCTGGACGAGCTACGAAAAGCGAAGCGCAGGTGGTGGTACCGAAGTCAGATTATGGCTTGGAGCCACTGTGTGCTTGCTGGAAAACAAATTCCGCGGGCGTTTTGCAAGAAGCGTTTGAGGACGGCGTACGAAAAGTGACTGAGGCTTTGAAACGCGTGACCACGGAAGTGCTTGACGTCCGGGACTGGAAACGATTTGATAGCGCAGGACGGCTCTTCTGGAACATGAATACTTTGGCCGATTACGAGGAAGCGCGTCTCATTCTGGAAGCCGAGCAGAGATGACAGACATTCTGAAAATCAATCGCGGCGGGCCTGTGAATTTGACTCCCGATGACGAATCGGTTTTCCGCGCGCAAACGGCCGGCGCCCACGGAGACACGGAACCACACGCCGAAAACTTTTTCGAGTTTCGCGACGTCAGCAAAGCGTTTGACGGGCGCGCCGTGCTGCATCACGTGAGCTTCACGGTGAAGCGCGGAGAAACGTGCGTCATCATGGGGCGTAGCGGCGTGGGGAAATCGGTTTCGCTGAAACACATTATGGGATTTCTGAAGGCGGATTCGGGAAGAATTTTCATCGACGGACAGGATGTCACGGACTACAAGGAAGCGGAATTCGAAGAAGTGCGGCGAAAAGTGACCATGGTCTTTCAATCGGGCGCGCTGTTCGATTCCCTGACGGTTGCGGAAAACATCGGATTTCCGCTCGAAGGGCAGCCCGGCCTCACCGGCGAGGACGTGGATGCTTACGTCGAGAAACTTGCGCACATGCTGGAAGTCGATACCGTCTTGGATAAATTGCCGGGAGAACTTTCGACGGGCATGCGTCGCGCCGTGGCCATCGCGCGGGCGCTGGCGCAAAATCCGGAAGCAATTTTGTACGACGAGCCGACTACGATGGTCGATCCCATCATGGCTGCGCACATGGGCGATTTGATTTTGCGTCTGAAGGGCGCGTTTCATAAGACGTCAATCGTAGTGACGCACGACACACACTTGGCAAAAAAACTCGCGGACAAAGTGATTTTTCTGCAGGACGGCAAAGTTACTTTCTTCGGTCCCTGGGCGGAGTTCGAAGACTCCAAAGACCCGTTTCTTCACAACTTCCGCATGCAGGACGAATTGATTCCCGCACTGGACGTGACTCTGTGAGCGCGCCCGCGAACGCCTCCTCCGACCCCATCAAACAATTACGCAAGGAAATGGGCTTTTGGGATGTGCTGCTGTTCAACATCGCGGCAGTGCTCGGCCCACGCTGGATTGCGGCGGCGGCGCACAACGGAACATCTTCCATCAGTTTATGGATCGTGGCTTCGCTGTTCTTCTTTGTTCCCACAGCGTTTGTGATAACCGAGCTCTCCACGCGCTTTCCTCATGAGGGTGGACTCTACGTTTGGTCGAAGGAAGCCTTCGGGGATTTTCACGGGTTCGTCGCCGGCTGGACCTACTGGATTTATTCGTTTTTCTATTTTCCGGGATTGTTGCTGGCCAGCGCGGCGATGGGCGCCTACATTGGCGGAAGCTCGTGGGGGCATCTTGCGCAAAGCCGATCTTTCTTGCTCGGCGGTTCGTTTTTCTTATTATTTATCGCCGTGGCGATGAACATCGTTGGCTTGAACGTAGGGAAGTGGCTGCAAAATGCGGGCGGGGTGATGACCTACATCCCATTGCTTCTTCTAGTCGCCGTCGGCGTGGCGGTTTGGTTGCGTTATGGCTCTGCAACGCATTTCACGCTGACGAACATGATGCCGCAGTGGAATTGGGAGACCGTGAATTTCTGGCCGCAAATTCTGTTTGCCTTTGCGGGACTCGAGCTGGTTTCCGCGATGAGCGACGAAATCCGCGACGCTCAGCGCACACTCGCGCGCGCCATCTGGGGTTCGGGAATTTTGATCGCGCTGATTTACATCGTGGGAACATTCGCGGTGCTATCCATCATGCAAGCTGCGCCCGTCGATCCAAAGTCGGGAGTGTATCAAGCCCTGGCGATTGGCTCGGAAGTGCTGAAAATTGGAATCGTCGGGATGATCGCGGCGTTTCTCGTGACGTTTGGCAACGCCGGCGGTGTTGGAACTACTGTAGCGGGACTTTCGCGCGTGCCGTTTATCGTGGGAGTCGACCGATACTTGCCGGCCGCGTTTGGAAAACTTCACTCGACATGGCGGACGCCATACGTTTCGATTCTAGTTCAGGCGGGAATTACACTGGTGTTGCTAGTTCTCAGTAATGTCAACGAGACGATCAGCGGCGCGTATCAAGTGCTGGTGGATGCGGCGACGATTCTGTACTTCATCCCATTTCTTTATATGTATGCCGCGGTGATCAAGCTGGCGGGACGAGCGGACCGTCAGTCGAACCCACATGCGGTCTTGATTCCAGGCGGAAAGACCGGCGTGTGGGTTGCAGGTGGAATGGGATTTCTGATCACCCTGATGGGGATTATCCTGTCGTTTGTTCCACCGGGAGATGTAACCAGCAAACTTGTTTTCAGCGTGAAATTAATTGGCGGCACGCTTGGGGCTATCGCTCTGGGATTGGTTCTTTACTATCGCGGGGTGCGGCAGAAGGCGCAAGAAGCGCATTGATTGAGTTTCCTTCTTAGAATCCCTGATCGACGAGATTCTTCATTGTGACGTTCGAAGGTACGGAGGAAGCAGCTTCGCGCGCTGCAAGATGACGCTCCACGTATTTTCCAAGAATGTCGCCCTCAAGATTTACCGCGTCGCCGGGCTTGCGGTCGCGCAGGTTGGTGTGTTCGTAGGTGTAAGGAATGACCGCAACTTCGGCAATGCGATTGTGCCAGCGCGCCACGGTGAGGCTGATGCCGTCGATGGTGATCGATCCTTTGGGGACAATGTAATGCGCGAATTCTTCCGGAACCTCGACGCCGAACCACCAGTTTTCGCCTTCGGGCGCG
>Ga0210410_10002879_pt1 | contig 15343 bp, 12 predicted proteins | sample IncBWC4MmetaG_FD_161058 | JGI IMG/M metagenome (GOLD analysis project Ga0210410, IMG submission 161058) | Forest soil microbial communities from Barre Woods Harvard Forest LTER site, Petersham, Massachusetts, United States - Inc-BW-C-4-M | ecosystem: Environmental > Terrestrial > Soil >... | reverse complement strand
GTCGCCGCCGCCACGGGCCCTCAATTCCAGAAGGTGAGCGTAGAGATCCTGGATGTCGTTGGTGAGTTCGATCTTCCTGGTGACGTAGTCGTCGCCGATGTCGCGGTAGGCGACGAGGCCCATGCGGATGTCGGCGTCGGGATTTGAATCGACGATCGCGGTCGCGATCGACCAGATCTTTCGTTTGGCGCCTTCGATCAGCCCGCCCATCGATCCCGTGGTGTCGAGAACGAAGGCGACTTCGACGGTGGGTTTTGCAACGGCGGTCGACAGGCCGGCGGACAGCGGGAATGTTGCGAGAGCGAATGCGAGCGAGCGAAGTGCGATGCCTGACTTCATGGTTCTCCTCCGTGTATTCCGTCCCTCGGAACCTAGGTTCCGCTCGGTTCACGGTCGCCTGAGGTCGAAAACAAGGCGGGGCGGGTGCGAATTTGCGGCCCATTTCGCGCCACCGTCCTGTTGGGCGGTAGTGCCGAAATCGGCTAGGATCAGCAGATGGAATCGCCCGCCCGCCAGATCAGCCTCGTGCCCGCGCCGGACGGCCGTCAGTCGGAGACCGCGCTCAAGATCGCGCGCGGCACCGCGAGGCTGTTGAGATCGCTCGGATTTTCCTGCATCAGCGAACTGCCGCTGCCGTCGGGCCGGCGCGCCGATCTGGTGGCGCTGAACGAGCGCGGCGAGATCTGGATCGTCGAGATCAAATCGTCGCTCGAGGATTTCCGCGCCGACCAGAAATGGCCGGAGTATCGCGCGCATTGCGACCGGCTGTTCTTTGCCTTTACGCAGGATCTGCCGTGCGAGATTTTCCCGCCCGATACCGGTCTGATCGTCGCCGATGCCTATGGCGCGCATTTGCATTGCGACGCGCCCGAGCATCGCCTGCCGGCGCCGACGCGCAAATCGATGACGGTGCGGTTTGCCATTGCCGCCGCACAAAGGATCAACCGGCTGGTCGATCCGCAGGGGCACGGCGAGTTTTAGAGTTCGATTGTGCAACAAGCGTAAGGGTGGGCAGGGCGACTTGTCCGCCGTAGCGCAAAGAGCGAAGGCAGAAAGCCTGCCCACCATTGCAATCGCGATCTCGGAGACAGGGTCGGCACGGCGCAAAGAGAGCCTTTGCGCACCCTACGATCTGAACTCAACGCGGCGCGCGCTTGGCCAGAATGCGCTGCAGGGTGCGGCGGTGCATGTTGAGGCGACGGGCGGTTTCCGAGACGTTGCGATTGCACATCTCGTAGATGCGCTGGATGTGCTCCCAGCGTACGCGGTCGGCCGACATCGGGTTTGCCGGCAGTTCGGATTTCTCGGTGCCGCTGGCCAGCAATGCCGCGACCACGTCGTCGGCGTCGGCGGGCTTTGAGAGATAGTCCACTGCGCCCATCTTCACCGCGGTGACAGCGGTGGCGATATTGCCATAACCGGTCAGCACAATCGCGCGCGCCTCCGGCCGCTTGCGTTTCAGCGCGGACACCACATCGAGGCCATTGCCGTCGCCGAGCCGCAAATCCACCACGGCGAAAGCCGGCGCGGCGCGGCCGATCTCGGCCAGCCCATCGGACACGGTGTCGCAGGACGTCACCGAGAAGCCGCGGGTCTCCATCGCGCGCGACAGCCGCTCCAGAAACGGCTTGTCGTCCTCGACGATGAGGAGCGAGCGGTCGGCGTGATCATTCAGTTCGGTGATGGCGTTCACGGTCGGATATCCTTGTGTCGGATATTCAACATATGGCGTGGCAAAATGGCGCTGCCAAGGCCACCTAAAGTCGACCGGACTGCCATCCTTAATGCCAGGAACCGCTGTTAGGACGCAGTCTCAGGTTCGGCCTCGGCCGCCTCGAAGCGGTCGCGCGGCCAGACGATATGAACCACGGCGCCGTGATCGGGAAACACGCGGTTGGAGAACGACACCTTTGCGCCGGTGCGTTCCAGCAGGGTGCGGGCGATGAATATCCCAAGTCCAAGCCCGCCATGCTGGCTTTGCGCCTCGTCGGCGCTGCGCCGCCGCGATAAATAGGGCTCGCCGATCCGTTTCAGCATGTCCGGCGCGATGCCCGGGCCATCGTCGGAAATGTTGATCTCGACGGTGTCGGCGTTCCACCACGCGTTCACCTCGACGGTCGTGCGCGCGAAATCGACGGCATTTTCCAGGATGTTGCCGACCCCATAGAGGATCGCGGGATTGCGGGCGCCGACCGGCTCGCGCGTGGCTGCGACAGCAAGCCGCACCTTGATGGCGACACCGAAGTCGCGGTGCGGTGCCACCGTCTCCTCGATCAGCGTCGACAGCGGCATGCGGTCGAACGGCGCGCCGGACGCCGAGAGCTGGGTGATCTTGGCCAAAATGTCGCGGCAGCGCTGCGCCTGCTCGCGCAAGGTCTTGAGATCGGCGGCGAGATGGCCGTCCTGCACGGCCTTCTCCAGCTCGCGCGAAATCAGGAAGATCGTCGACAGCGGCGTGCCGAGTTCGTGCGCGGCGGCGGCAGCAAGCCCGTCGATCTGGGTGAGGTGCTGCTCGCGTGTCAACACGAGTTCGGTCGCGGCCAGCGCATCCGACAGCTTGCGGGATTCCTCGGTGACCTGGAACGCATACAGGCTGGTGACGCCGATCGCGAGCACGATCGAGAGCCATACGCCGAGCAGATAGATCGGCGGCAGCACCAGGGGATCTTCGGTGTCCCATGGCAGCGGCAGATGGAAGAACACCAGCGCCGAGGCGCAGGCCACCGCGAGCACGCCGAGCGCGATCGTCAACCGGATCGGCAGCGCGGTTGCCGAGATCAGGACCGGGGCGAGGAACAGAAATGAAAACGGATTTTGCAGGCCGCCGGTGAGGAACAGCAGGGCGGCCAGCTCGACGATGTTGAGCGCCAGCAGTGCCGCAGCATAGACCGGTTCCAGCCGCTGCATCGGATTGAACGCGATCTGCAGCGCGAGATTGAGCGCGGCCGAGAGGCCGACGATGGCGACGCAGGGGATGACGGGGACATCGAATTCGAGTCCCTGCGCCACGATGAAGATCGCCGCGAGCTGACCGAGCGCGGCCAGCCAGCGCAGCCGCAATATCGTATCCAGACGGACATAGCGGCGCGGATGGCGGAAATCGGAGGCTGCAATTTCGGTCATATCCGCAGTTTAGCCGCGCAGGCGCCCGATCACAAACGCGCGGCTCATAGCTTGGATTCCCGCGCAAGTCTTGCACTCGCCGCTGCAATGGCCCAATGAACGGCCCCAAATGGCGAAAAGCGACCCGGTGCCAAATCCGCCGCCCGCCGCCGATCCGGCAGGATCCGCGGCGATCGACGTCGCGCATCTGGTCAAACTCTACAAGACCACCCGCGCGGTGGACGACGTGACGTTTCGGATCAGGCAGGGCAGCATCACCGGACTGCTCGGCGGCAACGGCGCCGGCAAGACCACGACGATTGCGATGATCATGGGGCTGGTGCTGCCGACCGCAGGCCGCATCCAGGTGCTGGGCGCCGCGATGCCCGAGCAGAGCGCGGACGTGCTGGGGAGAATGAATTTCGAAAGCCCCTATGTCGACATGCCGATGCGGCTCACGGTGCGGCAGAACCTGACTATTTTCGGCCGCCTCTATGCGGTCGAGAATCTGCCCGCACGGATCGCGCAACTCGCTTCCGATCTCGACCTCGGCGACTTCCTCGACCGCGCCAACGGAAAACTCTCCGCCGGCCAGAAGACCCGCGTCGCGCTGGCGAAAGCGCTGATCAACCAGCCCGAATTGCTGCTGCTCGACGAGCCCACCGCGTCGCTCGACCCCGACACGGCCGACTGGGTCCGGCAGCATCTGCAGAATTATCGCAAGACCCATGACGCGACCATTCTGCTGGCCTCGCACAACATGCTGGAGGTGGAGCGGCTGTGCGACCGCGTCATCATCATGAAGCGCGGCAAGATCGAGGACGACGACAGCCCCGACCAGATCATGGCCCGTTACAACCGCGCCACGCTGGAAGAAGTGTTTCTGGACGTCGCGCGCGGGCGGGAGCGGGAGGGTGCGGCGTGAGCGAAGCGGCGATCCGGCACACAATTTCGCTGCATCGCATCAACGCGATGGTGCTGCGCTATTGGTATCTCCTGGTGTCGTCATGGCCGCGGATGCTGGAACTGATCTACTGGCCGGCGTTGCAGATCATCACCTGGGGCTTTCTGCAGAATTACATCGCGCAGACGTCGGGGTTTTTCGCCCGCGCCGGCGGCTCGCTGATCGGCGCGGTGATCCTGTGGGACATCCTGTTCCGCGGCCAGCTCGGCTTTTCGATCTCGTTTCTCGAGGAGATGTGGGCGCGCAACCTCGGCAATCTGATGATGAGCCCGTTGAAGCCGATCGAGTTCCTGATCTCGCTGATGATCATGAGCCTGATCCGGCTCGCGATCGGCGTGATCCCGATGACGCTTTTGGCGCTGTACTTCTTCGATTTCAATTTTTATGGCATCGGGCTGCCGCTGATCGCCTTCTTCTGCAACCTGATCTTCACCAGCTGGTCGATCGGGATCTTTGTTTCAGGCCTCGTGCTGCGCAATGGGCTCGGCGCCGAGAGCATCGTCTGGACGCTGATGTTCGGCCTGATGCCGCTGGCCTGTATCTATTATCCCGTCAGCGTGCTGCCGCATTGGCTGCAATATCTCGCCTGGGCGTTGCCGCCGACCTATGTGTTCGAGGGCATGCGCGCGCTGTTGATCGATCATGAGTTTCGGACCGAGCTGATGGTCGACGCCCTGGCGATCAATGCGGTGCTGTTCATTGCCTCATTTGCGATCTTTCTTGCCCTTTTACGCAGCGCCAAGCGGCACGGCTCGCTGCTCGGAGGCGGTGAATAACTCTCACTTTCCCGTGGATTTGCGGGGTTTTAGGCCTCGAAAGCCGATAAATATACTGAAGTGTGCATTGACGCATTATTGCGCATTGGACAGGATGCTGCGGCGCAAAACAGGGGTCTTAGATAATGCCGATTGGTGAATTTGGTGCACCGCCACTGGCGGCCGAAGGCAGTCCGGCACTCACGACGCCGATGTACTGGATGTACGAGATGGCGCATGCGTCGCTCAATCCGGCGCGCGCGGTGACCGACGCCGCGAAAATCCTGTTTCAAAATCCGCTCAATCCGTGGACCCACACCCAGTTCGGCAAATCGATCGCCGCCGGCTGTGAATTGTTCGAACGGGCCACGCGCCGTTACGGCAAGCCGGAATGGGGTCTCGACACCACCGAGGTCAACGGCGTGCGCACGGCGGTGGAAGTCCGCTCGATCTGGGAAAAGCCGTTCTGCCGTCTGCTGTATTTCGATCGCAAGCTGACGCGCCCGTTGCGCGCGCCGCAGCCGCGCGTCCTGATCGTGGCGCCGATGTCCGGCCATTACGCGACGCTTTTGCGCGGCACCGTCGAAGCCTTCCTGCCGACGCATGAGGTCTACATCACCGACTGGTCGGACGCGCGCATGGTGCCGCTCGCCGAAGGCCGCTTCGACCTCGATGATTATGTCGATTACGTCATCGAGATGCTGCACGTGCTCGGCGGCAACATGCATGTCGTTGCGGTGTGCCAGCCGTCGGTGCCCGTGGTGGCGGCGGTTTCCATCATGGAAGCGGCAAACGATCCGTTCGTGCCGCTGTCGATGACGCTGATGGGCGGACCGATCGATACCCGCCGCAATCCAACCTCGGTCAACAACCTCGCCGCCGAGCGCGGCATCGAATGGTTCCGCAACCACGTCATCACCAAGGTGCCGTTCCCGCATCCCGGCGTGATGCGCGACGTCTATCCGGGCTTCCTGCAGCTCTCGGGCTTCATCACCATGAATCTCGACCGCCATACCGACGCCCACAAGCGGCTGTTCAGCAATCTGGTCAAGGGCGACGGCGATCTCGTCGACAAGCACCGCGAATTCTACGACGAGTACCTCGCGGTGATGGATCTGACCGCGGAGTATTATCTGCAGACCGTCGACGTCGTGTTCGTCAAGCACGCGCTGCCGAAGGGCGAGATGATGCATCGTGGCAAGCCGGTCGATCCCTCGAAGATCAGGCGCGTGGCGCTGATGACGGTGGAAGGCGAGAAGGACGATATCTCAGGTCTCGGCCAGACCGAAGCGACCCACGCGATATGCACCGCGATTCCGGCGCATCGCCGCGTGCATTACGTGCAAAAAGGCGTCGGGCATTACGGCGTGTTCAACGGTTCGCGTTTTCGTTCGGAAATCGTGCCGCGAATCTCCGATTTCATGCTGTCGGCGGCGAATACCAAGCCGAAATTGGTCGCCGCTGCCGAAAAATCGGTCGCCGCTGCCGAATAAGGGTGATTCCGGGGTCGATTCGGCGGGCGCGATAAGCCCCTGAATTGATTAAAAGAACCGAGATTCGCCGCCCTCACAAGGAATGAGTGTGACCTCAATCTTTGAGGGCGCGTTCCCTGCCCGGTTCCATCCAAAATTTCTGGTTCCGCCCCCAGCCGGTAGAGGTCAATTAGTGACCAGCCCCTGTATATTGGGCAAATGATTTGTTTTTGCGCTGAGCGATTTCAGTGGCGGCGGTTATGGCAGAATCCGGGCGAACTCCTGCTCCCCGGACTGTCAGACATGGCTACTCGCGCGCTCCTCTATCGGCGGCCTGCCGAACCCTCGACTCTCGTGGTCAAACACGGCTCCCAATTCTTCGCGATCCGGCTGCGCCGGCATCGCCGCGCGCGGCGTTACACCTTGCGTATTCATCCAACCGACCGCGAAGCAATCCTGACCATGCCGCCGCGCGGCACGCTCATGGAAGCCAAGGACTTTGCGCAGTTGCACGGCGGCTGGATCGCCGCGCGTCTCGGCCGTTTGCCGAAGGCGGCGCCGTTTCATTCCGGCACGGTGGTGCCGCTGCGCGGTGTTCCGCACCGGATCGTGCATCGCTCCGGCGAACGCGGCACGGTGTGGACCGAAACCCGCGACAGCGGCGAGAAGATTTTGTGCGTGGCCGGCGGGCCCGAGCATATGGACCGGCGCGTCCACGACTTCCTCAAGCGCGAAGCGCGCAAGGATTTGCACAAGGCTTCGCTGGCCTACGCCGCCGATCTCGGCGTGCGGGTCCGGCGGGTGTCGATCCGCGATCAGTCGAGCCGCTGGGGTTCGTGCACCTCGGCCGGATCGTTGTCGTTCTCATGGCGGCTGATCCTGGCGCCGCCTTATGTGCTGGACTATCTCGCCGCCCATGAAGTGGCGCATCTCGTCGAAATGAACCATTCGCCGCGGTTCTGGCGGGTGGTCGGCCGGGTTTGCGATCACGTCGAGCGCGCCAAGCGCTGGCTCGACACCTACGGCAACGACCTGCATCGCTACGGGATCGAGGATTAGGGCGGAGTCCGCCACACCGCTGTCATCGCCCGGCTTGACCGGGCGACCCAGTATTCCAGAGACACCTGTGATTGGACTGAGAAGCCGCGGCGTACTGGATACCCGCTTTCGCGGGTATGACGACCGAATGTAATGCGCGCGATCGCCATGCGGCGGTCACCTTCCGCCGAACACCCGGTCCATCAGCCAGCCGTCCAGTCCCGCCGCCGCTTCGGGGCGCGTCGACGATGCAGGCGGCGCGGACGTCCGCATCGGTGGCGGACGATAGCCGCCGCCGGATGGAGTCGGCGCGAGCGGGACGGGGGCCTGGGTCGTCGGCGCGGACGGCGCGCTGACCTGCGATACGGTCTGCATCAAATTCGAGAACAGGCCGCCGCCGCCGGCTTGCGAATTCGGCAGGCTCGCCACCGGCACGCCCTGATGGGCGGCTTTCATGAAGCGGGACCAGACTTCCACCGGCAGGCCGCCGCCGGTCGCCTTCTTGGTCGGCGAGTTGTCGTCATTGCCGAGCCAGACTCCCGTTACGAGATTGGCGGTGTAGCCGATGAACCAGGCGTCGCGGAAGTCCTGGCTGGTGCCGGTCTTGCCGGCGGCAGTCCAGCCCGGAATTTCAGCCTTGTGCGCGGTGCCGGAGATCAGCGTCTCCTGCATCATGGTGTTCATCATTGCGACATGGCGCGGTTCGATCACCTGACCGAGCTGATCGGCGGGCCGCATGTACAGCACCTTGCCCTCACTGGTCCGGATCTTGGTCACGACATGCGGGGAGACGCCGAGCCCGCCATTGGCAAACGGTGCATAGGCGCCGACCAGTTCGATCACGGACACTTCCGAGGTGCCGAGCGCAATCGAGGCATTGGCGTCGAGCTTCGATGAAATGCCGAGCCGGTGCGCGGTGCGCACCACGTTTTTGGCGCCGACCTCGAGGCCGAGCCGCACCGCGACCGTGTTCAGCGACATCGCCAGCGCCTGGGTCAATGTGACCGCGCCGAAATATTCGTGGCTGTAATTCTCCGGCTTCCAGCCCTTGACGTCGAGCGGCGCGTCCTGGCGGATCGTCTCCGGCGTCAGGCCCGCCTCGACCGCGGTGAGATAGACGAACGGCTTGAACGCCGAGCCGGGCTGCCGCTTGGCGGTGACCGCACGATTATACTGGCTCTCGGCATAGTTCCGGCCGCCGACCATGGCGCGCACCGCGCCGTCAGGCGTCATCGCCACCAGCGCGCCCTGGCTGACATTGAACTTTACGCTTTTCGCCGCGAGTTCGTCGATGATGGAGGCTTCGGCGACGCTCTGCAGCTTCGGATCGATCGTGGTTTCGACGGTGATGTCGCGGTCGATCTGGCCGACCAGATCGTCGAGCACTTCGCCGATCCAGTCGGCGACGTAGTTGACGGTGCCGGCGCCGGCCGGCTTCACATTGATCTGGGGATGGCCGATCGAGGCCTGGGCCTGCGCGTCGGTGATGAATTTGGCGTCCGCCATCGCCGCGAGCACGGTCTGGGCGCGCTGCGCGGCGCCTTCCGGATTGCGGTTCGGCGCCAGCCGCGACGGCGACTTGACGAGGCCCGCCAGCATCGCGGCCTCGGCGAGGGTGACGTTCTTGGCCGACTTGCCGAAATAGCGTTGGGCAGCGGCCTCGACGCCATAGGCGCCGGAACCGAAATAGACCCGGTTGAGATAGAGCTCGAGGATTTCGGTCTTGGAATGCTTGCGCTCCAGCCAGAGCGCCAGTTCGACCTCCTGCAATTTTCGCTGCAGCGTGCGTTCCTGGGTCAGGAACAGGTTTTTCGCGAGCTGCTGGGTCAGCGTCGAGCCGCCTTGCGAGACGCCGCGATGCAGGACGTTGGCGACGGCCGCGCGTAAAATGCCGATCGGGTCGACGCCGTAATGCGAATAGAAGCGGCGGTCCTCGATGGCGATGAACGCCTTCGGCAGATAAGGCGGCAAATCCTTCAGCGAAACGTTGGCGCCGGCCATTTCGCCGCGCTGTGCCAGCACGCTGCCGTCCATGCCGACAATCTGGATCGTCGGCGGACGCTTTGGAATTTCCAGCGACTGGATCGCCGGCAGATGCGCGCCGACCCAGACCACGACGCCGATGACCGCGATTCCCGCCCACAGGCCGAGCACCGCGCCCCAATAGAGCAGGCGCGCAAGGCTGAAGCCGCCGCGCGATTTCGACCGCCGCCTGGCGCCGCCGCGGGACGCACGCGGTTTTCGCTCGCGCGGCGGTTCGTCTTTATCTTCGTTGCGGTTTGCGGATGATTTGGCGGAAGATTTGGTCGAAGATTTCTTGGGCCTGTCCTCGGCGGCGGGGATGCGATCTTCCGGCGAGAGACGCAGCTCCGCGAGCGCGGCCGGAAGCCCGAAAAGCGGCTCCTTGCGTCCGCCGCTCTTTTTCCGTCCCAACGCCATACGCACCGCCCACACCGGTCCGGCCGCACGCTAGCGCCCGGAATTTAAGGGCCGGTTACGCAAAGGTTAACGCGGGATTAGGAGGTAGGGCGGTGCGTGATAAAGCTTGGCGGCAATCAGGAGAATAAGCATGGGCCACATCGATCCGACCAAGGAAGTTTTCGCGCAATTCCGGGCCGATGACCGGCCCGGTCCGATTCACATGCTGAATTTGGTCCGGCTGCGCGAGCAGGCCGCCTATCCCGACGGCCGCAAGGCAACCGGCGCTGAGGCCTACGCGGCCTATGGAAGGGAAAGCGGGCCGGTGTTCGAACGCCTCGGCGGGCGCATCGTCTGGCAGGGCCGGTTCGAGCTGATGTTGATCGGCCCTGCGGAAGAGCGCTGGGATCACTGCTTCATCGCCGAATATCCAAGCGTCGCCGCGTTCGCGGACATGATCCGCGATCCCGTTTACCGGGAAGCGGTGAAACACCGCCAGGCGGCCGTCGAGGATTCGCGCCTGATCCGGCACGCGGTGTTGCCGGTCGGCAAGACGTTTGGGGAGATTCCGGAGTAGCAGCGCGAATCCGTAGCAACCATTAAAGCTGGGGCTGATAGGCCCCCGACTATGGCAGGATGACGCCGCGCTTGGCACCGTCAAGGCGTGGTCTTTCGATAGCGGAATGCGGGGCAGCATCGGAGCGACGACCATCCTTGACGGCGTCTGCGCGCGACGTCGTTGTGAGGGCAGGTCGGGACGAAGAAACGGCGCTTCAGTCGAACAAAGAAACGGATGATCAGCAGGTGATTGCGGCGAGTGGAGGCGGTTGATTTTGCCACGGCGTGCCCCGCGCCACGACAGTGTTGACGAAAATGAGCAGCTTCCTGGCACAGGCGATGAGCGCGCGCTTGTGCTCTTTTCCGGCGGCAATCAGCCGTTTGTAGAGGGCGATGAGCTGCGGATTCCAGCGAAAGGATGCCGGCAGGGCCGCGGTATAAAGCGCGCGGCGTAGCCGTTCACGCCCGCCTTCGATGTGACGGACGCCAGTATGATCGCCGCTATCGTCGTCATAGGGAGCAAGCCCGGCCAGTGCGGCGGCTTGCTCACGGGTGAGCTGGCCGATCTCTGGCATCCGCACCAGGATAGCGACCGCGGTCGGCATCCCGGTGCCGCCGACGCTGTAGATCAGATCGAGCCGCTCGGCGAGATCGCGATGCTCTCGGATTGCCGCCACCAGTGCCTTGAGCTCGATCTTCTTGCGCTTCTCCAGACGGGCGATATCCTCTTTCCAGTGTTGCCTGAACCGTTGGTTGCGGCAGGTCTCGAGCCGGTTCTTGAGCCGCGCGACATCCTCTCCGATCTGATCGATCATCGTCAGATGCTCGGCGAACGGCAGCAGCCGGGCATCTGGCGGACCGTGGATCTTCTTGACCGCAGCAGTGCAGGCCGCGATCAGGGCGGCATCGATCTTGTCGTTCTTGGCCCGCTGCAGCTGGAACTTGGCATAGGCGCGAACTTGCGCCGGCTGAAACACCACCACGACAAATCGCTGGCGCCGCAGCTCGGCAACAACGGCCTGCTCATAGCCGCCGCTCGCCTCGATGCCGATACGCTTGACACGATGCCGCCGAAGCCAGTCCGACAACACCTTGTAACCCTCAGGCGTGTTGTCGACCTGCAACTGCTCCAAGCTGCCGTCGAGGGCTATGTCGAGCTTCCGTTTGCCGGTATCGATCCCGGCGCAGATCGTGGTACGCTTGGCCATCTTCGTCGACCCTCCCTTGTGATGCGAACCCTGGGTTCCTTCAACCATTCGGGTCCCGATGAAGTGCCGATCGCGATCCTGCTACGGAAGACAGCCTTCAAGGCTTCGGTGGGCATCGATCCGATCGATCGGCGGCCCAGCCTGGGTGGCCACCCGGGCTGGGCCATTCCTCATGGAACGATGCCAGTGTAATCCTTCGCGCTAATACAAGGGTGGGCAAAGCGAAGCGTGCCCACCAACTCTCGCGCGACACAAAACGATGGTGGGCACGGCGCAAGAGCGCCTTTGCCCACCCTACGATTCCCGTGCAATCCCCTACCTTCGCCCGAACAGCTTTTCGATATCCGACAGCTTCAGTTCCACATAGGTTGGACGGCCGTGGTTACACTGGCCGGAATTCGGCGTGTCTTCCATTTCGCGGAGCAGCGCGTTCATCTCTTCCGGCTTGAGGCGGCGGCCGGCGCGCACCGAGCCGTGGCAGGCCATGGTGGCGGCGACATGCATCAGCCGGCGCTCCAGCGGCAGCGCCTCGTCCCATTCCGCTATATGCTCGGCGAGGTCGCGCAGCAGGCCGCTCGCGTTGGCCTTGCCGAGCAGCGACGGCGTCTCGCGCACCGCGACAGCACCAGGGCCGAAGGATTCGATCGCGAGCCCGAAGGCGCAGAGTTCCTCGGCCCGGTCCAGCAGTTTCTCCACCGTCGCCTCGTCGAGTTCGACGATCTCCGGGATCAGCAGGATTTGCCTCTGCACGCCGTTCTTCGAAAGCGACGCCTTCAGCCGCTCATAGACGATACGCTCATGGGCGGCGTGCTGGTCGACCACGATCAAGCCGTCGCGGGTCTGCGACACGATGTAGGTCTCGTGGATCTGCGTTCGCGCCGCGCCGAGCGGGCGGTCGAGCAGGTCGGCGGAGGGTTGCTCCTGGAAGCGAACATCGGCGGTCGGCGCGCCGACATCGAACGCGGCCTGGCCCGGCTCGGCAAAGGCGGTTGCCGCCGCGCCGTCGAAACCAGGCATCGGCCTCACCGGAAAAGACGGCGAGCGCTGCCAGTCCCAGTTGGCCGGACGTGGCGCGAGTTGCGAACGGAACGCGGAGATCGCCGCGCCGTCGATATTGGCGGCGGTGCGCCTGCCTTCGCGGGCGAGCCCATCCTTCAGCGCGTGCACGATCAGCGCGCGCACCAGCCCGGCGTTGCGGAACCGGACCTCGGTCTTGGCCGGATGCACATTGGCATCGACCTCCTGCGGCGGCAGCGTCACGAACAGCGCCACCACCGGATGGCGGTCGCGCGGCAGGTAATCCGAATAGGCCGCGCGCACCGCGCCGAGAATGAGCTTGTCGCGCACCGGGCGGCCGTTGACGAACAGATACTGGCCGAGTGCGTTCGCCCGGGTCAGCGACGGTGCGGCGGCAAAGCCTTCGACCACGACGCCTTCGCGCTCGCTGCGCACTTCGATCGCGCTGCTGCGAAAATCGGCACCCAAAATATCGCCGAGTCGCGTCAGCCGGCCCGCGGCGCCCGGCAGGGCCGCAGCCCAGGTCACCGGCGCGCGCTCCTCGCCGGCCAGCGTGAACGCGATGTCGGGCCGCGCCATGGCCAGCCGCCGCACCACTTCGCGGATCGCTTCGGCCTCGGTGCGGTCGGTCTTGAGGAATTTCAGCCGCGCCGGCGTGGCATAAAAGAGATCGCTGACTTCGACGCGGGTGCCCTGGCCAAGGGCTGCCGGCATGATCGGCGATTTCGCGCCGCCCTCGACCGACAGCGACCAGGCATGGGGTTCACTGGCGTGGCGGGTGGTGATGGCGAGTTTGGCGACGGCGCCGATCGAGGGCAGGGCCTCGCCGCGGAACCCGAGCGTGCGGATCCGCAACAGATCCTCGTCGTCGAGTTTGGAGGTGGCGTGGCGATCGACCGCCAGCGCCAGATCGGCATGGGTCATGCCGCTGCCGTCATCGGTGATGCCGATCCGCCGCCGGCCGCCGCCATCGCTGAAAATGTCGATCCGGCTGGCGCCGGCGTCGATGGCGTTTTCGACCAGTTCCTTGACCACGCTCGCAGGGCGTTCGACCACCTCGCCGGCGGCGATGCGGTTGACGACTTGTTCGGGGAGCTGGCGGACGGGCATGGGGGTCTCGGTCGCGATTCGAACGTGCTGCGTATTCTAGGCGGGTACGACAGCAAATGCATGGGCGACAGGCGGAATTCGTTCCCCCGCTGGGGATGAAGGCGAACTATCGCCTTGAAGATGCTGATGTTCGACATCGATTCAGGTGCTCACTGCCCGGGATTGTGAGGTCGCAGGCACGGGTATATCGTTTAGAAAAATTATAATCTGACGGGAGGAACGCCATGTGCCATCTGTTCGCGCACCAGCCTCAGCGGGACTATGAATCGCAGACCCGATCGCTGCGGATCGGCGGGCATTGCACCTCGATCCGGCTGGAAATGTCGTTCTGGGACACGCTGGAGGAAATCGCCGCGAAGGAGGGCATGAGCCTCGCCAAGTTCCTCACCACGCTGCACAACGAAGTCCTCGACCACCATGGCGAGGTCAATAATTTCGCGTCGCTGCTGCGCTGCTCATGCCTGATCTATCGCTCCAGAAACGCCGTCGCCGTCCCGGAATTTCACCGGAATGAAGCGGCCATTCTCGACGCCGCCGAATAGAATTTGCTCACGTCCAGAAGGAAGCGGCCCTGTCCCGTTCCGGACGGGGCCGCTTTGGTTTGAGGGAACCTAGATCTCCTTGCGCTGCATCGCGCCGGCGATGTGGTCCGCCTGGCGGATCGCGAGCGACACGATCGTCAGCGTCGGGTTGCAGGCGGCACCGCTGGTGAACTGGCTGCCATCCGACACGAACAGGTTCTTGACGTCGTGGGTCTGGCCGAACTTGTTCACCACGCCGTCCTTCGGTTTCTCGCTCATCCGGTTGGTGCCCATGTTGTGGGTGCTGGGATAGGGCGGCGTCGGATAGGTAACGGTGGCGCCGACGGCCTCGTAGACCGCGGAGCCCTGCTTGTAGGCGTGATCGCGCATCGCGAGGTCGTTGGGGTGGTCGTCGAAATGCACGCTCGCGACCGGCATGCCGAACCTGTCCTTGGCCTTCGGGTCGAGCGTGATGCGGTTGGTTTCCTGCGGCATGTCCTCGCCGACCAGCCACATGCCCGCCATCCGCGGATAGGCTTCCATCGCGCTCGAGAACGATCGTCCCCACGCGCCCGGATTGAGGAACGCGGCCATGAACGGTAGGCCGAGCGACAGCGTCTCCATCTCATAGCCGCCGACAAAGCCGCGTTTGGGGTCGTTCGCCGCCTCATCGCTGATGATGCCGGCCATGGTGGTGCCGCGATACATATGGACCGATTTTTCGAACGCGGCATAGACGCTGCCGGTCATGTGCCGCATGTAGTTGCGCCCGACCTGACCGGATGAGTTGGCGAGGCCGTCCGGGAACAGGTTCGAAGCGCTGTTGAGCAACAGGCGCGGGCTCTCGATCGAGTTGCCGGCAACCGCCACCACGCGCGCTTTCTGGCGCTGCATGGCCCCGGACGCGTCGGCATAAACCACGCCGGTCACCTTGCCGGACGCATCATGCTCGATCTTGATCGCCATGCTGTTGGGGCGAACTTCGAGATTCCCGGTGGCTTCGCCCTTGGGAATCTCGGTGTAGAGCGTCGACCATTTCGCACCGGATTTGCAACCCTGGAAACAGAAGCCGATCTGCTGGCAGGAACCGCGGCCGTCGCGCGGCTCGCTGTTGATCGCCATGTTGCCGGTGTGCACGGTCTTGTAGCCGAGCTTCCTGGCGCCTGCTTCCATCACCTTG
>Ga0210410_10002876_pt1 | contig 15350 bp, 13 predicted proteins | sample IncBWC4MmetaG_FD_161058 | JGI IMG/M metagenome (GOLD analysis project Ga0210410, IMG submission 161058) | Forest soil microbial communities from Barre Woods Harvard Forest LTER site, Petersham, Massachusetts, United States - Inc-BW-C-4-M | ecosystem: Environmental > Terrestrial > Soil >... | reverse complement strand
AGAAGAAATGGCGACGCCACGTGGCGTACTGCGTGGCCCGACTTATCGATGTCCTGCACCCTGATGACGTGGTTCTCGGGGGAGGCAACGCCAAGAAACTGAAAGAACTGCCTCCCGCCTGCAGAGTAGGCCACAATGCAAACGCGTTCCTCGGAGGCTTTCGCCTCTGGGAAGATTCCACGAAGACCAAAAAAGCTCGTTCTTGACCACTTCTGCGATGATGAAAGGGCACGGGCATGACTTCAAGTCTTGGATTCGATAAACCTCTGTACATTCTTGCCTTTGATCACCGCGGGTCATTCCTAAGCGACCTCGGATCGGAGGACATGCTCACCGAGGAGCATGCGGCACAGGTCGATGCGGCGGCGGCGCAACTCGCAGGCGCCAAGCATGTAGCCTACGACGGCTTTGAGGCTGCCCTGGCGGCTGGTGTACCCAAGGACAAGGCTGGCATCCTTGTGGACGAGCAGTTCGGTGCTGACATTCTTCAGCACGCCGCAGCGCGCGGGTATTCCACGGCATGTCCGGCCGAGAAGCCCGGGCAGGAAGAGTTCGACTTCGAGTACGGCGAGGATTTTGCCAAACACATCGAGGCTTTTCACCCAGCCTTCTGCGAGGTGAAGGTCCGCTACAACCCGGAGGGTGACCACGATCTGAACCGGCGACAATCGGCCCGCCTCAAGCGGTTGTCGGACTACCTACACGGCGAGAGTCGCAGCCTGTTCCTGCTTGAGCTCTTGATTCCGCCTGAGAAGGCGCAACTCCAAAAGCTCAAGGGCGACAAAAATGCCTACAACACGGACATTCGGCCTCGGCTGATGCTTGAGGCTATTCAACAACTGCAGGATGCGCAGGTTGAGCCGGACGTATGGGGAGTCGAAGGGACCGATCGCAGTGAGGACTGCCAGAAGATTGTGGCGGCTGTTCGCCGCGGCGGACGCAACAAAGTTGGTTGCGTCACCCTGGGCGGCGGCGCGGACCAGGAGAAGTTACGAGGATGGCTGAAGACCGCAGCTGAGGTGCCGGGATTCATCGGTTTCGCCGTGGGCCGAACAATTTTCGTGGGCCCGGTCAGTCGCTGGTTGGCTGGGAAGACTCCGGCCAAAGTCGCAGTGGCTGAGATTGGTCAGCGTTACCGAGAGTTTGTGAACATCTTTGAGACGGATCGTTACGCGGCGGTTGGCTGAGTATCTCGGCTCACGTCCTAAGCCGATGCACAAGCGGCGAATTCTGGGGCAAGTTGAGTGGGTTGCAAGCCGATCTCTGACACTTAGAAATTAAAAAGAGGTGGAAAGGCCACCCTGAGCAACAGTAATCCGTTTGAGGAGTCGGCATTTGACTTCGAGGCTGTGTTCTCGTATCGCAAGGTGACTGCGAACTTCCCGACCTTTCTGTTGATGGCCAGGCTGGGTCGAAAGGCGTGTGCAGCATCGTGCTGTGCAACGTGATTGATGTATGTTTCTCCGCCAGAGTCATAGTACACGCCGATGCCTACCCACATTTTCTTTCCGAGGTTGTGGCTGTACCACGCCGCAGCTGCTCCCAGCGGATGCTGCGATAGCAGATTGTTTCCCTGAAACTCATTATTGTTTGTATAGAAGCGGCCCCAAGCATAAACCTCGAACCATGCCACGCCTTTACTGAGCGGAATGTTCAGGTTCACAAGAGGAGTGAAGGCCCAGCGATTCGCTCCTGTGTTCAATGGGGAGTTGCGATCGTACGAACCGAGTGGAGGGTTGACCGTCATGTGGAAGCTCAGGAATGTCCTTGGGATCCACTCGGAAATCTGATCGCTCCGGAGCGCCGGCAGCCCGAAAATGTTTTTATGGAACCCAATGGCCGGGTCGTTGACTCCCCACTTTTCTGAGTTGCCGGCAGGCCCGGTGACCTGGACCTTGCTGATGGGCACGGTCAGCGACACACCGGCGTACTTGTTGTTGAGAGGAAACGACGCCAAGACGGTAGGCGTAAGAGCTTTGTTGACCGATTCGTTGTTTGGCAAGGATAGATCAACGGCCACGGTCCCGGATCTAGTGGCGACGTAATCGACGTAAGCGACTGTTTGACGAACAGGAATGTTCAGAAATTCGCGCGGCCCCGGCGATTGACCCTTCGTGGTCGGTGCGAAGAACGCAACGAACACTGCAAAGATGCTCAACGGCGTCTTTGGCAAAGCCATCCAGAGTCTACGCTCGGCGAAAAAGACCATGCGACAGCCTCGCTCTGCGGTCCTGTGACGCAAATCAACGACGCGAACGCAGGCTAGATGTGCTTGGGTGGATTAGGTACTGGCAGAAGTGACAGCTTGCTGATCCAGCGAGAAGCTGGTTGAGACATCGAAAGCTCCTCGAAAAGGATTCGCCAACCGAACTAAGAAATGTATGCCGCTCCGCACTGGTAATTTTGACAGTTGTTGTAACTCGAGCGAGCCGCAATTCTCTCGGAGCATAAGGGAGGGAATCGACCAATGCGAATTGTCGTTGATTTGAACAAATGCCTGGGATACGCGCAATGCGTCCCGCTCGCGCCGGCGGTCCTCAAACTGAACGGTGAAGAGGCGCTGATGTACGACCCCAACCCGGACGACTCGCTGCGCCAGCAGGTCCTTCGAGCCGTTGCGTCCTGCCCCGTGCAAGCGATTCTTGTGGACCGGCTGGACGAGACGGGGGAAAAAACGTGAAAACTTCGGCGCTCGTAGCGGACCTCGTATCGGAATTTAAAACGAACGGCCGGATCGTTATCGTCGGTGCTTCTTTGGCTGGGCTCCGCGCCGCCGAAGCCTTGCGCGACGAGGGCTTCAACGGGAAGCTGACCATCATTGGGGACGAGAAGCACGAGCCGTATGATCGTCCCCCCCTCTCCAAGCAAGTGCTGAAAGGGTGGGTTCGGGCCGACCACACCTTGCTTCCGCGCACGCGTAAGGTCGATGCGGAGTGGCGACTCGGCGTGCCCGCCACCGGTCTTGACCGAGCCAACAAGCAGGTGCTCTTAGCTAACGGCGACCGGGTCCCGTTCGACCGCCTGCTGATCGCCACTGGCACGCGAGCACGGCCATGGTTCAACCCGAAGGAGGCTGAACTGAAGGGCTTGTTCACGCTGCGAACATCTGATGAGGCGGCCGAACTGCAGGCCGCGTTGGCGGCCAAGCCGAAGCGAGTCCTGATCATCGGCGCCGGCTTCATCGGCTCGGAAATGGCCTCGGTCTGTCGTGAACTCGGCCTGGCCGTGACGGTCGCCGAACGCGCAGAGGCTCCGCTTGTCGGCGCTCTCGGCGGTGTGATCGGCGACATCGCCGCCGAGATGCAGCGGGACCACGGAGTCGACCTCCGCACCGGCGTCTCAGTCGAGGCGCTGGAGGGCGACGCGAAGGGACACGTGCGGCGTGCCCGGCTCTCCGACGGGACCACGCTCGACGTCGACGTGGTGGTGGCGTCACTCGGTTCGATCCGCAACACCGAATGGCTGGAGGGTGCTGGGCTGGCCACCGGCCGTTGGGGCGTTGCCTGCGATGCGGGCTGCCGCGTCTTCGACGTCAACGGGGTCGTGACCGACAGCATCTTCGTGGCGGGCGACATCGCGCGCGCCCCCCACGTGTTGTACGAGTATCAGTTTCTCGTGCTGGAGCACTGGGACAATGCCGTCTTCGGAGGCAGGGTCGCGGCGCACAACATGGTGAGCCTTGAGCCCGACCGCAGGCCGCACCTCCCGCTGCCCGCCTTCTGGTCAGGCCAGTTCGGCGTCAACATCAAAGGCGTCGGAGTGGGCCCGTTCGGCGACGAGATCGTCATAACGCAGGGCTCTGTCAAAGAGCGCCGCTTCGCCGCTGCGTATGGTCATCGAAGCCGCATCGTGGCCGCGGTCACCTTCAATCACGGCAAGTGGATCGAGCACTACGGGAGAATGATTGAGTGCTCAGCTCCGTTCCCGCCCCCACCGCCATGCTTCGATCAGGCCAACGGCATGAAGCCGGTCCCCGCTCGATTCCCTGATCCGGGTGTTCCCACGGGGCTCCCGGATGTCGTCTTGACGGGCCACGATCCCACCGATCGAGGCGCCGAGTACCGACCAAGAAAGCGCTAAGCAGTGAGCGAGACGAAGCGCGAGTCTGCATTTCCCGAAAAGGAGACAGGACAGCTATGGCACCACAGGCCCGTATGAAACCAGAAGCGCAGATGACACCAGAGGCCGCCTGGGCGGAGGCCATGAAATTCGAAAACCGCCCCAACCCTTATCCGTTCTTCGACGAGCTCCGGAAGACGCCGGTCGCCCGAGTGATGCACGGCATCTACGCCATCACGGGGTACCAGGAGCTCGTGGCGCTGTCCCAGGACCCCCGGGTGAGCTCCGACTCTAAGAACGCTCCCATGATGAAAGGGACGAGTGTCAAGGCCGAGGACGCGCCCAAGCTGGTAGCGGTGTATGGTGCGGCGCGGAGTATGATCCTGTCCGACCCGCCAGACCACGATCGCATGCGCCGCATGGCGATGCGGCATTTCGGCCCTCCCCATTCGCCGGACATCATTCCGAGCATGGAGCCGTTGTGCAAGCAGGTCTGCAATACCCAGCTCGACAAGGTCCGGGGCAAGACCCGGATGGACATCGTCGACGAGTATGCCTATCTGTTGCCGGTCACGGTGATCTGCAAGATCATGGGCATTCCGGTGGAGGACGAAGGAAAAATCCACAAATGGGTCGGGGCGGGGTTGGCGGGCGTCGACTTCGGCGCGGAGGCGGCTACCGAAGAGGGGAAGGCCCGCAGTGATTTGGGCAGAAAGAACATCGCAGCGTTTCAGAATTACATGGCCGGGCTGATCGAGGGGTGGATGAAAGAGCCCGGCGAGGGCATGATCTCAGCGATGCTGCACGACGACAGCGGGCCGGATGGACGCATGTCGCCCGACGAGGCCTTGGGCAATGCATCGCTGATATTCCTCGCCGGTCATGATTCCACGGTCAACCTGATCTCCCACTGCGTGCTGACCTTTCTGCGGAACCCTTGGACCCTCGAGTTGCTGCGCAACCGCCGGGATCTGGTCCCCCGCGCTGTCGAGGAGGTCCTGCGCCTCCAATCGTCGGTCAATTTCTTTCCGAGCCGGTCCGCTCTCGCCGACATCGAGATCGCTGGGACGGTCATCCCTAAGGGTGCGCCCATCTTCTTCATGTACGGCGCCGCGAACCGCGATCCGCGTCAGTTCCCTGATCCTAACGAATTCAAACTCGATCGCGAGGACACCTCGAACGTCGGCTGGTCCAGCGGTGTCCACATGTGCTTCGGCGGCCCGTTGGCGCGGTTGGAGGTGAACACGGCGGTCGAGGTGTTCCTGAACCGCGTGGTGAACCCGCGGCTCGTCGTCGACCCGCCACCGTACCGACCGAACCAGTTCTTCCGCGGTCCGCTACACCTCCTGATCGATTTCGACCGGATCCGAGACTGAGGGGCAACCATGAAAGCATTTCAGTTTGTCGAGTGGCAGAAGTCGGGCGAGCTCCGCGAAGTTCCGGTGCCCGAACCTGGGCCGGGACAGGTCCTAGTAAGAATTGGAGGGGCAGGCGCCTGCCACTCCGACCTCCACCTGATGGAGGCCCAAGCGGGAACGAAGCCGATCAAGCTTCCCATCACCCTCGGCCATGAGAACGCAGGCTGGGTCGAGAAGCTGGGATCCGGCGCAACTGGGTTCGCGGTCGGGGATCCGGTGATCGTCTATGGCCCTTGGGGTTGCGGCAGCTGCGCAAATTGCCGGGTGGGAATGGAGAACTACTGCGAGAATCCCGCTAATGAGAGACCCGGCGGGCTCGGGAGGAACGGAGGAATGGCCAACTACATGGTCGTCCCTTCCACGCGTTTTCTCATCCCGCTGGGCGCCCTTGATCCGCGTGAGGCGGCTCCGCTCACCGACGCGGCGCTCACCAGCTACCACGCCGTGAAGCGGTCGATCCACTTGCTCGGGCCAGGGTCCACCGCCGTCGTGATCGGTGCCGGTGGCCTCGGACAGATGGCGATCCAGGTGATAAAAGCGCTGAGCGCCGCCGCAACTGTCGTCGCGGTGGATACCTCGCCGGCTAAGCTCGAAACTGCCAAGAAGATGGGGGCCGACGAGGCACTGGTATCGGGGGGTGACGCGGTTAAGCGGATCAAGGAGATCACGCGCGGCCAAGGCGCCGATCTCGTTCTCGACATGGTAGGCGTGAAGCCGACGCTAGAGATGGCGGCGCAAATCTCGCGCGTGCTCGGCCATGTGACCATTGTGGGTCTCGGCAACAGCGCGCTGCCCGTCAACTTCCACAGCCCGGCGAAAGAATGCTCCGTCACCGCCCCCTACTGGGGCTCGATCCCCGAGCTGATGGAGGTGGTGAGCCTCGCCCAAGCTGGAAAAATCAAGATGCTGGTTGAGCAATTTCCGCTGGAGCAGGCAAGCGAAGCGTACCACCTCCTTCACGACGGCAAGATCCAGGGGCGCGCCGTCATCGTACCGAACGGGTGAACCGGATTTCGCTGCCAGATAGCACGCTGAATTTCCGATTTCAGCGCGTCGTCAATGAAGATGGGTCAATGTGGCGCAATCAACGCCAGAGGTGGTGCAACTGTCGTCCATTGGATCCGTTGAACAGCTAAAGCTGCGCGGCCTCGGGACTAATATTCACGATTCTTGCAGGGAAACTAGCCGAAAATTCGCGAGGAGCCCATGGCGACACCAGAGATTGCGATCGGGATAGAAGATCAGCCCAGGGCCAATCCCGTGTCCGATGCCTTTGTCTTTCTTGGGGCAACTGGAGATCTCGCTCACAAAAAGATTTTTCCGGCCTTGCACAACATGGTGCGGCACGGAACGCTAAAGGTCCCGGTGATCGGATTGGCGAAGTCGGGCTGGACTATTGACCAGTTGCGGAATCGCGCCCGAGACAGCATCGAGAAGTTCGGGGGCGGCGTGGATGAGGCCGCGTTTGGCCGTCTGATGCAGTTACTTCATTACATCGACGGCGACTATGGGGCCCTCGCGACTTTCTCCGCACTGCGAACCCAGCTGGGCAAGGCGCAACGCCCGGCTCACTATCTCGCCATTCCACCCAGCCTCTTCGCGACCGTAGTGAAGTCTCTAGGACAATCGGGTTGTGCCACCGGCGCGCGGATCGTCGTGGAGAAACCTTTCGGACACGATCTCGGCTCGGCCAAAGCGCTGAATGCTTCGCTGCACTCGGTATTTCCGGAAGCGAGCATTTTTCGAATCGATCACTACCTGGGAAAAGAGGCCGTGGAAAATCTCGTCTTTTTCCGATTCGCCAATACCTTTCTCGAGCCCATCTGGAACCGGAACTACGTAGAAAGCGTGCAGATCACCATGGCCGAGGACTTCGGGGTAGCCGGTAGAGGCAAGTTTTACGAGGAGGCGGGCGCCATTCGCGATGTGGTACAGAATCACCTGCTACAGGTGGTCGCCCTGCTTGGCATGGAACCGCCTACCTCGATGTACCCGGAATCCATCCGCGACGAACAGGTCAAGGTTTTTCGCATGATCCCGCCGATCAAGCCGTCGCACCTGGTGCGCGGGCAGTTTCGCGGCTACTTAAAAGAACCAGGTGTAGCGCCAGATTCTGCGGTGGAGACTTACGCTGCTATTCGCTTCGAAGTGGATTCCTGGAGATGGGCGGGTGTGCCTTTCCTCATCCGGGCGGGGAAATGCCTGAAGCTCACCGCAACCGAGGTGCTGGTGAAACTTAAGCGGCCACCCTTGGCGAATGTCATGGCGGAGAATAACTACTATCGTTTTCGTTTGGGGCCCGAGATCTCGCTTGCGACCGGTCTTCGCGTAAAGCGGCCTGGCCCCAAGATGGTTCCCATGCCCGTTGAACTGGCCGCGGTCCATCACGCGCAGGGCGACGAAGTGGACGCATACGAGAGATTGCTCACCGACGCCATGCGAGGTGATTCGCTTCTTTTCGTGCGCGAGGACGCTGTTGAAGTGTCATGGGGCGTCGTGCAACAACTGCTGGGCAACGTCACTCCAGCGCACATGTACGAACCGGGGTCGTGGGGACCGACGGAAGCGGACCGCCTGGCGACTGACATCGGAGGCTGGCATAACCCGCAATGATGGCCGAACTTCCTGCCTTCCATCCGGGCTGGCGATTCATTCCATGGCCGACCGGAGTGCGACGAAGTCTTTGACAGTCAACTCGGGGATTTGACTCATCGCAGGATGCGTCCGAAGACCATCTCCGGGAAAGCAACCATGACCTCGATCAGCCTTAGCGGCGAAGACCTACGGCTGCAGGAAGCCCGCACCTCCAATGTTCCCTGGAGGAAATGGGGGCCTTATTTGAGCGAACGGCAATGGGGCACCGTGCGCGAAGACTACAGCGACCACGGCACAGCATGGGAATACTTTCCGCACGACCATGCGCGATCGCGTGCGTACCGCTGGGGCGAGGACGGGATTGCCGGATTCTCCGATGATAAGCAGCAGCTGTGCTTCGCGCTGGCGCTGTGGAATGGGGCGGATCCGATCCTGAAAGAGCGCCTCTTTGGCTTGACCAACAGCGAAGGGAATCACGGCGAAGACGTGAAGGAATACTACTTCTACCTGGACAGTACACCCACGCACTCCTACATGAAATATCTCTACAAGTATCCGCAGACAGAGTATCCCTACAACCTGCTAGTGGAGGCCAACCGGGGCCGTTCGTACGAGGAGTTGGAATATGAGCTCATGGACACCGGTGTGTTCGACCAGAACCGGTACTTCGATGTGTTCGTGGAGTACGCGAAGGAGACAGCGGAGGAGATCCTGATCCGAATCAGTGTTTACAACCGAGGTCCGGAGGTGGCTTCGCTCGAAGTGCTGCCCACGCTCTGGTTTCGCAATACGTGGTCGTGGTTCGAGGGGGCACCGCGGCCCTCGCTGGCGGCGGACCGCAGACCGGCTTGCAGCGTGATTTCGGCGAGGCACAGCCTGCTGCAAGATCGATACCTCTACGCCGAAGGAGAAGTTCCTCTGCTGTTCACAGAGAACGAAAGCAATGGCGAGCGGCTCTGGGGAGTGCCCAACCGCACACGGTACGTCAAGGATGCGATCAACAATTACGTCGTGCACGGCGAGAAGGGCGCTGTGAATCCAGAGCAGATAGGGACCAAGGCGGCAGCGCAGTACCAGCTGAAAGTCGGAGCGGGAGAACACGAAATGATTCGCCTGCGACTTAGCATGCGCCCTCCGGCAAAGTCTTCCTGGAGTGCGCCCAGGGGTCAAAAGGAAGTTCTTGGCAAGGAATTCGATGACATGTTTGCGCTGCGGTTGCGGGAAGCCGAGGAGTTCTACGACCGCGTGGCGGGACCAACGCGGGGGAGCGATGCCCGCAACGTGCAGCGCCAGGCATACGCGGGGATGCTGTGGACCAAGCAGTACTACTATTTTGATCTTAATCAGTGGCTGAAGGAGCACGGAGCTTCGGGCCAGCGAGCAGCGCGCCGGATGGGAATCCGCAACGCGCAATGGTCCCACATGGTGAATGACCACGTGATCTCCATGCCTGACAAATGGGAGTATCCGTGGTACGCAGCTTGGGACCTCGCATTTCACGCGGCGACATTGGCGGCTGTGGACCTGGATTTTGCCAAAGAGCAACTGGAACTGATGCTGTTAGAGACTTATTTGCATCCTAACGGCCAGATTCCCGCCTACGAATGGAACTTTGGCGACGTCAACCCGCCCGTGCACGCGTGGGCTGCGTTCTACATCTACCAGAAAGAGAAAGAACTCTGCGGCCGCGGCGATGTGGATTTTCTGAAGCGGGTGTTCCACAAGATGTCGCTGAACTTCACGTGGTGGATGAACCAGAAGGATCCGTCGGGCAACAATGTGTTTGAGGGCGGCTTTCTAGGGCTGGACAATATCGGGGTCTTCGACCGCAGCGCGCCCCTACCCACGGGAGGCCATCTGGAGCAGTCGGATGGCACTGCGTGGATGGTCTTCTTCAGCCAGTGCATGCTGCAAATCGCGCTGGAACTCGCGTTGTACGATCCAAGCTACGAAGAGATGGCCATTAAGTACATTGAGCACTTCCTATGGATCGCGATGGCGATGGACCAAATTGGGGTCCACGAGGATGAACTGTGGGACGAAGAGGATGGTTTCTTTTACGACCTGCTCTATTTGCCAGGCGGGCAAGCGATGCGGCTGAAGGTTCGCTCGCTCGTGGGACTACTCCCGCTTTGCGCGGTCACGGTAATGTCCCCAGACCTGATCCAGAAGTACCCGCGGGTAGCAGAGCGTGTGATCCAGCGCCTGGCTGCAAGGGGCGAGCTACGGCGGACATTGACCTTCCAAGCCAAAGCGGGGATGAACGGGCGTTCGATGCTGTCGGTGGCGGACGAAGGAAAGCTGCGCAGAATCCTTTCCCGAATGTTGGACGAGCGGGAGTTCCTGAGCCCATATGGCATACGCTCGCTTTCCCAGCATCACGAACGGGAGCCTTACACATTTCACTTCAACGGCACCGAGTTCCGCGTGCCCTACTGGCCGGCAGAATCGAAGTCCGGGCTCTTTGGCGGCAACTCGAACTGGCGAGGGCCAATCTGGTTTCCAGTGAACATGCTGCTGCTGCGCGCTTTGCTGCTGCTGTTTACCTACTTTGGAGACAACTTTAAGGTGGAATGTCCGACGGGTTCGGGGCGCCAGATGAACTTGCTGGACGTGGCTCAGGAACTTGGAGCCCGGCTGACGCGAATTTTTCTACGCGATAAGGATGGCCGGCGTCCGGTGTACGGCGGAACTGAAAAGTTCCAGAGCGACCCGCACTGGAAAGACCTCGTACTGTTCTACGAATACTTCCATGGCGACAACGGTGCGGGCATCGGGGCCGGCCATCAGACCGGCTGGACGGGACTGGTGGCGCGAATTTTTGAGCTGGCCCATTTAGATAAAGCCCAATTGCTGGCAGAAAGACCGAAGGAGCGGACCGACTACCGAGCGGCCGCAGCCAACGCCAACAGTCTGAAGGGGTGAGGTCCATTTGGTTTGCCGGTGCCGATAGAGGAATTTTCGTGCAACTCCAGGCGGCGAAAAGTGGCGTTTTCCCATTCGAAAAATGCCTCGGGAGGGAAACATCGTGCACTCAAGTCTAAGATCCGGGAGGCCTGCGGCACTGGAAGAACTAGAGAGGGCGAAACACTAAATCCGCACTTGCCCGGTAGTACGGCTTCTCGGGATTTACGCGCTGCGGTTATGCTTCCAGTTTTCCATCAGAAAATTGTCTTCATCAGGCGGGTCAACAATTCTTCAACCGAAAAGACCGTCAGCATCAACGGCAAAAGAGGCGCAGCGGTTGTGGCGGCAAGTCGCGTGATTTCTTCGATGCCGAAGGGTACGATGCGCATCGTGCGCACGATCGAGTAACTGTTTGCCAGGTCAGCGAGCGACTGGAGGTCCGGTGTGCCGAGTAGTTCGCTCGTCTCTTCGCCGCAGCCCCGTATCCACCTGTTCTCAAATCCGAAGACATACCGATTGGCTAGCAAGCCGTATTCGGCTGAACCCTTCTGCTTGGTGCGCACAAGCTGCGGTGTAAACATGACGAGCGGAGCGAGGAAGAATAGAACGTAGAAGACCACGAATCCGGCGGCCTCCATCTTGAAGGATATAAGGCTCCGCCCGTCATAGAGGATTCGATCCGCGATCAATCCCGCCAGCAATGCACCGTGGGCGAACAGGATTGGCCCGAAAGCGTAGGAGCTCTTGCCCAAGAAGGCGATTCCGCCAGCACCATCTGGGTGGGCGGCGGTGAGGTGCAGGTCCAATCTCGAAACATGCCACAGGAGCCGGAACCAGAGCACAAGCCGCAGATACCAACGCAGCAGAATGAACTGAAAAATTGGGATACTCACAAAGGCGTACCAGTAGCCTGCTAAGGTAAGGTGCAAGCGCGGCGCCTGTGGAATCGCGTACCAAGTTGTCCCTCCCAACAACGCGATTTTGTTTCGCCAGAACCACAGCCCCAGCGTATAGACCAAAACCAGCAGCGCACCTTCCAAGGTGACGGAGTTCCGTGCGCGAATCGCGGATTTGACTGCCGCATTGAATCTTGACAGATCTTCGGTCCCCTCAATAATGCGTCTTTCCACGAACCGGTGTACCGGAGTGCTAAGACGTTGATGGACGATGACTTCCGCTATGATAAGCAGCGGCAAGGCGATCAGGAATCGAACGTTCACCTCGACGTCATAGAGGAAGGGGATCTTGATGCCTCCACCAAAGGCGTGGCCTTCGAGCACGGACAAGAACAGGAGCGGCAACCACGCGCATAGCGAAATCACCACGCCTCGGCGGCGCAGCAACTCCAGGGCATCTCCAGACAAATGCGTCCGCCGATATAGTTGAAACAGAGGCCCGCCAAGTACTAGTGAAAAGTCTGATTGCTCCGCAGTCGGGATTGCGTTCATTTCTCCTTGTTTTCTTTGGAGTTTCTAGTACTGCTTAACTTAGCAGGAGCTAGACGCGTGGCCGTGATTCGCGTTGTGTCTAGCCGGCTATTGCTGGCCGGCTGTTGGTTGAAATTCCACCGGAGGCCCGCTGACTCGCTTTCCCTTGAGATCGACCGTTACCTCGACCCGGTCGGCGATCTTTATGAAGGGAATTCCGCTGTTCATACCGTACTCCTTGCGGTCGAAGGCCATTGTCCCTTTAATCGAGCCTGAGCCCGTTCCCTTGCCGAAAATCGTAAACGTCAGCTTCTCGGGTTTGGTCACACCGCGGATCGTAAAGTCGCCATCCATCTCACATGTGTCGGGGCCTGTCTGTACAATCTTCTTTGAAAGAAAGGTGATAAGCGGACTCTGCTTGACGTCGAAGAAGTCTTTGCCCTTCAACTTGCCGTCCTTCATGCCGCTTCCGGTATTCACGCTGTCTGCCTGAATCTGGATGTCCAAAACCGCTGATGTTAGCTCCGGGGATGTAAATGTTAGGTTAGCGTCCCACTTATCGAAAGTGCCGGCTATCGCTACTGACGCTTTCACGTTGAACTTCATCGAGCTGCCTGCTTGAGTGATCTCTAATACCGGCACCTGCGCCCCGCTATTTGAAGGAAACAGAGCGAACGATAAGAGACCGAGAATTGCGAATCGCATGATGTTCTCCTCGGCCCTACTTGCCCAGGCCTTTGACCGTAAAATGAATTTCCGGGTTGCAGAACTCAAGATACCCGCGTTCAAGCTACGCGAATCAGGGTAAGGATACCCACTGTCAGATTTGACAGTCACGGAGTGATGGCATTCTCGGAAATAATCCACGTGCTCGGTTAGGACAGTTAGCGCGCCAGTGACGCAGCTTTTCGATGTTCGAAAGGAAATCCCGCCTACAGGTTTCCCCGGCATGTAGAACGTTCGCGACGTTGCTAAAGGGCAGCGGTGAGGACGTTAAGACCACTCAGGCTGATGCGCCACGCGAACAGCAGATTAACGCTGGACGTGTACGCACAAGCTCTAACGCCCGCGAGGCGCGCAGCGCACCTGTTGAGATGATTCGGCCTGCGGTGGAAACGGGCTCTGTTCCTTTGTTTTCCCGCGCTGAGGAAGCAGAGTCTGTAAGTGCTTGATTTAATGGAGCGGCCTATCGGAATCGAACCGACACCTGAACCTTGGCAAGGTTCCGTACTACCACTATACTAAGGCCGCTTAACTCAGAATCTTTTTATACCACGCACAGCCAAGCAGCGACAAGCGCTCGATAGACAGGCGTTTCGGGAATACTAAGAGACCTGGCTGATCCTTGCCGCTTTCACCACGGGAGATCGGCGCTGGCGCTCCGCAAAGCGAGTCGCTTTGTCCTTGTCGGTGTATACCCGGCCAAACTTTTCGCCGTCCTCGTAGTGTACGGTCACTAAGTAGTGATGGTGCTTGCGGCGGCGATCTTTGTCAAACTCAGCCTTGGCCCTTGGCTTTTTCGGCTCTATTTTCATGAACTCTTCCTGTAGTGGAGCAGGCTTGCGGCACTATCGCAGGGTAATCGCATCCACGCAAGTACCAGCCCAGAGAGTAACGTGCAATCTAACATAACGCCGCGGAGAAAGAAACTGTACCACAGGGGTGGCGACCGACCTTCAACGCATTGCAGGAATAGTGAGCGCGAGATATTCCATATCGTCCAACCCCAGGCCGCCGTGTTTGTTAAATATTTGTTAAATGACGCCGCAAGCTGTGGCAAATAGGCCTTTAGAAGGGCGCAAACTCTCTGCTAAAAGTTGTTCCCCATGAAACTTTCGCCGAATTTTTGCGTCTTTACCTATGAGGCCAAGTTAAGCTGGATGTGGCGGAAAAAGATCATGACCATAAATTTCACAAAACAACCGCCTCTTCTCGAAGACCTCCGGAGTCATACACCGGAGCAGATCGCGGAACTGCGTCTGCTCCTCGTGTCCGGCGCAAAATCGCGTCCGGACCCTCGGCGCCCGGGCTTTTTTGAGCTGGATGGCACAGAGAACGTTTTTTACATCTTTCGATACCCGAGCGGAAGCAAAGTGCTGCTGCTCGGAGTTTGGGAACGCGAGCACGACCGGGTGGCTGAATTAGCCGCGTGCTCCTGCTGTTCAGCGGCTTAGACGCATTCGATTAGCCAATTTCCGAAACGCGCCGTGCATTTCGCGGCGCGTTTTACTTTTTGTTTTCCTTTTTGTCCTCGTCCAATTTCAGCGCCGCCGAATTAATGCAATAGCGTAACCCGGTCGGATGCGGCCCATCCTCGAACACGTGTCCGAGATGAGCTTCGCATCGGCTGCACTTCACCTCTGTGCGCGTCATCCCATGGGTCGTATCGCTCTGCGCTTCTACGGCCGCCCTGCTGGCCGGCGCGTAGAAGCTCGGCCAGCCCGAACCGGAATGGTACTTAGTCTCCGAACGAAAAAGTGGCTGACCGCAGCATACGCAGGTGTACGTTCCCGCGCTCTTTGTGTCCTCATACTCTCCGCTAAAGGGAGGCTCGGTTCCCTGCTGCCTGGTCACAAAGTATTGGTTGGGGGTCAATTGCTTTTTCCACTCTGCCTCGTCTTTACGTATTTTTTCGCCCATGATCCTTCTCCATAAGTCCTACTGATTTTGGAGCGTTGACTCCATAAGATTCGCCATGCCCCCTTCAGGATACAATTTCTAAAATACCCGCCCCAACTGAAAAAACCACTTGTGGTGGCTGCTGTCACCTACGCTGCCGCCGACAAAGAACGGGCCCAGCGCCGTCTCGGCCAGAACACCCGCCGCGAAATCATTCGGGAACTTGCTCTCATTCGCCGCGCCGTACATCTTGCCAACCTCGTAGGAGCCGACCGCGTAAACTTTTTTGCCGACGAAGGGCGGCAGCGACACGATCTCGTGCAAG
>Ga0210410_10002875_pt1 | contig 15354 bp, 17 predicted proteins | sample IncBWC4MmetaG_FD_161058 | JGI IMG/M metagenome (GOLD analysis project Ga0210410, IMG submission 161058) | Forest soil microbial communities from Barre Woods Harvard Forest LTER site, Petersham, Massachusetts, United States - Inc-BW-C-4-M | ecosystem: Environmental > Terrestrial > Soil >... | reverse complement strand
TCTGAAAGCAGAATGCTCGAATTATTTCGAAACGTGCTGCAGTTGCCGACGCCGCACGAACTGCGTCGAGAAAACCGCCGCCAACAAACCGATGATTGGGAAAAACGTGCTCGCTTCCGGAACTGGATTGACCCCGGTGGCTGCAGTCCATTCCTCGAATCCGCCGTTGCCCTGACCTGCGAAATAGAGATAAACGAATTTGTCGGCGAGATTGAAATCGCTCACCGGCACGTACACGATCGCATCGAATTTGCCGCTACCGGTCGCGGTAGTGATGACAGAATTCGTCGTGCCGCCGCCCGGATTCATATTGTAGGCAAGGGTTCCTAAATTAATCGTGCCGTTAGAGTTCAGGCTAGTTGGCAACAGTGATCCGCTGTTCGCGGTGTAAAATTGCAACTGAGTCATGGTAAACGTGTGGTTGGTAGCCCCGGACTGGTTCGCGTCCAGCATGAACTTGAAATATTCCGTGCCGTTAAGGTTGAACTGCATCAGGGAGGAGAGGAGGACGCTGTGCTGGAAGTTGTGCGGATTTTTGTCGTTAAATGGAAAGCCGCCATCGGTATTGTAACCTTGCTCAGTCGGGCTGGCTTGAACGCGCAGGAAGGAATCGATGAAGCCAGTCCCAGCCGGTTGCTGATCAGAGGCGAAAAAGAGCGCGTCGCCGATGGAGCCGCTGGCAGGGGGGCCACTGCTGAGATCGACAACCGTGGCGCGAGCGCCAGTGGCGAGCAAGAGCGAAGCGGCCGCGATGAGTAGCGCGGCGAGTGAAGAGATGCTGATAGTTTTCATGTTCTGATTATCCTTTCGGAGACGGCGATTTGTCATGGCTGCGTTTGTTATGATTCCCATATTTCTCATAATTGCGTCGCACCGTCAATAACAATTTTTATGCCACCTATAACTTCCAGTCTGACCAGGCCGTTTTTACCTGAAATGCCTTCCTCCGCGCAAGCAAAAAAAGCATTGTGGCCTGCTTTTTTCGTTTCGCTCGCCACTTGCGCGGCGGCATTGAAGGGCGACCTCGGGCAAGCGCGATTTTTCCTCAGCCAAGAGCAGGTTTTTGTTCGACTCCCAATTGCGTCTAGATTGAGCGCGTGACGCCCATCTGGAGCCGCGCCAATCCACAGTTGCGCGATCTTGCCGTTTATGAGCCGGGCAAACCGATTGAAGAAACGGCGCGCGAGTTCGGTGTCGATCCGAGCGAGATTATTAAGCTCGCTTCGAACGAGAACGCGCTGGGGCCGTCCCCGAAAGCCGTGACCGCGATGCGGGCCGCCCTTGAATCGGTGCAGCTCTATCCCGATGGCAGCGCTATTTATTTGCGCGAAGCTATCGCCGCCCGATTGGGAGTGGACCGTGACAACGTTATTCTCGGAAATGGCTCCAACGAAGTGATCGAATTCGTTGGCCATGCGTTTCTCAATCGCGGCGACAATGTGATCACTTCTGAGTATGCATTTATTGCCTACAAATTGATCGCTCAGCTTTTCGGTGCGCAAACTATTGAGACGCCCGCGCTAAATTTTCAGCCCGATTTGGAGGCGATGCTGAACGCGATTACCCCCAAAACGAAGATCATCTTCATCGCTAATCCAAACAATCCGACCGGGGCGCTCATTGCCCAGGAAAAAATCGCCGACTTCGTTGCCCGGGTGCCGGGCGAGGTTATCACTGTTTTGGACGAAGCCTATTTTGAATTTCTCGACAATCCGCCCGATTCAATTCTCTACGTTCGCGACAGTCGAAACGTTATCATTTTGCGGACGTTTTCGAAGATACATGGCTTGGCCAGCCTGCGTGTAGGCTATGGAATCGCGAGATCAGAGCTGATCGATGTGCTTAAGAAAACCAGGCAGCCCTTCAATGTGAATGGCGTTGCCCAAGCCGCTGCGCTGGCTGCTCTGGGAGATGACCAACATTTGCGCGAGACGAAACAGCTTGTCGATCTCGGGCGCGCTTATTTGGAAGACGAATTTCGTGCAATGAAATTGAAACTTAGTCCAAGCGCGGGCAATTTCGTTTTCGTCAATGTGGGCGACGGTCCGGCGGTTTTCAAAAAACTGCTGGCCATGAAGATTATCGTTCGCCCATTGAAGGGCTATAACTTGCCGGAATGGTTGCGCATCACTGTGGGAACAATGGAGCAAAACGAAAAATGCATCGCAGCGTTGAAGAAAGCTCTCTCTTAAGATCGACATCCTCTGCTGCTGGTGATCCGGAATTAATCACCACCGACACAATCGCCGCCATTTCCACTCCGACCGGCGAAGGTGCAATCGCGCTCGTCCGAATCTCCGGTCCGGATGCAATTCGAATCGCGGATCAAATTTTCCGCGGCAAAGAATCCCCCTCGCGTTTTGTTTCCCACGTTCAGCATCTCGGCGAGATCGTCACTGAATCAGGGGGCTTGGTCGATGAAGTGATGATGTCGATCCATCGCGCGCCTGCCAGTTACACGGGCGAGGACATTGTCGAGATTAGCTGCCACGGTGGGACGCTGGTGACGGCGAAAGTTCTCGAAGTCTGCCTGCGCGCAGGCGGCCGGGCGGCGCGTCCCGGAGAATTTACCGAGCGCGCCTTTCTGAACGGCAAAATGGACCTGACCCAAGCCGAAGCCGTGATCGACTTAATTCGGGCCCGTACGGATCTCGCCTTGCGCTCGGCCACCGAGCAGCTGGAAGGCAAGCTGGGTGAAGAAATTCAAAGCATTCGCAGCGCTCTTGTCGATCTTCTCGCCCACATCGAAGCCACCATCGACTTTTCAGAGGAAGGAATTGCGCCCGACAACGGCGATAAATTGCGCGCACGGCTCGACTCAGTTCGCGAACAAATTATCGCGCTCCTTGCCACCGCGGATCAGGGTCGCATTTTGCGGGAAGGCGTTCAGGTGGTGATTTATGGAGCGACAAATGCCGGCAAATCCAGTTTGCTCAATCGTCTTCTGGGTTACGAACGCGTGATTGTGAGCGAGACTCACGGCACAACGCGAGATACAATTGAAGAAACTGTCAATTTGCGCGGAGTGCCGGTTCGATTGCTCGATACCGCCGGGCTCCGGACATCGACATCGGAAATTGAACGCGAAGGGATCGCCCGCACCGAACGTTCATTGCAAAAGGCTGATTTGCGCTTGCACATCGTTGACCGAAATGCGCCGCGCCCGGTGCATTTCGAGAACAGCATCGCGAATGGGAATGAAATCCTGGTATTGAACAAAGGCGACCTTCCGGAACATGACGACTGGAAAAATTCCAACGTACTCCGGATCTCATGCGCAACCGGCGACGGTCTGAATGCCCTCGAAAGCGAAATTCTTTCTCGCATCGGCAATCGACATTTGCGGCCCGAGAATACCCTGGCGATCAACCTCCGCCATCGCGATTGTCTGCGGCGCGCGTTGGAAGCGTGCGATCGCGCGCGCAAGACGATGGAGGACACAAGATCCCCTGAATATATCGCCTTGGATCTCAATGACGCTCTCCGGGCGGTGGGCGAAGTCGTCGGCACGGTTGGCGTCGAACAAATTCTGGATTCCGTTTTCGGCCAATTCTGCATCGGCAAATGAAGAATGCCTACGAGCGATTCGTTAGGCCGCTTCTCTTTTCAATTGATGCTGAAACCGCCCATCGCTTCACAATCGAAAGTTTGCGCGCAGCCTCACATGTCGATCTTGCTCTCCGCGCCTTGAACCGTTTTCAGCCGGCGGCCAGCCCAAAAAGTCTTTTCGGTCTGAATTTTCCAAATCCAATCGGCCTTGCCGCGGGTCTCGACAAAAACGGCGTCGCGCTGCCGGTATGGGCGGCATTCGGGTTTGGTTTCATCGAGATCGGCACGGTCACTGCAAAAGCGCAGCCTGGTAATCCAAAGCCGCGCATCTTTCGTTTCCCCGAACAAACCGCGTTGATCAACCGTCTCGGATTCAACAACGACGGCGCCGACGCGATTGCGAAGCGACTGAGCAAATTGCAGCGAAGTGGCCGTTGGCCGGAAGTGCCGGTCGGAATTAATATTGGAAAATCGATGAGCGCGCCGCTGAGCGAAGCAATTGCGGATTACCTCTATTCGTTTCGACTTGTGCGCGAATTCGCCGATTACATCGTGCTCAATGTCAGCTCGCCGAATACGCCGGGCTTGCGGGAATTGCAGGGACCCGATGCCCTTTCGGAATTGCTCTCCGCCGTCGCCGCCAAAAACCTCATCACCCGTAAGCCGATTGTGGTGAAGATTGCGCCGGATTTGGCACCCGCGGAACTGGACCAAATCATTTTAACATGCCAAGCGAACAAGGTCGCCGGGATTATCGCTAGCAACACAACAATCGATCATTCGTCGATTCCGGCTGGGCAAGACGAGCAGGGCGGTTTGAGCGGCGCACCGTTGCGCGACAAATCAACGGCCCTGATCCGGCAAATCGTGGCAAGATCGAAAATCCCCGTCATCGCCTCCGGCGGAATTATGGACGCCCATTCCGCTGGCGAGAAAATCGCAGCCGGCGCGCAACTTCTCCAAATTTACACCGGCCTGATTTATCGCGGACCCGGGCTACTGCGTGAGATCGCGAGGGCGCTGACATGAAGCTGGGCCGGAAACTCGCGAAACTCGTTCGCGGAGAGACGTACCGCCGGGGCTGGCGCAGGGCGCAGCGTTCGGTTTTTCGATTGCCGTTTGGTCCGGTCCTCGCCGGCGTTGATCAAAATCGGCTTGTCGAAATTCAAAACCGTTACGCCGGCGCCAAATACGCCGATGTCGAACAATGGTTGCGGGTCAATCGCGAGCGAGTCCAGGATTTGAAACTTCACCGTTCTCCGCCACAGCGCGTGCTCGATCTCGGTTGCGGCGGTGGGTTTTTTTTATTCATCCTGAAAAGATTCGGTCATTCGGTTCTTGGTCTCGACGTCGACGAATCGCCGCTTTTCAAGGAACTGCTCGAAGTCTTTGGCGTGCCGCGCACTGTTTTCAGGATCCAACCGTTCGCATCGCTCCCGAGTCTTCACCAGCAATTCGACTGGATCACCGCGTTTTCAATCGGTTTTGATCGCTATCGGGCAACCAACTCGCGCTGGGGACCGAGTGAATGGGACTTTCTTCTTCGCGATCTTCAACGGCAACTCGCGCCTGGCGGTAAAATCTATCTCACGCTGAATCCCCTCCCAAATGGCGATTACCTGACGTCGGAGCTGCGGGATTTCTTTTGCAGTCGGGGCGCCCACATTGAGCGCGAACGAATCTTCTTCGCTAACGGCGTGCCCAAATAATTCGCAAGATCGACATCTTCGACATCTTGTAGCGCGATCGCCCCGGCTCCCGCGAATCAGCTGTTAAAGGTAATCAAAATGTTAAAGTGGGCTGCTCTATTTCTCGTCATCGCGCTGGGGGCGGCGCTCTTCGGATTCACCGGAATCGCTTCCGCCGCGGCCGGCATCGCCAAATTCCTCTTCTTCCTGTTCCTCGTCATATGCCTGATCTTCTTCATCATTGGCATATCGATCGGGAAGAAGGTCATGTAGCCAACTTCCAGTTCGGGCGAGTTCAGTAACAGCTTTGTTAGCTGCGGGAAGCTATTTCTTTTTCCAAGGCTTCCAGGGCTGCAGGACGTTTTTCTGGCGCAACTTACACTTGTCGCTGACCAGCGTGAACTGCAGTCCATCATCGGTCCGCTTGAATTTATAAACCCCCGGGCCTTCACAGCCTTTTGGTTTTACACCGCCAGTGCGCTGGAGCGTGACCTGATCGTCCTGAACAGTGTAGGTTCCCCAAGCATCACGCTTTCCATGATGCCTAAGATCGACATCGAATGTGCCGTCGGGCTTGATTGCCCAAACTGTGCCAAGCGAATTCGTCCAAGTTCCGACCAGTGCGGATTGTCCACTCTCCTGGAACACGGCGCATCCGGCAAGCAGCGCCAGAGCGGCCGCGGCCACAACGATTCGGAAAGAGATTTGGTTCTTCATGGCGCGATGCTCTCCGGAGCCAGCAACCTTTTCAAGCAAAGAAGAACGACTCGTCTTTACTGACCTTGCTCGCGGCTTACGTTTCAGCGATGTCGATTTCAGAAGAACAAGTTCGCGGCGCGCTCCGTTCGGTCCGGTATCCGGGATTTAGTCGCGACATTGTGTCGTTTGGTCTGGTCAAAGGAGTCGATATCGACAATGGCGACGTCAAAGTGCAGCTCGCCCTCGCCACTAACGATCCCAATATTCCCGCGGCAATTAAAGACGACGCCGAAAAAATCTTGCATGAGCTCCATGGTGTTCGCAGCGCAAGAGTTTTGATCGATATTCACGCGCCACCGGCGGGCGCGGGCGCGAGTGTCGGCGCCACCCGACTTCCGGGGATCAAACACGTCATTGCAATCGCTAGCGGCAAAGGCGGCGTTGGAAAATCTACCGTCGCGGCAAATCTCGCGGTCGCCCTTGAGCAAACCAAAGCGCGAGTCGGTTTGTGCGATTGCGACATTTATGGTCCGAGCATTTCACTAATGTTTGGGACGCGGGAACGACCCACGGCGACTGACGAAAACAAAATCATCCCGATCGAACAGTACAATCTGAAGCTGATGTCGATGGGTTTTCTCCTCGACGACGCATCACCCGCAATTTTGCGCGGACCAATGGTGACGCGTTACACTCAGCAGTTTCTGCGGCAAGTTGCGTGGGGCGAGCTCGATTTTCTCGTGCTCGATCTCCCGCCCGGCACCGGTGACATTCAACTCACGATCGTGCAAACCGTCGCGCTCTCCGGCGCGATCATCGTCACCACACCGCAAGAAGTAGCGCTGATCGACGCGCGCAAGGCTGCGACGATGTTTGAGAAGGTGAATGTCCCCGTGCTCGGTTTGGTTGAAAACATGAGTTACTTCGTCTCGCCGTCAGATAACAAGCGATATGACATTTTCGGCAGTGGCGGCGGCGAAAGGGAAGCGAAGCGGATCCGGGTTCCACTGCTCGGTCAAATCCCCATTGACATTGCCACGCGCGAAGCCGGCGATCGCGGCTTGCCGATCGTTGGGCAAGATCGACAATCACCGGTGGCGGTGGAGTTTACGAACGTCGCGCGTCGCATTCGCGAGGCATTGACCTGATACGTTAGGTCGCTGAGATTAAATAGGTATGGCTGATGCTACGTCATACTTAACAACGAGTTATTCACTTTGTATTGACTGATTCTCGTTTTTATGGAAAAAACTCTCCACATGCCGGTTGCCCAGGCAGAGAAAGACAAGTCCCACTTCGTTAAGAATTCCGTTCTCTACAAGGAGTTCCTGGCCGAGCGCGAAGAAATTTTGAAACACAAATGGATCGAGAGCGAAAAAGCCGGCAAAGACATCGGCTTTGAAAAAGCGCTCCTCGATTGGATCGTCAAACATCGCTCGCATTGGCGAGAGCGGCGAATGAAGGAGGCTCGCACAGAAAAGGCAGCCTCCTGATTTATTTTCGGCTCCTTTAAAAGCGATCCCGTGAGGTCGCCAAGGATGCAGATGGACGAGAAAAAACATAACTCTGGCGTCCCGGTCATGGACGCGGAAGCGATCCGGCGCGCGCTGCGGCGGATCGCGCACGAAATCATTGAGCAAAACGGCGACCTAAAATCGGTCGTGCTCGCCGGTATTCCTTTGCGCGGCGTCGAGGTTGCACGACGACTTGCAGAATTCATCCGCCAAGTCGCGAAGATCGACATCGAGACGGGGACGATCGATGTCGCGATGCATCGCGACGATGTGGGCACGCGCGCCGAATTGCCGATTGTGCACGCGTCCAAACTTCCGCTGCCGCTCGAGCATCGCACCGTCATCATTGTCGACGACGTTCTCTTCACTGGTCGCACCGCGCGGGCAGCGATGGATGCGATCAGCTCTTTTGGACGACCGGCGCGGATTCAACTCGCAGCTCTGGTCGACCGCGGTCATCGCGAGTTGCCGATCCGCGCCGATTATGTCGGCAAAAATTTGCCGACCGCGACGCGCGAGCAAATCCAAGTCCGTCTTCAAAACGTCGATAAGGAACCAGACGCGGTCTGGTTGTTTAAAGAATGAGCATTTATTGGAACCGCAAAGATTTGCTCGGGCTGCGCGAATTGTCCGCCCACGAGATTAATTTCATTCTCGAAACCGCCGACGCCTTCAAACAAGTCGGCACTCGTGAGGTCAAAAAAGTTCCGGCGCTTCGCGGCAAAACGCTGATCAACTTCTTCGTTGAGCCGAGCACGCGGACACGCACTTCATTCGAACTGGCAGCTCACCGTCTCAGTGCGGACGTGATCAACATTTCCGCGACAACGTCGAGTCTGACCAAAGGCGAAACGCTCAAGGACACAGCACGGAATCTCCAGGCATTGCACGCCGACATTCTCGTCTTGCGCCACAGTTCTGCCGGCGCGCCGCAATTTCTGGCGGAGCGATTGAAATCGAGCGTGATCAATGCCGGCGACGGCGCGCACGAGCATCCCACTCAAGGGCTGCTCGATATCTACACGATCCGGGAGAAACGCGGCAAGATCGACAACCTCCACGTCGTCATCATCGGCGACATTTTGTTCAGTCGCGTCGCGCGCTCTAACATTTTCGGCCTCACCAAGCTGGGCGCACGCGTCACACTCGTCGGACCAAGCACGCTGGTCCCGCGCGAGTTCGAAAAACTCGGTGTCGCAGTTTCAAACCAGATCGACAAAGTGCTGCCAGATGCCGATGTGGTAAATCTGTTGCGGATCCAGCACGAGCGTCAGCGTAAGGAATATTTCCCGGGAATCGGCGAATACACGACGTTGTTCGGTCTAACCAAAGAGCGCGCCAAACTCCTAAAACCGGATTGTCTCGTCATGCATCCGGGCCCGATCAATCGCGGCGTCGAAATCGACAGCGAAGTCGCGGACGGATTGCAAAGCGTCATTCTCGATCAAGTCACTAACGGTCTCGCCGTCCGTATGGCCGTTCTTTATCTCTGTGGGGGAATCGCTACGTGAGCGCGATGATTATTCGCAACGGCCGGGTGATCGATCCGGCGAACAAGCGCGATGACGTTATCGATCTTGCGATGGTCGATGGAAAAATCTCGGAGCGGTCCGAGATCAGAAATCAAGAGACGGAAACGATTGACGCGAAGGGATTGATCGTTGCTCCGGGGTTGATCGACATGCACGTGCACTTGCGAGAGCCCGGGTTCGGACACAAGGAAACGATCGAATCCGGCGCCCGCGCTGCCGCGGCGGGCGGGTTCACCACGATTGTGTGCATGCCGAACACTTCGCCGGCAGCGGATAATCCAGCGACCATCGCGTGGATCAAAGATCGCGCGAAGGAAACCGCGGGTGTGAATATTTTACCGACCGGCGCGATCTCGAAGAACATCGCGGGCGAAGAGCTCGCTCTGATTGGTTCGTTAGGCCGGGCCGGCGTGGTCGCGATTACCGATGACGGACATTGCGTCCAAAATCATGAGCTCATGCGGCGCGCGGTCGAGTACGCGCGCATGGTTGGATTGCCAGTGCTCGATCATTGCCAGGATTATAATCTAGTAGGCAACGGCGTGGTCAATGAAGGCTACTGGAGCACGCTACTCGGTTTGCCCGGCTGGCCGGCCGCAGGCGAAGAAGCAATCGTGATGCGGAACATTTTGCTGGCCGAACTTTGCGATCATCACATTCACTGCCAGCACATCAGCGCCGCCGGCAGTGTGCGTTTCATCCGCGAAGCGCGGGCACGCGGCGTGAAAATCAGCGGTGAAGTTTGCCCGCATCACATCGCGCTGACCGACGAGGCGATTCAAAATTTTGACACGAATTACAAAATGAATCCGCCGCTGCGCGCGAAAGCAGATGTCGATGCAATTTTAGAAGGAATCGCCGACGGCACATTGTCGATCCTGTGTTCGGATCACGCCCCGCATGCCGGGTTCGAAAAAGAAGTGGAGTTCGATCAGGCGCCGTTCGGCATTGTTGGGCTCGAGACTGAGCTCGGTTTGTTTATCGATCTTCTCGTACACAAACATCGCAAGATCGACATCAAGCACCTGATCAAGATGTACACCGTTGAGCCCGCTAAACTCCTTAATCTCGATGCCGGAACATTGTCGGCCGGCGCGCCGGCTGACGTCACATTGATCGATCCGGACTTGGACTGGACTGTGAAGATCGACCAGTTCCAATCCCTGTCGCGCAATTCCCCGTTCGATGGCTGGAAGTTAAAGGGACGAGCTGTGCGAACGATTGTCGGAGGAAAAACCGTTTGGTCGTTGTAGCTGCCGCCGTCTCTGGTGGCAGTCTCAAGCATCAGCCTGAATATCCGCCGCTGATGTAGCTTTCCAAATGCGCGATGGTCGCGCTCTGGCAGGAGATCACGTGCTTCACCAGGTCGCCGATGGAAATAATCCCGATCACTTTGCCGCCTTCGACCACCGGCAGGTGACGAATGTGTTTCTCGGTCATTAAGCGCAGGCATTCATCAACGCTTTCTCCGGGCTTCGTTGTCGAAACATTCGACGACATGATTTCATCAACCCGGGTCTCCTTGGAGGATTTGCCACGGACAAAAACTTTTCGTGTGTAGTCGCGCTCGGAGATAACCCCGACCAGCTTTTCGCCTTTCATTACCAATAGCGCACCGACGTTCTTGTCCGCCATCATTTCGATCGCCTTGAACACCGTCGCGTCCGGCCCGATCGAGAAAACATTGCCGCTCTTCTGGTTCAGGATTGCGCCGATATGTCCGCTTACATCCATGGCAGTTGAAAAGGGAAACCAAAATACAACAGCCCCAACCGGCGATGCAAAAGAATTCTCCGAACGGCGGAGCCACCAGCTACCGCGCAAATTTTCGGTCAATCAAACTTCGCAAATGGTCGGCTATGGCCGGTTGATCCAGCCGCTGGATGACTTCGTTTAAGAACCCGGTGACGATGAGGCGTTGGGCGACTTTTGTCGGGATGCCACGCGAATGGAGATAAAACATTTCGTCTTCGTTGATTTGGCCGGAAGTGGCACCGTGGGTGCAACGGACGTTGTCCGCCAGAATTTCGAGGCCGGGCATTGAGTTCGCTTCGGAATCATCGCTCAGCAAGAGATTGCGAACTTTTTGATAGGCATCGGTGAAATGGGCGTGCGGCTCCACCCGAATCAATCCGCCGAACGTGGAGCGGGCACGATCGTCGAGGGCATTCTTGTAAAGCAGATCGCTGGCGGTATGCGGCGAGATGTGGTCTTGCAACGTGCGCGCGTCGAATTCCTGCTCGTTCGTTGCGACTGCGACCGCAAGCAAATCACTCCGCGCGCCTTCGCCCACGAGTCGGCTCAGACTTTCGAACCGCGAATACCTGGAACCCAGATTCAGATTCAAACTCATGGCGGACGCGTCGTGATCGACCGTGGTCGTGTTCATTTGAAGCGCGACGACGTTCTCTCCCCAGTTTTGCGCGCAAACGTAAGTGACCTTGGCCCCTGGGCCGGCGATCAAGTCGTTTACTCCGCAAGCGAAGCCGGTCGCGCGCGCATCGCAGGAGCGGAAATGTTCTACGACGGTAACCTTGGCCAATTCGTCAGTGATGAGCAACAGGTGGGGGAAAACGGAGACACCGTCGCCGCGCAACCAGTGAAAGATCTCGATCGGTTGTTCGATCTCGACACCGCGCGGGACGAAAAGAAATGTTCCCGATGAAACGAGCGCCTGATGAAGTGCGGCGAATTTGGCCGAGCCCAAAACCGCCGGTTGCGACATGAAATATTTTCGGAAAAGATCGGCGTGCTCGACCATCGCGCGTTCGAGCGGCTGAAAAATCACGCCTCGCTTCTTCAAGTCGTCGGAAACGACATTGCGCTCGATCAGCTGATCGCCGGCAAAAATCAGACGAGCTGCGAATTCGCCCAGGCCGCGAGAGTATTTTAAAACATTGGCGCGATCATCATCCGAAAGCGCGGGGCTGAACTTGAATGGCGCGAGATCGAGAAGATCGACATTGGAAAAGCGCCAGGGCTGATCTTTGCGGGTCGGCCGCGGGATCGATTCGAATTTTTCCCACGCGGCTGCCTGTTGTTCCCGAAACCAATCGGGCAAATCGCGCGACCCGATCTGACCCGAAAGGATTCCTTTCGAGCTTACGGTTTCAGCATGAGCGATTGAGGACATTGTCGATGTTAGACGGAAACGGCGGTCCGCAGACCGCCGATGTCGATCTTGTTTCCGGGAAAATTATCCGACCGAGCCTTCCATCTCGAGCTCGATCAATCGTTTCAGTTCAACCGAATATTCCATCGGAAACTGGCGGACGAGATCGTTAACAAATCCGTTTACGCTCAAGCTCATCGCCTGCGCTTCGGTCAAGCCGCGCTGTTGCATGTAGAAGATTTGTTCGGCACTGACCTGGCTGACGCTGGCTTCGTGTTGCACGGCGTTGCCGGTCCCGCGGACGGTGATCGCGGGGTAGGTGTCGGTGCGCGACGTCGAGTTGATCAGGAGCGCGTCGCACTCGGTGTTGTTTTTGCAGTTTTTGAGATGTTTCGGCACGTGGACGAGCCCGCGATAGGTCGCGCGACCGGTTCCAATGGAAATCGATTTCGAAATAATGTTCGAAGTCGTCTCATCAGCGGCGTGAATCATTTTCGCGCCCGTGTCCTGATGCTGGCCGTTATTAGCGAGAGCGATGGAGAGCACTTCGCCCCGCGCTTTGCGACCTTTCAGGACCACGCCCGGATATTTCATGGTTAGACGCGACCCGATGTTGCAATCGATCCATTTGATCTCGGCATCTTCGTGGGCGAGTCCGCGTTTTGTGACCAAATTGAAAACGTTGGCCGACCAGTTTTGCACAGTGATGTATTGGATCTTGGCGCCCTTGAGCGCGACAAGCTCGACCACTGCGCTGTGCAACGTTGTGGTCTCGAATTTCGGCGCGGTGCAGCCCTCCATGTAAGTGACTTCGCTTCCTTCGTCGGCAATGATGAGGGTACGCTCGAATTGACCGAAATTTTCCGCGTTGATCCGGAAGTAAGCTTGCAGTGGATGTTTCACTTTCACGCCGGGCGGGACGTAAATGAACGAACCACCGCTAAACACGGCCGCGTTGAGCGCGCTGAATTTGTTGTCGGCAATCGGGATCACTTTGCCGAACCATTTCCGGAAAATCTCCGGATGATTTTTCAGGCCCTCGGTCGAGCCGACAAAAATGACGCCCTGCTCGCCGACGGCTTTCTTGATGTTGGAGTAAACCGCTTCGCTGTCGAACTGCGCTTCGACGCCGGCGAGAAATTTGCGCTCCTGCTCCGGAATACCGAGTCGCTCGAACGTGCGTTTGATGTCCTCGGGCACTTCTTCCCAGGTCCGCTTGGCCGCATCGCCAGAGGCAAGATAATAACGGATCTTATCGAAATCGATCGTCTCGAGGTCTTTGCTCGCCCAATGCGTCGGCAACGGTTTTTCCAAAAATGTTTTCAATCCGCGAAGACGAAATTCGCGAACCCAGTCCGGATCTTCCTTCACGTCGGAGATGTAATGGATGGTCTTTTCGCTCAGGCCGCTACCGGCGTCCTTGGCGTAATCAACCTTGTAGGAAAAATCGCCGATGTTCCGGTTGATATCGACCGCTTTGTTTTCAGTTTTCATTGTCCATCTTATCTGGTCAGCACTGGTTCATCCGCTCCCGCCCGCGCCCAATCGTAACCTCGCTCCTCGAGCTCAAGCGCCAAATCCTTGCCCCCGCTGCGCACGATCCGGCCCTGAACCATAACATGAACATGGTCCGGAACGATGTAATTCAAAAGTCTTTGATAATGCGTAATCAAAAGGACGCCCAGGTTCGGTCCCCGCATCGTATTTACGCCGCGAGCGACCACCTTGAGCGCATCGATGTCGAGCCCGCTGTCGGTCTCGTCGAGAACCGCGTACTTCGGTTCGAGCATGGCAAGCTGCAAAATTTCCGTCCGCTTCTTTTCACCACCAGAAAAACCTTCGTTGACCGCGCGCGATGTGAACGAGCGATCCATGCCGAGCAGTTCCATTTTTTCGTAGAGCCGCGCGTAATACTCGGTCGCCTCGAGTTCTTCGCCTTCTGGCAAACGCGATTGGAGCGCGGCTCGGAGGAAATTCGCAATCGTGACTCCAGGAACTTCGCTTGGATACTGGAAGGCGAGAAAAAGGCCTTTACGGGCGCGATCATCCGCCTCGAGAGCTAGGAGATCTTCGCCGTCCATCGTGATCTTGCCTTTTGTCACATGATAATCGGGATGGCCGGCGATCACCTTGGCAAGCGTGCTTTTTCCGGAACCGTTCGGGCCCATGACGGCGTGAACCTCACCGCGAGGCACGGCCAGACTCAGACCGCGGACGATCTGCTGATCGCCGATGGCGATATGGAGGTTTTCAACACGAAGCTCGTTCATAGAGAGGGGGACTGAAATATAAGGCGATTCGGGCCGATAGCGAATGGGATTTCGTCTCTTGGAGTCTCTTGAGCTTGCGATCGGGCGCGCCATGTTGGCACACCCCGTTATTATAATTTCTATTAAAAGGCATCCCGATTGCTGCAAATGGGAGACGGTGAACTCTGAAGGCAAATCGCCCCGTCCGTCGCGTAAGTCCGTTTCGAAAGAATCGGTCTCGAAAGCGACGAGCGAACTGAACAACTTGTTGCAGATCATTTCCGGCACCAGCGCCGAGATCGGTAACTTGTGGGAAGGCAGTGAAGATTCGGAGCAATATCTTAATATGCTGCGCTCGAGCATTGACCGCGCGGAAGCGGTCGCCGCGCAATTGGCCAAAGAGGCTGGGGGCACCGATCAAAAGGTGCTGATGCATCCCGAGCTCGAGTCGTTCTTGAAACCGAAGACGATCAGCGAAATGCCGCGAGCGAAGCCGACGATTCTCGTGGTCGACGACGAATCGATGGCGCTGGTTTTGATTAAGCGTTTGCTGAGCGAAGCAGGTTACCAAGTTGTGACTGCGCAATCGGGATTTGAAGCTCTCGATCTCTTTCGACGGCAGCCCCAGACATTCCAATTGGTTCTGCTCGACCTGACGATGCCCTTCATGGATGGAGAAGAGACGTTTCATCGGCTGCGCGAAATTCGGGCCAACATACCCGTCGTTCTGTGCACCGGATTTATCCGACAAGATCGACTCGACCGATTGATGAAGGATGGAATCGCGGGATTTTTGCGAAAGCCACTCGCGCCCGATGAGATTGTCGATCATGTCCGCGGCGTTCTGGACAGTTTGAAATACGCCAAAATTGACACCGCTCTGCCGGATAGCTCGTCCCTCGCGAGCTGATTTTGAATTGAATGAGAGCCAGTGCCCGGGCCCGAGCCGTCGAGCGATTCCACGATAATCGCCTTTTTGAAGGAGTTGATGCTAAGATCATCGAGCGCATC
>Ga0210410_10002873_pt1 | contig 15355 bp, 12 predicted proteins | sample IncBWC4MmetaG_FD_161058 | JGI IMG/M metagenome (GOLD analysis project Ga0210410, IMG submission 161058) | Forest soil microbial communities from Barre Woods Harvard Forest LTER site, Petersham, Massachusetts, United States - Inc-BW-C-4-M | ecosystem: Environmental > Terrestrial > Soil >... | reverse complement strand
AAGGATGCATGGAAGACTGCGAATGGTGCCAACGCATGGTCCGGTCTGAGCCTTGATCCTGAGCGCGGCATTGTCTACCTTCCGCTGGCGTCAGCTGGCATGGGATTTAAGGATTTCTACGGCGCCGATCGCGAGAGCAATACGCTCTTTGGCACCTCGCTGGTGGCGCTTGACGCCAATACCGGCAAGCGTCTGTGGCACCATCAGTTCGTGGACCACGACGTGTGGGATCGCGATCCACCGACGCCACCGACGCTCGTCACCGTTCGCCGTGACGGTCGGGACATTCCTGCTGTAGCCCAGATTATGAAGTACGGTTTCGTCTGGGTGTTCGACAGGGTCACGGGCGAAAACCTATTTCCGGTGCAGGAGGTTTCCGCCTTTCCAAGCACCATTCCGGGCGAAAAGCTCGCGACACGCCAGACCTTGCCTGCGGCGCCTGAACCGTTCGCTCGTCAGCGACTCACGGAGGAAACGTTGACCCAACGCACGCCCGCCGCCAACGCGGCGGTGCGGGCGCACCTGGCAACGCTGAGCAACCGTGGCCGCTATGATCCACCCTCGCTCGAGGGCACCGTCATCTTTCCGGGACTGGATGGTGGCGGCGAATATGGCGGCGCTGCCTGGGACCCCGAGACCGGCATTCTCTATATCAACTCCAACGAACAAGCTTACATCCTGCAGTTGCGGGCGCAGGTCAAGAAGACCAGCGGCGAGGCCTCTGCTGCCGAGATCTACAACGCCTCCTGCGCCGGTTGCCACGGCGTCGACCGCAAGGGCAACCCCCCGTCGTTCCCCGCATTGCTTGGACTGACCAAGCGGATGGCGAGCCAACAGATCGCACAAATGATTGCCCATGGATCGGGGAGGATGCCCGGATTTGAAGGCAGCCTGAGCAAGACTCAGATCGACGGCCTGACGACTTACATCAGTGATGACAACTCGAAGCCGGCGACTACAACTGACAACGCGAGCGCGAACGTCGACTATGTGTTCCAAGGCTATACAAAGTTCCTGGACCCGGATGGCTACCCTGCAGTCAGCACGCCGTGGGGCACGCTGAATGCCTTGAATCTCAACACGGGTCGATATGTCTGGCAGATTCCGTTCGGTGATTATCCGGAGTTGAATGACCCCACCACCGGCAGTGAGAACTATGGTGGGGGAATCGTCACGAAAGGCGGCATCTTTTTCATCGCCGCAACTGTCTACGACAACAAGGTCCGCGCGTTCGACAAGCTGACGGGCAAGCTCCTGTGGCAAGACACGATGCCGACATCGAGCATTGCCACGCCCTCGACGTATGCCGTTAACGGCAAGCAGTATTTTGCGGTGTCCTCCGGCGGTGGTAAGAATCCCAAGCTGAAGGTCGGCGGTGGCATCATTGCCTATGCTCTGCCTTAGGGCCCGATCTCTTTACCCCATCCCCCGGGATCGTCGATGGTGTTGCTCAAGAGGACAGGGCGACGTCGTAGTAGCACAGCCGTAACGATTCGGACGGTTGCTGAGCAGGCGGGTGTATCCATGATGACGGTCTCGAAGGTCATTCCGCAGCGCGACGGAGAACCGTGCAACCCATAATAGACATTCACGTTCACATCATGCCGTACCACATGGTGAAACCGGCGGCGCTCGAACTGATCAAGCACGGGCGCAAGGACTACGCCGATGTCGAGCGCTATTCCGCAGACCCCAAGGCGTTCCTGGCTCTGCTAGACAGCCTGGGGATTGAACGAGCGGGGCTGATTAATTATGTTGCGCCGCAGATTATCGGCTTCACGCCGGAGGTGAACGATTGGAGCGCGAAGTATTGCAGTGCGGCACCGGACCGGCTGATTGCGTTTGGCGGTGTGCTTCCCGGAACAGTTCCCGATCCAGGCGCGGAAGTGGACCGCATCGCAAAACTTGGGATTCGCGCCATCAAGATGCATCCTTCGCACCAGGTGCTCTCACCTAATGACTACATGGATGGAAACCGCGGCCTCGCGGCGATTTACGAGCGCGCGCAGGCCAACGGAATGCCGATCATGGTGCATACGGGCACTTCTATTTTTCCGGGCGCAAGGAATCTGCATGCGCAGCCGATGCTCTGCGACGATGTCAGCATCGACTATCCCGATCTCGTAGTCATTCTCGCTCACGGCGGGCGGCCCCTATGGATGAACGAGGCCTTCTTCCTGGTTCGCCGTCACAAGAATATGTACATGGACATTTCCGGTATTCCTCCGCAGAAACTGATGGAGTATTTTCCGCGCATTGAAGACATCGCAGACAAAGTGCTATGGGGCACGGACTGGCCGGGTCCCGGCGTTCCAGCAATTAAAGGCAACATCGAGAAGTTTAATGCCCTGCCGATAGGCGCCGAGGCGAAGCGCAAGATCTTGTACGACAATGCGGCGCGGCTTTTCCCGCGCTGAAGCCTGAAAGAACTTCGACGTGAAGAAGCCCACGCAGTATTTCAATGAAGCGCTGGAGACGATGCCGCGGGAGAAGCTGCGGGCGCTTCAGTTCGAGAAGCTTCGCGGACTGCTTGCGCAATTGATGGGCCGCAACCGCTTCTACACGCAGAAGTGGAAAGAGGCGGGCGTTTCGCCCGGCGACCTTCAGTCTTTTTCTGATTTCCGCAAATTGCCATTTACCTGCAAGTCAGAACTCGCACGCGCGCAGGAAGAAGCGCCGCCATTTGGGACCAATACGACTTTTCCCGAGAGTTCTTATACGAGATTTCATCAAACTTCCGGGACCACCGGCGTCCCCTTGCGCGTGGTGGACACTCCCGAAAGCTGGGAGTGGTGGGGCACCTGCTGGGGGTACGTGCTCAAAGGTGCCGGAGTAACCGCCGCCGACCGTGTGTTTCTGCCGTTTTCCTTCGGGCCATTTATCGGATTCTGGGCGACGGTGGAAGGAGCGAGGCAGCTCGGCGCCATGATGATTCCGGGCGGCGGATGGGATTCGCTCCAGCGGCTCGAGATGATGCGCGACCTTGGAGCAACGGTAGTGTGCTGCACGCCAACTTATGCGTTGCGGCTCGCGGAGATTGCCGCGAAAGAAAAGTTCGACTTCCGCTGGATTCCGGTTCGCGCACTGATTCACGCGGGCGAGCCGGGGGCCAACATTGCACAGACCAAGGCGCGCATCGAAGCGGCTTGGGGCGCCAAATGCTTCGATCACGCGGGGGCTTCGGAAGTCGGCGCTCACAGTTTCGAATGCGAACTTCAACCGGGGGGGATCCACGTCATCGAAAGCGAATTCATCGCGGAAGTGCTCGACCCACAAACCGGCAAGGAAGTGCAACATGGAGAAACCGGGGAGCTGGTGATCACGAATCTAGGGCGCCCGGGGTTTCCCGTGATTCGTTATCGCACGGGCGATCTTGTCCGATTGAATTTATCGCCTTGCGGATGCGGGCGCACGTTCGCGCGCTTTGATGGCGGGCTGCTTGGGCGCAGCGATGACATGGTGACGATCCGCGGAGTGAACGTCTACCCCACAGCGATCGAGAATGTGATTCGCCAATTTGCAAGCGTCAATGAGTTTCAGGTGACAGTTAGGATGGTAAACGAAATGCAAGAGCTCGAAGTGCAAATCGAAGTAGTGTCCGGAAATGACCCCGAGAATGTGCGTACTCGCGTTGAGCTAGCCATTTACCACGCGCTTTCCTTGCGTCCGACAGTCAAAGTGGCGGGTCCGGGCACCCTCGCGCATTTTGAAATGAAAGCACGGCGCTTCCGCCGACTCGATCGAACTCCCGAAAATTGATCCACTCAATGTGCCCGATCGGTCGCTGAAAAAAAGGCCCGGAGCATGCTCCGAGCCTTTCCAGTTTCCGGGTTACGCGGCAATTTGCTTCGCTTGCGGCGTGGCCCGAATTTCTACGCTAACGATGGGAACTTTATTGCCACAATGATGGGAACTACATTTGAGGCACAGTCCCGCGCCCGGATGTCATCTTCGCCCTCCGGCCCGCGTATTAGTCTGTGAGAAAATTTACTCCGAAGGGAGCGCGATGAGAATCCCGACGAAATCCATATTCGCCTTCAGTTTCTTGTTTCTGCTATTGGGCGCCGCCGGACGGCCGCAAACTCCCACGGGGAGTGCGCCAGCTCAGGATCAGGGGACCGCTCCAAACGCAGGTCGAAGGCCCCGGCCAAACGATGGCCAGGGCCGGCCCGTGGCCGGCAAGATCACCGCAATCAGCGGCGATGCGATTCAGATAGCCAGCGTTGACGGCGCAATCATCACTGTAAAAATCACGGACAAAACGGAATACCGCAAGGACCGGCAACCCGCAAAGCTCGGCGATTTCAAAGTCGGAGACCTGGTGTTTGTGCGCGGAGAAGAAGGCGCGGACCACAGCGTTACGGCTCAGATGATCGGCGCGCGCTCCGGAGGCGGACCTGAAGGCGGGGGCAGAGGCCCTGGTGGAGGCGGCGGTTTTGGCGAAATGGGAAAGGATTTCATCGTTGGCGAAGTGAAATCGATCGATGCGCCAAAACTGACGGTGTTGCGGCCGGACAATGTGACCCAGACGCTGGAGTTGAACGAGGAGACATCGCTCCGAAAAGGCCGCGAAAGCATCACGATGGCGGACATTCAGACGGGCGATCATGTGGTTGTGCGGGGAGCTGTGCAGAACAATACATTCATGCCGAAGAATGTGATGGTACTTTCTCCTGAGCAGTGGAAGCGCATGCAGGAGATGGGCATGGGCAGAAATGGGCCTGCTGGAAACGCGCCAGCAGCTGCGCCCAAAGAAACTCCTCCGCAGCCATAATTGAATCATGGAGTCCAAGACTTGAGGTCGTTCGCTCGCGGTATTCTATTTGCCATTCTAATCGCAGTTTTTCTCGTGCCGGGCGCACACGCGCAGGATGCTGCCCCACCGGCACCGCCGCAACAAGCGGTGACACCCCCGGCCGCCCCGGCCACCTTCGAAATCACAGGTCTTGCGCGCAGCGGCAAGACTCCGTTGCCTGGAGTCACGGTCACCGCCGCAAATTCGCTGACCGGGAAAAAGTTCTCGACGGCAACCACCTCCGAAGGAAAATTCATCTTGTCTGGCATTCCGCGCGGTCGGTACGTCGTGCGCATTGAGTTCATGGGTTTCGCGGTTTTCACCCAGGAAGTCGTTTTGAATCCGGAAAATCCTTCGGCAAAAGTGGAAGCGGAACTCATTTTGGCTTCGCGCCAGCAGGAGCAGGCCAACAGCGCCCTTGCCGCGATGGCCGCAGCCGGGCGCGGTTTTCAGAGCCTTGCCGTGGACAGCTCACTGTCCTCTCTGTCCGGCGATAACTCCGGCGGCCTCAGTGGAGGAGCAAGCGCGAATGATCTCTCCGGCCTCCCTTTGAATGGCGCAGGTGCGGATGCGCCGACGGAGTCGGTGAGCATCAGCGGCGCACAAGGGCGAACACAGGATTTTGGCGGCGGCAGCGAAGAGGAATTGCAACAGCGGATCCAGGAATTTCGCGACCGTGGCGGCTTCGCAGGATTTGGCGGTGGACAAGGTTTTGGCGGGCAAGGCGGCGGCCCGGGAGGCGGAGCGCTCACCATCGGCAGACTTGGCGGGCGGGGATTCAACATCAATCAACCGCATGGCGTGCTCTATTTCTCCGACGATAACGCAGGGTTGGATGCTCGCCCGTTCTCGCTGGACGGAACCGCAGGACCGAAGGCGGATTACAATCAAGCGCGCTTCGGCGCCAATGTCGGCGGCCCGCTGAACATTCCCAAAATCTTTAACGGTGGCAACAAGTGGTTTTTCTTCGCCGGGTGGAACGGCTCGCGCGGCAGTTCGCCTTACGATGCATTCTCCACCGTGCCAACCGCTGATGAACGCGCTGGCAATTTTTCCAACGCGACTTACTTTGGCGGCGCACCCGTTCAACTCGTCAATCGGCAGGTCAATGGTGTTTCGACGCTGGTCGGCCCCAACATGCTCAATCCGCTGGCGGTCAGTCCATCGGCAACCTTTCTCCTGCAATTCATCCCTCTCCCGAATATCCCGTTGAACACACTGGGGCAGAATTTTCACTACGTCACCTCGGCCGATAGCAGCGGCGATACGGTGATCCTGCGCCTCATTCACAATTTTGGGCCGCCTCCTGCTCCAGGCTCCGGCCAACAAGGAGGAGGAGGAGGGCGCGGAGGAGGTGGCGGTAGGCGGCGTTCGCAGAACAATATCAATTTCGGGCTGAACTGGGCGCGAAGTTCAAGCAACATCGTGAATCCTTTCCCATCGCTCGCGGGTGGCACCGGAACGCAGGGACTGAACGCCAACGCCGGTTGGACGTACGGCAAAGGACGCGCGACGAACATTTTCCGCGTGACCTATAATTACAATCACGTTTCGACAACCAATCTCTTTTCGAACGTCACGGACGTCGCTGGTCCGCCGGGCGCCGGAATCGGCGGCATTGCGAACGATCCATTTGACTGGGGCTTGCCGGGCATCGGCTTCACCTCCTTCGGCGGCCTCAGCGACCCGACGCCTCGCCGTGAACTGGACCAGACCTATTCCCTGTCCGACACCGTTTCCTGGAATCGCGGTAAACACAATGTGAGATTCGGCGGAGATTACCGGCGCATTTTGCAGAGTTTTCACTCCGCAAGAAACGCGGAAGGAAGTTTTGTGTTCACCGGATATGCCACGTCGGCCTACGATGCGAACGGCAAAGCCATGCCCAACACAGGTTCCGACTTTGCCGATTTCCTGCTGGGCCTGCCGCAGCAGACTTCCTTGCAGTTTGGCGCGACCTCCTACAATTTTCGCGCCAACGCCTTTGACTTCTTCGCCCAGGACGATTGGCGATTCCGTTCGAATCTCTCTTTCAACATAGGATTACGCTACGAATACAACGGGCCCTACACCGAGGCGCAAGATCGCATCAGCAACCTGGTCGTTGCTCCCGGATTTGCCAGCGCGCAGCCCGTCGTCCCTGCGGGGGCCGTTTTGCCGCCCAACTTCGGCGCCTTCCTGATTTCCTCCACGCCGTCGCTCATCAAGCCCGACCGCAACAATTTTGCCCCGCGCATCGGGATTGCGTGGAAACCTTGGAAGCTAACAGTGGTGAGAGCTGGATACGGCATCAACTACAACCTCGCTCAATACGGAATCGTGATTCAGAACTTCGCGTTTCAGCCGCCCTTCGCGGAAACGGCGACGAATTCCACGGACGTCAACGGCCTTGCCGGCGCCAACCCACTCACGCTTATCAACGGTTTTCCCACCGCCGCTGCGGCTACGGTGACCAACAACTTCGCCATCAATCCCAACTACCGCCTGGGCTACGTGCAGATCTGGAATCTCGATATTCAACGGGAGTTGCCCAAAGGCGTGATGCTCAACGTGGGTTACAACGGCGCGAAAGGCACACGCCTGGATACCGAGCGCGCTCTGGTCGGCGCCGACAATCAACCCTTCATTTACGAATCTTCCGAAGGCAACTCAATTTTGCACGCGGCCAGCATTCGCGTGCGCAAGCGCACGGCCAAAGGCCTCGGCCTCAGCGGGCAGTATGTGTTTTCGAAATCCATCGATGATGCTTCCTCGATCGGCGGCGGCGGCAGCGTGGTTGCGCAAAATCCGTTCGATATTTCTGCGGACCGCGGACTCTCCAGCTTCGACCAGCGGCACAAATTCACGGGCAACTGGATTTACGATTTGCCCTTCGGCGAAAACCGGCGCTTCGCGCAGAAAGGAGCCGCAAGCCATATTCTCGGTGGCTGGCAATGGAGCGGCGACTTTACGATCGCTTCGGGACTCTACTTCACGCCGCGCGTCTTGGGAGGAGGGCTGGACATCGGCCGTGGCGTGAGCGGCTCGCTGCGCGCGGATGTCATTACAGGGCAACCTCTCACCGTGAGCAACCCCACCACGCAGGAATGGTTCAATACCGCCGCATTCTGTAATCCTAACGTGAATTGCCCGGCGGGGAGCCCCACGGTCTTCGGCAACGCCGGGCGAAACATCATCGAGGGGCCCGGGCAAGTAACGTTTGACATGAGCGTGAACAAAACCATTACGATCAAAGAATCACGCTCGCTGGATCTGCGCTTTACCGCCAACAACGTTTTCAATGACGTCCACTACACGGCGATCAACACCGTGGTGAATTCGTTTACGTTTGGACAGGTCACCGGAACCGGAAGCATGCGCCGCGTAGCCATGCAAGCGCGCTTCCGCTTCTGAAAGAAGACGATGATGCGGCTTCCGCGAACACTAGCTTCGATCTTGACCGCAACCGCGCTTGTTTTCCAAGCAGCCGCTCTTGTATTTGCGCAGCAGCCTCCTCCACCCCCGTCTGTACCGCAGGCGCCGGCGAGTGGACCCCGCATTGAAGTTACCACCGAACTTGTTCTCGTGAATGTCGTGGCGCGCGACAATAAAGGAAACCTGGTTCAGGACTTGAAGAAGGAAGACTTCACGCTCTTCGAGGACGGAAAAAAACAGAATATTTCCACATTCGACTTCGAGAATGTCGAGGAACAGGCTGCCGCGGGAGTCGCCGAAGCCACTGTCTCCGGCGTCGCAGGCCCGGGAACGCTTTTGCGCGCGGGCAAGAAAGCGCCGCCGTCCCTGGACGCGCGCGACCGCCGGCTGATTCTTCTATTCTTCGATTTTTCCGCGATGGACCCCGAACAAATTGACCGCTCCGTGGACGCCGCCAAGAAGTTCATTCAGACGAAAATTCAGCCGGCCGACTTGATCGCGCTCGTCTCGCTGGCCACCAACATGCGCGTGGACCTGGACTTCACTGACGATAAGACCAAACTGCTAGCCGCCTTGTCTGCGTACAGCACGGGAGAGGGCCAGGGCTTCGACAATGGCGCCACCGGGAGCTCCGAAGGCGCGGCGGAAACCAGCGGTTCCTTTAGTGCCGACGACACCGACTTCAACACTTTCAGCGCCGATCGCAAGCTCCTCGCGCTGCAGTCGCTCATGCAGTCGCTTGGCAAGCTGCCGCAGAAAAAGAGTCTGGTGTTCTTCAGCAACGGAATTACACAGTCCGGTGTGGACAACCAGTCGGCACTGCGCGCGGCAACCGCCGCTGCCGTGAAAGCCAACGTCTCCATCTATTCGCTCGATATTCGCGGCCTGCAAGCATTTCCGCCGGGCGGCGAAGCTCAATCGGCCAGCTTGCACGGGCAGTCGGCGTATTCGGGAGCCTCGGTACTCAATGATCTGAATGCTAGCGCTGCTTCGCAGGATACTCTCGCGACTCTTTCTTCAGACACCGGCGGCAAAGCATTTTTCGATTCGAACGATTTCAGCGGCGTTTTTTCTCAAGTACAAAAGGACAGTTCCATCTATTACGTCCTCGGCTTCACCAGCAACAACCCTCTAAAGGACGGAAGATTCCGGCGCCTGAAAGTGCAAGTCAACCGCCCCGACCTTAAGCTCGATTTTCGCGCCGGCTACTACGCCGGGCGGGATTTCGAACACTTGAACCGCGCCGATCGCGAGCAGCAACTCGAGGACGAACTGGCCACGCAACTCTCGCGCGTGGACGTGCCGCTCTTCGCCGGCTCCGCCTTTTTCCGCCAGGACGATTCGCACTACTATCTTTCGGTTTCGCTGGTGATTCCCGGTTCGCAGATTCCCTTCGTCACCGAAAAGGACAAGGACAGCGCCACCATCGACATTATCGGCGCCATTCTGGAAGGCGGGAAGCTGCCGGTCGGGCGCCTGCGCGACACCGTCAAGTTGGCCGTGGAGAGCACCCGGCAGGTACGCCGCAAGAACGTGCAGTACAACACCGGCTTCGTGCTCTCACCCGGAAGCTACCACCTGAAATTTGTCGTTCGCGAAAATCAGACCGGCCGCATCGGCTCCTTTGAAACGGACGTACAAATCCCCGATTTGCGAAAGACTCCATTGAAAATGAGCTCGGTGGTGCTCAGCAGCCTCCGCACTCCTTCCACCAGCAAAAAAGGCGGGCCCAATCCGCTGGTGCGCGATCAGATGGAGCTTGTTCCGAACATCACCCACGTGTTCGCGCCCGACCAGCATCTCTATTTGCAGTTCGAAGTGTATGACGCGGCGAAGGGGAAGATTCCCACGCCAGCGCCTGCCAATGGGGCCACGGCTGCAGCCAAGGATGCTTCCCCGGTAAAAGCACCGCGCGACAGCGTCCGCGTTCTCACGAGCATCGAGTTTCTACAGAACGGCACGAAAATCTACGAATCGAAACCGGTAGTAGCCAGCGAAGTCACTGCTCCAGAGCGCAAAGCCATCGTCTTCCAGATAGATTTGCCGCTGCAATCCCTGAAGCCGGGATTGTACGTCTGCCAGGTCAATGTGATTGACGATGTCGCGGGAAGTTTCTCTTTTCCGCGGTTTCCCGTCTTGATCCGTGAACCCGCGCCGGCCGCCGCTGCTGCATCTTCGTCCCGATAGCGTATTTCGGAAGGTCTCGAAGCAGCCGCGCTAGCTTTTTTCTGTTATCGAATCGTTTTAGTGGCGGCAAAATTCGCCAATGGGATTAAAATGCGGGCGTCCAGGAGGACTTCCATGAGACGCGCCGCCTTTGTAGCACTTCTGATCGCTTCCATTCTCCCCGGTTCCCTCCGCGCCCAATCCAAGCTCTCCCCTAAATGGGAAGAGCTGACCGCCGCCGACTTCCGCCTGGCGATCCAACAATCCAAGGGCACGTGCCTGCTGCCCTTCGGCATTTTAGAAAAACACGGCCCTCATTTGCCGCTGGGCACGGACCTTTTGAACGTGCGCTACGCGTCACTGCAAGCCGTGCAACAGGAATACGCCGTCGTTTTCCCCGAATACTATTTCGGCCAGATTTTTGAAGCCAAGCACGAACCCGGCACGGTGGCTTACAGCATGGAACTGCAGTTGAGGCTGCTTCAGGAAACCACCGACGAGATGGCGCGCAATGGCTGCAAGAAAATCGTCATCGTCAACGGCCACGGCGGAAACGAGCACCTGCTTCCCTTCTTCGCCCAGGCACAGATGGACAAGCCGCACGACTATGTGGTCTATGTCCTCGACGGTGAGCGAAGCCGGCCCGGCGGCCCCGCGAAAAAATCCACCGGAATTGATTATCACGCGGGCGAAAACGAGACCGCCAACACCATGGTTTCGCGTCCGGACTTGGTGCACCTCGACCGTGCCGCCACCGAATCCGGTGCCGACGAAAAGCGCCTTAGTCTGCCCGAAACGATTTACACCGGAATCTGGTGGTATGCGCGCTTCCCCAACCACTATTCGGGCGATGGCTCGGTGGCCAGAAAAGAACTGGGCGAATGGAACATGAAGAATTGGATCGAACTGACCGTCGAAGCCATCCGCGCGGCGAAGGCCGACGATGCCAGCCTCAAAATCCAAAACGAATTCTACGAGAAGAGCAAGCATCCCCTCGACACCCGGCCTTAACAATTTATGAGTGGTGATTTTGGAAAAGCTCAGCGGGCTTTGCGGAGAATCTCCACCCAGCGGAACAGCACGGCGTCGTACGGCGCCTCCACATCGAGAAACTCCACGCCCATCCCGATGCGTGGCTTCACGATGCGCACGATCCCCAGCGCCTCCACCTTCTGATCCTTCCGCGTCAGCGTCACGCGTGTCCGGGAGTTGAGCGCCATCGGCTTGCTGGTGCACACAAAAATCCCGCCCATGGAAATGTCCGACGTGACCCCGGTCGTCCGCGAGCCGGATTCCATATCCAGCAGCTCCACATCGGCGGCAAATGGGTAGCGAATGGAGTACCGGCGGTCACGGACGGACATGTCGCGTGAGCCGCCTTTGGGCTTTCGTTCGTCCATGGAGATAACGTTGCTCACAATCGTTTGGGCCGCGGGTCCATCGGCAGATGGTCGTCGGGGAGACAGCCCCGACACAGAATAGTTTGCCCCAAAAACCCTCCTACGGGGAGCTTTGCGGGCCTCCAGAACGCGAAACAAGCAACACCTTGGCGGCCTGGCCTCCCCGGGCACGCTTCCGGATGCGTATTAGTTGGAACGACAAAACCCTACTTTGCCGCGCTTTCCGTCCCGGATTTGCGTGCTAGTCTGACATCCAGGCTTTTTTCAAAGCGCCCTATGACCACTATTTCAGACGGGCTTCGCCAAAGTGACCGCGTCAGCTTCTGCATGCCCATTGAGGCATCCTGGGTGACCGGCACCGGGACGGCCCACAAACAAACCGCCGAGTCGCTCCTCGTTAGCCGCAATGGCGGCGTGCTTCGCCTCTCCGATAAGCTGGCCATGGGCCAGGAATTGAACCTGCGCCGCCAGGCGGAAGGCGACGAGTGGAAAAGCACGCGCGCGCGCGTCGTCGCTGAAATCGACCAAGAGCCCAACGGCTTCCTCTACGCCATCCACATTCTGGATACGCGCTCGGATTTCTGGGGCATCGACTTCCCTGCTCCGCACAAGGCCGAAGAAGCTCTCGCCCGCCTCTTGATGGAATGCAGCTTCTGCCAGCGCCGCGAGGTCGCTTATCTCAACGAGCTGGAACTCAAGTCTTTTGAAATCCGCAAATGCGTCGCCCGTGTTTGCAAGCATTGCGACTCGCCGTCCATCTGGATCGAGTCGCAGTCCGAAATGCGCCCCATGCAGCACGGCCCCGGCCAGCCCTCCGTGGAAGACCGCGTCATCCCGCGCCGCAATCGCACCCGCGTCAAGGCCCGTGTCCTCGCCTGCATCCGCCGCCGCGGCTTTCAGGAAGAAATCGTCGTCTGCGAGGATTTGTCCAAAGGCGGTGTCAGCTTCCGCAGCCGCAATCAATACGCCGAAGGCTCCCGCGTTGAAGTCGCCGTCCCCTTCACTCCCGGCAGCGGCGCCATCTTCGTCCCCATCCGCATCGTCTTCTCCCAAGCCATCCCCACCGCCGGCCTCTACCGCCACGGCGCCGCCTACATCAAGCCCCCCCTCGACGCCTGACCTGGGTGGTGTCCTTTGCGCTCATTTCGTTTCGCAAATATCGCGCCCCAGCGCTATGCGCGCGAGGCTCCTCGCAGCGGTGGCATCGGTCTATTCCGGAGACTTCAGCACATCCATTGCTACCTCCGGCGGCAGCGCGGTAAGATTAGATGTGAATTTTGAATGGGATCCGGGCAAAGCCAGACGCAATCGCCGGAAGCACCGGGTTTCATTCCAGGAAGCAGCAACCGTATTTGGTGATCCTTTGGCGGTAACTTATCTCGACCCGGATCATTCGATATCGGAGCAGCGTTTCATTACCATTGGAATGTCGACCGCGGGCCGGGTCTTGTCGGTCGCGCATTCGGACCGAGATGACAACATGAGGATTGTCAGCGCCCGCAAGACCACGCTGCGCGAACGAAAACAATATGAAGAAAAAAACTGAGAAACGGGAAGCGCATGACGAGCTACGCAGAGAGTATGACTTGTCCACACTGAAAGGCGGCGTCCGCGGGAAATATCTCGCCCTTTATCGGGCCGGAACGAATCTCGTGCTCCTCTCACCGGACGTCGCTGAACATTTCCCCGACGAGCAATCTGTCAATTCCGCCTTGCGCACCTTGATTCACGCCGCAAAGCGTCCGCTCCGCCGCTCGCGCTGACCATCGTGAACTCAAAGAAGCGATGAATGCGAACAAGGATCTGATAAGCGCTTTGAATGGTGCGGTTAACATGTTGGGCGCCTGCAGAGTAGGACCTTTGTTCCGCCGCCTAAAGAATGAAACAACGGGCGGGTGGCCCCGGGCGTAATTCGTGGGGGCGATTTTAGGGTGCCCCGTCCTCGGTTTGTGAGGGCGGGGCTTTTGAATTTGTTCTCTCCCAGCTGCCCCACTACATATTCACGGGGCGGGTGGCCCGGGGCGTAATTCCTGGGGGCGATTTTAGGGTGCCCCGTCCTCGGTTTGTGAGGGCGGGGCTTTTAAATTTGTTCTCTCCCAGCTGCCCCACTACATATTCACGGCATCGATCTCCACCAACCCCGGTTCCCCTTTGGCGTGAAAAGAAAAACTGCTCCACGGCCAATCTTTCGGATGTTTCACCAGCCCGCGAATCACAGGATTCGCGTGCATGTACTCCAGTTTTTCATTTTTCTTCTTGTGGCTATAGACATTGAAATCGTAAAACCTCGCCTGCCAAAACTGTGGCAACTCGTCAAGGAATCTAGGAAACGGGATCCGCAGCTGCCCTCTCGGTACAGGGCGCCGGTTCTTCCGCATCTTCTTGGACACGCGTTGCTTCAGCATCTGCACCACTGTCGAAGGCGTCGCCTTCTTCGGCTCGCTGATCAGCAGGTGCACGTGATTCGGCATCACCACATATCCCGCAAGCAGAAATCCGTATTCCCGTCTCACTTGGCCAAGATCTTTTACAAACAGATTTCGCGCGAACACCGTGCCAAGAAGTGGCATCCTTCGGTAACAACTAAACGTGACAAAGTGCAGCTGCCCCTGACCGTAGTAGCGCTTCAATCCCTTCGGCATCACACACCAAACCCCCACCCTCACAAACCGAGGGCGGGGCACCCAACCCTTCTCCCCGCTACTCCCCGATGAATTACAGAAGTGGTATGCTCTCCGCGTATATGGCCGTCAAGAGAAAAGAAAGAGATCCGCGCCCGGGCCACCCGTCCCAAACGGCCCGTATCCGAACTCCCCTAACCCGTGAGAGGCTAAATCCAATGGCTCTAAGAACAATCATCTACCCTGCCCTGACCCTCTTAGGAATCTGGCTATGCCCTCCAACTCCACCGGAACCACAACTTGCAGCCGCAAAGATTCACCAAGACCAAGCTGGCCCGTACGTAATTACCAACAGCGACATAAACACTGGCAAGGACCGCAAGAAGAACGCTGAGATCCGCAGTTTTATTTGGGAACACTGGCGCGAGAAAAAGCCGGGCCGTCTGGTTGTGAAGAGATACAGCAAGGAGGGGATCCCGGGCACTAGCACAATCGTCCTAGATCCAGATGGAAAAGGCGCGTGGAGCATGCGTGTGTCGACACACTGGCCACCAACCAAAGGCAGTACACCCGAGCACGATCAAAGCGAGTACAGAGTTTATGTGGTCCGGAGGATTGAACCTCGCCATGACGGCCAATCGCCCGCCACGTTCATACAAGACGAAGCCATTCGCCTAGGAGACACATACTGGCTCGTTTTTTACGATGAAAAAGGAAGGGAAACGGGTGGTGAATAGATGAACCTTGGGACCATGGAGATGGACGGGCAACCGGGAGGACGAAACTGGCGGGTGGCGCATCCTTAGGGTGGTAAGGGGATTTTGGGTGGCCTACCCTTTCGCGTTTGGTTCATGAAAGGGTGGGCTCTTCTTCCTATCTTCGTTCTCGGACGGGGTTTCCCCCTATCCCCTTTCCCTTCAATCCCTTAATAATTTTCCTTGACGAGTACGGTACTCATC
>Ga0210410_10002872_pt1 | contig 15356 bp, 16 predicted proteins | sample IncBWC4MmetaG_FD_161058 | JGI IMG/M metagenome (GOLD analysis project Ga0210410, IMG submission 161058) | Forest soil microbial communities from Barre Woods Harvard Forest LTER site, Petersham, Massachusetts, United States - Inc-BW-C-4-M | ecosystem: Environmental > Terrestrial > Soil >... | reverse complement strand
CTCGCCGAGTGTCACAACCACGAAGAGAATCAGCTCCACCACAAATCTTGGCACCCTGGCCTTCATGGACGGCCTCGGCCACGTCGTGCAGGCCAGGCTCTGCGAAGATGGGGCTCCCTGCACCCAGCCAGTCAACACTGACAGCGCCTTTGACGGCCTAGGCCGGGTTCACACGCAATCCAATCCGCACCGGGGTGGCTCTTCGCCCACCGACGGCACAACCACCTTCTACTACGACGCCATCGGTCGATCCTGCCTCGTCGTTCCGCCGGACGGCACTCAGCCCACGGGCGGCGTCTGCCCTACAACTCAGCCCGCAAACGATATGTTCACTACCTATTCCTTGAACGCCACTACTGTCGCGGATCAAGCTGGCAAATCGCGCACAAGTTACACTGACGGTCTCGGCCGCCTCAGTCAAGTCTTCGAGGATCCGGGCGTGTTACCACCACATCTGAATTACGAAACCGATTATACGTACGACGCGCTTGGAAACTTGCTCAGCGTAAACCAGAAGGGCGGCTCAACGAATTCCGCACTCTGGCGCACCCGCGCTTTCGTCTACGATTCTCTTTCGCGGCTCACGAGTTCCACCAATCCGGAATCGAACACCCAGCCCGTCAGCCCCTTCACGATTGTTCCAACCACATATGTCTACGACGCCAACGGAAATCTTTCTACCAAAACCGCTCCCGCGCCCAACCAAACCGGCACCGGCACCGTAACCACCACATTCAGCTACGATTTCGTGAACCGTCTTACGCAGAAATCTTTTTCGGACACCACACCGGTCGTGAAATACGGCTACGACGCGATTGCTCCTCCGGGCTGCACGTTACCTGCTCTCACGATCGGCAACGGCATCGGCAAGCGCACCGGGATGTGCGATGCCGCAGGCGCCGAAGCCTGGAGCTACGACATCACAGCAGGCACGGGTTGGAAGCTGACCGACGCCCGCACCACCAACGCTTTAACGAAATCCACCATTGTCCAGAACAATCTCCTCGGCTCTGCCGCCACCCTCACGTATCCCAGCGGACGAGTCATCACCTACACCTTTGACGCCGCCGCTCGTCCCATTTCCGCCATCGACTCCACCGGCCCCATCAACTACGCGACCAATGCACTCTACGCTCCCACCGGAGCACTTTCCTCCCTTACCAATGGCGCAAGCCTCGTCTCCACTCTCTACTACAACAACCGCCTCCAGCCCTGCCGCATCTCCGTCAAGAACACCGGCACGACACCCGCCACCTGCGCGGACGCCACCACCGGCAACGTCCTCGATTTCGCGTATAATTTCAGCGTGGGCACCGCCGACAACGGCAACGTCACCGCCATCACCAACAATCGCGACACCACCCGCTCCCAAACGTTTGCGTACGATTCCCTGAACCGCATCTCCACCGCAAAAACCACCTCCACCGCCGGGTCCACCTGCTGGGACGAAGCGTTCGGCTACGACCCCTGGGGCAATCTCTTGACCATCGGCCGCATCTCCGGCTACACCTGCTCCAATGAGGAACTTTTGAATTCCTCGGCAACGCCGCAGAACCAAATCACCGGAGACACCTACGACACCGCCGGCAACATTACTGCCATTCCCTCCGTCGCCACCTACACTTTCAACGCGGAAAATCAGCTCACCGCCACCGCGGGCCTCACCTACGTCTACGACGGCGACGGCAAGCGCGTCGAGAAAGCTTCAGGCGGAACAGCCACGAAACTCTATTGGTATGGCATGGGATCGGACGCACTCGACGAAACAGATGCCGCGGGGAGCACCACTAACGTCGCCTTTAACGAATACATTTTCTTCGGCGGCCAGCGCATCGCCCGTCGCGAATCTTCGAACAACGTCACCTATTATTCCTCCGACCACCTCGGTACCGCCCGCATCGTCGCCAACTCTTCCGGCACCCCCCTCGACGACTCCGACTTCTACCCCTTCGGCGGCGAACGCATGATCGCCTCCTCCAGCGGCAACCGCTACAAATTCACCGCCAAAGAACGGGATACCGAGTCCGGGCTTGATAACTTTGGGGCTAGGTACGATTCGTCGAGCATGGGTAGGTTCATGTCCCCTGACAATCCAAAGTTCTCTGAAAAGACTAATCCTCAGACGTGGAACCTATACAGCTACGTAAGTAACAATCCGCTCGCACGAGTGGACCTCACCGGAGACAACTGGTTCAACATTAACGGGTCCTGGCAATGGTATGACGGCGCGAATGTCACCAACGACGGGAAGGCGTGTAAACAAGGCACGAAAGGATGCAATCACAGCGACTACACCCACATGTTGGTCATCCAGAAGCTGGACGAGAAAACTGACAAGGGTGCAACCAAGGTCAAAATCACTCTCTACGACCAGAATAAAGTCATCGCTGAAGCTAGTGGCTTCACAGGTGCGACCGGCATTTCCCCCGTCCCGAATGGTAACTATGAAATAAATTTAAACAACCGGGGAGGCACCGACACGAACGCTGTTGTGGCTGTGGTGGGTGGTCGAGCTCTGGCACCTTACCGTGATGGCATACAAGAGATCAGTGGAAACGCCATCTATAACAGCAGCGAATTGCCCTACGACTTCAGACCCGATTGGGGCACGCTGAGGGCAAATCTTTCAAGGGGACCAGGCGAAGGAACTGCCTACTATCTGCACGGCAAGGGCCTCTACTTCACAGAGGGTCATTCGTACACAACGGGGTGTGTCTGTGACCCGTATCAAACCGTTTTAAAAGTAATTTTCAGATTAGATCCTTCTGGTGTAGGCGAAGGTGACAAAAACGGACGCATCGCCGTTTCTGTGAACAAAGCAAACTAAGGAGGACTGAGTTGAATATTTTTCTGACTGCACTAACCATTTTCTTCTCGATAGCGCTCCCGTCGGCCACGCAGCAAGAAATAGGGAACAAACAAGACGACGTATATAAAAAAGTCCCGGAAGAGCAAAGAGACGCACTCAGGAAAGCGGTGGATAAACTCATCGCGGCAGAAAAAGCCAGTGACTGGAAAGCCGTTTATACGTTGCTTGACAAACAGCCCGGCGAGACCGAGGACGCATTCGTCGCCAAGATGAAGGGCAGCGGCGCTTTGCGCGAATTCCGGCCATCGAAAGTCACCTTCATGCCTCCCGACGGCTCTTGGAACATCCAAGGATGTGCCTCCCTAGCGCCTGAACGCGGCAGAAAGGGACATGTTGCCAACCTCAGTGCTTATTGGAAGGGCTCAAGCTGGTACTTGTCGGTGATCTCCTTTGTGCCATTTGGAGACGAAAAAGGAGGAAAACTTCGAGAATGCTCCCTTGTCCCAGCAGGGCCTAATAGCGCATTCGCATCGGGTGGCATACCCTTAAGGCAGTAAGACGATTCTGGGTGGCCTTCGATAAGAGCGAAGGCGTTGTCAAGAGACACTTGTTGACTGCAATGCTTTGAAGCACCGCGTGATTGCCAGAGAGGTTGAGGACCGAAACTCTGGAACTCTCACGGTGAATCGGTTTTCGGTGTGAACGAAATCGTTCCACCAGCCATCGAAAACGGGGGACAGACGGGACGTTTTCTGATACTTTTCAACCGAACCGTTAACCCCTCCTCCGCAACCATCCAATCCTCAATCCTCCCATTCCCTGCAAAACACTTAGCCCCTCACCACTCCCATGCTATCCTCTCCCGTGTATCTTAGCCCTGAGCTTCGACCGCCCTTTCTTCCCTTCCTTGGAAAATTTCGATCGCAGCTCCGCCACCACTCGGTAGCGAAGATCCTCGATCTGTTCGGAACCAGCGCGGAAAGGACCGCATCCCCTCCCCGCCCGCGCCCGCTCCGAGGAACGAACGGTTCACCCCGAGAGTCGAAGCCTAAGTCCTTTAGCCGCAACACTTATGGACCTCTTCGCAAGTGTTGCAAACAAAAGACTTACAGCAAAGTTAACCCCTTTAGCTGCAACACTTACAAAAAACAGGGGGGAGGGGTAGATCCCCATTTTCAAACCTGCCAACCGGCCCGCGATCCGCAAGTTTCCTGCGGTCGCGCGTTGACACTCTCATTCCCTTCCCTCTACCCTGCTCGCAGCGCACTTCGCGCCGTTTACTTCATGCCCCCACGCAAACCGCACTCTTCACGGCAAACCAGCCCGCAAAAATCTCCTCCGGATTCCGCATCCGCCGCAACTCTACGCATCGGCCCCGCAGGCTGGTCTTATCCGGACTGGGCCGGTACCGTATATCCTTCTCCCCGCCCCAAAGGATTCCATGAGGCCGAGTATCTTTCCGGATTTTTCGACACCATCGAGATCAACACTTCCTTTTACCATCCGCTGCGTCCCGATCACGCCGCCAATTGGATCGACCGCGTGTCCGCCAATCCTCGATTTCTCTTCACCGCCAAACTCTGGCAGAAATTCACGCACGACCCCAGCGCCAGCGCCGACGACGAACGCGCCGTCCGTGCCGGCTTTGACGTCCTTCGCGCGGCCAACAAACTCGGCGCCGTCCTCCTTCAATTCCCCTTTTCGTTCCATCGCACCAAGGAAACCGCAGGCTATCTCTCCGCGGTGCTCAAGCGCTTCTCCGATTACCCTCTCGTCGTCGAAGTTCGCCACAGTTCCTGGAATTCCCCCGAAACTCTCATCCTCCTCCGCGAACACAATGCCGGCTTCTGCAACATCGATCAGCCGGTCATTGGCCGCTCTCTCGCGCCCTCCGCGGAAACCACTTCGTCCGTCGGCTATATCCGGCTCCATGGCCGGCGCTACGATACCTGGTTTTCCGACAATCCCGCCGTCCCGGCCCACGAGCGCTACAATTATCTCTATTCCCCGGAAGAACTCGCTCCGTGGATCACGCGCGTTCGCAAAGTCACCGAACACGCGCGCGACACCTTCGTCGTCACCAACAATCACTTCCAGGGCAAAGCCGTCGTCAACGCCCTCCAACTCATCAGCATCCTCAAAGGCTCAAAAGTCAAAGTTCCCGAGCCTCTTCGGCAACACTATCCCCAACTCGATTCCATCGCCGACTCGCCGCCGGCCGCTCCCACGCTCTTCCCTCTTGGGAATTCATCCTCCGGAAAGGAATAGCGTTCTAAATCAAGTTGTCGCTTTTTATTTCGGAAGGAAGCTGCCGTTTCTGCAGGGCGTTTGGATCATCCGCTTATTTGCGGCGCTTGTGCCGTCGCAACGCGGCCTCATGCTTCGCTCGAACGCGTTTCTCTTTGGCGATGGAAAGCGGATTGACCAGCCACTGCGCCTTGCCCGGCCGTCCCGCGGTCTTCTGCTTGACACCCGAGAGGCGCCCGATACTCAGCAGGCGGCACACTTCCGCGCTCGTCAAATCCAGGATTCCCGCGGCCACCTGCGCGGAAATCCAGCGCTTTTGGCGTGCGCCCATGACGATGTTCCCCCGGCGCGATCGTCCCCCCGCGCCTGATTCACTGTAACGTTATATTATAGCTTTGGGTACTTGCGCTACTGTAGTTTTTTTTGCTCCCGCAGTTCGCGGGAGCAACCGCGAGAGTTTGGGCCAGCCGGGGACGTTTACTCGCAGCCCGGCGTGAGCGCGGCATGCGTAAGTGCGGAAGGGTCCAGCTCCGCACAGGAAGTGTACCCGCTCAGCGCCAGCGTCAAATCCAAATCGGCAAGCAGATTCAGCACCGCGTCGCGCACGCCCTGTTCTCCATTCACGGCGAGTCCCCACATATAAACCCGCCCGAGAAGGACTGCCTTCGCACCCAAGGCCAGCGCTTTCACAACGTCGGCGCCTCGCCGGATGCCGCTGTCAAACAGAACCGGCAGCCGGCCCTTCACTTCGTTCACTACCGCAGGGAGCGCATCCAACGCGGCAATCGCCCCATCCACCTGCCTGCCGCCGTGATTCGAAACGATGATTCCGTCGGCACCGTTCTCCACCGCTCGCGCGGCGTCATTCGAATGCAAAATCCCCTTCAGCACGATCGGCAATCGCGTATGCTGGCGCAGAAAACTCAGGTCACTCCACGTAAGCGTCGTGTTCGAAAAAAGCGTGAGCCACAATTGAATTGCCGCTGCAGGATTTTGCTCCGGGGGCTGCGCCAGCCGTCCGCGGAAAACCGGGTCGCTTAGATAATTCGCCAGCCCCTCGCCGAGAATGAACGGCAGATACGCGTGATGCAGATCCCGCTCGCGCCACGCCAGCATGGAGGTGTCGAGCGTCACAACGATGGCTTGATAGCCTGCCCGCTCTGCGCGCTCCAACATGCTCGCCGTCAGATTCGAATCACGGCCCCAATACAACTGAAACCACCTCGGGCCGTTCCCCATCGCCTCTGCTACCGTTTCGATGGATTGGCTGGAAACCGTGCTCAGCGCGAACGGTATCCCCAGGGATGCCGCCGCGCGCCCCGTCGTAACCTCTGCTTCCCGGTGAATGATCCCCTGTACGCCGACAGGACCGAGCATCACCGGCGCCGGCCATCGCTTTCCCAGCACTTCAACGCTCAGGTCGCGTTTCGACACATCCCGGAGCATTCGCGGCACAATTCTCCAGCGGTAAAACGCCTCCAGGTTCGCCCGCATGGTTTGCTCACCGCCCGCGCCTCCCGCCACGTAGTCGTATGCGCGCGGCTCCAGCATCTCTTTGGCCTTCTGTTCCAGCAGGGACAGCGGCACTGGCGTGGAGAGCGTCTTGCCCGTCAAGCCCAGTTGATAAATCAGCTGCTCGCGTTCCGGGCCAAATTGTTTGTCAGGGGAAGGTTTTGTCTCGTCCATGGCGTGGCGCAGATTATACACCGCGCTCCGCGAATCGCTTCCTCGTGCTCAGCCTTCCGATTATCTGCGTGCATTGGCGTTCGAACGATAGACATTCCGGACTAATGCATAAATACCTGCCCGCTCGCGCAGAAGCGTTTGCGCAACTTCGTTTACTTTTTTCGCTGTGGGTATTTTGCTGGACTTAACTGGCGCGGGCGGCAAACTGGCGATCGAGGTTCATCGCGATGCTTTGATCGAGGGCCACCGCCACATAGCGGGAGCAGATTTGCATTTCCCCATTCGCCCATTTTGAGAACAAGGGAAACTGTGTTCGAAAAGCGCGCTCGAGTGCGGCCACGGAGCGGTAGTAAAGAGAAACTTCTTTCAGCCAGGGACTGGTCTTTCGCAATTCCGGGGACAGCTCGTTGCACAGATCCAGCAGGCTGCCGAAATCCCCGGCGCCGATACTGGCAGCATCAATTCCAGCCGTCAGTCGCAAGGACTCCGACAACGGCTGGTTGGCCGTGGAGATCCAGATGGCGCGCCATTGCGAGATCCCGAATCTCACCAGGGCGCTGACCGCGAACACGAGAATGAAGAGCGAGATCATATTTGCTACAGTGGAGTTTGCCAGCGCGACTCATCCTGTCCAATGGGTCAGGAGTACCATAGGGACAGGACTCCTGGCGGTGCCCGAACTCCTCGCCATGTAGTAACGCACTCATTCTACACCACTTAGCGAATTCCCTGGACCCCGTAGCCCTGCGCTTCTGTTCTCACCCTTAACGATAACTAACTTGCAATTGAAATCCTGAATGGTCTTGACCCAAACTGGCGGACCGACTAACTTGGCTTAAATGGACTCATCGTCCCTCTCCCCATGAGTGAACCCTACATCCGTCCCCATCCTCCGACGCCGAAAGCCAGTGAGGAGGAGCTCGTCCTGCAATCTCGCGAAATTGACAAGCGCGATTGGCGAGTCTGGGGCTACTCCGTCTTCGTCATTCTGCTGCTCACCTTTGCCGTCGTCGTACTGGCGCTTCCCGCGGTGCGTCAAGGGGCCGAAACCATTTTCAACATCAAATTGTCCGAAGCCGTTTTCGGGTTGATCGGTCTCATCCTCGTTTTCAATATCTACGCCATCTCGCAAGAAGTCCTCATCAAGCGACTGCGCCGCCAGCTCACCGAAAAGCAGGGCCACTCCGACCTTCTGCGCACGCTCGCCATGGTGGATCCACTCACGGGCCTCTACAATCGGCGTTTTGCCGAGCACCGCCTGGCCGCCGAAGTCGCTCGTTCCGAGCGCAAAGGCCATCCGCTTACCGTTCTCACGCTGGACCTGAATTATTTCAAGGATATCAACGATACCTACGGCCATCCCGCGGGCGATTACGTCCTCCAGGAATTTGCCGCGCATTTGAACAAAGTTGTTCGAGGCTCCGACCTCGCGGTGCGCCTGGGGGGCGATGAATTTCTGGTTGTTCTTCCCGAGTGCACGTTGGAGCAGTTGCGTCTGGTCTTGCTGCGCCTTGGCTCCCTGGAAGTCACCTGGCAGGGTCAAAAAATTCCCGTTACGTTCTCCGCCGGATGGAAGGAGTACGAACTCGGCGAGGAACCACAGCAATTGCTCGCGCGGGCAGATGAAGATCTCTACTCCCGCAAGCGCGCCCGAGGCAAGAGGCCCTCTGCAGCCCGGGCCAAGCAGGAGGCTCCAAAACAGGCCGCGCAGGTCGAGAGCACCAGCATGGGAACTCACGTTATGGTGGACGTTACCTGCTCTCATTGCGAGAAGAAAAACTCCGTGGCCATCACGCCCGACGCGGTAGCCGCGGAAGCCGTTCCCCACAAGGTCCGCTGCGCCCATTGCAATAAATCCTGGGCCCCGCTCATTTCTGGCGCCGTGCTGGCCGGCCCATTTCCCAAATAATCTCGTTCGCCAAAGTGTCCTACCGCAGGCCCTGAAGCTCGAATTCCACAACGGCGTGCTGTTGATCCGGTGTGTCAATAAGGATGGTCAACGTCGATGAATCGAACTGGCCGGATTTGAATTCCAGCGTGATCCGTTCCCCATTGGCGGGCAGCATGGCCGTTTCGCTAATCACCGGGTAGTAGGGCGAGCTCTCCGCAGAGACCGAAGCGATCTCTTTCTTGTTCTGCATCACTTTGACTTTGACGGCGTTTAGCGGAGCTCGCGGCTTGTAGCAGATGTCCAGATACATGCGAAAAAACATCGCCTTGCCGTAGAACCGCTCCACGGCATCTTGCGAACTGTAATTCACCGCTTTGCTCGCGAAGTCCGCCACCTGCAAAAACGGGGTCTCCAACCTCACCTGTGACGTGCAAGTCCACTGTTTAAGCGTTGGAACCCAATGCGCGTAACGTGCCAGGAAATCCGGCGGCAGGCCTCCTTCGCGTGAACCCAGGAAGTAAGCGTCACGAATCGCGCTCGCCGAAAGCGAAACGTCGTCGTACGCGCCGGCAGGAAGAGCCAGGAATGGCGCCAGCAAAAAGGCGAGCCAGCGAAGGTGAGTGCGGGTTGCGCCGGATGAAGTCATGTTTCCTCCCAAGCGTGGAAGCCCCGGACCGTAGTGATTCTACACCTCGCTGCCCGCCCCCCTAACAAACCGTTTGAAGGTTGCAGATTGGAAGGATGGAATGTTTAGGAGCGAAGAAATGAGGACGGGGGCCTGAAGTCAGAAACGGAAAGCTCAAACCAGAAATTGAAATCTAGGAGTTTGGAGGGGTGGGAGCTCCGGATTAGGGGGCTAGAGGACGGGGAGGCGCTTGGAGAGGGATTGGGTGCGGCGGAAACGTTTGGATTCGATGGCTTCGGCGGCGGAGAGTTTACGGTCTACGTGGGGTTCGGAGCGCGGGGCACCGGAATGGAGGAGGCAGCGGTCCCCAACGGCGACGCCACAGGTGGGACAGGGTACGGAAGAAAGCTGTGCCGAGGTGAGGTCTTTCATACGCATGAGGAGAGAATACGAGAAAAAATATGGGAAAGCAGTCCGGTTTGGAACACTTTGGGAAGAATATTTAGCGGAGGCACATGGCGGGCCGGGCGAGTATGAGGATTAGAGTAGCAAAAGGGCTGTGAAGCAGATACCCGCGATGACAGTCCTAGGAGGCACTCCAACGATAGCCATCGCGGGCCTGTTTCCAACTTTCACTTCTGAGTAGGATTCTAAAGTTCCGACTTAGGCCTCTGCTGTGCAAAATTGAACATGTGTCAAAGCGGAATCCGAATGGTTAATTTGCTGTCTCGCATCTCAGTGGTTGGTAAGTCGGGGGACCAGACACGTAGTTTCCGTCGCGATCCACTTGTCCGTAACCAGCGTTTATGAGGACTTAGTCTTTTTTGGCAAAGGTTTTCAGGAATATCTCAAACTCGGTCACGACGCGGGAGGGCAATCCGTTGGCGGTCTTCTTGAGCAGAAGGTCGTGGCCTGCGCCGTCCACTTCCAACATGGCGTGAAAGGAGGGGGTCAGCTCTAGAGCGGAGTTCATCTCAGCAATCGTGCCGAATGGATCGCGCGTGCCGTGAACGAAAAACGTGGGCGTGGTCAACCTTGGGAAATGACTGGTACGAAGTTGATTCGGTTTACGCGGAGGATGAAGCGGATATGAGAACACGAGCAAGCCATCCGCCAGATGGGGCTCTTCCGAGACGAGCATGGTCGCCTGTCGTCCCCCGTAGGAATGGCCACCCAAGAATACTTGACTATTTTTCTGCTCTCGCATAATCGAGACGGCGCGGCGCAGTCCGTCACGATCCCGGATAGCGTTGGAGGGAGAAGGCGGTCCATGTGGGCGTTCGCGGCGGAATGGCAGGTCGAACCTCAAAACTGTGAAGCCCGACCCAGCAAGAGCATTCGACATCTCCACCAACAGTTTCGATTGGCAGTCTGCGCCAGCACCATGTGTGAGTACAATGGCCCTTCCAGTGGGCCGCGCGGGTACGTGGAGCCAGCCCTGAATTGCGGGGTCACCTTTAAAGTCATCAAAAGGAATAGACATGAAGCTCTAAATCGTGTGGATGACCGAAAAGCGAGTGTATTCGCCAGCCGAGGCTCCGTCAAATGTCCGGTATGGGCTGCGGGCGTTGCGAGACTTGGAGACGTGATGATGGGAACAGCTTTCAGCTTTCACCAGTCGCTATTGCGCATGCCTTCGCCGTTGGTACTTGAGTTGACATCGTCGATTCCGAAGGATGTTTTTCCCGAACCGACTACGACATTGCCAAAGTGTGGTACCCAGTCTTTTTTTCGCGTTAAAGGGTCGGTGGGAATCACCCGGAAATAGTGCTCGTCCAATAGGTCTTGGAGGGATTGGGGCGGTCGCTCCTTATCGGCCGTGAAATTCTTAATAGCTTGCCGCATTACGACCAAGTCTTGTCTCGACACCGCTGCCCTAGCGCGCTTGACTGACTTTCGATACGTGATACCTTGAATGAACAAGACGAAAAGTCCGGGCAAAAAAAAGCCGAGGATTGCCACCTTGGATTTGCGCGCCCACGCTGAGTGCTTCATTCAAATTCCCTTAGGGGTCATTCCACTTATAGCTTGAACTTACGATGAAGCGCCAGCTCCTGATAAGTCGCGTTACCGTACATGTGGTTTTGGGACCATCCCACACGTCCGGCTCGTGCGCTAATCAGAAGTTGTTTCCGTGAACTGGTGGCGCTGCTTGGTTCCGGCGGACGCCTTTGACCTCACTGCTTGTCGTAGACAGAGTCGGTGCTGTAGTCCTTGCCGTCGGGCGTCTTTCCCTTTGACTTGACCGTTGCGACCAATCCGTCCTTTGAAACCTCTGCTTGGGATTTCCCAATCTCTTTGCCGCCCTTTTTCAATGTTGCTTCCGCCTTGTTCGTGCCGACACGCTTGATGGCGATGGTGTCAGCGCCGCCGGGCGTCCCCGTACCAGTGATGGGGTAATCCTTGCCGTCGTAGTTGACAGTGAAGCTGTACGCGTATGGCGTTCCATCACCACCGACTCCCTCAAAGCTATATTTTGCACCGTCCCCTTGCGCTACAACCGTCCTCGTCTGGCTCTTCGGTGCTGGTCCCGGTTCGAATTTAGATTTTGCAACGTTGAGTTTCCAGGTGCCCACAAAGGGATTGCTTTGGGCCCACAGCGTAGCAGCGGCAACAGAAGTGAGAATAAGAAAAGAGAGTGCGAACAGGAAACGTTTCATGTGAAATGCTCCTTGATGTCGCCTCGGCCCCCAAATTCCGTCTTGCCTCAGCGGTGGCGAATTATGGTGCCCCGAGCCTTTCGAAATCAAGGTGTTTAAACATCAAGCTAGTCAGCGTGGTTTGATCGGTCCGGTAAGCGCGTTGAGCGGGCGCTCGTTTGGAGCATACTGCCGGGCGAAAAATTTCAGACCATTCCCGCCCTTGTATCAATGGGGCTTGAATGTCTTCCCGGTCTCAAGCAGCGTCTTCAGGCGCGAAAGAATCCGCGGCCATCCATCGGCGCAGGCAGCGTACGTGGGATCATCCTCGGCCCACTCGTCATGCGTTACAGTTACTTTGGTGGCTTCGGTCTCGGGCACCAGTTCGATCGTTGCACGTGACGCCTTATCATTTTGGCCCATTGCGAAGGTGTACTGAAAGACGTTTGGCGGCTCAAACCGCAAGACCTTCCCTCGAACGTAGGTCATGGGCTTGCCATCTGGTCCCGCGCCTACCCATGCGAGCGAGCCGTCAGGCTTAAAGTCCGCTTGGAGCTCAGCGCCCGAGAAGATGATGCGGTTCGACTCCCGCAACACGAAGCCTTCCCACACCTTCTCCGGGGTGGCGGCAATGTAGAATATATACTTCAGCGGTGCTTGAGGGGCCATGATCGCTCCTGACTCTCCTGCGCCATCTTATATCTATCCACATGCAAAAACCCAACAAGGCGGTAGCGCCATCGGTTGTGCCCGGTTGCTTGCATCCCAAGATTTATCGGGCTTGCGCGATCTCAGAAACTCCATTACGCTGACCGGTTGCCAGCGGTGGCTCCCGCCCTCACCCGCTATCGGTTGTTCCAGTTGAGATTCACACTCTTGTCAACGAAGGATGGCGTATGACTCGCAAGAACGCTTGGGTGAAACTTGCCATGGCGGGAGCGGTGACTTTTTCCTTGATTGCCTGCAAGGACACACAAACTCTGCAAGAGAACGAGCAATTGAAGGCCAAGGTGGCGGAACTTCAGAAAGAGAGCGGCCAAGTGGGAAACGATCTGGAAACAATGACGGCTGCCCGGGATGCATTGGCGAAAGAGAACGAGCAGCTTAAGGCAGAGATTAAGACCCTGAAAACGAAGAACTCCGGGAAGAAAGCCGCGCATCGAAAGCGTCGTCGGAGCTAAAGGTCACGGTAGTTATAAGAACCTCGCGTGGTTTGGAGAGTGCCAACCGGTTCTGTTTTAATTGTAAGAAAAAGGAGGCTACGAGCATGAAAACGTTTGAGGTGCAATTTCGGTATCGAGATCGAACGGATGGAACGGTGGAATCGACAGTCAAAGTGGAGGCGTCGAGTCTTCCCGGAGCAGTTGGTAAGGCGGCACGTGAATTTGTCAAAGGTTTAGACCGGAAGCAGAGATTCGATATGAACAAGAATGGACTCGAAATTACGGCCAAGCCCACCGGCACGACAACAGAGCCGCAGGCATCCGCGGAGGCCGCCGCAAGTTGATAGATCACCCGGACCGGAGCGAGGCCGAGATTTTTGCACTTGCCACCACTGCCTGATAACTTGTGCGGGCTCAATGGGCGCATCAATCGCTGTTCCGCTTCTGCGGCAATCGGACTCTTGTCAGCCAGAAATCATTGATGCTCTTCACGAGACTTACGAACGCGTCCCACTCGACGGGCTTTCTGAAGTAGCAATTCGCCCCGTGCTGATAGCTGATCTCGACATCGTCCTCCGACGCGGAAGTACTCAGGATAACGGTAGGGATTGTTTTCAGGCTATGGTCCGACTTGATGCGAACCAGCACTTCCCGTCCATCCATTTTTGGGAGGTTTAGGTCCAGCAAGATAAGGTCTGGACGAGGAGCCTGGAGGTAGTCCCCATCGCGCTTCAGAAAAGCCATAGCCTCCATGCCATCGGCAGCTACATGCAAAAAGATGGCTGGACTGGCATCGCGGAAGGCTTCCTGCATCAGCCGCACATCGCCGGGGCTGTCTTCCACCAAGAGAACTCTGATGGGTCTAAGCTTTTCTCCGCCGGTTTCCATGATTTCCTCACAATTGCTCGAAGGGAAAGCGAAGCGTGCCTCAACGCTTGGTAACGCAAATATGGTGCTTGGCTATAGACTGAGGAGGGCAATCGGCTGCCAAAGGACGATTTCGGAAGGGACTTTCATTGTGACGAGTTGGCCAGCAGAGTCAAGGACGTTGAAGGCGACGCCAACGGTGTAGTTAACGGGTGATCGGTGGCAGGGTCGTTACGGTTGAACCCGTGTCGCGATTCACTCAACCACGGATCAGCCGTCCGCGCTCAGGTGACGGATTTCGTCGAGGTTCGGGCGGAGGCATCGTAGGATCCGGATCGCCGGGGATGGGGTCGCGCTTCTCGGGATCCGGGTTCGAGGTATTCGGCCAATCATCAGGAGGATTTGGTTCCCATCGAGAAGACTCGGAGTATCTCTGGTGTTGGTCGTGTGGCATGGCACTTTCCTTTCAAACCGAGAACTCGCGGACGCGTTGCTTGTGGTGCTGGCGACGAAAACTGCTCCTCGATTTTCTTTATGGTTTCTGCGATGTAGCCACCCAGGTCGTTGCGTTTCTTGAAGACCAGGTATTCATCACCGCGCAAGGGTATCGCTCCGCCTCAACCTCTGGCGCAGTACTCTAGAGGATGTCGAGGCTGGGCGCTGTTCTTTTCTATTCACTTTACGGAGATTTTTTGGTCAAACGGCGTAGCTTCGGGTCAGTCGTTTATCAGAAACTGGCTGAGTATAAGGCGCAGAATATTTTGGACTGGCGGGATAAAAAGGAGAGAGGCGCTCAATCTCACAAGCGCCTCTCACTACTGCTTCAACGTAAACCGTACCTCACTGGATCACCTCCTTCTCGGCAGGAACGCCGATGTCGACAAGAATGTCGAGTGGTCCGAGTATAGCGCGGGATCGAGGAGTTGTCAGAACAAGCGTTTCCTTGACCTTCACAGTCGCAGCTGTGGACCCGGGTGATGGAAGTCACGGTTTTTACCGGGTAGGTTTACGATCACTGGCAGCCACATGCCGCGGCGTCCACCGGCCCCGTGAAGGGCCATGCAAGCCACCTCAGCGCATGCTTTGAAACTTTGCTTATTTGCCGTACCGATCGAGGATCGGACGCACGCGCGCCTTCACGGACGCGTCCGTGAGCGAGTCATAAAACCGCCGGATCTGCGGAAGAAGCCTATATTCCGATCTATTTTCGATAATCGCGTTTAGGGCATGCTCGCGCGCAGTGTCGGGGATCCCCGGCGCCGACAGGGCTTCGACATACGCATCGACAGCCCGGCCATCGTGGATAATGGACAGGGCATCTACAATTGCCGAGAAGGCAGCCGGATCCGTCTCCGTCCGAAGAGCGCCAATGAGGGCGTTAACGGCGTGCGGACCTTTTGCGTCCCCTAGCTTTTCCGCAGCGCGGATC
>Ga0210410_10002871_pt1 | contig 15356 bp, 14 predicted proteins | sample IncBWC4MmetaG_FD_161058 | JGI IMG/M metagenome (GOLD analysis project Ga0210410, IMG submission 161058) | Forest soil microbial communities from Barre Woods Harvard Forest LTER site, Petersham, Massachusetts, United States - Inc-BW-C-4-M | ecosystem: Environmental > Terrestrial > Soil >... | reverse complement strand
TGGAGGCGTAAACATTGGCGGAATCCGGCGCGACTGCAAGAAAGGAGTAGGCGCCGAGATCGGCCGGTATGAAAGGATAGTGGCCCGAATTTAGCGTGTATGACGGCTGGAGAATGATGCGAAGGGGATCGACCCACTGATCTTCGCGGGAAGGGCCGGAACGTTGCGAGAGCCCGACACGGAAGTCACGATAGAAATCGGGGAGAGACTGGTCGGCGCCGGATTGTTCCTTGTCGCCTTTGGCGGAGCGGTAGAGCTCGAGAGCGCCGTAGGTATCGGTGAAGTCAATGCGAACGCGGATGTAGATTTTGTCGCGGCTGTGGCGGTAATCAAGTTCGGCTTGCTGGGCACTGAAGCCCATGGAGCGGCGACGGGAATTTTCAATGATTTGGACGTACGGGGTATAGATTTCGACTTCGGCGACGTAGGGGCCTTTGCGGGGTGGAGGGAGCGTGCGGAGATAGGGAGCAAAGAATTCAGCTGTGGAGCGGTCGTTGTGTTGGCCGAGGAAATACGCCTCGCGCACGGCTGAGTCGGAAAGAGGCGAGTCGAAAGCGGACAGAGGTTGAATGAGTAGAAGCGAGGCGCAGGCAAGTGAGGCAGCGACTCGAACTATGGGGCGCATGCGGTCCTCCTTGGAGACGAGCGCAATCAGGCGACGACACCCAGCTATTTTTTAGCACGAGAAGCGCTGAAAGCATACTTGCTCATTAGCAACTGGGCTTCGTCTGGGTCCAGTGTGCGCAATTTCATTCCGGGCGGCTCCCGTTCCTGCAACGCGTGATTCCGGACAACGAAAAAATAGATGCCGCCGGAGTCAGCAGTGAACTGAGCCGCGGCAGATTTCTGACCAGCGGTGAAGCCAACAAAGGATTGCCACCCCGCACAAAGGTGATGCACGCCAGGATCCACGGAGACATAAAAATAAGAACTGCTGTGAGTGGCGCCAATCCAGGAACCATCCAAGCTGAAGCGGGTTGTGGGTCTCGGGTTGGAGAGAAAATCTGTGTCGTCCTGGAGGAGATAGACGAGCGCCTTGCCGGGATCGGGTTTGGCGAAGGGATGTTGGGACTTCTCTGTCTTTACGTCGAACTTGACGTCGTCCTTGCCACATCCAGGAGCCGACGCTTGCTCAACGGGTGAAGTTTGGGCGAGCGCGGATGTCGCAAAGCTGAGAAGGAAAATTGCCAAGACAGTTTTCAAGTGCATGGCTCCAGATTGTGAAAGAATCTATCGCCAGCCGCAAGGGGAAATGCGGCGCTGATTCCTTGTCGGCGACTTGCACTTTCTGATAAATAGACGTTGCGAATGGAAAGGTCGTTTCAGAATAAATCGCGGGGCCAGTTACCAAGCAATAGCCGGAGCAGCTCTAGATGCTGTCGAGAGTGCCTCCCCGGTAAAGTTAAGCCAAGTCGCGAGAACCAGCCGTTTCAGGCGTGCTAGAATGTCAGAATGTCGCACATCGTGTACAAGATTGAGACGGAGCGCGAGACGGACGGGCGCTGGATCGCAGAAATCGTGGATATGCCCGGGGTGATGGCTTACGGCGCCACAGAAAAGGAAGCCATGGCCTCCGCGCAAGCGCTGGCCCCGCGCGTGCTTGCAGACCGCATCGAGCAAGAGAAAGAACCAACCGAAACGGTGACCGTTTCCATCGAATCGGCTTGATCGTGAGTCAGTGGCCCAGTACGAAAGCGGCAGGGTCTTTCGCGCTCTCCTTCGAATCGGATATTCCATCAAAGCACAACGAGGTTCACACGTCGTCTTGACCCACGCCGAGCGGGGAGAGTACGTGTGGGCGTTTCACGATGGCGTGGAAATCGGGCCAAGAATGCTTGCGCGAATTGCAAAGCATACCGGTCTGCGCCCCGAAGATTTGTGATTCCGTCTTCAACTTAAATTCCACCTGGCAAACCAAAAAAGAATTGTGAACTGAACTTCAGATGCGGCGGGGAGTGTTTGGGAAGTCGAGCCAGACTTTGATGCCGCAGAAATGCGAGCCTTCGGTGCAGATGGGCGTGGTGATGCCGGCGCGGAGGTGGCAGGGCGGGCCGATGTAGCGGGAGAGTTGCGGGTGGACTTCGCGGAGTTGGCCTATTTCGTCCATGGAGGCCGCGTAGATTTCTTCCTGGGCGTTGAAGCAGGTGCGCATGGTCCACTTGTGGAGTAGATGGAGCAGCGAGCCGGTTTCGACGAGGCGAATGGATTTGGAATTGGGAAGAAGGTACAGAGCGATTTCGGGCGGGACGCCGCGGTCGAGGAGTTGGTTTTTTGCGGACCAGGCCTCGTGCATGGCGCGTTCGTAGAGTTCCCTGGCGCGTGGATTTTCCTGCAGAAGCTTGGGAGTGATGTAGTCGGGTTCGCGCGTGTCGGCAAGGGTGAGTAATGGCCGCGAGCCGGGGACCATGCGATGGCGCTGGTCCTGGCTGTCGGCGGTGTGGCTGATTTTCTTGGCAAAGGTGTAATTGGCGTGCTGCAGGGCGCGCATCATCGGTGCATGGACGCCGATGTTCAGAGTTTCGAGGCGATAGAGATTGCGCGCTGGGTTGAGCAGGCGGTCGATGGCTTCGGCGTCGCTGCAGGCGGATTCCGACAGACCGACGACGGCGCGGTAGGCTTGGGCCATGACGCGAGGTGCGTTCGGAGAAAAGTCGACGAGGCGAGAAGTTTTTCCGTTGAGCTTCGCGTCGAATTCGCTGGCAAAATCGTCGGCATCGGACTTCGTGGTCGGAGCATCCTTCCATTCGGGCAGCTCTTCGAGAGGGGAGAGGCCAAAGCGATCGAAAAATTGCGGATCGAGCTGGCGGACCTGCGCGACCATATCGCCAATTACGGCGCGGGTTTCGCTGGGCGTGTCGGAGGCGGAACACATGCGCCAGAGACGATGAAGGACGATGCCCGAGACGGTGTGGACCATCGTGGTGAATGCCGCGACCGGCAGGACGTAACGGGCGATTTCGATGGAGCGTTTTTCGGCGGAGCGCTCGATTTTCTGGATGCGCTTGGGATGTGACATCGGACCGATGTGCCAGATGTCGCCTAGGATGTTGCGCGCGTCGGGAGTGAGCAGGGCAGAGAGTTCGCGATAGAAAGCCCATGCGCGCGCGAGCGCATTTTCATAGATATTCCGTGAGCCTTCGTCGAAGAAGAGAGAAACCGGTGGGACGTAGGCCTGGGCGCGGTCGAGGCGGACGTAGCGCTGGCTTTGCTGCTCCGAATTGTAGAAAGGATGCGCGTGGAGAAAGGACCAGACGAACTGGCGGCTGACATTTTCGAGGCCGAACTCAAAATGGGCGTGCTGGTAGACAGTGTGATGCCCGCTATAAAAGGTGGCGGCGCCGATATTGAGGCGCTGCTTGTCGGTGATTTCGTCGTGGGTGATGAGATGGGAGGAGTAGCAGGTGCGCGCGGCGGCGATGGCGGAATCGAAAGGATGCAGGAAGGCGTTGCGGAGCGTGACGCGCGGCGCGCCCGTTTCCACCAAGCCGGCATCCGGTGCGCCATCGAACATGCGAGATTGCGTAGCCACGTTGGAAGTTGATTCTACACGGAGAGACGGAAGTGGACAAAAGGATAGAAAGAAAAAACGGACCGGCCAAGGACCGGTCCGCTGAAATTGAATCGCGCGTTGGCCGAAAATTTACTTCTTGCCGGCGGCAGCTGGAACGTTGGCGTATTTCTTATTGAAGCGCTCCACGCGTCCTGCGGTGTCTACAAGTTTCTGCTTGCCCGTAAAGAAGGGGTGGCAGCTTGAGCAGATTTCGACGCGAAGCATATCGCCCTTAATCGTCGAGCGAGTCTGGAAGGTGCTCCCACATGCGCAATGGACGGTAACGGGATGGTAGTCAGGATGAATACCGGGTTTCATGGATCTCCAATCTAGTGTGGCCGGTCTGCACGGCTTCCCTTGGAGGGAGCTACAGCCGCGTCGCTAGGTCACAAGCAATCTCTGATTATACGGAAAATGGCGAGAATTTCAAAATCAGCCCTCGGAGAGGACAGTTCGATCAGGGAGTCGGAATGATGGCGCTAACTTCGTTGGAGAAAGGGCTTTCGATGCCGGTGGCGTCAACCGCGGTAACGGCGTAGTTGTAGGTAATCCCCGAAACGACGGTTGCATCCGTGTAAGTCAGGTTCGGAATTGAAGAAGTAAGGGGCAAGAGGCCGGAACCTTCATCCCGGTAGACACGATAGCCGGCGACGGAACTTGCGCTCGGAGCCCATGACAGCACAACACTGTGAGGCACGGGAGCCGGTGGAGTTGGGGTTGGAGTTGAGGTGACACCGGCGCCAGATACAGAAATGCTGGCGGGAGTAGAGAGATTTGAACTCAGGATAGAGATATTCCCGGCGGCCGAACCGCTGATTTGCGGTCGGAACCAAACTTGAAAAGTGACGCTCTGGTTGGGGGTGAGGGTTGAACCGGGCGAGATAGCGGAGTAACCAAAACCAGCGCCCACGACTGTGATTCCACTGATGCTGATGTTGATGTTACCCGTGTTCTTGATGGTGGCGTTTTGCGTCGCCGTGGACTGCAGTATTTGATTGCCGAAGCTGATCGAGGACGGCGTCACCTGTACAGCGGCAACCGCTCCGGGCTGGGTGGACGCAGACTTTGGGGTGACGGTTGCGCAACCGGCACCGGCCAGCGAAATCGCCAACAAGGAAGCAGCGGCGGCGATGCTTCCGACTGACCGGTAGTTGGAAAGGCGAGAGAACACTCCGGCTGCGAACCCCCTCAGATTCGGAAATTTCAAGTTACTGTTCGAGGAAGAGTAACCACAAGCTGTCCCGAGTACAGTTGTAGGACAGGTCTTACAGGGAAGAGACCTGTACTAAAGAACAGGTGAAATAAATGTGGAAGCAATTTGAACTGCAGGTGGCCCGGAAAGGGCAATAGCGATGGGTGCGGGAATCCGGTTCACAGCGCAGACGTAAGCCATGGCTGCACCAATTGGGTGGCCGGAGAGTGCTCAGGAAACGAAATGACAGCCGAAGCGGAAGGAGCCTTCGGCAGTGCGTCGAGACCAGACAGGCCGCAGGTAGACGCGGACCGGCGGAAGGATAGGGACATGGAGAATAGCGAGGATGCTCTCGGGAAGCTCTTCCGGTTGCTCAAACTCAAGTGCAACGCCGCCAAACCCGAGATCGAGGACGCGGGCGCGGCGGCTGCCCTGGTCGCCGATGATGGCGTAGGCGTTGGTTCCGACCATGGAGACACGTTCGGCTTTGCGTTGAATCGCGAAGGAAGCTTCCGCAACGGGCGCGGGAGCCTGTTCTGCCGGAGCCCCCGCAGCGGCCGACGACGCAGACGCGAAATCGGCAGAGACTTTTTCGGCGGTGCGGCCGGCTGAGATGGAGATCGGCGATTGGGCCGCGGCTTGGGCTGCCGGCGGCGGCGCGGCGGCGCGTGAGGAATCCACGGCTGTCCGCGCGTTATTGGCGTGCTTGAAACGATAAAGCCGCTCGTCGGCGACGCGGATCAATTGTTCCGATTGATCCCCATCTTGTGGAAAGGTGGCAACGCCGTGGTCCATGGTCACGGCAAAGGTCAACTGAAGCGGGCGGAGAGTTTCCGCAAATACGGATTCAATACGACGGCCGAGCGCGATTGCCTGCGCCGCATCGGTTTGAGGAAGAAGAAGGGCAAACTCATCGCCGCCAATGCGGAAAGCCGAGTCAGAGGTTCGAAGCGCCTTCTGCAGAGTGGTTGCGGCGGCACGAAGAACTTCGTCGCCCCGCGGATGGCCGTACTTATCATTGACTTCTTTGAAACGATGAAGATCGAGGATCACGATGCCCAGTGGAAGGCCATAGCGGCGGGCGCGATTCAACTCCTTCTCAAACGATTCCGCAAATAGCCTGCGATTGTACAAACCTGTGAGCGGATCCGTGACCGCGTTCAATTGAATTCTTTTCAGTTCGTCGTATTCGAGAATGACGGGCACACGAACGAGGCCGGAAGAGGAGAGCACGTCCATGAGAGCGGTCTTGAGGGAAACCTGCCGCCCGAGTGTGTCGGTGAGTTCACGGCGGCGCGTTAGCACGTCATCCCAGAGTTGCAGGGATTGGCTCTCGCGCAGTTCCAGATGAGTTGTGGCGCGAAAGTAACGCTGGAGAAACTGTCCGCGGGCAGAATGCTCAAGGCCCTCGAGCGTGTCGGCCAATAGCTCAAGATAGGCATCTTCCAAGGGCAAACGCGGGGCCACTGGGGCACCGGGGCTGGGCATAACTGGGTTTTTCCCACAATCTGCCTGTCCCCGCGGGGTCGGGGGAAAGCACAGTCCGAGAACCGCAGGTTTAGGGAGCAAATCAGTTGCCATACCCGTTGCGATACGGGAGGAATGACTTAGCCCCAATCGGGTCTCTTTTGCGGCCTATCCTATTACAGAAAGATGAGGATCTGCGAGATTTCTTCTGGAGGGCGAAACCGACCCGCGGGGGGTAACAGCGGACAAATCAGTTCTAGTACTCGAACAAGGGACTACTCGAGCGACCGAAGAAATTCCAATCCGAAAAGCCGTTGGTCGCCCAAATTTTCCAGACGGCGAACTCTAGCCTGGATGGGGGGGGTCTCGCTGGGGATGAGACTCGAGGACGATGGGGAGGGTGCCGGAATCGTCAGCAAAACTGCCTGATCCGGTCGAAGCATGTGGGTAGAAGTAATGCAAGCACCAGTAGCGCTAATGTTGAGAGTTCGTGTAAGTTCGATGAACTCTGTTCCCGAAGCGTCGGAGGCCCGCAGGAAAACTGGGACTTGCAAGCGGATGCGAGGCGAACGGCGTGCCCGCTGCGAATCCACGCGAACTCCCTCCTTCAATTGGTCAGTACGCAGGTCCATAGGGTTCGAATAGTAGTACTCAGGAACTAGTACATCTCTTGCAGGTTGTTAGCCAGTATTTTGACAACCAAACCCAAATTAACATGCTTCTTTATATGGGGATAGAGACAGTCAGGAAGTCTCCAGGAAGGGAGGGGGCAAGTTAGGGCCCTGATTGAGTAGGCCTTTTCCCAAATTGTGCAAATGGAACGCTTTTACCATTGACAGTCCGGGAGGTGTTTGAAAGGATGAAGCTCGCGAAGGGAAAATTTTTACCACTCGTGACAGGAGCCAACCAGGCCAATATGGGAAGTGGTATTACAGCATCCACTGGCAAATTAGTGCCAGGTGGAACTAATTTTCCCGCCGAACATGTTCGGGCTCTACTGGATACGGTAGAAAAGGGCATCGTGGTTGCGAGCCGCGATGGGCGCATACTGATGCTCAACGGACGCGCGAAAAAATGCCTTGAAGAGCACGGCAAGTCCGACCTCCTTTCCCTGAACATCTTTGAAGAGATGTTGAACGTGGATCCGCGAGAAATCTCAAAACGAATTGAGGGCGGCGAACACGAAATTGAGCTTGCGGGGAAAACCGGCTTCAAGAGTTTTCACGCCCGCCTGAGATGGATTCCAGAGTCGGATTGTGTTGCGATTCAATTCGCGAACGAACCGGAACCTGTTGACGGAAACGGAGCGCCGCAGCCGACCGTACAGGAGTTATTGCAAGAACGCGAAATTACATACCGGAACCTGCTGGCTGCGTACTTGAAGCTGCAGGAAGTGAATCGCCAGAAAACTGTGTTCCTGGCATCAGCTGCCCATGAGTTGAAAACCCCCCTTGCGGTGATCAAGGGCTACTACGATTTGCTCCTGACGAATTCGCTGGGAAAGCTGACGGACAAACAGAAGGACATTCTGGAGGAATCGAAGGAAAGCTGCGAACGGCTGGTGCGCCTGGTTTCGATGTTCCTGAATTATTCGGCGCTGGAAAGCGGGAAGTTGGTTCTGCAGTTGCGGGAAAACGATCTGCGGGATTGCCTAGTGGAGATGACCGGAAGGTGGTCCGAAGCGTTTCAGAGAAAGGGCGTGAAACTCGACAGCCAAATAGATCCATCGATTCCAACTTTCAAGTTTGATTACCAGAAAGTGCAACAGTCAGCGGCAAACCTGCTGGACAACGCGCTGAAACACACGCCCGCGGGTGGAACGGTAACCCTGCGGGCCAAGCCTCATTTTTGGGAGAGGCGCGTGGCGGAAGTCTCGCCGGTGGAAGAACGACGCAGATTCAGGCTGCCGAGACCAAATAGCGTGGAAGTAAGTGTGACGGATTCAGGGACAGGCATTGCGCCGGAACATCACCAGGAAATATTTGAAGACTTCGTGCGTGTGGATCGCAACACGTCCGGGATGGGCCTGGGCCTGGCAATTGCCAAACGGTTGATTCAGGCGCACCGGGGAAAGATTTGGGTCGAGAGCGAAGCACAACGAGGAAGTACGTTCGCGTTTTTGCTGCCGATGGATCAGACATAAGAGGTAAGCCGGAGCGGGTAAAGGGGAAGAGCCATGCAAGTTAAAGAGAAAATTCTGGTTGTGGATGATGAGCCGAGCATCCGGAAGTACCTTCAGACACTTCTGGAGGTGGAAGGGTTTGACGTCGAGACGGTCAGCAGCGGGAAGGAAGCGATCAAACGCGTCAGTGGCGGCGAGCGGCCGGACTTCATTATCCTGGATGTGCTCATGCCGGAGATGGGGGGCCTTGAGACGCTGCAGGAGTTGATGCAGATGGACCGCAGCCTGAACGTCATCATGTTGTCCTGCTCGAATGAAGTGGGCACGGTGGTGGAAGCGATTCGGCTTGGCGCTCACGACTACCTGACGAAACCGTTCGAAAAGACAGAACTAGAAGCTGCCATGTTGAAGTCGCGGCAGAAGAAACAGCTGACGCAGGAGAACAAGGCGCTGCGCGACTACTGCGACCAGGTGACCGAGGATTTGAGTTTTCTTGCCGCCAGCCCGCAGATGGTGCGCATCCGTCAACAGATTCTGCAGATAGCGCCTGTGGACGTGCCGGTTTTTGTGTGTGGAGAGAGCGGCGTCGGCAAGGAAGTTGTGGCGCGGATGATCCATCTGCGGTCGAAGAGAAGGAATCAGGCGTTCATCAAGGTCAACTGCGCGGCGCTGCCGGGCGAATTGCTGGAATCGGAACTATTCGGATTTGAGCAGGGCGCGTTTACGGGAGCGGTGCGAGCCAAGCCCGGAAAATTCGAGCTGGCCAACAAAGGCACAATATTCCTGGACGAAATTGCGGAAATGTCGGTGCACCTGCAGGCCAAACTGCTGCACGTGCTGCAGGATCACCAGTATTCACGGCTGGGCGGCAGGCATTTGGTGGAGACGGATGTGCGTGTTCTTGCGGCGACGAACGTGGATGTGCATGAGGCGATGAAGACGGGCCGCTTCCGTGAGGACCTGTATTACCGGCTGAACGTGCTTTCCATCAATGTGCCGCCTCTCCGGGAGAGGACATCGGAAATTCCTCTGCTGTTCAAGCATTTCCTCGAGAAGTACAGCGAGAAATTCGGGAAAACACTGCAACAACCATCGAAGCATCTGCTGGACGCGGCGCTCAATTATCCGTGGCCTGGAAATCTGCGCGAACTCGAGAACTTCGTGAAGCGGTACGTGATTCTGGAAGATGACGAAGGCAGCCTGCGCGAATTGATTGAGATGTCCGCGACGCGGCAGAGAACTTCGCCTCGTGAAGAACCCCCCGTGGTTCGCGAGCAGGGGCTGAAGGCTCTCGTCCGGGGATTGAAGGATGAAGCCGAAATGGAAGCGATTGCAGATGCCCTGGAAAAGACCCGTTGGTGTCGGAAGGACGCCGCGAAGATGCTGGGGATCAGCTATAAAGCGCTGCTTTACAAGATGCGCCAATTCAATCTGGATACGCCGCGCACGCGGCGAGCCTCGGTGGCAAAGCCAGAGGAAATCGCGCCTGCGGCAGTAGGTGCAAAACAGGAAGGGTAGCGGGTCTAGTACGGGGTTGCCGGCAAACGACACCCTTTCGAAAAAGAGAGCTTGCGAGTTCCTGGCGGGCAAGGTATCTTGCGCAGCGATTATCAGCATCGGCTCTGAAGTGCAACAGCCTGAACCACCACGGGAAATTACAGACACGAAGTGATTCAAGAAATTTGGCTCCTTGGGGACGGATGTGTTTCATCTGAAACTAAGCCTTCAGAATTCCTTTATTCATTGGACAGGATGCGGTTTTAGACTGTAGACGGCTTGTGCAGCCTCGGATGGAGTTGGGGATGTCATCAATGACTGAACGCCGGCTGGCCCGGCGTTATGATCTCACGCTGCCGGTGAGCATACGATTCTCGGCGGAGAAGTTGGTTGTGCGTCAAGACGGGAAGACACGCGACATCTCTACGAAAGGATTGTACTTCGTGATTGAACGCGACTTGGAAGCGGGAAGCGCGCTCGATCTTACTCTCACCCTCCCCGGTGAGATTACTCATGGTTCCGATGTGTTTGTGCGAGCCCAAGGCAAGGTTGTCCGCGTGGAACGGCGGTTGGAGGACGGCGAACAGCGCATGGGAGTCGCGGCCGTGATTGAACGGTACGATATTGTGCGAGGAGCAGGGACCCGAGCGTAAAGGAATCGCGGCTCGAATACTGAGCTGAGGGATAGCTAAGGCTCATTTTTCCATTGCAATCATCTGTCGACGAGTCTAGCATGTGGGCAAATCCTGTCCCCCGGAGGGTCCAATGAAAGTGGCGGATCTAATCGGGTCCCGCAAAGAAGTATTTTCCATCCCGGAGACCAAGAGCGTCCTGGACGCAGCGAAGTATTTGCGGGAGAAACAGGTGCGGTCAGCTGGAGTTGTGGATTCCGCCGGAAAATTGATCGGGGTGGTGTCGCAGAGCGACATATCGGACAAAGTGGCGGCGGAGAATAAGTGTCCCGCATGGTCGAACGTCACCGAGATCATGAGCCGGGACTTGGTGACAGTGACGCCGGAAGTGACGTTCGAGGAGAGCCTGCGGTTGATGGAACAGCACGGCGTTTACCACCTGTTAATTCTGGGGGAAGCCGAGAAATATCTTGGGATGATGTCGGTGAGCGACCTCCTGAGGGTGATGGCCTCGAGTGAGAAGGCCCGCGCGGATATGCTGGAGTCCTACGTCTTCCCAAATCGCTAAGGCCAATACGGAACAGCCGGGCGGTATCCAAGAGGAGCCGGCAAGATCCCTTGAAGAGAAGAATCCTTCCTCAAACAGTGATGTAATTTTCCCGATTCCGCCGTGGACAGGTCCGCTCCGCGAGAGTCAGGTACCATTACCTGGATATTTTCGATTTTCCTAAATACCTCATTTTGTGTTGATTACTGGACATGCAGGGGCTCGGGGGAGTCCTGAGTAGGCTGAATGTTTGGTTGACGATGTGCAGTTCAGTTGTATGCGGGAGAGTTCGAATGCCAGAGGATAACTCCAACAGCGTGTCAGCCATTGGGAGGCCTGGAGCGGTGTTGCCGGACCATGTTCTTTTCGGGCAAACGCCTGCAATGACGGAGATCCAGACACGGGCCAGGCGGATCTGCCGTACGAACGTTCCTATACTCGTGTGCGGTGAAGGGGGAACCGGGAAAGAGGCACTGGTTCGATGGATCCATAGCAATTCCGAGTACGGAAGTGGCGAATTCGTGAAAGTGAACTGTGCGGCCATCCCGGGAGCGCTTCTGGAAAGTGAGTTGTTCGGTTATGAAAAAGGGGCCTTCACCGGTGCCAACAATGTGAAGCCGGGCCGGGTGGAGTTGGCACATCGAGGAACTTTGTTTCTGGATGAGATTGCGGACCTGGATCTAAATCTTCAGAGCAAGTTGCTTCATTTCCTGCAGGATGGAACTTTTTCGAGAATTGGCGACCAGGGCGAGCGAAAAGTGGACGCCCGGCTGATTTGCGCCACCAACAAGGATTTGGAAGCAGAGACGATTGCCGGCCGGTTCCGGCAAGACCTGTTTTACCGAATTCATGTATTCCGGTTGCGCATGCCAGGGTTGCGGGAGCGCCGGGACGATATTCCCTTGCTCGCCGAATATTTCCGGAAGCAGTTTGAAAAACAGTTTGAGATGAAAGCGGACGCTTTTCCGCAGGAGATGCTGGAGTATCTAAAGAGTCTTGCGTGGGCTGGCAACATCCGCGAGTTGTCCAACGGCGTGGCGCGTTATGTGCTGCTTGGGCCCGAGGCTGCAATTCACCAGGAGATTCCGACACGGCGAGCCAGAAGAGTGGTCCAAGCGGGAGGAAACGGCGAGGTACAGGTTACGCTGAAGCGTCTCTCCAAGGATGCGATCCGCGAGATGGAAAAGAATGTGATCCTGGAGACGCTGCGAGCGAACCAATGGAATCGCCGGAAAACAGCGCAGGCGCTGAAGATTAGTTACCGAGCCCTGATTTATAAAATCCAGGACGCCGGGCTGGTTTCCCGTCGGGCTTCGACCCAACGAGCCCAAACTGAGGGACCGGTAGGCCTCGCCGGGAATTGACCCCGTAGGAATCGAGAAGATCTTCCATTTGCGCCCGCGCTTTGCTCGAATTCGCGGTACTCTCCAAAGATTCAGAAGATAAGAAAAAATAGGGATGGGTTCAGGAAGTCTTTGTCTTCGAGCGGAGCACAGAGAACACTCGGGATATGGACAATGAAGTCTACCTTTCCGGGGACGGGTGGAGAGATTCATGAAGATTCAACCGACAGAGCTTCAGGGGGTGCTTGTCATCGAACCAGAAATATTCTCGGATGCGAGGGGATACTTTCTGGAAACCTACAATGCGAGGGCCTTCGCGGAAGCGGGAATCCGCGAGCAATTCGTACAGGACAACCAGTCGCAATCAAACAAAGGCGTGCTCCGGGGACTCCATTATCAGAAGGAGCAAGCGCAGGGAAAGTTGATCCGGGTGCTGCTGGGTGAAATCTTTGATGTGGTTGTGGATCTTCGGCCGGAATCAAGCACCTACGGGAAATGGTCAGCGTTTAACCTCACGGCGACGGAACAAAAGATGATCTGGATTCCGAATGGATTTGCGCACGGATTCTATACCTTGTCAGAAACCGCGGATCTTGCCTACAAGGTCACGGAATTTTATGCTCCGCAACACGAGCGGGTGATGCTGTGGAACGATCCTGATCTTGCCATACCGTGGCCCTTGCACGGTGAACCGATCCTTTCGCAGAAAGACAACGCAGGACACTCGTTCAGAGAGTTCAAGAAAATGGGATGGGAGTGAATTTTCGGGTAAGGACAAGAACCTACCCTTGCACGTTGACTGTCGATAGCTTGAAGGAGTGTCCGGGATGGGTCGCTGTTGAAGGACTCTTCGCCCGAGATTGCGTCTCCTCACCCCTGCTCCCTCGAGAAACTAGGCGTGACTTCACCCTAATTCCACCGGGAAGGCCCACAGGCCGGCCAGAGCCTGCAGGGACTACCCGCGTCGGCAGGGTGCAATGTCGGAGTAAGGTTGGGTGGGTGGCCTTACATTGCCCATAGGGACATGAAGGAATGTCTCGTGAATGAGGATTTCCCGATCGGGCACCCTATCAAGATGTTGAAAATAGATAATTTATGAGTCTTTTCACCAGCCGAAAATTTTCACAAGTTCCAGGCATCCCAAAAAAATGGCCCACCGTGACCTGAAGGGCAGGTCGATTCTTGCCTGTGGGACAGTGTAACTGGCTGTCCCGAATTTGTTCCTAACGCCAGTAGTCGTAGAGGACTGGTACCGGTACCCTCGCTATGTGATGAAGCTCGCGGAGGGTACGACAATGCAAATCCGGGGAACTGCTAAGGCCAAGAAAATGGGGGCACGGCAGGGACCTGCAAGCCTACGCCATTCGATTGACTCGGTTTTCCTGTTAGGGGTTCTTTCTTGTACGGTTATTCTCGGCGGATGCGCGGGTATCGTGAGCGGTAGCAAGGCCGCAACGGGAGTGGCTGCCTTTCAAGTCAGCCCCACGAGCGTGAACTTCGGGAACGTGAATGTTGGAAAGCAGACCACCCAGTCCATCGCCGTCACAAATACCGGCAGCATGTCGGTTTCGATTACGCAAGCCACGATTTCCAACCCAGCATTTAGCTTGACTGGCGTAACACTCCCGATGACCGTGGCCAGCGGGCAATCCGGAAATGTTACCGTTGCTGTGGCGCCGTCGGCGACCGGAACTTTGACTGGGACGCTTACTGTCCAGGGCAACAATGGCGCTGCGCCGGCGGTGGTTAATCTTTCTGCAACGGCAGTTGCCTCCGCCGCTGCAATCAGCCTGACGCCTTCGAGCGCCAATTTCGGCAGCGTGGCCGTGGGCTCCACGAATTCCCAGACGATTCAGATCGGCAACACAGGGAACAGTGTTCTGACGATCACTCAGGCGAGCGTCACGGGGACAGGATTCAGCTCAACCAGTTTGACCCTGCCGCTTTCCATTAATCCGGGGCAAACGAGCACATTCAACGCACAGTATCAGCCTGCGGCCGCGGGGGCGGCGAGCGGAAGCATCACGATTGTGAGCAACGCCCCCACCTCACCGAGTGTGGTCGCGTTGAACGGAACGGGCGTGGCTGCTACGCAGACCCTTTCGCTCAGCACTAACGCCGTGAGCTTCGGAAGCGTGGATACCGGAACAAGTTCGACGCAGACGGTGACGGTAACCAATACTGGCAATTCCAACGTACAGATTTCTCAAATTGCGGCGAGTGGCGCTAGTTACTCGTTGAGTGGGGCTAGCGCGCCGGTCACGCTGACGCCTTCGCAGAAACTGACATTCAACGTCATATTCAGCCCCACGGTTACCGGCGCCGTGAGCGGAAGCGTCATGATAACGAGCAATGCCACAGGCTCACCGGCCGCGATTACTCTTTCCGGAAGCGGAGTGGTGCCCGTACCACATACCGTCAGCCTGTCGTGGACGGCAAGCACCTCGACAGTCTCGGGATACAACGTGTACCGAAGCACAACAAGCGGCACGGGCTACACAAAATTGACCGCGAGCCTGGACTCCGTGGTGAGTTATACGGACTCGACGGTTGTAAACGGTGCAACTTATTACTACGTGACCACCGCCGTGGATAGCAGCGGAAACGAAAGCTCCTACTCCAATGAAGCGGTTGCGGTAATTCCGTAATCTGACCGGCAAACAATGGGCTAAGTAGCTTTTTCGCTGACAAGCGGCGATTGCACCGTATTCCGGTGGAGCTTCGCATAAATCCACACCAGCACTTGGGCGAGCAGGGCGCCCGTTGAATCGATGAGGACATCGCGGAATCTGGCTTCTCGCATCGGTACGAACGATTGGTGCCATTCGTCTAGCCCGGCGTAGCTCACCGCGACGATTAGCGTTGTGAGGGCCCACTGCCATTGCCAGCCGTAGCGCTCACCTCGAACACCGTGGAACACGGCGGTGCTGAATACGCCGAATTCCGTGACGTGGGCCAGTTTTCGAATTGCGGTGTGCATTCTGCTAAGGGTGTGTGGGATAGCCA
>Ga0210410_10002870_pt1 | contig 15357 bp, 14 predicted proteins | sample IncBWC4MmetaG_FD_161058 | JGI IMG/M metagenome (GOLD analysis project Ga0210410, IMG submission 161058) | Forest soil microbial communities from Barre Woods Harvard Forest LTER site, Petersham, Massachusetts, United States - Inc-BW-C-4-M | ecosystem: Environmental > Terrestrial > Soil >... | reverse complement strand
CGCGATGCACACGATCACAAAAGCCAACAGCGTCCCGATATTCACCATTCGCCCGATATCGTCGATCGGCGTGATGCTTCCCACGATCGCCGCTAGTAACCCGACCGCCATGGTGTTCTTGTAAGGAGTGCGCCACTTCGGATGAACCGCAGCAAAGAACTTCTTCGGCAACAACCCATCGTTGGCCATGGAATACAACACGCGCGTCTGACCCAGCAACATCACGAGCATTACGCTCGTCAAACCAGCAAGCGCGCCCAACGTAATAATGTGCGAAGCCGTCGTCAGCCCTCGATCCAGGAACGCCCGCGCCACCGGCGCCTCAATATTGATATCCTGCCAGTGCACCATGCCTGTCAACACGCCCGCGACCATGATGTACAGGGCGGTGCAGACCAGCAGCGAGACGATAATTCCGATCGGCAGGTCGCGCTGCGGATTCTTCGCTTCCTGCGCCGTGGTCGAAACCGCATCGAAACCAATGTAGGCAAAGAATATGTAAGCCGCCCCAGCGCCGATTCCGGAAAATCCGTACGGCGCGAAACTGTGCCAGTCACTTCCCCAGTTCGCGGTCGAAATGTATCTCGATCCCAGGCCGATCACGAACAAGACCACTGAAACCTTGATCACCACGATCGTGGCATTGAAGCGGGCACTTTCCTTAATACCGATGCACAAGATAAATGTAATCACCAGCGCGATAATGAACGCTGGCAGGTTAAATCCAATTTCCGCTCCGAAAATCCTGGGCGCCGCCATCAAATCGTGGGCCCTCTGCGCCAATTCAGGAGAGTGCGCCGCGGTGATCATCATCACGCGATCGAGAAAGGCCTGTGTGCCGGGCACCAGATTCGGGTCGAAAGCTTGCGCCATCTGGCGCGCCACCAGATTTTCCGCGGTGCGCAACGCTGTCCAGTGGTCATAAGCGAGCCACAATGGCATCTTGATGTGAAAAATGTTGAGCAGTTCGATGAAATGGTTCGACCAGCCGGAAGACACTGTGCTGGCGCCCATTGCATATTCCAGCGTGAGGTCCCAGCCGATAATCCACGCAAAGATTTCACCGAGCGTAGCGTAGGCGTATGTGTAAGCGCTGCCTGCCAGCGGAATCATGGCCGCGAATTCCGCATAGCACAGCGCGGCAAACGCGCAACCCATTCCGGACAGCACGAACGACAGCATCAATCCGGGCCCCGCATAGTGCGCGCCCAAGCCCGACAGTACGAAAATTCCCGCGCCGATCACCGCGCCGACACCCAAAGCCGTCAATTGAAACGGACCCAGCGTGCGCTTGAGGCTGTGCACGCCAGTTTCGGTCGCTTCCTCCATCAACGCACTGATCGGCTTCTTGGCAAACAGGCCGCCCATGCCTAGCCTCCTCGAGAACACCGAACCCCACTGCTACGTTTGAACTCCTAAGCCCGCGCGCGCTTCCCCACCCGCGACCACACCAGGTACACCGGCACGCCGCACAGCACAATCAACAAACCCGGCCAGGCCGTTTGCGTCTTGTACAACAGCAACACAAACATGATCGCCAGCGCCGCCACTATATACATCAAAGGTACGAAAGGGTAGCCGAACGCACGATACGGCCTCTCCAAATTCGGACGCTTCACGCGCAACACGAAAATACCAGCGATGGTCAGCACATAGAAACTCAAAGCGGAAAACACCACATAGTCCAGCAAGTCGCTGTACAGATTGCCGTACGTAATCAAGCCCGTCGGGCCCACCCGCTGGGTACGCAGCACAATCAGCACGATGATCCACACGCCCTGGAAGAGCAGCGCGCTGGCCGGGACACCCTTCTTATTCAGCGTGCCCGTCGAACGAAAAAACAGTCCATCCTTGGCCATGGCGTAAGAAACACGCGCTCCCGCCAAGATCAAGCCGTTGTTGCAACCAAACGTGGAAATGATGATGGCCACAGCCATGATCATCGCGCCTGCGGGACCAAAAATCGCGCTCAGCGCTGCGGTCGCTACGCGATCATCGGGCGCGTTCTGGATCCGCGAAAGAGGCAGCGCGCACAAATAGGCGACGTTTGCGAGAAGGTACAAAGTAATGACAATCAACGTGCCGAAAGCCATCGACAGCGCCACGTCCCGCTTCGGATTCTTGACCTCCGCGGCGGTAAACCCGATGTTGTTCCAGGCATCGGCAGAAAAAAGCGAACCGACCTGCGCCACGCCAAACGCCACAAACAAACCAAACGCTCCGCTTGCTGCCGTCACCGTCGGAATCATCGACCGCAAGAAATTCGCGCCGGGCTCGATGGGTTGCGCGCCGCGTACCGCCCACATGTGGCCAAAATTGTCCGCAATCGCCGCGGCATTTCGCCCGACGAAGATGCAGAGAAAAATCAGCCCCAGAAGAGACAGTGTCTTTGCGCTCGTAAACACATTTTGAATCAGCTTGCCCAACCGCACGCCCTGCATATTCAAGAACGTCAGAAACACGATCATCAGCACTCCGACCAACTGCTGCACCGAAAGGCTGATCGCATACTTGGATCCCAGCGCAATGGGCGGAACGATCCAGGTGCTACCCGAAATTGCAGGAAACAAAACGCCGAGATAGCGCGCGAAACCCACCGCCACCGCCGCAATCGTTCCCGTCTGGATGACAAGAAACAAAGTCCAGCCGTACAAAAAACCCCAGAGCGGCGAATACGCTTCTCGCAAATAGATATATTGCCCGCCCGCGTGCGGAAACAGCGCCGCCAGCTCGCCGTACGAAAGAGCAGCGGAAACCGTCAACAATCCGGTGATGACCCAGGTGAGCAGCAACCCGCCTGACGAACCCGTCTGGCGCGAAATGTCCGCCGCCACGATGAAAATTCCCGAGCCGATCATCGACCCGACCACGATCATCGTCCCGTCGAACAACCCGATCGCGCGCACGAATCCAGGCGGCGACTGCGACCTAGCGGCTGGTGCCGGTGCTCGAACCGGATTTTGATTTCTATCCGCCATGCGCAATCACTCCCGGGCCGTCGCCGTATGTTTCGTTGCGCCCAGGGTCTCCAGGTATTGCTTCGCGCGTGCGCCACGGTCTGGCGACCGCAAAATATCGCTGATCACCGCCACACAATCGGCTCCCGCTAGAACCACCGAAGCGGCGTTTTCCAGCGTGATTCCGCCAATCGCGACGATTGGTTTGTCCGTCAGATCCCTGACCCGCTGGATAAACTCCGTGCCGATTACCGGATCGGGATTCGCTTTGGACGAAGTCGCAAACACCGGCCCTACCGCAATGTAGTCCGCCGAAGTCGCCGCAGCCGCGCGAAACTGATCGATGTTGTGAGTCGATACGCCGACCCACTTCTCCGTCCCCATCAGCACACGCGCCTGTTCCACTTCCAAGTCGTCTTGCCCGACGTGAACGCCGGCGGCTCCCGCCAACACCGCCACATCCGGACGATCGTTCACGAAAAAGGAAATTCCACGGGGAATCAGCTGCGAGGAAAGGCTGCGGGAGGACGAAAGCAATTCGCGCGCTGGCGCGGTTTTGGACCGGTACTGCAGCAACCGGACACCGGCATCGGCGAGTTCTTGGGCGCATTCTTGTACAGGGATGGTCAGCAATGCTGAGTCTAGTATCACATACAGCCTTGGCAGAACAAGCCGCATCGACCCCTATTTTCCGTTTGTTCCCAGCAATTTTTCGATGAAGTGTGTATCGAATCTTCCTGCGGCAAAATCCGGATCAGCCAGAATCCTCCGGTGCAATGGAATCGACGTCTTGATTCCCTCGATTACGAACATTTCCAGCGCCCGCTTCATTCGTCCTATCGCTTCGGCCCGGTCGCGGCCCTTCACGATGAGTTTCGCAATCATCGAATCGTAATACGGCGGAATCACGGCGTCGGCATAGGCCGCGGAATCCACGCGCACGCCGGTGCCTCCCGGCGCCTGAAACGTGGTGATGCGTCCCGCCGATGGCACGAACGTGTCGGGATCCTCGGCGTTGATCCGGCACTCGATCGCGTGTCCCGAAAAAGTCATCTCACCCACGGCATCCTCGAGCCGCTCCCCCGCCGCAATCCGGATTTGCGCCTTGATCAAGTCCACGCCAGTGACCAACTCGGTTACCGGATGTTCCACTTGAATGCGCGTATTCATCTCAATGAAGTAGATCGAACCATCTTCATCCATCAGGAATTCGACGGTGCCGGCATTCGTGTAGCCAATCTTCTCGAGCGCCCGAACTACCTTCGCGCCGAGTTCTTTCCGGCGTTTTGGATCCATCGCTGGCGAGGGGGATTCCTCGAGCAGCTTCTGGTGCCGCCGCTGAATGGTGCATTCCCGTTCGCCGAGGTGAATGACCTTGCCATGCTGGTCGCCGAGCACCTGGAACTCAATGTGCCGCGGATGCTCAATAAACTTCTCCGCGTATACGTCGGGAGTTCCGAAAGCCTGCTGCGCTTCACTTCGAGCCGTCTGGTACATCGTGAGCAGTTCGTTCTGCTTGCGAACAATGCGCATGCCCCGCCCGCCGCCGCCCGCCGACGCCTTCAGAATCAGCGAGTTGCTCCTCGCCCTCCACGATGCCCTCACTCCCGGGAACCGTCGGCAAGCCGGCCGCCTTCACCTCCCGCCGCGCGCGGTCTTTCTCCCCCATGATCTCGATCACTTCGGCGGTGGGGCCGATGAAGGTGATCTCGGACGCTTCGCAGACCTTGGCGAAGTTGGCGTTTTCGGAGAGAAATCCGTATCCCGGATGGATCGCATCCACATTGGTAATTTCCGCGGCGCTGATGACTTGCGGAATATTGAGATAGCTTTCGCTGCTGCGCGGCGGCCCGATGCAGACGGCTTCATCCGCGAACCGGACGTGCAGCGAATTGCGGTCTGCCTCCGAATAAATGGCAACCGTCGAGATCCCCAGTTCTTTGCAGGCACAGATGATTCGCAGGGCAATTTCCCCGCGGTTGGCGACTAGAATCTTCTGGAACATAGGCAGGCGGCGCCGGCTACTTCTTCCGGCTCGGACGGATGCCGAACAGCGGCTGTCCGTACTCCACGGGCTGTCCGTTTTCGACGAAGATGCGTAACACTTCGCCGCTGATGTCGGACTCAATCTCGTTCATAAGCTTCATGGCTTCCACGATGCACAGGGTCTGCCCGGTTTCGATATAGCCGCCGATTTTCACGAAGGGCTCGGCGCCGGGACTGGGCGATCCGTAGTACGTTCCCACGATGGGCGACTTCACCAGGTGTAAATCTTCCGCGGAGCGTCCCTCCGGCGCCTGCGCGGGTGGCGCCGCCGGAGGATTTGGAGGTAATTGCGGTGTTCCGCCGCTCGTAACGATGATTTCCGGGGCGGCCATTTGCCTTGGCCCGCCAATTACTGTCCCTGGGGAGGGCTTCTTCAGCCGAATCTTCAAATCGCCATGGGAATATTCAAACTCCTCAAGATTGTGCTCGCTCATGTAGCGAAGCAGTTGCTCGATGTGTTGGAGTTCGGGGTTCCCTATCGCGGGGCTAGCAGTCGGTTTCGAGGGCTGTTTGCGTTTCATGCCTTTATTAAATCTCAATGAGATCCCGTGAAATACGGGTGAGTACTTCGGTGTTTGATGCGTGCACGACGACGTCGTCTTCGATCCGGATTCCCCCGACACCAGGCACGTAAACACCTGGCTCGATCGTGATTACATTCCCCGGCACCAAGGTCTGCTTCTGTCCCTTGGCGACTCGGGGATCCTCGTGTACCTCCAGCCCGAGTCCGTGCCCGGTGCTGTGCACGAAATACCGATCGAGGTGATGTGCTGCTAAAACAGTCCTGGCCGCGGCGTCCACTTCCCCGCAGCTCGCTCCGGCCTTTACCGTTCCGACCGCCGCCGCTCGCGCTTCCTGGACCGCTTGGTGCCATTGGCGAATCTTTGTTGACGCTCGCCCAACCACCACGGTTCGCGTAATGTCGCTGCAATAGTGCGCGAGTATAGCACCCAGGTCCAGGACGACCAATTCATTTTTCCTCAGTCGCTTGGCGCCAGCCCGCGCGTGCGGATATGCCGAACGCTCCCCGAAAGCCACAATCGTTTCGAATGCGGGACCCGTAGCTCCCAGTTGCCGCATCTGGTATTCGATCTCCGCTGCGATTTCCAGTTCGCGAACGCCGGGCTTCAGCAACTTCAGTGCACCCTCCAGGACTTTGCCGGCCAGAACGGCCGCCCGCCGCATGGTCGCCAACTCCTGCGCGTCCTTCCGGCTTCGCAACGCCTCCACTCGCCCCACCGAGGGGGCCCAACCCACGCGGGTCCCGGCAGCTTTCCGCATCGACGAAAGCTGTCCAACGGTGACGTGCGAGGGATCGAAACCCACTCTGCCCCGGCCCGCGCCTTTCAAAAATTCGCCGACCGCCGCGACCAAGGAGCGGCTTTGCTCGACGATGCGGACTCCCGAGGTCTCCTCGCGCGCTTGCGAGGTAAAGCGGCCGTCGGTGATGAGCGTCGTTCCCCGCCGCGAAACAACCAGAGCACCGGAATCCCCGGTGAAACCGGTGAGGTAGTACCAATTCGCAGGCCGGGTGATCAGCAAGCTATCGATGCGGCTCTTGCCGCGACTTTCGCCGAGTCGCGAGAGAAGTGCCCGCCTGCGTTGCACGAAAGGAGTCTTCATAAACGAATCGAGGAGACCGCAGTCTCCTCGATTTGGCCCTTAACGGGAAGCCCGTAATGAATTGAGAATTACGCCGTTATCAAGCCGCCGGAATGATGCGCGGCGTCAGGAAGAAAAGGAGTTCGCCGGTCGTCACGCTGGTGTTGTTTCGTCGGAACAGATTGCCGATCACCGGAATGCTGCCGAGAATCGGTACCTGCGTGATGTTCACCTGAGTTTGCGTCACGATGACGCCGCCAACCACGATGGTCGAGCCATCGGCCACGGTAATCTTGCTTTCTGCGGCTTGCGTGTCCAACGCCGGAACGCCCTGAATGCGGGGAATACCGTTGTCGATTTGGGTGTTTTCCACGAGCACATCCATGTAGACCGTGCCTTCTGCGGTGATTTGCGGGGTGACCTCAAGTTTGAGTACGGCGTCGATGTACTGCACCGAGATCGTGTTGTTGATGGTCGTCTGTATGGGGATCTTGACACCCTGTTTCACCGTGGCTTTTTCGTTGTTCTGGGTCACGATGCGCGGCTTGGACAACAGTTTGCCGACGCCCTTGGATTCCGCAGCGGTGATGAAGAAGTCCACCGCAAAATTCGGGGACCGGTGAGAGAAGCCCAAACCGCTGGTCGGTACGCCCGCGCCAAGGTTGGTATTCAGGGGAATGCCGGTGCTTTGACCGTTGCCGGTGGTCTGGCTGCTGCCGACGGTTACCGGTGAAGGAGGAAGTCCGGTGCCGGTGGTGACGCCACTGGCGCCAACCGCCGGAGAGCCGCTAAAGAGCGAACGTCCGCCGGTTACGCTTCCGGCGAATCCCAGCTCCGTGCCGATATCCTGCGCGAACGATCGCGATGCCGATACCACGCGTGCTTCGATTTCAACCTGCTGCGATTTGCGATCGAGCTGGTGAATCAAGTTATCGATGGTGGGGATCACCGCGGGAATGTCCCGGATAATAAGCTGGTTCGAACGGGCATCGGACAGGATGTCGCCGCGCCCGGTCAAAAACTTCTTCAGCGTGTCTTTCAACGAGTCCGCTTTCGAATAACTGAGGACGCGTGTCACGGTAACCATTTCCTGAGCGTCGTTTTCCGCTTTCCTCACGTCGCGGGCGGTCTCCGCTTCCTTCTTGATGGTGTCCAGTGTCGCGATGCGCAGAACGTTGCCGTGCAGCTGTTTATCCAAACCATTGTTTTGCAAAACGATGTCGAGCGCCTGGTCCCACGGCACTTCATCGAGGACGATGGTAAGTGTTCCCTTTACCTGTGGATCAAGCACCACGTTGAGTCCGCTGATTTCGTGAATCAAGCGGAAGAAATCCCGCAAATCCACGTCCTTTAGGTTGACGGAGATGGGTTCACCGCTATATTTCGACGGACCCGCGGCAGCTGCAGCCTGTGGAGCGGCGCCAACGGTTGCCGCAGCGTTACCTGCCTGCGCCATGGCCTGTTGTGCCGCTTCCTGCGCGGCAATGGGCCGTACCGGTTCATCTTTCCCGCTGAACGATGCCAAGACGAATGAGGGCTGGGTCAGTTCGCTAGGCAACGCGAAGCGAGGAACTCGATTGGAAATATGCTTGGAAGCCCGCGCGGGAACGACGCGAGGCGCGGACATCTCATAGTGAAGGCTGGGGCGTGCTTTTGGAACGTTTTGTGACGCAATCGTGGTCGTTGCCACGGGTGCATCCACGGGCGATTCCGGCTGTATGTCGAACGAAATCACCACGGCCGGGCCTTCCCGCAAAATTTGATAGGGCGCAGCAGCCGTCAAATCCACCACTACACGCGCAACGTCGGGCCGGAACTGTCCCAGCCGTACGCCTCGCACCGGCGCGGCAACGCCGGGAATAGTCGATTTCTGCACCGCCAGCCGAGTGGCGCTAAAGTCCAACACCAGGCGTTCTGGATTCTGCATCCGCGAAGCTCGGACCTCCGAGCGGCCCGCGCCTTCGACGCGCACGCTGGAGTGCTGGGACGCTTGGGTAACCGCCACACTGGAGATCACCGCCGCGGTTGCGGTCGCTCCGGCGGGCTCCTGCGTCTGAGCGAACGACGGGGTCATGGACATCGTTGTCGCCGCGAATATCAGGCAGCCAATTCGAAAGGCCGGCCGGTTCGTCTTCATTGCTGTTCTCCTGCACTGGCGTAGATTCTCTTATTAACCTGGCGTTCCACGGGCTTGCCAAAAGCGTCCTTGCCCAGTTCATGGAACGAAACTCCATCCATGGCAATCTTTTCCACGCGACCGTCATACAGCTGGTCGCCCTCGCGCAAGAAGTAGGTGCGCGCCTGCGGATTGGAAACCACCGCAATCATGCCGTTCGACGAACGCACGATGCCATCAAGTCGCAGCGTGCTTACCTGCAGGCCGGCTTTACCTGGCGGAAGGTTCTTTCCCGCGTTGGTGTCCTTGTTGCGGTTCACGAGGGACTCAAACGGATCGCGCCGCGCCATCTTGTCGCCTTCCGCGGGGGCTTGCGCGTCGGTGGAGGACGCGGCAGATTCCGCGGACTTAGGCGCGGCCGATTTGGCCTTGGTCTTTGCGGTGGACTTCGAAGCGTGCTGCGCGGGCTTGGCCGCCGGAGGAGCAACTTTGGCCCCGCCCGACGGAGTGGCCTGCGCGAGCAAGCGGGAAGAACCTGCCGCCAGCAAAATCCCAACTACGAGAATGTTCACAGAACGCATAGTTCGCTCATTCCGCTTACATCTTTCCAGCTGGCTGCGACTTCGCACCCGTAGCGGGCGCGGCGCCTGAATCAGCCGGCTTGGTGAAAAACGTGGTTGCGGTAAAGACTCCAGAAACCGAAGTACCTGGCCGCAGCGGATATTTGGCGGCCTTCGAGCCGGAGGCGTCCTCGAAGTCCAGGTCTCCGACATTGATAATTCGCGACAAACGGCTGAGCCGCCCGAAAAAGTCCAAGATATTGAAGTACGGACCGTCTGCCAATATTTCGAACGGCATGTCGTAGTGATATTCGCGGGCGACAACCGGCTGGGCCGTCAGACGTCGAATCTGCACGTTGGAAGCAACCGCCGCACCCTGCACCTGACGGATGAACTCATCGACTTCCTTTTCTTCCGGCACGATGGTTTTCAGCGTTTCCAACTGCTTGGACAGCGCATCCATCTGAGACTTCAGTTCGCCGTAGCGCTGGCGATACACCTGAAGTTGCGTCACTTCCTGATTGAGCTCCGAACGTTGCCGCACGGCCTTGTCGACTTCATCACGCTCTTGCGCGACCGGTGAGAGTGGCACGTATACCCCGACGACGACCAGCACAACGGTGATGGCCACGGCCAGCAGGCCCTGCATGATCACGGACATATCGCGAAGTGGATTGGCCATCTGTTTTACCCTACCTTCGGCCGAGCCGCGGCGCCGGGCGCCGGCTGTGCCGGAACGCTTGCCGGCTTGGCTTGCGTGCGAGGCGCAGGCGCACCTGCGGGCGGCGGAGTAATTTCGGCGGAGACTTCGAACAAGAACGTCTGTACCGCAGTGTTCTTGTCGTCTTGTTTCGATTCCTTGATTTCGATCTTGGAGAAATATCCGGAACGCTTCAAAGCGGTGATGAAGTTCGCGACACCGTTGACCGACGCCGAAGCTCCATCGATGGTCAGGCTATTGCCCTTGCGAATCATCGAGATAAGCCACAGATTCTCGGTGCGCGCGACGGTGCTGGCGATTTCATCCAACAATTCCTGGCCGCCGGTGCGATCGCGCTGCAACTGTTCGATCGTGGAAACACGCTGCTGTAAAACGGTCTTTTGTTTCTCGAAAGCTTCGACCTGCTGCTTGACCTGCTCGAGATCGGTCTTCTGCGCTTGCAGCTGCTTGATGCGGGTGTTCTCGTCATTCAGTTGGCGCTGCCAGGAGTAGTAGAGATACCCCAAGATCAGGGCGCCAAACAAAACGCCGGCGCCAACGAAGAGCAACGGGAGCGCCGCACCGGTATCGACCGGCCGGCGCGAGGCTTTCGGTTTGGCTTGTCCGAGAAGATTTATTCGGATCATGGCTAATCAAAGCTCCTCAGCGCCAGCCCCACGGCAATCGCGAGCCGTGGCGCCATTTCGCGGATCTGGTCGTCGCTGTGCTTGCCCGGACTGATGAGCACTCGCCGGAATGGATTGAGCTCTTCGACCGGCATGGCGAATTCTTCACGCAGAAGATCCACAAGTCCCGGAACGCGCGCGGTGCCGCCGGCTACGACGATGCGTTGAATGTTCTCGCCGCTGGCTGTGGCCCGGAAAAAGTCGAAGGTCTTCTGAATTTCCAGCGTCAGGATGTCGGAAACGCTGCGCAGAATCTGTTGCTTCTGCTCGTCGGTCACGCTGGGAAGGGTTTCGCCCTTCTTCAAGCGCTCGGCGTCTTCGTAGCTCAGGTCGAGTTCCTTTTGCAGCGCGTCGGTAAACTGATTGCCGCCGACGCTGACGTCGCGGGTGAACAGCGGTATGCCACCGCGCACGATATTAATGTTCATCACGCTGGCGCCGATGTTCAGGAGCGCGACCGTCTGCCCGGCGTCGGGCTCGTAATTCATCTCGAAGCAGTTCTGCAATCCGAATGCATCGATATCCACGACCACCGGCGTCTTGCCCGCCTGCGCGAGCACGTTGGTGTGGTTCAGAATCTTGTCTTTCTTGACCGCTACCAGCAGAACATCCATCTGGGCATCCATCGATTCCAGAAGCTGATAGCTCAGGTTCACGTCCGCAATGTCGAACGGGATGTGCTGGCTGGCTTCCGACGGGATACGCTCGTAAAGCTCTTCTTCGGTCATCAGCGGCAGCGGAACCCGCTTCACAATCACCGAATGCCCGGAAACCGATGTGGCCACATTCTTGGTCTTAATCTTTTCCGCGTCGAAAATCTTGCTGATGGCGTTGGCTACCTGCGGCGCATCCATGATCGCGCCGTCTACCACGGTGTCCTGCGCCAGCGGCTCCATGCCGAAACTCACCAACTCATAGCCCGCTTTGGTGGACTTGAGCTCGACTGCTTTGATCGAGCTGGACCCGATATCCAGGCCCACCAGCTGCTTGTGTTTTCGTCCGCCCAGTAACCACATATCGCGGCCTCTTTCCCTGTCGCCTCGCCCGATTAGCGGCGCCTTACGTGCGCCTGACTCATCTTGCGTTCCATCCAGCGATCCAGGATGGTCTTTCGTAGTTTCCAACGATTGCCGAGCTTGAATGCGGGAATCTCGCCTTCGGTGATGTAACGGTACAGCGTATCCGGGCTGATCCCCAGATACTGCGACGCTTGCCGCACATTCATCACTTCGCGAGATTCATTCACTAGGAACGCTACCCCGGCGCCCGAGCACGCCCAAGCGGCCACCACTGGTGCACCCACCCGACACAGCGGAACCACGAGGGTGCGCCCTGTGCTAGCGTTTATGACATCGCATCGCTGTGGGGGTCAAAGGGATTTTGTGCGTGAGTTGTCCTATGTATATGGGTTCTTTCCGGTAGTTGTTGGGTATTTATGGTATATCCCCCTACATATAGCGTAGCTTATCTCTCAGTACCACAATTGGTTGAAGTTTCGCGCGCGCAAGGCCTGTTCGTTGGGACGGTTATTGTTTGAGACCACGGATTTGGTCTAAGCGCTGCCCGGCGCAAGATTTCTTGGGGGTTTCCCCACATTGCCGGATTCGCTGGAGATTCGAGAAGCGCTCGAGGCAAGAATAGCCGTGCGTGCTCGTGGCCCGAATGGGATCGGCGTGCAAGGCCGTCGCGCGGCGGATTTGGCGACCGGGAGGCTCTCGGCTATCGCTTAGAAATGCAACGTCTTCCAAAGCGCGTTGACGCGCGCTTTGGTCGCTTCATCCATCAAGATTTCATCCGGCCACGGTCGGGTAAAACCCTCAGTCGGCCATTTCCGCGTGGCGTCGATCCCCATCTTCGAACCGTAATCCTGCATGCGTTGTGCGTGGTCCAGCGTGTCCACGGGACCGAGCACGAACTGCACGTCGCGCTCGGGATCCAACGCGCACAATGCCTTCCAGACGACTTCTCGATAGTCGTGCACGTTCACATCGTGATCTACGACCACGATGACTTTCGTAAACATCGCCTGCCCGAGCGACCAAATCGCGTTCATGATCTTGCGCGCGTGACCCGGATACGACTTCCGGATCGCGACAATCATCAAATTGTGAAAAATCCCCTCAGCGGGCATGGCCACATCCGCAATTTCCGGATACTGCATCTTCATTACCGGCAGAAAAACTCGCTCGACCGCGTAACCCATGAAATAGTCTTCTTGAGGCGGCGGCCCGACCACGGTCGTCAGATAAATCGGATCCTTTCGGTGCGTAATGCACTCCACGTGAAAAACCGGGAATTCCCCTTCCAGCGAGTAGAATCCGGTGTGGTCGCCGAACGGCCCTTCGGTGCGCATCTCGTTCAGGCTGACATAGCCTTCCAGCACGATCTCCGCATTCGCCGGCACTTCCAGATCATTGGTCTCGCATTTGACCATCTCTACGGGCTCACGCCTTAAAAATCCCGCGAACATCATCTCGTCCAGGTCCGGCGGAATCGGCAGCATCCCAGCCAGCGCCGTCGCAGGATCGGCTCCTATCGCCACCGATACCGGAATCCTCCCGTCCGGATTGGCCGCCCGTGCCCGGCGGAAATGCTCGGCGCCGTGTTTCTGCGTCTGCCAATGCATGCCGGTGGTGCGCTCGTCATACACTTGCATCCGATACATCCCCACGTTGCGCTTCCCGGTCTCGGGATTGCGAGTGAACACTAGGGGAAACGTTATGAAGCGCCCACCGTCCTGCGGCCAGCATTTCAAAATTGGGAAACCGAGGAGGTTTACATCCGCGCCCGTGCGCACCACTTCCTTGCAATCGCCGTCCTTTACCGTCTTTGGGAAGAAAGATCCCAGTTCCGCCAATTTTGGAAGCATTTTGATTTTGTCGAACAGACCCTGCGGCGACTCCAACGCCAAAAATCCCTTGATGCGCTCCGCCACTTCGTCAAGGCGCTCCACCTCAAACGCCAACTCCATCCGCCGCACGCTACCAAAAGTATTGACCAACAGCGGCACCCGCGAACCCTTTGGCTTTTCGAACAGCAGTGCTGGCCCAACGCTATTTGCTTTCCGGCCGGCAGCGCGCGCAACCCTCTGGGTAATTTCGGTAATCTCCAGTATTGGGTCGACCTCGGTCCGCACGCGCGTCAGCTCGCCCTCTTTTTCCAGCTTGCGCACAAAATCCCGCAAATCCCGATACGCCACTCTTTCCTCCTGAACGCATGCAAACGGCGGGCACTTTGAAAGCAAAACTGTAGCACGAACGCTCCATCCTATTTTTTAACCGACCTAGCCCACCAGGCATCCAATGCCCGTATCCCAAAACATCGAAATTCACCAGGAAGAACTCTATGCCAAAAATGAAAATAGCCGTAGTCCCAAAACCCGGCGCTGATTTCGAAATTCGGGAACGCGATATTCCCACACCGGGCCAAGGCCAGGTGCGTATCAAGGTCCAAGCCTGCGGCGTTTGTTTCAGCGATCACATCGTGAAGGATGGCTTGATGCCCTGGATTCAGTATCCGCGCTCGCCCGGCCACGAAATCGCCGGCACCATCGATGAAGTCGGGCCGGGCGTCACGGCCTGGAAAAAAGGCCAACACGTCGGCGTGGGCTGGCACGGGGGGCACGATTTCACCTGCCTGCAATGCCGCCGCGGCGATTTCATCAATTGCGTCAACGAAAAATGGACCGGCACGCACTACGACGGCGGCTACGCGGAGTACATGGTGGCGCCATGGGAAGCAGTGGCCGCTTTGCCGGAGTCGCTCGATCCCGTCGAAGCCGCGCCGTTGCTCTGCGCCGGCATCACCACCTTCAACGCCCTGCGTCATAGCGGGGCGAAACCCGGCGACCTGGTCGCGGTTCTTGGCGTCGGCGGACTCGGCCACCTCGGAATCCAATTCGCGAATAAATGCGGCTACCAGGTTGTGGGCATCAACCGCGGTAAAGAAAGTGAAGCGCTCGCCAAGAAACTCGGCGCGCACTCGTACATCGACAGTTCCGCCACCGATGCTGCCGCCGAACTGAAAAAACTCGGAGGCGCCAAAGTCATTCTTGCCACCGCACCCAGCGGCAAAGCCATGAGTTCTCTCGTCGACGGTTTGGGCGCAAACGGCACCATGATGGTCCTTGGCGCTGGCCCGGATCCCATCGAAGCGCAAACCGGTGCGCTCGTGTTCGGCAACAAGGGCCTGCAAGGTTGGGCCTCCGGGATCGCCACCGACTCCGAAGACACCTTGCGATTCGCCGAATACACCGGCGTGCGCCCCATGATCGAAAAATTCCCGCTGGCTAAGGTCAACGAAGCTTACAACCGCATGACCAGCGGCAAAGCGCAATTCCGCGTCGTCTTGGCGATGTAAGGGAAGCGCATTCACCGAGGGCCCGTGTACGAGCGCGCTTCAGCGCGTCTCTCCCAGTCCGCGGCCAGCGTCTAGCAGGCAGGCGTGGGCACCCGCGAAGAGGGGATGCGCGTCTTTCAGAGATTCCGAGCAATCACGACGGCAAAGGAGGGATTGACGTGGCAATTAAAACCGCCAAAATCGTCCGCTTTCATGGCGTGGGTGGACCAGAAGTATTGAAGGTTCAAGAAGAGCCGATCCCGGAGCCCGGGAAAGGCGAAGTTCGCTTGAATGTGAAAGCAATTGGACTGAACCGCGCAGAGGTGATGTTCCGCCAGGGCAGATACCTGGA
>Ga0210410_10002869_pt1 | contig 15357 bp, 11 predicted proteins | sample IncBWC4MmetaG_FD_161058 | JGI IMG/M metagenome (GOLD analysis project Ga0210410, IMG submission 161058) | Forest soil microbial communities from Barre Woods Harvard Forest LTER site, Petersham, Massachusetts, United States - Inc-BW-C-4-M | ecosystem: Environmental > Terrestrial > Soil >... | reverse complement strand
GCCCTGCCTTTTTTTTTACTGCTCGTCGTTCAGGTAGGGATAGCGGGTGCTGGCTGGGCAGCCACTAAGACGCCAGCTGCCCACCCGCCGCCGTTCTCTCCGGGGGCCATCGGCGGAATGATCGGCGGCGGTGCCTTGGTAATGGCTCTCTACTTCCTGATGATCGGCGCCGCCCACGCCGCCACGGTCTTCGCGGTGTCGGACCTCTACCTGTCACGACCAGCGTCCATTCGGGGGTCGTTCGCACGGGTTGGATGGAAAGTTTTTCGGGTTCTTGCGGTGTTCTTTCTGATTGGCTTGATCATCGTCGTCGGATTTGTGGTGATCGCGGTTTTCGGCTTTGCAATCCGGAGCCCGCTACTTATAGGGCTCGGATTTTTTTTGTTAATCGCGCCTGTGGTGATTTTCATGTGCCGCATGGCGGTTTCAATTCCCGCAGCGATGCTCGAAGATCTTGGCGCGGTTCGTGCTTTGGAGCGAAGTGCGCACCTCACCAAGGGTCACGTCCTGCAGATTTTCGTCATCTTCCTACTCGTCGTGGTGGCTACGTATGTCGCCGTTCTCGTGCTCCAAATGCCGTTGCTGATTCTCATGATGGCATCGACTATCGCGCACAAAACCCCGTCGTTTGGTTTGCAGGCTCTGCAGCAACTGGCGGCATTCGTGTCCCAAGTTCTGGTCGGCCCCATTGGCACCATCGCGTTCTCCCTGATGTATTACAACTTACGAGTGCGCAAGGAAGCCTTTGATATTCAGCACTTGATGACATCGATGACTGCGACTCCAGCGCCGAATGCTCCTTCGGCCGCATAATGCCAGGATGACCGGAAGGCGCTATCGTTCGCCGCGATTTCCAGGACTGGTCGCGCTCGCGGCTTGCACCTTGCTGCTGCTCCCTGCAGCCGCCTCGGCGCAATCGACGCACGCGCCAGCGGAACTTGATATTCCGGCGTACGAAGTCGAACTGGGTCGCATCGCCGAGTCGCTCCGGGACACCGAGCAGATCCCTCAACTACGCAAGTCGCTGCCGCGCGCTTGGACGGTGCGCGTGGGCGACCAATCAGTCCAGGTACCCACCGGTTGGCTTGCTTCCGATCTGAAAAAGATCGAAGAGGATCCTGCAAATTCACCGCACGTTTCGCAGGAGGTCACATCTCGCCTCGTGGCGATGCGCAACATGGCGACTGCGCTGGAACACGGATCGAGTCCCGCGAATCTCGACGTCGCACACACAAAGATCGACCAAATTCTCAGTGCACACGAATTTGGCGCGGCTCAAGGACCAAGCCAGTGGGATTTGTTGAAGGCGCGTATCGCCCGCTGGGTCGGACTGCAAATCTATAAACTGCTCTCACGCCTGCATCTGGGAGCAAAAGCAGGCAACGCCCTAGCATGGATCATCGTTGGCGTGGCATTTCTCGCGCTCGTTTACTGGGTCTCGAAAACTCTGTCGCCTAAGAGTCGTAGGCCCGCAACTTCTGTAGAGGTTGCAACGGAATCAAGCGACCAGCGCCACTGGGCGTTGGACGCGCTGGCCGCCGCCGACCGCGGCGACTATCGGGAAGCCGTCCATTGCGCGTATTGGGCAGCGATCGTACACCTTGAAGCTCTCGGCGTGCTCAAATGCGACCGAGCACGCACCCCGCGCGAGTCGCTGCGATTGCTGGACCCCCATCCCAACGAGCAAGACTTGCTCCGCGAATTTACGCGGCGCTTTGAATTGATCTGGTACGGCTACCGCCCCGCCTCCGCCAAGGACTGGTCCGAGGCGCGATCTAACCTGGAGAAAATGGGATGCCTGACGCCCTCGACACCGGCGACCGTAAACTCCTGATCGGCGCCGGCGTGGTGCTGACGATCCTGATTGTCGCGACCACCTATCTTTCTCCCAAACAGAGTGCGGGACGCTCCGCCTATCCATCCAGCTACTCGGCAGAATGGGATGGCGCCAAGGCTCCGTATCTTCTGCTCCAGAATCTTCACTACCACGTGGAACGCTGGGAGCAATCTCCAACCGAAATGGCCGGAACGCCGAGCAACGAAGTTTTGATTCTCGCCGGACCTACCCAGACACCGTCGGAGGAAGAGAAAGCCGCCCTCGTTGAGTTTCTACAACAAGGTGGGCGCATTCTTGCAAGCGGCCCAGGCGCCGCAAAACTTCTGCCCAATGCTCCGCCGCCGTCGGAAAGCTATTTGATCGAAGAAACCACGAAATTCCCCGCGTTGCTGCCCTCTCCACTGATGCGCGGCGCGCCAGAAATCAGCATGTATCCCCCGGACAATTGGCAGCCGAAGTCCCCATCACAGTTGGTCATCTACGGTAACGAAGAATCAGCTGCCGTAATGACCTATCAGGTTGGCAAAGGCCGGGTGATCTTGTGGGGCGACTCCGCTCCTCTAACGAACGGCGGAATTCGCGAATCTGGCAATCTTCCACTGTTCCTGAATTCGATCGGGCCTCCGCAAGGCGTCCGTGTCCTATGGGATGAATATTTTCACGGAGCTCATGGAACACTTTGGACTTACATCAAGCGGACCCCTTTAGTCTGGGGAGCGGCACAATTCGGAATCGTGTTTCTCGCCATTGTCGCCACATACTCGCGAAGGCAGGGGCCGATCAGTGTTCCGCAAAAAGTCTCACGCCTGTCGCCACTGGAGTTCGTCGAAACGCTCGGTGATCTATATGCCTCCGCTCATGCCGGTTCCGCAGCTGTCCGCATCGTGTACCATCGGCTGCGCTTTCAACTAGTCCGCCAGCTTGGCCTCCCGCCGAACGTCTCCGACACTGACCTTGCCCACAGCGCCAGCAGAGCTTTGGCATGGAACGAACCAGAAATCTCCGCCACGCTCAACCGCGCCGAACGTGCCACCACGTCGCCGAAAGTAAGCGATGCGGAAACGCTTCAGCTCGTGCAGGAAATGTTTGATTACGCAAGCCGCCTGGAATTGAGGCGCACCCGAACCGAGGAGAACCTGTCCGCATGAATAAGGCGACGGAATTAGCGGCACATGTTCGAGGCGAGCTGAGCAAAGCCATCGTCGGGCAGCGCGAATCGCTCGATCAACTCTTGCTCGTGATGCTCGTCGGAGGCCACGCTTTGGTTGAAGGCGTTCCGGGTCTCGCGAAAACGCTGGCGGTGAAGGCGCTGGCCCAAATCTTCCAACTGAAATTCCAGCGCGTGCAGTGTACGCCCGACCTTATGCCCGCCGACATCCTTGGCGCAAACGTTTTCAATCTCTCCACTAGTTCTTTCGCGTTGCATCGCGGCCCGATCTTCACCGACCTGCTGCTCGTCGACGAAATCAACCGAACGCCGCCGCGAACGCAATCCGCGCTTCTGGAAGCCATGGAAGAAAAGCAAGTCACCATCGACGGTACACGCTACGAACTCTCCAAATCGTTTGCGGTCTTCGCCACCCAGAATCCCGTCGAATTCGAAGGCACATATCCCTTGCCGGAAGCGCAACTCGATCGCTTCCTCGTCAAAATTCGCATCGGCTACCCCGACGCCGAGCAAGAAATGCAAGTCCTACAGAATTATCAGGACGGCTTCGACCCACGCGAGTTGCAGCGCCTGAATTTTTCAACTGTGCCACTGGAAATTCTGCTCGCGGCACGCCAGGAAACAGCCGCCGTTCGTGTCGAGCCGGCCTTGTTTCGTTACATGGTCACCTTGGTTGGACGAACGCGTAATTCTGCCGCGGTGAGTCTCGGGGCCAGTCCGCGTGCCGCCATCAGCCTGATGCTCTTTGCGAAAGCCATTGCCGCGACGGAAGGCCGCGATTACCTGGTTCCCGACGACGTCAAAGTGGCCGCGCCGCCAATACTTCGCCACCGCCTGGTCCTCAAGCCCGAAGCCGACCTTGAGGGCATGACTGCCGACCAGGTTGTCCGTGAGATCGTCCGCTCCGTCGAAGTTCCGAAATGAGCGAGCTTCCGCATCTCGTCCCAGCGACGACACGCGGTTTCGGCAAGCCAGCCAAGCACATCTCCTTCGCGTTTGGACGGCGATTTTTCCTGCTCCTGCTGATTGGTTTGGGTTGGCTCGGTCCGGCGTGGAATGACTCCCGCTATCTCTACGCGATGACGCTGTGGGACGTCGCCGTCGTGGTGATGTGGATCTGGGACCTTCGCCGACTTCCCAGACCAGCCCAAATCGATGTGAGTCGCGTCTGGAGCCAGCCCGCTCAGCTCGATGTCGAAGCTCGTGTCACGCTCGAGCTGCAGAATCTCGGCAGCCTTCCGATTGCGGCGCAACTCGCCGACGACACACCCGCCAGCTTCCAATGCGGCACGCCGCAGCTTGAGCTCACAGCGCCAGTCAAAGAGACCGCAAGCGCAAGTTACGTGGTGCGACCGGGCGAGCGCGGCGATGCGAAGTTTGGCGATGTTTATCTTCGTTATCGGACCGCACTGAATATCGCCGAGCGCTGGGCGCTCGTGCCGCTGACGCAGAGTGTCCGTGTGTACCCCAACCTCGAAGAATCCAAGCGCGACACGATTTACCTGATTCGCAGCCGGCAGATCGCGTTGGAGAAGCGGCACCAGCAGCAGCGCGGCCAGGGACGCGAGTTCGAGAGCTTGCGCGAATACCGCGAAGGCGACGAATGGCGCGACATCTGCTGGAGCGCCACGGCCCGCCGCGGAAAGTTAATCAGCCAGTCGCACCGCATCGAGCGCAGCCAGACGGTGTGGATCGTGCTCGATGCCGGCCGCTTGTTGCGCGCTCGTGTCCGCACTCTTAGCAAACTCGACTACGCCGCTGCCGCCGCGCTCTCGCTCGCGCAAGTCGCGCTCTACTCCGGTGATCGCGTCGCCATGCTAGCTTACGGCCGCCGCATCCAGCAGCGGCTACCCGCCGGCCGCGGATCGGGCCACGTACGTGCGCTGCTCGAAGGCCTCGCGCAAATAAAGGGCGAGGAACTCGAAGCCGACCACCAGCGCGCCGCCGAAGCTCTGCTTACCCTCCAGAAACGCCGCAGCCTCGTCGTGTGGCTCACCGATCTCTCGGAAACTCCCGCGACGCCCGAGGTGATCGAAAGCGTCTCCCGCCTCGCGCGTCGCCATCTTGTCCTCTTCACCGTCATCGGCCAGCCGGAGTTGCGCGAACTTCTTCGCGAGCGGCCTGTCAGTTCACGCGAGATGTTCGGTTACGTAGCCGCACAGGAAATCGTCCATCGCCGTGACGTCTTGCTGCGGACCTTGCGCGGGCAGGGCGTCCTGACGCTCGAAGTCGACCCCGCACGCCTTTCCTCGGCGGTGGTCAATCAATACCTCGGCGCAAAAGAACGAAGCCTGATCTAATGGCGTAGTGATTGTCCGATTGCCGTACTTGCGGCCTTTGAGACCGCGGGGTTTCGAAGGGAGTGCTACCCGTTAGCTTTACGCCCGCGCGGCTCATGGCGTGGCGACCAAGACCACAACGTGGCGGCGAGCGCCTCGCTGAATTACGCGGGCTGCTCGTGGACTTGCCTGTTGGAAACCGCAGGCGGAACCTCAGCAGGCTTTCGCGCCAGATACAGCACTAGGAGTGTTGCCAATCCGGCCGCCAGCAAGAATTTCATGCGAGCGGGTACCGATGTCGGCGAAACAAAGGCCTCGACAACTCCGGCAACCACCAACATTGGTATCGTGCCCAAAACCAGCCGCACGCTCCGCGCCCCAGCCTGTACTAGCGATTCGCGCCGAGGCAAAATTCCCGGAAACAACAGTCCCTTCGCGATTCCCAACCCCGCTCCGCCGGCAATAAAAATTGCTGGTAACTCCAGCACACCATGCGCGGCGACAAAGCTCCACAGCGACAAGCTCATTCCCTCTCGCCAGCAGGCCACGCCCACAACCCCCATCATCAGTCCATTCAGCAGCATCATCCACACCGTGCCGATGCCCGCGGTAATGCCCATGGCAAACGCCGCAAACGCCACCGAAATGTTGTTGGTCATGATCCCGCTGGAAGCCAGTGGCTTGACGGTCACGATCGAGTCCGTCCACATCTTGTGGTGTTCGATCGACTGCGTCATCGATGGTCCCAGGAAGTATCGCGAGAACGATGGATCGCCGACCGCCAGCAACACGCCGGCCAGCGCGGCCACCAGGAATAATACGAACGCGGTCATCGTATCAGGGAATGTCTCGCGGAAAATTGCAGGAAACGCATCCTTGTAGAAGGTCCAGATGCCGCTCCGGTTCGCGCGCCGCCCCATGTAAATCAGATTGTGAGCGCGTCCCAAAAGTTGATTCAGGTAGATCGCGAGTTGCGTGCTGGTTGGATCTTCGCGCACAGTCGACAAGTCCGACGCCGACTGCCGATATAATAGTGCTAATTCCTGCAACTCAGCCGGCGTGAGCGCGGTTACACTCTTGCGTCCGCTGACGGTTACCAGTTGCTCGAGCCGATTCCAATGCGGGCGCCGCTTTTCAAGCCAGCGAGTGGAGATCACGAGTGGAGCCTCTCGACAAGCTTACCATCGACACGCCGGAGCAAACCGCGCTGGAGTTTCCGCTTGCCGGAATCGGCAGCAGGTTCCTGGCGATGATCATCGACACGGCGATCCAGATTTTCGTGGCGTTCATCCTGTTGATCGTGTTGGCCCTCGCAGTGCCCGCGCTGCGCTTCTTTGGTTCGGTAGCGCCGCAGTGGGCCGTCGCAATCATGATTGCGTCGGGCTTCGTCATCTATTATGGCTACTTCGCTTTCTTCGAAGCCACCTGGAACGGACAGACGCCCGGCAAACGGTACGCGCAACTGCGCGTCATGAAGGACGACGGGCGCCCCATCAACGCCTACGACGCCATCGCGCGTAATCTTCTTCGCATCGTCGATCAACTTCCCGCGTTCTATGGTGTCGGAATGATCTGCGTCTTTCTCAGCAAACAAAACAAGCGCCTGGGCGATTTTGTCGCTGGTACCGTCGTGGTGCACGAAAAAACCGTTGAAGCCGCCCGACCGTTCCTCGAAATCCGGCAAGATGATTCAGGCGTCGCGTACGACGTCAGCCGGATCACCATCGACGAGCTGCGCTTAATCGAAACCTTCCTGCAACGCCGCGACACCTTCGATCCCGCGCTGCGCGGCTCCATGGCCGCGCAAATCTCCAGCCGCATCGCGCAAAAGCTCGAAGTCCAGGTCCACGGCTGGCCCGCCAACGAAAAATTCCTCGAATCCGTGCACTCTCAATATCGCGCCACGAGCCGCTATCGCAACGCGTAACCGAAGGCGTGCCACTTTTTCCACGGTTTGTTGTGACGCTCATCACAGACGTAGCCTTTGCCGTAGCTTAGACTCCAATTCTTTGAACTTGATCGGCGACAACAGTCGAGAGAGAGTAAGCGCAACAGCTTTCGCGCAACCAGTGACTCGTTCTCTGCGAACCAGAAGGTGAAGAATGGAACAAGCGCTCGGGATCCATCGGCTCCACTTCGCGTTCACAATCACTTTTCATTACATTTTCCCGCAACTCACGATGGGCCTCGCATTGCTCCTGGTTTACCTCAAAACCAAATTTCTCCGGACCGGCGATGAACACTACAACCGTGCAGCCCGCTTCTGGGCCCGCGTCTTTGGAATTAACTTCGCCCTCGGCGTCGTCACCGGAATACCCATGGAATTTCAGTTCGGGACAAACTGGGCCGTATTTTCCAGAGCCGCTGGCGGAGTCATCGGACAAACGCTCGCAATGGAGGGCGTGTTTTCTTTTTTCCTCGAATCCAGCTTCCTGGGTCTATTTTTATTGGGCGAGAAAAAACTCGGCCGCGTCGGGCATTGGATCTCTGCTTTCCTCGTATTCATAGGCTCTTGGCTTTCCGGCTACTTGATCGTCGCGACCGATGCGTGGATGCAGTACCCGGTGGGTTACACGCTCGGCCCGAACGGCGAAATCCAACTTTCAAATTTTTGGGGATTGCTGCTCAACAAATGGGCGCTCTGGCAATACGCACATACCATGCTGGGCGCGGTGCAGACTGGGTGTTTCGTGATGGCGGGTGTCGGCGCATTCTATTTGCTCACGCACCGCGATGAAGCTTATGGCCGAACCTTCGTGAAAGCCGGCGTGCTCGTTGGCGCGGTTGCCGCGCTATTACAACTCGCTCCCACAGGTGACATGCAAGGGAGACTCATTTCGCAAAATCAACCCGTGACGCTCGCCGCCATGGAAGGGCTTTTCGATACACAAAACGGCGCGCCGCTAGCCATTCTTGGCCAACCAGACGTTCAAAAGCGCAAGCTCGACAATCCCCTGGAAATCCCCAACATGTTGAGCTTTCTCACCTATCGCAAATGGACTGCGAACGTCCGCGGCCTCGACGCGTTTCCCGAAGATCAGTGGCCAGACACCATTGCTCTTCTGTATTACAGCTATCACATGATGGTTGGTCTGGGAACGATCTTCATCGCCGTGATGGTCACGGCGGCGTTTCTGCTTTGGCGCGAGGCTCTCTATCACACGCGCTGGATGCTCTGGATGCTAATGCTCGCCGTGCCGCTCCCCTACATCGCAAACACCGCCGGCTGGATGACCGCCGAGCTCGGCCGCCAACCTTGGTTGATCTACGGCTTGATGCGCACTGCGCACGGCATCTCGCCGAAAGTTGGCGCGGGCAACGCCTGGTTCACGCTGATCGGTTTTATGGGCTTGTACGCGGTGCTGGCGATCTTGTGGCTCTTCCTCGTATATCGCGAGATCGAGCTCGGACCCGAGCCTGGCACAAATTTGGACGCCGAGACCGCCGTTGTCATTGCTGCGGACTGAGACCCTGGAGAGCGCATGGGAATTATCTGGTTCTGGCTCGTAGCCATCATGATTACGGTGTATGTGCTTCTCGATGGCTTCGATCTCGGCGCCGGTGCCATCCATCTGTTGGTCGCAAAGACTGATGAAGAGCGCCGCCTGGTTTTCGCCAGCATCGGCCCGGTTTGGGACGGCAATGAAGTATGGCTGCTGGCGGCGGGCGGCACGCTCTATTTCGCTTTTCCCGCCCTCTACGCCAGCAGCTTCAGCGGGTTCTACCTGCCGCTTATGATCGTGCTCTGGTTGCTGATTTTGCGCGGCACTTCGATCGAATTTCGCAATCACGTGAAGAGCAAAGTGTGGGATCCGTTATGGGATTTCGTGTTTTGCGCTTCAAGCTTGTTGCTGGCCGTATTCTTTGGCGCCGCTCTCGCCAATGTAGTTCGTGGAGTTCCGCTCGACGCCAGCGGGTATTTCTTCGAACCGCTGTGGACGAATTTTCAGCTCGGCGATGATGTCGGCATCCTCGACTGGTACACCGTTCTGGTCGGCGTGCTCGCCCTCGCGGTACTCGTGATGCACGGCGCTCTTTGGGTACGCATGAAGACGAACGGCCCGGTGAGCGAGCGCGCAGCAGCGCTAGCGCGTCAGGTCTGGTGGGCGGTGTTTGCACTCACCGCCATCGTCACCGCGGCCACCTTCAAAGTGCAGCCTCAGGTGAAAGCAAATCTGACGACCTGGCCGCTGAGCCTGGTTTTGCCATTGCTCGCCGTCGCCGGACTCGCCGGTGTTCAGTTCGAACTAGTCAAGCGCGACGAAGCCAAAGCCTTCTTCGCTTCGTGCCTCTACATCACCGGTATGCTGACCAGCGTCGTTTTTGGCGTTTATCCGATGGTCCTTCCAGCGCGCAATCCGGTCTATTCCCTGACGGTCGACAGCGCAAAGGCCTCCAACTATGGCCTGAAGGTCGGCTTGATCTGGTGGGTCATCGGCATGCTTTTAGCGACTGGATACTTCGTCTTCGTCTATCGCTCCTTCGCAGGCAAAGTCGTCACCGAAAAAGATCCTCACGGCCACGCACAGCCTCGCTCACTCTGACATGCGGTGGCCCGGGTAACATCAAAATAGTTGTTCTTTACGATTCGCTATTTGACCTCATAAATATTGGGTTTTCACGTAACCCAGCTGCTGTCAGCCCGTCTAATCCACTAACGAGACGAGTGAAAATTTATTCCGCGAGCGACGAGTGCGGTGTCCTGCACGGGAGTGCCGCGGAAACTACAAAGGAGCTGTTCATGAAAGTTTCTAAAGGACTAAGTCTTCTTTTCGGTGCTGCTCTCTTGGTCTCTTCAAGCGCAATCGCTGGAGAAACTAACAAGAGCTCAGTTCGGCTGGATGACAAGGTCGTCGTCGAAGGCAAGTCGCTCGACACCGGCAAGTACACCGTGGAATGGAGTGGCAGCGGGCCAACCGTGCAAGTCACGATTCTCCGCGGTAAGCAGACCGTAGCCACCTTCTCCGCACGCCTGACCGAGCAGGCCAATGTTAACTTGCAAGATGCGTATAGCACGACGGCGGAGCCGGACGGTTCCCGAGCCCTCACCGCAATCTACCCTGGCGGGAAGCACTTTGCGCTGCAACTCGACCAGAATCAAACCAGCCAGCAGTCCAACGCGCAGCCTTCAAAATAACGGCACCCGCGCCCGCTCCTTCCCGGGCGACCGGGAAGGAACGGGCGTTTATCAACTGAGTTCCAGCCGGCGTTTTTTGCCTGCCCGAGATTGACGCCTGTATCGCCTTCGCGTAGTTTGAAGCGAGTGATGAAAGACTCCTTGCATAGGTATCGGTCCCCTGGAGCTATGTGCGTCGCCATCGTTACCGTGCTGGCGGTGCTGATCGCGCCGTTCTGCGGCCGGATCTGCGCTGCTTCGAGCGGTTGCGAAAACGGTACGGCGATCGCCGAATCTCACGAAAGCTGTCATCACACGACGGTTTTAATATCGTCCGAATCCGAATTCACGACCGCCCCGGGGTCTTCGAGATTCTGTAATCAGCACGAATTGCTCGCAGTTGTAGTCTCCGAGCAGGAATTGTCCTCATTGCTGCGTTCGTCAACCCTCGCAGCTTCCCTACCTGAGGCGGAGCAAACCAAATATATGGCTATCGACCTCAATCCCAACAACCCAGGTTGGCGCCACGACGGTCATCCACCTCAAGCAGCGGTTCCCGCCACCGACACGTCCGTCCTCCGAATCTGATCCCTGGTCTGGAACACCCTCCCTTAGAGCTTGCTCTGTCGAAGTCCCGTGGCCGCCTTCTCTTGCCTTGAGCTTCGATGGGCCAGATAGCGGGGTTTCGATGACACACAAGCCCACCGTCAAGCCGTCAGACACTCCTTCACCGGCGAGCCAATGCGCCACCAACAAACGAACTCTCGAACGGAAAAAAGTCATGGAGGCACGATGAGCACCACCCGAAGAAATTTCTTCAGAGATGCAGCAGCATTTAGCGCGGGGCTTTTGGGGCTGGGCAGGCGACTCGCCGCGCAAGCATCACCAGACCAGTCAGGTCACGCGCAGAGTTCCAGTCATCCCGCGCGCCACATGTACGGCGACGCTGCGAGCTCCGGTACAGCGGTAATTACGCCCGACGTGCCCGATCTCCCTTACAAACTGGACGGCGCAGTGAAAGTTTTTAAACTCACGTCCGAGGTCGTAAAGCGCAAAATCGCTCCATTCAAAACGATCGACGCCTGGGGATACAACGGCAGCTGCCCTGGCCCTAACATTCAAATTCAGCAAGGCGATCGCGTTCGTGTGATCTTCGAGAATCGCCTTCCGGAATCGACCACCGTCCACTGGCACGGTCTCGAAGTCCCCATTGAGCAGGACGGCGTCCCCTGGATCAGCCAGAAGCCGGTGCCGCCCGGCGAAAGATACATCTACGAATTCAGCGTGCACCAGGAAGGTACGTTTTTCTATCACGCGCACAGCGCCATGCAGGAAATGATGGGGCAAATCGGATTGTTCATCGTCCATCCCGAAAAACCGTACAAGCCGCGCGTCGATCACGACTTCGCTATGGTTTTGCAGGAGTGGGCCGTGCTGCCTAGCAACTCTGTTCCCAACAGCGCGGGCATGGAATTCAATTGGCTCACCTTCAATGGCGTCTCCGCGCCTGCAATCACACCCATGATTGCTCGCCTGGGCAGCCGCGTGCGTCTCCGCATCGTAAATCTAGGCATGGACCATCACCCGATTCACCTGCACGGAAACCAATTCGTGCAGACTGGCACCGAAGGAGGCCGCGCGCCGGAATCCAGCTGGTACCCGATGAACACCGTGCTCGTTGGCGTCGCGCAAGCTCGCGTGATTGAATTTGACGCCAAGTATCCAGGTTCATGGATGGTTCACTGCCATCTTCCCCACCACATGATGAACAACATGATGGATCTGCTGAGCGATCGCCAGATCGAAACGGCCGGCCAAACCGATTCGCAAGCCCTGAGCCAGATGCAATCGCTCGCCAACACCGTCGGCTTCGAACACATCCACCATTCCCCGATCGCAGACAACGCGAACTCCGTAAAAGGCTTCCCGCAAGATGCGTTCATGGAAATGGGTATGGACGAAGCCGTAGCAAAACCCGAAACCCATGGCCTGCCCCCAAACTGGAGCGCTGGAATGATGGGCATGATGACCTTAATCCGCGTCCTACCCGATGACCAATACAACGAAATCATGCGCAGAAAAAATTCCGGAATGCCCGAGGAACAACATGAACAGCACCATAACTCCTGACCGTCCATCGTCTGTAGGGTCGCGCTTTAGCACGTCTCCTTCTATGCCTCGCAGGAGTCCCGTTCGTCTGAAATCGATCTTGCTATCTCCGCTTCTCCTCTTGCTCCCCTCCAATCTCTGCGCCCAAAAAATGCCGATGCCGGCGTTGCAGGAACACGAGCACCACCACGGAGACATCAAGCCGGTGGAAGCGCACTATCCGCAACTAGGGCGCGCGCAAGCTGGCGCACAAAGCGCGCTGGTAACGCTGGAGCAACTGGAAAACATCGCGCGCCAGATGAATCCTACGCTGCGCCAGGCCGAATCCGAAATTCGCGCTGCGAAAGCGCGCCATCGTCAAGCGGGCCTCTACCCGAATCCCACCATCGGATATACCGGCGATGAAATCCGCGGAGGCTCCGTCGGTGGAGGAAAAGAAGGATTTTTCGTCCAGCAAACTATTGTGACCGGCGGAAAGCTCGGTCTGAGCCGCCAGGTCTTCGGCAAAGAAGCAAAACTTGCCACTATCGAAGCCGACGAACAACGCATCCGTGTTGAAAGCTCCGTAAAAATGGCATTCCTGCGTGTGCTCGCTGCCCAGGAAATGCTCGATGCTCGCCGTGACTTGGCGAAGATCTCCCAAGATACCGCCGAAACACAGCGGCGGCTGTTAAATACCGGTCAGGCCGACGAAACCGAAGTACTCGAAGCGGAGGTCGAAGCGCAACGTATGCGCATGGCGGCGCGCATGCAAGAAAACACGCTACGCGAAGAATGGAGATCGCTCACCGCGGTCATCGGTCAGCCCGATATGCCGATGGCGACAGTCGCCGGTGACCTCGAACACGGTTGGCCGGAGTTGAACGAAGAAGAAGCGGTGGAGGCTATTGCGAAGGAGAGTCCCGCCGTGCGGATCGCGGAAACCGCAGCCGATCGCGCGCAATCATTGCTTGCCAGAGCGCGGCGTGAGCCGATTCCTGACCTGCAAATTCGCGGTGGAATCGAGTATAACAATGAGCTGCTGGACCGGCTGCCTTTTGCTAAGGGTTGGGAAGGCATTGCGGAAGTCAGCGTGCAGATTCCAATCTTCAATCGCAACCAAGGGTACGTGGCCGCGGCCCGCGCAGACATCGATCGTGCCGACGAAGAGAAAAAGCGTATTGCATTGACTCTTCGCGACCGCGCGGCTTCTGCCGTCGACCAATACGCAAATGCGCGCCTGATGGCCGTCGAATTTCGCGACGAGATTCTGCCTCGTGCAAAAAGAGCCTACGGACTCATGAGCGAAAAATACGGCTTGATGCTCGGGTCCTACCCGCGCGTGCTGGAAAGCCAGCGGAAATTGTACGAACTGCAAATCGAATACATCGCCGCCCTCGAAGGTGTCTGGACCAACGGAATCGCGCTCCAAGGCTTCCTGCTCACGGATGGCCTTGAGGCTCCGGCGCGGCCGGGCGAAGTCGACCGCCCGATTCGGGAAACCAACGTGCCCATACCCGAACGGACCATGTCACCAGGCGAAGCGATGCCGCGTCCTTAAGACGGAGCATTTCCATGGATTGCGTACAACTAGTTTACATTCTGTGACTTAGCGACCGACACGGACCAGGCCGCGCCACCCGTCCCGGGAGGCATTTGGGGGCCGCTCGTTTCGCAGCTTTGACGCCGCATACGCGGGGAAAACGGCTCTTGCGAGTGTCGCCACCGCTGATAGCGAGTGCGAAACACTAGTACCCTAGTCACGTTGACCCACCGAAAACTTGGTAAGTACTGTGCTAATAGGACGAATGGGTGTCGGCGGCCGCGTTTTCTTCGAAAACCGCTCCGTTAGGCCACGTTAGACCCAAGGAAGCAAAGAGACCCACGGACTCGTGGGCGGAGCTTTCGTTTCCACTCAGCTATGACAGCGATCATGAAAGCGGGGCGTTACGAAATTCTCGGCGAGCTTGGCCGGGGCGCCATGGGTGTCGTCTATAAAGCCACCGACCCGGTGATCGGGCGCGCGGTCGCGGTCAAGACCATTAAGTTGAGTGAAGAAGGCACAGGGCTGAGCCGGCCGGAGCTGTTGTCGAGGTTTCAGACCGAAGCGCGCGCGGCGGGATTGCTGACGCACCCGAACATCGTGGTGGTGTTCGACGCCGGCGAAGAAGAAGGTCTCTACTACATCACGATGGAATTGGTGGAAGGAAAGAGCGTGCAGGCGCTGCTCGACGCAGGCCACGCGTTTCCACTGCCGCGCGTGCTGCGCATCATGGAGCAGACGTGCAGTGCACTGCAATTTGCGCACGAGCGGAACGTGGTGCATCGCGATATCAAGCCGGCGAACATCATGCTGACCGGCGACGACACCGTGAAGGTCACCGACTTCGGCACGGCCAAGATTCTGCAGTTTGGAACGGTGCAGCAGACCGCGCATGTGATGGGCACGCCAAGTTACATGTCGCCCGAGCAAGTGAAGGGGCGCGCAGTCGATGGACGCAGCGACATTTTCTCTTTAGGCGTGATGCTGTACGAAATGATCACAGGAGAGAAGCCGTTTCCCGGTCAAAGCATCACCACCGTCATTTACAAGATCGTGAATGAAGAGCCGGTGCCGCCGCGGCAAATCAATCCTACTATTCATCCGGGGATCAGCGCGGCAGTGATGAGAGCGCTGGCGAAAGAGCCGGAAGATCGCTACCAGAGCTGCCGGGAATTGCTGGAGGATTTGCGCAATTACCGTGCGGTAGCAGGTGGCGAAGGCAATCCCCGATCAACGATGGTTCTGGGAGGGCAAACTTCTCCCGGTGTGACCGTGGCGATGAATCCAGGTGGGCTGCGAGGCATGCACCCGGCGTCTCCGCAGAGC
>Ga0210410_10002868_pt1 | contig 15357 bp, 11 predicted proteins | sample IncBWC4MmetaG_FD_161058 | JGI IMG/M metagenome (GOLD analysis project Ga0210410, IMG submission 161058) | Forest soil microbial communities from Barre Woods Harvard Forest LTER site, Petersham, Massachusetts, United States - Inc-BW-C-4-M | ecosystem: Environmental > Terrestrial > Soil >... | reverse complement strand
GCGAAACGGACCGAGGTCGCTGATCTTCACGCCGTACAAAAGCCGGATCAGGCCGGCGGCGAGGCGATTGCCGAATGCCTGGTGCCACGGCAGCGCACCGGGATTGTTTTTGCCGCCCAGGCGCGACCCGAGCGTTATGTCTGCGCGCCCCTCAATGATCGGAGCCAGGAGCAACGGCAACTCCGCAGGGCGGTCGCTGTAGTCTCCGTCGAGGAAAACGACCACATCAGGACTTTGCGTATTCGCAAGCCCCGTCAAACAGGCGCGCCCATATCCGCGGCGAGGTTCGTGGAGGACGCGGGCTCCCATCTTTGCGGCGATCTCAGGAGTCCCGTCGGTCGAATTGCTATCCACAAGCAGGACCTCTGTGACCAGTTCGGCCGGAAGATCAGCCAGGACAAGGCCGATGGACTGTGCTTCGTTGTGCGTGGGTATGATGACCGACACTCGCATTTAATCTTGCCTCAACTCACCACCATAGGGAGGACGGCCAGCGCCGCGCCAGCAAGGCGTCGACGCCCCACGCTCGGCCGGCGCGCCCCACTACAAGCCCAAGCGATCCGAGCACGGGAACCAGCAGTTCCCAGATCCACGACGTACCCAGCTCAGATATCCAGAGACTGCCCAGATACAGAAACGCTACCAGCGCGACCGGGCGCGTCAGCAGACCAATCACCAGCAGGATCCCCAGAGAAATCTCGGCAATCGCCTGCAGCGGAGCCGCCATTGCGGCGTGGCTCGCGGCCAAACCCATAACTGCCTTCCACACGGCCGGCGAGTGACTCGACTTTATGTAATAGTTGATCAGGCCCGCGTAGCCAGCTGGAGTGTAAAGACCCTTCCCCAGATTCTCGAAAAAGACCCACACCAACATCGCCCCGATCGTGACCCGAACGATCGCCAGTCCATTAGCCGCGGCCGGTTGGTTGTCCACACTTTGCATTTGGTTCGCATTCGTCATCATCATGCACCTCGCACACTATGGATGCCGCGGCGGGAAGAAAGCGACTGCACATTCTAAGCGCTTCTTCCTCTTCTTGCCAGTGGATGCGCAAGGTCCAAGTAAGTTACGGCGGGCAACGGCGAGAGGCGCACCCTTAATGCGCTAAGACGAATTTGAGTGCCGCACCCTTGTTGCAACCACTAGGGTGCGGCACTCGCGTCTCTTACCCTACAAGGTTAATACCCGGATGATATACTCCCCCAATGCAGCCGCGCGCAAACATCTACCGAAATTCTCTAGCCCATCCGCCGACGATGTCACGGATGGCGAGCATGGGCTGATGTTCTGCCTCAGCGGTCTTACGCATCCTGGGGTAATTGGCGGTTTGAAGATTGACTGAGCAGCCTTTAAATCCAATATAACAGGATGAAAGGAGTGAGCGTATGTCGGAACCTGAAAAGCCAAAGCCACCTGAGCCGGCTGCACTAGGCAAGCCATTATCCGCGCCAGCGATTTATTATACGGAGCACAAAGAAGTTGAAGCAGCACTTAAGCCGAACGATGATCCGAAAGTCTATGAAATTAATTCGAATGGTCCCAATCGTACATTCTCGATGGACACATCCGACGTTATCGCGATCGGCGTGATTATTTTGGCAATAGGCTCTGTTCTTGTAGCCGTCATTATCGCTCTTGGTCTGGTATTCGGGAAAGTTCCCGGCAAAGAGGGCACTGAGATAATTCTCGGGTCCGTCGGTGGAGCGGCAATCTCTGGTGTGGTGGGGGCATTGTTCGGAAGGAAGGGGAAAGCTAAACGGAAGGCTTCGTAGATAATTCTTTCGACAGATCACTTATCTTCTTCATGTGTGGGGAACAGGGGGCACGAACAACGGGCTCATTCGAATAAAGTACCAATCAATTATCTATTACGTTCTTTCGTGACATTTAAGCGCCACGCCGTCCCGACCGCCACCCGCCCAACCGCAGTTCTCTCCAATTCTCTTCGCCACACCGCACGTTTATTCTCAAGTATCGAAAGTTTTCCTTGTACCTCCGGACTGTCGACTGCTGGCTGTAGACTGTCAGCCATTGGCCTTAAGCCTTTGAATTTCTATCTCTTCCGCTTGTCACTCGCCACTTCCCACTTCCGCTAACCCCTTTCTTTCCCACACTTGCGCACCCCTCCCCTAAGTCCTTTCCCTGGATCTCTTACGAGAATATAGGTGGTGGGGGCCGGTCCGACCTAAGGCTATGACGATCCCTCCCTCTCGAGCACGACCTCCTTCTCTGCGTACTCTGCGTCTCTGCGGTGAGTCCTTCTTTCTTTCCTCGCTCGTCACTCGCCACTTCCCCCAGCCCGCATACCAAATTGTCGGTTGCGCCATCACTTCCCACTGCGGGACACTGGTATCTCCGCAGCGGCTCAAAGCGATTCCGCGAAGAAGAGGCTAAGACATGACCACACCAATTGGTGAACTGAATCCTCCCGTACGCCTGATGATGACTCCAGGGCCTTCCTCCATTCATCCCCGGGTGTATCGCGCGTTGGCCACCCAGCTTGTTGGCCACATGGATCCCTGGTTCCGCACCTGCATGGACGAGACGCAGACCCTCCTGCGCCAGATTTTCCAGACGGAGAACCGCGTCACGTTTCCGCTCTCCGCTTCCGGGTCGGGCGGCATTGAAGCGGCCGTGCTGAATTCGTTGGAGCCGGGCGATGAAGCCATCTGCTGCGTCAATGGCACGTTTTCCGAACGCATGTACGTGATCGCGCAGCACACTCCCGCGACCGTGCACATTGTGCAGGCACCCTATGGAAAGCCCGTGGATCCCGAAGATGTGCGCAAAGTCGCCAAAGGCCGCAAAATCAAAATGATCGGCCTCGCCCAGGGAGAGACTTCTTCCGGCGTCCTCACCGACATCGATCCGTTCCGCAAAGTAGCGGACGAATTCGGTTCGCTACTCGTAGTCGACACCGTCGCCTCACTTGCAGCGGTGCCGCTCCACGTGGACAAGCAGCGCATCGACATCTGCTTCAGCGGCTCGCAAAAGGCGATCAGCGCGCCTCCAGGAATGTCGCCCATCACCGTGAGCCCGCGCGCCGAAGAAGCCTTCCGCAATCGCAAATCAAAAGTACAGAGCTGGTACTTCGATCTTTCGACAGCGATGAACTATTGGGGCAAGGACCGGTTGTATCATCACACTCCGCCGATCTCCCTGATTTACGCTTTGCGCGAGGCGATGCGCATCGTGCTCGAGGAAGGCCTCGAAGCCCGTTGGGCCAAGCACAAGCTCAACCAGCACGCGCTGATTGCCGGCGTCGAAGCGCTGGGATTGAAGCTCCTCGTCGAAAATCCGAAAGACCGCCTGGTGACCGTCACCGCGGTCATGATTCCCGCGGGCGTCAACGACGCAAAATTCCGCAACCAGCTTCTCGACGAATTCAACATCGAAATTGCCGGCGGCCTCGGCCCCCTTAAGGACAAGATCTGGCGCCTCGGCCTGATGGGCTACTGCAGCCAGAAGCCCTTCGTGCTGCAACTCCTAGCCGCCATGGAAAAATCGCTTGTCGATCAGGGCCACCGCGTGTCGCCGGGAGCCGGCGTCGGCGCGGCCCTGGGCGTCTACATCAAGGCGGAAACTCCGGCCCTCGCCGCCCATTAGGGCTGCAGTTCGCCTTCCCAGCGGGCGATGACCGCGCTGGCGAGGCAATTGCCAATGACGTTGACTGACGTGCGTGCCATGTCAATCAGCGCATCCACACCGAGGATGATAAAGATCGGCTCGGTGGGAAGATGAAAGGTGGAAGCTGTGGCCAGCAGAACGACCGGCACGGCGCGGGGCACGCCGGCGATGCCTTTGCTCGTGAGCATCAGCGTGAACACCATCAGGAGCTGCTCGGGCCACGTCATGTGCATCCCCGCCGCCTGCGCAACGAAGATGGAAGCCAGCGCTAAGTAAAGCGTTGAGCCGTCCAGATTGAAGCTGTAACCCGCGGGAATCACGAACGCCACGATTTGCCGCGGCACGCCAAACTCTTCCATGGACTCCATTGCGCGTGGCAGAGCGGCTTCCGAAGTGCTCGTGGCGAAAGCGATGGTCGCCGGCTCCGCCACAAATTTCAGAAAGCGAACGAGCGGAATGCGCGCCAGCAAAGTCACTGGCAGCAGAACCACAAGAAGAAATGCGACCAGCGCTCCATACGCAGTCAGCACCAGTTTCCCCAGCGGCAGCAGCACGCTGATCCCCATGTGGCCCACGGTGTAAGCCATTGCCGCGCCAACCCCGATCGGCGCGTAGTACATCACGATGTTCGTGAACTTGAACATCGTCTGCGCCAGCGATTCGGCCAGCGCCAGCATCGGCTGCCGCGTTTTCTCCGGCACCAGCGTCAGAGCGATCCCGAATAACACCGCAAACACGGCCACCTGCAAGATCTGATTCTCGGCGACGGCCTTGGCGATGTTTTCCGGGAAAACGTGCAGCAGAAAATCGTCCCACTTCAGCGCCGCTGTCGGCGCAGCGCCTTGGTCAGCAGCGGGCGCAGGCAGATGGACTCCTTCGCCCGCCCGCGTAAGGTTGATCGCGCCGATGCCTAGAAACAGCGCGATGGTAGTGACCACCTCGAAGTAAATCAGGCTCTTCAGCCCGATCCTTCCCACTTTTTTCAAGTTGCCGTGCGCCGCAATTCCCGTCACCAGCGTTCCTAGAATCAGCGGAGCGACGATCACCTTGATCAGCCGCAGGAAAATATCGCCCAGCACGCGGAGGCGCACCGCAAATTCCGGCCGGTCGATCCCCAACTCGAATCCTACCAGCATCGCAACGAAGATCCAGTAGGTCAGTGACCGCCCACGCATGCCCGCAAAGGCGAGCAGCAGCAGGCCGCTCCAGCGCAGCACAAGAAACATTCCGTGAGCCGGAAGCAACAGCGCCAGCAGCGCGCCGGCCGCGAAGAGCACAATCCCGGCCACCAGTAAAAATGAACCTACTTTCGTCGAATTCTTCGGCAAGTTTCCTTCCCGTGAGTCGTTGATTTTCTTGAGAGAGCGGCGACATCATAACGTGCCGCCGTAGAATGAGAGAAGTTCTTTCGCAACTTATGTCTTTTGTAATTTCGGCAGAAACTTGCCGCTCCTTTTTGCGGCTGCTATCGTTTTAACATGCCGAAAATCAGCCACCTGGAATGCTCGCGCTGCCACGCGCAGACTTCCGCGGAAAAACCCCAGACCGTCTGCCCGCAATGTGCGGGAGCGCTGTACGTCCGATACGATCTCACGCCTCTGCGTGGCGTCGCGGCACGCCAGGAAATTGCCCGCGCCGCAGAAAGCACGCCGTGGAGCGGCCTCTGGCGATACCGCAGCGTTTTGCCCGATGTCTCGCCCGTTACCCTGGGCGAGGGCTGGACGCCAATGCTCCACAGCCGCCGTTATCCCGGCGTGTATATAAAGGAAGAAGGCGCCAATCCCACCGGAAGTTTTAAGGCGCGCGGTTTAGCGCTTGGGGTGAGCATGGCGTGCCATTACGGTTTGAAAAAGTTGGCGGTTCCTTCCGCTGGCAACGCCGCCGGCGCGCTGGCGGCCTACGCGGCTGCGGCTGGCATCGAAGCCAACATTTTCATGCCCAAGGATGTGCCGTTCGCGAATTACGTGGAAGCCACGGTGTACGGCGCAAAAGTCACTTTGGTGGACGGCCTGATTTCCGATTGCGGCCGCATGGTGGCCGAGCGCAAGGAAAAAGAAGGCTGGTTCGATATTTCCACATTGAAAGAACCGTTTCGCATCGAAGGAAAGAAGACGATGGGTTACGAGCTTGTCGAGCAACTCGGCTGGGAGTATCCCGCGGCCGTCTTCTATCCGACGGGCGGTGGAGTCGGCCTGATTGGAATGTGGAAAGCCTTCGGAGAACTCGAAGAGCTTGGCTGGGTGAAGCCCGGAAGGCGTCCCAAAATGATTGCGGTGCAGTCGGCCGGCTGCGCGCCAGTCACCAAAGCGTTTGAACAAGGTGAGAAAGCCAGCCAGATGTGGAACAACGCGGCTACTTTCGCTTCCGGCCTGCGAGTCCCGAAGCCGTATGGCGACTACATCATGCTGGAGATTCTGCGCGAATCCGGCGGCGTAGCACTCTCCTTTTCCGACGAACAGATCCTCGCTTCGCTCCAAGATTGGGCGAAAAACGAGGGCATCTTCCTTTCCCCTGAAGGAGCCACCGCCACGGTCGCCTACGATCACCTGTTGCGCACCGGCTTCCTGAAACCCGAGGATCGCGTGGTGCTCTTCAACACCGGTGCGGGCCTGAAGTACACCGACGTCACCGCCGAAGCCGTCGGACTGCGCCGGCTCACGTAAATGCTGCCGCGGCATTGACACGCCGCCGCAGGAATCGGACACTAAAAGCCGGCGTTTTCGCGGCATCGCTTCAAGGCTGCCGCGACGTTTCAGGAAAAAAGAGGAACCAGTGCCTTCTCTCCCCGTTCTCGCAAACAGCGGCGCCATGAACCAGTTCATTGGCGCCTTCGAAGTGACTTCCAAGTTGAGCGGCCACGTCTACGATTGCCGTTTCTCTCATATCTGGAACGCCATCGCCACGCGCCACAGCGACACCATCGACGCGAAATTCGAAGTGGATGGGGTAGGGCGCATCGTCGGCTTGGCGCACAGCGCCTTCGTTGAATTTCGTGAAAAGAGCGGCCGCGACCTGACCGACCGCGAGGGAAGTTTTATCGCCGCGGAATATCTGCGCGAGCGCCTGGAAGAAGAAGACGAGCGCCCGCTCTACGACGTGCCTCACGAGGAAGTGATGCGGCTGGTCAAAATGATCGGCATCAAGTAAACATCTATTTCGTCTGGGGTTGCTCTTCTCGGTGCACTCTGCGCTCTTTCTCTGCGCCCTCTGTGTTGAAATCTTATCTTTCTTGTGAAGGTCTAATCACCCTTTACCGGGTGTGCCGCGGCATACGCGTCATCCTCCGCCCGGAACGCCGCCAGCCGCGGATGATGCATTCCATCTCGCCGCACAAAGTAAATAGCCACCAGCATCAGCAATGCCCCGAACACCATCACAGCGGTCGCCGCCTGCAAGGCCACCAGCAGATCCGACGCGTCGGAAATCCGCCCGACCAGCAGAGGCCCGAGTGCTCCCACGATCTGTGTCACGAACATATACACGCCGATGGCCGTAGCGTGGGCCCGCTGCGGCGTCAGGTCGTGCAGGACCGCCGTAGTCGGCCCGTGGTACCACGACATAAAAAAGCTGGCGACAAAAAATCCCGCCAGTACCATCCATTTTTCATCCGACTGAAGCGCCAACAGCAGAAATGGAGCCGCCACCAGGAAGGCGCCCGCAATCACCAGAATGCGCCCGTATGGGAGCTGCTTCTGCAACAGGTCCGCGAAATAACCGCCCGCCAGAGCACCCAATACGAGCGAAAGTAGCGCGATCACTGCCAGCGAGAGCGCCGCCTCTTTCAGGCTGAAATCCTTGTAGCTTGTGGCGTAGTCGATCCCCCAGGTCACGAATGAAACCGTCGAAAACGTGATGCACGTGCCTGCAATCGTCATAGCCACGTAGGCAGGCACGCTCAACAGCTTCCAGATTGGCACCACTTCCGAACGGGGCCTCTTCGGCGGCTCTTTCAACTTGAACGCCGAAAGTCCGGGAATAATTCCGATGGCGCCCACGATCAGGAAAGCGTATTGCCAGCCGTGGCGCTCTCCCATGATTCCGCCCAGCGCCAGCCCGCCCGCGCCGCCCAACAACATTCCCGAGGCGAAAATCGCCTGCGTGAGGGCTCGATGTTCGACGGGGAACGAGTCGGAAATCATGGCCTGGGCCGCGGGCGCGTAAGCCGCTTCACCGATCCCCACCAGGCCGCGGCAAACAAAAAGCGCCGCGAAAGTCGGCGCCAAGCCGCTGCACATGGATGCTAGGCTCCAGAAGAGCACTCCGCCGGCAATGATGGTGTGCTGGCTAAAGCGGTCCGCGAGGTATCCGAACGGAATACTCGCCACCGCGAGCACGACCAGCAGCACGGTTTGCAAAGATCCGAGTTGTGAGTCCGTCACGTTAAAATGCTGGCGCAACAGCGGCAGCAGCGGATTCAGCACCTGGCGGTCGGCAAAGTTGACAAAATTGATCAAAGCCAGTACAGCAAGGAGACGCACTTGCTCAGCATTGAACGGCATGAGGCGTGCCATCATGGATAAAATCAGTTCCCCTGGCTCGAGCGACCTGGCGACCGGCGGTTTTTGCACATTCCCGGGATTTTCGGGACAGAAAAGGATTATATACCCCAGATGAGCGAAGCCAATCGCAACGCCACCACAAGTGACCGTTTGACTACGGTGCTCTCCTATGGCGCTCTGCTGCTGCTCGGCTACTTGGTTTTTCTGATCACTGCGCCGTTCCTTGTTCCGCTTGCCTGGTCCGCGGTGCTGGCGATCTTCTTTTTCCCGGCATTTCTTCTTCTGAGCAGGTATGTCTCCGTTACCAAGGCGGCCCTTCTCTCCACGATCGGCGTCACGCTGGTGTTGATCGTGCCGGTCTTGATGGTGCTGCTCTTCGCGGGTCGCGAAGCCGTGGAAATCACGGTCCGAGTCCGCAACCTGATCAGCGGTGGGGGCCTCGTGGTGCCGGCGAGCATGGCAGACACCGTCCGCCGCCACTTGCCGGAATCCCTGCAGGGCATCGACTTTATGGGGCCGCTTCAGCAGGGGATGGAGAAGGTGGCGTCTTATCTCGCAGGCAGCCTTGCGTGGATGCTCAAAAATCTTTTTTCCTTTCTCGTCAATCTCTTCATTCTTTTGTTCGCCTTGTTTTTCGTATTCCGCGACGGTGAATCGATTCTGCGCGCGCTTCGCCACTTGATTCCGTTCGAAAAAAATATTCAAGACGAAATGGTCACGGAATCGCGCGACCTCATCTTCGCCAGTGTTGCCGTCGCCTTGCTCATCGCGGCAATTCAGGGCGTCCTGGGCGGCACGGCTTTTGCCCTGACGCACCTTCCCGCGCCCGTGTTTATGGGCGTGCTGATCGCTTTCTTTTCCATCGTGCCCGTGGTTGGCTCGGCGCTGATCTGGGTCCCGGCGGCGCTGTGGCTGGGCCTCAACGGCAGTTGGGGAAAGGCCGCGCTGGTCGTGATCATTTGCGGAGGCGTGGCGGGCGTGGCGGATAATCTGGTGCGCCCGTTGCTGCTTCGCAATCGCACCAGGCTGAACGATTTGCTGCTCTTCATCAGTATTCTTGGCGGACTGCAGGTCTTCGGGCTGCTCGGATTGGTGGCCGGCCCAACTATCGTGGCCGCGGCTTTGGGTGTTTTCCGCGTCTATATGCAGCACCGGGACGAACTCGAAGGGGCCAACGCGTAACTTCTTGCCATCCGCCGGGGCTAAATTCAGCACGCCTGGCTTCGCTGTGTGCTAGAGTACGCGCTCGAATGGCGAAAACGACCGAAATGAACATGAGCAAGCCGAAAGAACTTGGACTGGAGAAACTTCGCTGGAGGTGCGAGCTTTCCCGCATTCCGTTCGAAACCACCGCGCAGGCGCAAAAGCGCGAAGGCTTCATCGGACAGGAACGCGCCCTGCGTGCCCTGAAAATGGGAGTGGAACTCTCCGCGCCGGGCTACAACGTTTTCGTCTGCGGACTGGCCGGCACTAGCCGTGGCGGCACCATCGCCCAGATGATCGAGGAACTCCATCCGGCCACCAAGCCCTCGATGGACCGCTGCTACGTCAATAATTTTAAGATTCCTGATCGCCCCCGTCTCCTGGTTCTGCCGCGGGGCTCGGCGAACACGTTCAAGAAGGACGTTCAGGCCGGAATCGACTTCCTGCGCCGCCGCATCCCACAAGTCTTCGAAGGAGAACCTTTCCAGCGCCAGAAAGGGCGAATCGTTGAGCGCTTTTCCGTGCGCGAAAAAGAGTTGATGGACGATTTCACCCGCCGCATTGCCCGCGATCAGTTTGCGCTTGGCCACATGCAGGTGGGCGCGGTCGCGCTGCCCGAAATTTTTCCTGTTCTTGAAGGCCAGATGGTGCCCATAGAGGATATTTCCAAGATGGTGCACGAGGGGAAACTGGAAACTGGCGTGGCCGAAGAGATCGAGCGCAAGTACGAACAGTTCCGCCAGGAATTTACGGTTGTTTACCGCAAGACGCTGACCCTCTCCCGCGAATTGGCCAGCGAACTGAGCTATCTGGAGCAGGAAGCAGCTTCCGTCCTTGTCGATGGTGTCATCGAAGAATTAAAGGAAAAATATCCCGGAACTGGCGTGACCGAATATCTAGAAGAGGTCCGCCATCATATTTTGGACAATCTTGGCCCCTTCAAAGAGCGCGAGGGCGAGGAAGAACAAATTCCGGAGTCTCCGGAAATCCAGCAGCAGAAATCGCAGGCGCCCGAGCGCGATCCGTTCCGAGTCTATGGCGTCAACGTCATCCTGGCGCACAATTCCGAAGACAATTCGCCGGTCATTTTCGAGACCACTCCGAGCTACGCCAACCTATTCGGCACGATTCAGCGCGCCTACGACGCCCGCGGCGGCTGGTCCAGCGATTTCATGGACCTGCGTGGAGGCTCGCTGCTCCGCGCCGACGGCGGCTTCCTGATTATGTACGCCATCGAAGCGCTTTCCGAGCAGGGCGTGTGGCGCGCGCTGAAGCGCACCCTCAATCACAATCGCCTGGAAATTCAGCCGCTCGAAGTTTTCTATCCCTTCACGGCCACGGCGCTGAAGCCGGAGCCGGTCGAAATCAACGTGAAGGTCATCCTGATTGGCGATCGCGATTTGTACGAAGTGCTCTACGAATACGAAGAGGATTTCCAGAAAATTTTCAAGGTCCGTGTGGAATTCGATGAAGAGATGCCGATGACCGATGGGGTGATCGAAGAATACGCCGGACGCCTTCGCGCCCTCAGCGAAAAGGAAAATCTCTTTCCCTTCGATCGCGGAGCTTTCGCCGCCATTCTCGAATACGGCGTTCGAAGGGCTGGCCGCCGCAATAAAGTCACGGCCCGCTTCGTGGATATCGCCGACCTGGCTCGCGAAGCGCACTACGCCTCCGCCGCCGCGGGTGAAAATGTGGTTCGCGCCGCCCACGTGCGTTCCGCCATCGCTTCCAAGATGGAGCGTCACAACTTGGTGGAGACCCGCATCCGTGAAATGATCGAGGAAAAAACTTTACTCGTGGACGTTTCCGGTGATTGTGTGGGCCAGGTCAACGGCCTGAGCGTTCTTGAAATCGGCGGCTATTCCTTCGGGAAGCCCGTGCGTATCACGGCCAGCGCCGCTCTCGGTAAGGCCGGCCTGATCAATATCGAACGGGAAGCAAATTTAAGTGGCCGCTTTCACGACAAGGGTGTGCACATCATCGCAGGCTACTTGCGCAGCTGCTTCGCCAAAGACAAGCCGCTTTCGCTCGCGGCAAGCATCTGCTTCGAACAGTCCTACTCCGGGGTCGACGGTGACAGCGCAAGCTCCACCGAAGTCTATGCGCTGCTCTCCGCGCTCTCTGAGCTTCCGCTTCGCCAGGACATTGCCGTCACCGGCTCGCTCAATCAAAAGGGCGACATTCAGGCGATCGGCGGCGTGAACGAAAAAATCGAAGGCTTCTTCGACGTCTGCAGTATCCTCGGCTTGACCGGCTCGCAAGGTGTCCTTATACCCGCATCCAACGTGGAAGACCTGATGCTCCGCGAAGACGTTCTCGACGCCGTCAGCAGCGGAAAGTTTCATGTCTGGCCCGTGGAGCGGATTGAGCAGGGAATTGAGCTCCTCACCGGCCACGCCGCCGGTCACCGCAACGGCGACGGCTCTTTCGAAGACAACACTGTCTTCGGCAAAGTTGACCGCCGCCTGATCGAAATGGCCCGCATGATGAAGGAATTCGACTAGCGGGGCTGCTGCTGCCTATTCCGTTGGCGCTTGATATCCCTTGCGATGATCCACGCGGTACCCGGCCGGGGCGGATTTTCCCGCCGCGCTGGATCTCTCCACCTTCACCTCAATCGAATGAACCGCCCCGTCCGCAGCGGGCAACGCAAACGCCAGGCTGTATTCGTGGCGGACAATCTCCGCCACCTCTTTGTATGTCTCCTGAAACGCTTTGCCATTCATCGGGAAATACGCGCGCCCGCCAGTAAGCTCGGCGATCGCCTGCAACCGCCGGTCAGCCGCCGCAAATTCATCCTGCATCTGCTGAACCTTCACCTTGCCGCCCTGCTTGCCGTTGCGCAACGGCTGGCTGGTTGAAACACAGAGAATGCGCACATCGCCTACCCGCAATCGCGTTTGCAGCGCGGCCGATGCAGCCGACGGGGATGTATCCACGCCGGTCGAAATCAGAACGATCGTTTTCTTGCCGGGAACGCGTTCCAGCCAATCCAGGACGCTGCCGAGGCTACTCGAGAGATTCAGGTCGGCGAACCCCAAATTAAACTGAATGCTGCTCAGCGCCTCCTGCGCCGCTACTTTGTCGGTTGTGAAATCCAGAATTCCAAGCGGCGCGTCCGTGTATCGCGCCACCGCCACGCGATCTCCCGCAGAAAGTCCCTTCAGCATCGCGTCAGCCGCAAACAGATTCGCGCTCTGCAGAAAGTAAGCGGCCGGGCCAGCCTCCACCAGCAGCAACACCTGCCCCGGCTCTTCGATGGAGGCAAACTCCGTTATCGGTCGTTCGCCGCCATTATCGAAAACGTGAAACTTTTCCCGGTGCAGGCCCTCGACAAATTTCCCCTTCTCGTCGGTCACCACCACGCCGACGTTTACTCGCGCTACGCTGACTCGGATAGCTTGGCCCGCCGCAACCGGCGTCTCCTGAGCATTTCCGTTCCCGCCAAACAGCAGCCAGATCACCGTGAACAGCAGAAAGGCCGATGCGCCGCGAGAGCTCTGCATCAGCTGTTCAGTCCAGCCATTCGTCGAAGTGCACACCGGTCGCATCCTTCCACGAAGCCCCTGTCATGGAATGCAGATGCCGTGGAAAAACGGCGGGATTGATGTTGTTCAACCAATCGGTCAGCGCTTTTGTTTTCTGCGCCGCGTCCGTGCTTTGCGACTCCGTGGCGGCCTTGGTCATCTGCGCTTTCCAATTCTGCTGCAACGCCGGCCAATCCAACTTTTGCAAATCGTAATAGGAAAAGCCGATCAGCTTTTCAGGGAATAGTGCACGTGACGCTTGCAAACTCGCGGGAAGCGAACTTGTCCCCGCGGGCCTAGGCTGCGACAGCATCCCGCGCAGCGTTTCGCTCTTGCTCGCCCCCAGCAAAAGATCGGGCGTCACGGCCAGGTGATAAAAATTCCATTGCGCCACACCCTTAGAGCCCTGATTTCCCTTCAACGAGATTTTTAAGTAGGTGACAATCCCTTCGTTGCGTTCCGAGGTCAACCGGTCGCTCAAAACGGTGCGGATCAGCTTCAGGCTCTCGGGTTTATTCCGAATGCCGGCGAAGAAGATCTTTTTGTCCGGGTCCAGCGCGGGGCTTGTTTGTATCGTGCCAAACTCGCCGCTCGTCAACGCCAGCGCGTCCGGCAACGGCATTCCGATCCGCGTCTGCGCGGCGTTCTCCATCGTGTTCGCCAGCGGCGCCATATTCGATCCCGGCGATGTCAGAACACGCTTCAACGTGTTGTAAATCCCCAGCAGATTGATCTGCGATTCGTTGTAGTAAACGGTCTCCGGGGTCACATACGCCAACGAAGCGGGCTGGCTCTGTCCCGCGGACCAGATATCGAAGAGCGAACCTTCCGCAGTGTCGCCCAGAATCCCGCCCTGCAGCCGCGTCCGCGCGCCCTCCAGCGAAATGTGCCCCGCAAAGACGTGCAGCGATTCCAATTTCAGGTTGCTCCACATCGCTTTCCATTCGGGCGTCGTAGCGCTGGAATCTCCGGCCATGTCTTTAATCTGCGGCACGCGCAGAAAGAATTCCAGCAGGCCGCCGGAAAGCAGGGGCTTCGCTTCTTTATACGCCTCCAAATCCGCCAGTGAGCCGCCCGCGCTCTTTCCCGCCAGCCGGTTCAGGACCTCTTCAAAAATACTTTCCTCACCGGCGGCTACCGCATACTTTCCAGTTTCCGCCCAATACGTTGTGCCGGACTTTTTCTCTATCTTCAGCGCCTTCACGCCGGCAATGGTTACTTCCGAAAGTTTGGGAATCTCCTTGTCGCTCGACCTCATCTGTAAGACGGTCTTCGAGAGCAACTCTTCCTTGCCCGACCGGTCGTAGACAAAAAACATTCCATTCCATGCAGGCGTGGTTGTTTTCCCTGCCGCAACTTTGGGGGCAGCGGCCTCGCGACGCGGCAAATACCCAAGCGTGAACGGATTGTCGAGCAGCGTCGCAACCTGCGCCAGATCTTCACGCGTCACCGCGGGTTTTTCTTTTTGCTTGTTCGCATCATTCATGATGGCGCCGACTATCGCCGCTCGCATCGGCGCCAGGTCGGGATCATCCCACAGGCTCATTAGCGCGTTGTTCTTTCGCGCCTCCCCCGCCGGAGAGCCATGCCACACCAGATAAAAAGTCGTGCGTGCTGGGAGCTGAGCTGCCTCGAGAGGAGACTGGGCCGCAGTCCCTTGGGGCACCGCCAACCAAACCAGCGTGAATAACAACAGAAACGGAGTTAGTCGGCGAAGGGACATAGGGAGGAACTCCTCGGGTTTTGAGATCGAGAGCTACTCAAAATCGTAGCTCCCCGCCCAGAAACACCAAAGCCCTGTCCCGGCCTGAGTTTCCAGAAGTGAGGTCTCAGTGCGCGGAACAGGGCTCGGAGATCGAATTACGAGCGCAAATCAGCCGGGAAGCACATACCCGTCCGGCTAAAGCGGGTTAGGGTTTCGCAGCTGGCGCAGCCGCGGGAGCGGCGGCGGCCGGCGCGCTGCTGGCACTGGCATCCTTCGGCGTGGACAGATAGCCGGTGATCGCATTCTTCCCGACGTCAAACACCACAACTTCATACGGGGCCGTCCGAGCGCTCCCCTTCACGTAAAACTGCACCGGCTCGCCCGCGGTCTTGTCTTTCTTTTCGATGGCTTTGTCGTCGACCAGCACCGTCACCGTGTACTTGGATTTCTTCTGGTCGGTTTTGTTCAGGGACATCTGCACCGGGCCCACGCGTTGCGGGGTCTTGGCTTTCTGGACCGTGAACTCGTAGTAGTTCCGGTCTCCCCGCCGCTTCAGCTCTTCCAGGTCGTCGTGGTTGTGCGCGATCAAACCGCTCATCACTCCCATGTCTCCGTTTGCGCGTTCCAGCCGCGATTTGGTCGCTTCCAGGTCCGTGCGGGTCGCTTCGATGTCTTTCTTCGCGCCGGTTACATCCGTCGCCACCGCGCCGATCTGCGCTTCGCTTTCCTTCTGCGCTTGCGCGATCTTTTCAGAAAGCTTTTGGTCGGAAGCCGTCTGCGCCTTGCGGATCC
>Ga0210410_10002866_pt1 | contig 15360 bp, 13 predicted proteins | sample IncBWC4MmetaG_FD_161058 | JGI IMG/M metagenome (GOLD analysis project Ga0210410, IMG submission 161058) | Forest soil microbial communities from Barre Woods Harvard Forest LTER site, Petersham, Massachusetts, United States - Inc-BW-C-4-M | ecosystem: Environmental > Terrestrial > Soil >... | reverse complement strand
TGCAACAGGATTTTTCCTTGCGAACTCCTCCACAAACGGCATGGTCCCGAACACCGACGACGTCACCAGGGTACCCGGCGGATCGATCCACGTCACGGCGTCTCCCTTGTGGCCAGCCATGGTGATCGCCGAACGCGCTTTCACCGAAAATGACACCACCCGTGTCGCGCCTCCGGTCTGGAACTTCAACTCCTCCGCAAATGCCGGCATCTGCATCCTCCAGGCCGAATCGCCGCCCTTCGCGCTCCCGCCGGCGTATGCAGAGTTCTTCGCATTGGGGTCAGCCGTGCATGTCGCCATCTTTTGCTGCTCGCGGTCCCACCAACCATTCGCCACGATCCCGTGGCTTGCGGGGAACGCCCCTGTCGAAATCGTGGAATGTCCCGGGCACGTCTCCGTCGCCGCATATGGATAGGCCGCCGACCGGAACCACGCGCCTTCCGTAAGTAATCGCTTCAGCCCGCCGCTCCACTGCCCGCGAAACTTGTCCACATAGTCGCCACGCATCTGGTCCACCACCAGCAGCACCACCAATTTTGGACGTGCAGGCTTCTCTGCCTTCTTAGCCGCCGCGCCTTTGACCCCTTGGGCCCCCACACCACTCGCCAGAAGCGCCGCCCCAGCCGTTGCCAAGGCCAGCGCTCTGCAAACACGCGAACCCGATTTCACCTTGAGCCCCATTGACCTCTCCTTATTGAATTCCGCGAAAGTCTAGCACGCTGCCAAATTCCCGGCGTGAATCTCCTTTCAGATTCGCTCGAACACTTCCGGTTTTCCCGACTTGTGCTAGCATTACGCGAACATGCGCATCGTCGAAAAATCGCAACTAATGTCCGCGGCCGAAATCGACCGCACCCTGCAGCGCCTCGCTCACCAGATTGTTGAGAAAAGCGGAGGTACGAAGAGCCTGGCCCTTATCGGCATCCGCCGCCGCGGTGTGCCGCTTGCCCAGCGCATCGCCCGCGCCATGCGCGGCATCGATGGCGTCGACGTACCCGTTGGCACGCTCGATATCACTCTTTATCGCGACGACCTCTCCAAGGTCGCCCCCCAGGCCGTCTTGCAATCGTCGGATATCACCTTCGGCGTGGACAGCATGGACCTCGTTCTTGTGGACGACGTCCTTTACACCGGCCGCACCATCCGCGCCGCGATGAACGGACTCTTCGACCTCGGCCGCCCGAAGCGGGTCTCTCTTTGCGTGCTAATCGACCGCGGCCACCGCGAAATGCCCATTGAAGCGCAGTACGTCGGCCGCACGGTTCAAACCAGTGACACGGAAATCATCGAAGTCCGCCTGATCGAAATCGACAAGGAAGAGCGTGTCGTCCTCGTCGACCGCATCGACTAATCTCCCTCGTGCCTTACCACGCTCGTCATCCCGAACTCGCGCAGTTTGCGAGTGAGGGACCTGCTTTTTGCTTCCTGATCGCCGCTCGCTGCTATCTGATATCTATATCTTTGCGTCCCCGCCTCCATCGCGTAAACTATCTCTTCAGACGAGGCGCGCTCCTCCTCGCGTGCGATCGAGTGCAAATTTGACCTATCGTTTTCGCGATCTGCTGGCTCTTGAACCGCTCTCCGCGGACGAACTCGCCTTCATTCTCGATCAGGCCAAACCGTTCCAGGAAATTCAGCGTCACCCCCTCAAAAAACTCGCCACTCTCCGCGGCAAAACAGTCGCTCTGGCCTTCTTTGAAAATTCCACACGCACGCGGCTTAGCTTCGCCACCGCCGCTTCCCGCCTTGGCGCGGACACCATGAACCTTCAAGCCGAAGCCTCCAGCCTCAAAAAAGGCGAAACGCTCCTCGACACCGCCAACAATCTCAACGCCATGCGCCCTGACTGCTTCGTCATGCGCCACGCATCCTCAGGCGCGGCGGATTTCGTGGCTCGCCATCTGGAAATTCCCGTAGTAAACGCCGGCGACGGCACCCACGAGCATCCATCTCAGGGTTTGCTCGACGCGCTCACCATCCGCGACCGTCTCGGCCACATCAACAATCTCAACATCACCATACTCGGTGATATCGCCCACTCGCGCGTCGCCCGCTCGAACATTCATCTGCTCGGAAAATTCGGCTGCCGCTTCACCCTTTGCGGTCCAGCCATGTGGGTTCCCCGCGAACTCGAAAGAATCGGGCCCCCGGGCACACCCATCCGTTGTGTCTATCGCGTCGAAGAAGCCCTTGAGGACGCCGATGTCATCATCGTCCTCCGCGTGCAAACCGAACGCCTCCACGAGCCTTCTCTCTCGCAAAGCGATTACATCCTTCTCTATCAACTCAATGCCGAGCGCATGAAACTCGCCAAGCCCGAGGCGCTGATTCTTCATCCCGGGCCGATCAACCGCGGCACGGAAATCACTCCCGAAGTTGCCGACGGGCCGCAATCCGCCGTCCTCGAGCAAGTCACCAACGGCGTCGCCACCCGCATGGCCATCCTCTATTTGCTGATGGTCGGCGCCTCGGACGGCACGCATCCCGCTCTCGAAGTGAAACCCGACGCCAAATCCAAGGAATCTGCGCATGCTACTGATTAAGAACGGCCGCGTCCTCGATCCCGCATCCAAAACCGACGCAGTCCGCGACATTCTCCTTGATGGAGAAACAATCTCTGAAATTACCGCGCCCGGAAAAATCTCCCGTGCCAACGTTGCGGAAGTTTTCGACGCCACCGGCCTCGTCGTCGCTCCCGGTTTCATTGACATGCATGTCCACCTTCGTGAGCCGGGGCAGGAAAATTCGGAAACCATCGAGACGGGCACCAAAGCCGCCGCGCGAGGCGGATTCACTGCCGTCTGCTGCATGCCCAATACCAGGCCGGTGAACGACAACGCCTCCATCACCCGCTTCATTGTGGATCGCGCCAAGGTGCATGGCCACGTCCACGTGTGGCCCATTGGCGCGGCCAGCATTGGCAGCAAGGGTGAAGACATTTCCGAAATTGCGGCCATGCGCGACGCCGGCATCGTCGCCGTCTCTGACGACGGCAAACCCATCGCCACCGCCAAACTTGCGCGCCAGATTATGGACTACTGCCGCAGCCTCGATCTCCCTGTCATCGAGCACGCCGAAGACGTTTCTCTCGCCGCCGGCGCAGTCATGCGCGAAGGCGTCGCCTCCACGCGCCTCGGACTTGCCGGCATGCCCGCCGCCGCCGAATCCGTCTGCGTCGCCCGCGACGTCCAGATCGCGGAGCTCACCGGTGCGCGCCTGCACATCGCGCACCTCTCCGCGAAAGCCTCTCTCGAGCAAGTCCGCTTCGCCAAGAAACAAGGCTTGCACGTCACCTGCGAAGTCACTCCGCACCACTTCACGTTGATCGACGAAGACGTCACCTACGACTCTCGCTTTAAAATGAATCCGCCGCTCGCTGCCCGTGAGGATCGCGAAGCTCTCCTCGCCGGCCTCGCCGACGGCACCGTCGACGCCATCGCCACCGATCACGCTCCTCACGAACCCGCGATTAAAGACGTCGAGTTCGACAAAGCCCCATTCGGCATCCTCGGATTCGAAACCGCCGTCAGCCTCGCCCTGGAGCAACTGGTGCACACGAATCGCATCCCGCTCATGCGCATGGTCGAACTCTTCACCACCGGCCCAGCGCGTGTTCTGGGCAAGGAGCGCAAGCTCGCCGCCGGCGAACCCGCTGACGTCACCATTTTTTCTTTAGATCGTCCCTGGACGTACCACGTAAAGCAAAGCCCCAGCAAATCGCGCAACTCCCCGTTCGACGGCCGCACCTTCAAAGGCGGCCCCGCAGCCACCATCGTCGCCGGCAAATTAATCAACCGCTCCTAGACCCGCATTCTCTTCAATCCTCTGTGTAGCGCTGGCTTTTAAGCCAGCCCGCTGTAACCCGCAGCAAATATCGTGCTGCATATGCAATTAACCATCCCGCACTCCGACTGCACGAATTCTTCTCAGTCCCACTACACTGGAAGTGCCAATGCGGGTTTCATCTGCAATTCGCGCTTTTCTGCTCGGGTGCTTCTGCCTGCTTGCCGGTCTCTCAGCGCGCGGTCAGTCGGAGCGCATTCTCGATTATCAAAGCGACGCGACGCTCGAAGACGACGGTTCGCTCGAGGTCACGGAGACGATCACGGTCGTCAGCGCAGGCCATCAAATTCGCCACGGCATTTTTCGCGATTTTCCCACGACCTACACCGATCCCTCCAACAATCGCTATGTCGTCGGTTTCCAAATGCTTTCAGCCACCTGCGATTCAGCTCCGGAGCAGTTCCGCGTTGAGGATCAGCTCAACGGCAAACGCATCTACCTCGGCAACCCGAACGTCCTCATCCGCCCCGGCCAGCATATTTACACGTTCACCTACACCACCAATCGCCAACTCGGTTTTTACAAGGATCACGACGAACTCTTCTGGAACGTCACCGGCAACGGTTGGGATTTTCCGATTGACGCCGCCAGTGCGACCGTCCATCTTCCCGGAAACATTCCCGCGGACAAGGTCACTCTTTCGGGATTCACTGGTCCGCAGGGCTCGCGTGCATCACAACTCGCTTCGTCCGCAGAAGAGGGCGCTTTCCAGTTCACCGCTCAACGCCCGCTATCTCGCCGGGAAGGGCTCAGTGTCCTGCTCATGTGGCCCAAGGGCTACATCACCCCTCCCACGTTTTCGCAGAATCTGGAATTTTTCTTTCACGACAATCGCGGCGCCCTGCTTCTCGCCTCCGGATTTCTCGTCACCCTGCTCTATTACCTCATCGCCTGGTCGGCCGTCGGCCGCGATCCCGTTCGCGGGGTGATCATGGCGCTCTACGAGCCTCCCGCGAATCTTTCGCCGGCCGCGATGCGCTTTCTGATGCGCATGGGGTACGACAATAAAACGTTTGCCGCCGCCATTCTGGATATGGCGGTTCGCGGTTTCCTGAAAATCACCGAAGAGTCCGGCGCGTACAGGCTGACGCTAACCGACAAGGACGACCGCGTCCTGACTCCCGACGAAAAACAGATCGCCTCCGAACTTTTCGAGGGGCGAAATAAAGTTCTCCTGAAACAGGAGAACCACAAGTTGATCAAAAGCGCGATGGTCGAAATGCAGAAGTGGCTCAAGACCGCAGAAGAAAAGACGTATTTCCTGACCAATTCCCGGTATCTCATCCCTGCCGTGTTTGTCTCGGTGCTCGTCGCGCTGTCTTATTTCGCAACCTTGGGCCTTCCGGGAACGATCGCCGGAATGTTCGCTTGCTTCTGGCTCACGATTTGGACGGCGGCCGTCTCCGGATTGGTCCTCGCCGCGATTGCCGCCTGGAGAGAAGTCGCTCGGGGCGGCACTTCCGCACTCGTGAGCGGCGGCAAAGCCCTCTACCTCACTTTGTTCGCAATTCCATTTCTGGGGGGCGAAGCCCTGGGTTTGCTTTTCCTCACGAAGTTTACGTCTCTGTCCTTTGGTCTCTTTCTTATTGCGACCGGAATTCTCCATGGCGTCTTTCTTCATTTGATGAAAGCCCCCACTTTCGCCGGACGGCGGCTGATGGATCAGGTGGAAGGCTTCAAAATGTTTCTTGGCTCCGTCGACGGCGACCGCCTGAACCGCGCCGTTCCTCCGCAACAAACACCCGAAGTATTCGAAAAATTCCTGCCCTACGCCCTGGCTCTGGACGTCGAACAGGATTGGGCGAACAAATTTTCTGGGATTCTTTCGGCCGCGGGAACCGCTCCCGGGGGTTCGGGCTCAGTCTACACGCCATCGTTTTATTCGGGGTCTTCCTGGAGCAGTTTCAGTGGAGCGGGCTTCGCTTCGTCCTTCGGCAGTTCGCTCACCAGTGCGATCTCGTCTTCTTCCGCGGCGCCCGGCTCGGGCGGTGGTGGAGGAGGCGGTGGCTCCGGCGGCGGAGGGGGAGGCGGCGGTGGCGGAGGTTGGTGAGGAAAGTACTGCTGCCAAATAACGCGCTTATCTTGAGCCGACCCGCTGCACGTTGAACTGATCACCGCGCGGCCAGGTCACTTTGTTTTTCTTTTTGCAATAGGGGCAGATCGCGGTGCGCGCTACGTGTTTGCCCAATCCGGTTGAACCCACAATCCGCATGCCTCGCTGGCATCCCGTGCACCGAAGGATCTTCTGCATATACCCTCCTTGCCCTACTTGGCCCTTCAGAGGATGACTGCTTCGAAATTTCGCCTCAGTGCGCGGCGGGTTCCGCCGCCGGGTGCAAGCCGTGCTGCGGGACCTCATGCGTTCCGCGCGCCAGCGGTTCGATCTTCATGCGATAGAAATGGTCGAGCGGCAATCTGCCCTTGCCCACGGGGTAAGCCTTCTCGATCGCTTTCATCACGTAAGCCTTTGCCAGTGTCGTTGCTTCCAGCAGCGATCTCCCCGCCGCAAGTTGCGCCGTAATTGCCGAGGCGAACGTGCATCCCGTCCCGTGCGTGTTTTCGACCTTCACCCGGTCTCCGCCCAGATGGTGTATCTCTTTCCCGTCGAACAACACATCAATGACCTTCTCCATGTGGCCGCCCTTCACAATCACGGCCTGCGCTCCCATCTCCACAAGTTTTCGCGCCGCCGCTGCCATGTCCGCCACATCCTTGATCGTCAAGCCAGTCAGCACTTCGGCTTCCGCGATATTCGGCGTAATCACGTTGGAGCGTTTCAGCAGTTCGGCCGAAACATAGTTGATTCCCCCGGCGTCCAGCAACTCCGTCCCGCTCGACGACTTCATCACCGGGTCATGCACCACATGCGCGAACTTGTGCGCGTCCAGAAATTCCGCGACCACCACGGCATTCCCGCGGTTTCCCAGCATGCCGATCTTCACGGCCGCGATGTCGCAGTCCCGCGCCAGCACGTCCAGTTGCTCTCTCAACTCCGCACTCGGCGTATTGTGCACCGCTTCCACGCCCTGTGTGCTCTGCACCGTCAGCGAAGTGATCGCCGCCATCCCGTAGCAGCCGTGCGCCGCAAATGTCTTCAGATCCGCGCCGACACCTGCGCCGCAACTCGGATCAAATCCCGCAATCGTCAGCAAAACCGGCGCCGCTGCGATTCCCTGCCCATGGAGATGGCTCATGATGGTCTGTCTTTTGCCTCGTTCGGTGAAGAAAATAGCCGGTCACGTCTCCCCGGCGGCGAGGTTTTGGAATCTCGCGCCAGAAAACGCCCGGCATCTGCGAATGTACGCGCACTAATTTTTCTCTGCAAGGTAATTTTGCAAAAGAAAACCGAGTTTCAGTGGTGCAAGTCTGAAACTCGGTGACCTATAGAGAGAAATTGAATCGTTCGAGCAAAAAGGTGTCCGGCATGTCGAATCTAAATCACGGGAACAAGCCGCGCACCAGGGTTGCTTCGGCCACGCGTCCCACCGCCACGCTCATCGCCGCGGCGCGGGGTGGCACGTGGTGCTTGCGCATCGCCTCAAGCATGTCGTGGAACGCGCGTGCCATAATTTTTTGCAAACGCACGTTCACTTCGTCGGAATCCCAGAGCAGCCCTTCCTGGTTCTGCACCCATTCGAAGTAGCTCACGGTCACGCCGCCCGCATTGGCCAAGATATCCGGCAACACGGTGATGCCGCGCCGCGCCAGAATTTCGTCGGCATGAGGTGTGGTCGGGCCGTTCGCCGCTTCGGCCACGATCCGCGCTTTCACTGCTTCGGCGTTCTGGAGCGTGATGACGTTCTCAAGCGCCGCCGGCACCAGGATGTCGCACTTCATGGTCAGCAAATCGTCGTTCGAAACTCGCGAAGCCCCCGGCATCCCCACAACGGTTCCGGAGCGTTCCTTGTAGCGAATCGCCTTGATCGGATCGATGCCGCGAGAATTCGTCACGCCGCCGCGGGTGTCGCTCAGCGCGATGATCTTCGCTTTCTTGTCCGCCAGCAGCCGCGCCGCGGTTGCTCCGGCGTTGCCAAAGCCCTGAATCGCCACTGTCGCGCCGCGCAATGAAATCTTCTTCACCTTGCAGGCCTCTTCGACCACGTAAACAAGCCCCTGCGCCGTCGCTTCCGCGCGTCCCAGTGACCCGCCAATCGAAATCGGCTTCCCCGTCACCACGCCCGGCACCGTGTGCCCCACCATCATCGAATACGTGTCCATGATCCACGCCATGGTCTGCGAATCCGTGTACACATCTGGCGCGGGGATATCCTGGTCCGGCCCGATGATCGGCAGGATCTCGCTGGCGAACCGCCGCGTCATCCGCTCCAGTTCGCTCTTCGACATGCGCTTCGGGTCGCAGATGATGCCGCCCTTCGCGCCGCCAAACGGCACATTCACCACCGCCGTCTTCCAGGTCATCCACGCCGCCAAAGCCTTCACTTCGTCCAGCGTGACGCCGGGATGGTACCGGATGCCACCCTTGCCAGGGCCGCGCGAAACGTTGTGCTGCACGCGAAACCCGGTCAGCACCTTCACCTGCCCGTTGTCCATCTTCGTGGGCAGTGAAACTTCCAGAATACGCTTTGGAGTACGCAGGACCTGGCGCAGGCCGGGATCCAGCTTCAGCACCTCCGCCGCGATGTCAAACTGGATTTGCGCGATGCGGAAAGGATTTAGTTCCTCGCGTGGGGCAATCCGCGGCACCATCGGTGGAGCACCCGTGGGTCGGGTTGGAACGGGGGGTTTTGCGACCGTGGCCATCAGCTTCGGTCCTTTCCTCTGCTTGTGTCTGAAATCGCCTGCGTGCTGCCGTGCTGCACTGCTTTTCGTTCAAAAAACTCAAGCATTGGCCGCGAACTTCCTCGGCTCGTCCATAAACTTGTTGCGGCATTCCTCGGAGCAAAAGAAAACCGGCTCCCCGCCGCTGCGTTCCACAATCGCCAGTCCCTCGGTCAGGTGCATTCCGCAAACCGGGTCCCGCACCAGTTTTCGGGACACCGCGTCGCTCGGCACTTCAATCGGTTGTTGCCTGTCGGCAGCGGCACCGCCCATGCTGTTTACCAGCCTTCGCAGCAGGGAAACGCTCCACGAGACGATCAGGACCCAAAAAAGAAACCGTAGAATGCGCGCAATAAATGTCATCGGATTTGCAGGCGCCGCCAGAGGCATTTGCAATATTTAGCCCTTTGGCAGCGTTGAGCCGAGTGTATGCAGGCCCTTCCGGGGAGTCAAACGAAAAGCTGTGGATTCAAGAAGTTGCGTGACTCGAAGAACGGGCGAATGGAGCCAAATCCAGGGCGGAAGTTTGTGTAAGTACTGTGAATTCAGCATGTTATGGAAACTGCGCCTCGGGAGAGGCAGGATGGCTACTTCGGCCCTGGAATTCGATCGATTCCCATATACGGCCTCAGTACTTCCGGTATCGTTATGGAACCATCCGCCTGCTGATAATTTTCCACCACAGCTATCCAGGTGCGGCCAACAGCCAATCCAGAGCCGTTCAGCGTGTGCACAAATTCACTCTTGCCACCGGCCTTGGGCTTGAACCGGATACCCGCTCGCCGCGCCTGAAACGCTTCGCAATTCGAGCACGACGAAATCTCACGGAACTCATTGCTCGAGGGCAGCCACACTTCCAGGTCATAAGTTTTCGCCGAGGCGAATCCCATATCTCCCGTAGAAAGCAGCACGGTGCGGTAGTGCAGGCCCAGCTTTTGCAAAATCGTTTCCGCGTTTCGCACCAGCGCTTCATGCTCTTCGTAGCTCTTCTCTGGATGTGTGAACTTGAACAGCTCCACCTTCTGAAACTGGTGCTGGCGCAGAATGCCTCGCGTGTCTTTTCCGGCTGCGCCTGCTTCCGATCGGAAGCAGGCCGTCCACGCGGTGACGAGAATCGGCAACTGGTCTTCCGATAGCGTCATATCACGATACAGATTATGCAGCTCCACCTCGGAAGTCGGTGTCAGCCAAAAATCGGTGTCTTGCAGCTTGAACAAATCCGCCGCGAATTTCGGCAATTGTCCGGCGCCCATCAGTGAAGCCGTATTCACCAGGAATGGCGGCAAAATCTCTGTGTACCCGTGTTCGCGAGTGTGTACATCCAGGAAAAAATTGGCCAGAGCCCGCTCCAGGCGCGCTCCCCAACTCTTGTAAACGGCAAATCTCGCTCCGGTGATTCGAGCCGCCGCTTCCAGGTCCAAGATCCCTGCTCGTTCGCCAACTTCCCAGTGTGGTTTTGGCTGAAAATCAAACTTCGGAGGGGTTCCCCATCGGCGGACTTCCTTATTGTCCTCCGCGCTCTTTCCTGCGGGTACGCTGGCGTGGGGGATATTCGGAATCGTCAGCAGCAGGTCTTTTTGCTGGGCGTCCAGCTCATCCACTTTCACGTCCGTCTGCTTGATCAGTTCGGAAACCTGCTTCATTTCCGCGATCAGGGCGTCGGCGTTCTGCTTATCCTTTTTCAGGCGGGCAATTTCGTCGCTGGCCTTATTGCGCTGGGCCTTGCGCTTCTCATTTTCTGTGATCAGTTCGCGCCGCTGTTTATCGAGCGCCCTAAACCCCTCAAGGTCCAGCGTCATGTTGCGCTTCTTCGCCATTTCGGCGAATACATCCAGATGTTCACGGAAATAACTCAGATCATGCATGGTCCTGAAAGAATACCGTAGAGCAGCGCCAACCGTCGACTTTCAGCGTTCTTCGTCGACCGCTCCAGGACCTTCGGGTGGGTGACCGCTGCGTGGCCCAGGGACAGTAACTTTAGTCCTAGCACGAAGTACCGCTTCAATTGAACCTCGCGGCCTAGAGACGCACGCAAGCCCCAGCGGCACAATCGCAACTGTAGTTGGGAGTCAGGTTCGACAGCGGGTGGGTGGATGATCATTGTGATCTTGCTCCTGTGTGTTGTTCTTCTGCTCGCGAGCGCAGTCGAACAACCGGCTCCCCCGAAGTCAAAGACCCGATCTTCCAGCTAAGTACCCTCCATCCCCCACGCCAGAGCGGCCGGCACCCCCACCGGCCGCTCATTTTTTTGGGTCATACCTGTTGAGGAAAGCATCAATCTGACACGGGTTTACCCGGAAGGGCTGGAACTATTCGAGGAGCAGGCGGGCGAGTCTGGGTGGAGACAAAATAAAAAAGGGGGCCGGTGCAAGCCCCCTTATAGTGATTCGACCCCCCAATAACCAGACCATCAGTCGAGGTTGATGTCCGGCCACCCCGGGAAGCCAATCTCATGAATTGTCTGTAACAGATGCACGCCTCTTGCCACCAACCGGGCTTATCCTCAAAGCTGCGCTATTAACTGAAAAACAAGACTTTAGGTCCTAAATACGCCAAGGATGGCCGGGGAAGCATCCAAAAATCTACAAAATCTCACATACTTGGGCCTGCTTCCTACAGAGTTTAGGAATAAGGAGTCGGCTTTGGTGCCTTATCCGGCGGATGCCCCTTGGGGAATGCTCGGCTGAGGTGCCATTGAAGGGTGCCATTTTCTCCAGATCCATCGGCCAGGGAAAAACACGAGCAAGACCCAGAGTAGGGTTACTGGCCCTCGACTGATCAGAAACAGCATTAGTGCAGACAAGGTGCCCAAGGCTTCGGACAAACCCGCCATCGCGGCGTTCCGAAATTCCGCCGCGAGACTCTCCGCCGGCGGCTTCACCTCTTCCCTCAAGGACAGAAGCACTTGCGCAAAGATCACCCGATGCTCAGTTGAGACCTGTTCTGCCTCGAGTCGCGCGATCTCCGCACTAACGATTGCAACCTGCCGCTGAACCTCCAGCAAATTGTGGATTTTCCCGCCCTTCGCCAGGATTGCCTTCAACCGGTCCAGTGTGTTCTGGGCGTTTCCGAGCCGGGCCTCCACGTCTGCGCGCTGCTGAGTGATTTCGTCCGCCGTCTGCTCTTCCTGTTCGACCTTGCCGAGAGTTTTTAGGTCAGTGACCGTAGCAGCGAATTCAGACGAAGGAACGCGGAGAGTTGCCGTCAACATGCTGGCAGCGGGTTGACCCACCATCCTGAGTTTCGCCGCATAGCCATGATGGCTCTCCAGAATCTCTTCCAAGGTAGATCGAGAATGCGCGAACTCTTTCGTCGCAACGGCCAACTCTGCCGCGTGGGCGATCATCGGCGTTGCGTAACTCGACTCGTCAGTGACTGGGCCGATTGCTTCTCGCTCGGCGGGCAGTGCTGCGGGACTTATCGTTTTGTGGGACTGTTTGATTCCTTCCCACTGCGATTTCAACTCCGCGTCCGGCTGGTTTCCCGACGGAATGGGAACGAACGATGAAGTCTCCGGAAAGCCTCTTTGGCCTATTCGAATTGTGGGTCGAGCGAACCAGGAGAGCACCAGCCCTCCCGTACAAAGAGCAAACAGAATCAGAATTGTTCGACGCGAGGTGGGCAAAGCGCGAAACCAGTGGAGCAGGGAAGCAATCGTTGTTCTCATGGGGTGGCCTCCAGTGCCATCTTGCTTAGAACGGAGGCTCCCGAGGTTCTTGCAGGAAAACTTGGAGCAGGTCAGGCGCCGATCGCGGCGCGTAGCGCGTTCGCGATGGACTCTGAATACCGCTTCACATCTTCGCGATGCTCCGCCTCCACCATCACCCGCGCCAGGGGTTCTGTCCCTGAATAGCGCAGCACCACGCGTCCGTTCGCTCCCAGCGCCTTCTGTGCTTCGCCCAGGGCGCGCGAGACTTCCGGCAGCGACTCCATCGGAGGCTTCGTCTTCACTTTTACGTTCAAAATAATCTGTGGGTAGTCCTTCAGGCCGGCCGCCAACTTCTCCAAGGGGCCCCGCAACGCGACCAGCGAGGCAATCTTGACCGCAGTTAGCAGCCCGTCACCCGCCGGACTGTCGTCCAGAAAGATGATGTGGCCGGACTGCTCCCCGCCGAGGTTGTTTCCCGACTTCAACATCTCCTCCAGAACGTAGCGGTCGCCCACTGCTGCCCGCGCCAACGTAATCCCTTCCTGCACCAGGATGCGTTCCAAGCCCAGGTTCGACATTGACGTGGCCACGACGCGATCGTGTTTCAATTGCTTTTGTCCCTTCAGGTAACGTCCGACAACCAGCAACACACCATCGCCATTTACGACGTGGCCGTTGGCAGATACGAACAAGGCACGATCCGCATCCCCGTCAAAGGCCACCCCAAATTCCGCTCCTTCGGCAACTACCCGCTTCTGCAATCCCTCCAGATGCAGCGAGCCGCAACCTGCATTTATGTTGCGTCCGTCCGGTTGCACCCCAATCGCCACCACATCGGCGCCCAGGCTCTGAAATAACTCTGGCCCCAACTGGAATGCCGCGCCATTCGCACAATCCAGCACCAACCTCTTGCCCGCCAGATTCGCGCCGGGAATCACCCGGCTTCGCAGAAAATCCAAATACTCCACATGTAACGCGTGATTCGCCACCAGCTTGGGCCGCTGCGGAGGGACGGCCTCCCCGCGCAATTTGAAAATCTCGGCTTCTAGAGCCTCTTCCACCGCGTCCGGGAATTTCATGCCCGCATGAGAAAAAAGCTTCACGCCGTTGTCGTGGTAAGGATTGTGTGAAGCGGAAATCACCACTCCGGCTTGAAAATCATTTTCTCGCACCAGGCACGCCACGCCGGGTGTGGTGATCACTCCCGCAAATTCCGCGCTCGCCCCGGCCGCCTGCAGTCCTGCGGTCAGCAATTGCGCAATGTGCGGCCCGGATTCGCGCGTATCCATTCCGATCAGGGCGTGCGCGGAGCCGAATTCTTTCTTCAGATAAACGCCGATGGCGCGTCCGGTAGCATAAAGCGTCTGATCGTCCAGCGGGGGAGTCCCCGGTACGCCGCGCATTCCGTCCGTGCCAAATAGTTCTTTCGCCATTGGTCTTTTGCGACCGCCTGATTGACTAACCTCGACGCAGTCTAGCACACGCTGCGCACTCCATCCCTCCGGCATTCACTTGCAACTTTTGCCCTTGAGAGGCCCGTACGGAATAAGATTTTTGTCAGCACACCGTGAAATTTCGATGCCGCGCAGTCGGGATTGCCTCCGATTGTGCTAACGTGTCAGGAAGAGGAGCGCTCGGTGTCCAGTACGGAAACCCCGCAGACAACTGTTTTCCGCATCTCGGGCTCAAATTTCAGCCTGCGGCTCATTGCCGCGGCAATCATCCTGCTGTTCTTCTACTACGCCGCCGGTGTCGTCATCACCCTGCTCCTCTCGGTCCTTATCGCTTATTTCCTGGACCCCGCCGTGGAATTCCTGGAGCGTTTCCGCGTGCCCCGTACCATCGGCGCGCTGGTTCTTGTCCTGGTCCTGATTCTTGTGCTCGTCGCCGTGGGGTACACCCTCTGGCTTCGCACCTCGGATTTCGCGGCCGACTGGCCTAAGTATCGCGATATCCTGCGCACCGCCACGGGCACCGTGCAGAAGCAGATCAGCGGCTTCGAGAGCAGCGTGAATGAAGTCACCAGTTCCGGAACGGCTCCCAAAGTACCCACCCCGGCCAGTGATTCCAGCTCCGTTCACAATCTAATTGTTCGCGGTATTGGTTCGCTCTACGCCCTCGTTCTCGAAGCCACGTTCGTGCCATTCCTCGTTTTCTTCATGCTCGCCCAGAAACGCGAAGTCTGGCACGGCACGCTACAGCTCTTTCCCGTCAGCCGCCGCAACCAGGTGAAGGAGACGCTCGAAGACTTGCGCGACGTTTTGCGTGACTACCTGATTGGCATGTCCGTGGTCACCCTGGTGGTGATCGCGTTGAGCAGCATTTTCTTCCTGATCCTGGGTCTCGACTACCCTGTCCTTGCTGGAATCACTTCCGGTTTGCTGAACATGGTTCCTTACCTGGGCGCCGTCCTCGCCTGGTTCCCGGGTTTTCTGCTTGCCGTGATCAAGTGGAAATCGGTCAGCCATTTCTGGGTGATTGCCGTCGTGCTCACCGGAATCCACGTGATCGCGCAGAACCTGATCGCCCCGCAACTTGTCGGCCGCCAGGTGCGTCTGAATGCCGTGGCCATTACCGTCGCGCTTCTGTTCTGGGGTTGGGTCTGGGGAGGGATGGGGCTGATTCTTGCCATTCCCCTGACGGCGGCGCTGCGCGTCATCTGCGACCACGTCGAATCCTGGAAGCCCATCGCGCGCTGGCTAAGCGCGTAGCCATTTTCGTTCATCCAAACCAAGGAACTCTCCATGAGCACTCGCTCCATCTTTTGCAGGCTTGCCGGTCTCTCACTCTTCGCCGCGCTATTCGTAACTTCGCCCGTTTTTGCGTGGGGATGCAAGGGTCACCAGACCGTCGCGCTCATCGCGGAGAAGCATCTCACCCCGGAAGCGCGGCAACTTTTGGAAACGCTACTCAAGGAAAATTCGATCGATCCTCAACTCAAGCGCTACTGCGGCCCGTTCCCCGGCAGCCTGCTCGCTGACAGCGCAACCTGGCCCGACGACGTCCGCAACACCCTGAAAAATGGCCCGTGGCACTACATCGATATCCCCCGCGGGGCTCCTCGTGGCCCTCTCGCAGGTTTCTGTGGT
>Ga0210410_10002864_pt1 | contig 15363 bp, 10 predicted proteins | sample IncBWC4MmetaG_FD_161058 | JGI IMG/M metagenome (GOLD analysis project Ga0210410, IMG submission 161058) | Forest soil microbial communities from Barre Woods Harvard Forest LTER site, Petersham, Massachusetts, United States - Inc-BW-C-4-M | ecosystem: Environmental > Terrestrial > Soil >... | reverse complement strand
GGACGGACACTCGTGTGGGGGCGGGAATCGGGGCGATTTGGCCCGCTCGATTTCAAGCCCAAGAGTTTGCAGGACGGATTCGGCGAGGATTGGCCCATCACCTACGAGGATTTGGCGCCGTATTACGACAAAGTGGAGACGCTAATCGGAGTAGCGGGCGGAGGTGAAGATGTTTACAATTCGCCCGCCAACAAAAACATTCTGCCTGCGTTTCGCCCGCGCTGCGGTGAGTGGTTGATTAAGAGGGGCGCGGCCAAACTAGGCATCAAGACTGTGGCTTTTCCACTGGCGGTGCTTAGCAAGCCTTATGACAATCGGCCTGCTTGCCACTACTGCGGCGCCTGTAACTTTGGATGCGATACGGCTTCGCGGTTCAGCACATTAGAAGTGCTTTTTCCCAAGCTTCAAAAAATGAAAAACTTCACACTGCGCACCAACGCCGTAGTGCACAGGGTGCTGCTTGACCGTTCTACGGGTAAGGCGCGCGGAGTTTCATTTATCGATACCACCAATAAGCTGGAATACGAGGCGTACGGAAAAACCGCGGTGCTGGGCGCGTCCATGGTGGAGTCGATCCGGATTCTTCTTAATTCGCGCACCAGTGAGTTCCCACAGGGGCTGGCGAATTCGAGCGGCACACTGGGCCGATATTTGATGGAACATGTCGCTTTCAATGCCATTCAAGGATACTTCCCTCAATTGGTGGGCCAGTCGTCAACAAATGACGACGGCCCCGGCGCGAACAGCCTCTATATACCTCGCTACAATTTCGGGAAGAAGAATGACAAATTTCTGCGAGGCTACCGCTTCACTTTTTATACGGGATGCGGAATGGGTCCTGGGCCGGGAGCCCAGTTGCCCGGGTTTGGCTCCGCGTATAAGAACAGAATCAAGGAACTGTATCCGGCAGGCGTCAGCATCGACGGTTATGGCGAAGGGCTGCCATTTGATTGGAACTTCGTGGAGATTGATCCCGAAGGGTTGAAAGACCGCCACGGGATTCCGCAGGTTCGCTTCCACACCAATGCGGAGTACGATCACGCGTTTGCTATGCGGGATGAAATGTACGGCCAGATGGAGGAAATCCTGAAGGCTTCCGGCGCAGAGGTCCTTCCCTACGAGAAGAAGAATCCGTATCCACTCGGAAGCGTAACGCATGAAGCGGGTGGCGCACGCATGGGGGATGATCCGAAGATTTCCGTGCTCGACAAATGGAACCGTTGCCACGACATCAAGAATCTTCTGGTGGTGGATGCAGCCTGTTTCACATCTCATCCGGAGAAGTCGGTGACGCTCACGATCATGGCGCTGGCTTTACGCGCCAGCGAACATTTGGCAGAGGAGATCCGGCTGGGGAACACGTGATAATCATTAACGCGGGGGTAGCTAGGTGATGCTAGCCATCTTGCAATTGCCGAAGAGCTGGCTGGAAACGTCATTAACCTGGAAGGCCACGATTTAGTCAGTGTACCACTCGGATTCACCGACACTGCTGGCATAACTCGAAATGCTGAGAAAGCAGAATCTGTCAATTCCGGTTGAAAATTCCGCGACCCTTATTGGGTCGTCGCCTTCGTAACGAGAGTTCTATTCGGTCAAAATGAATGCCTGGTTCAGAATCGACCGATTACACCGGTTCTGGCGGATCGTGCCTCCTCTGCCGGGGTCCTCTAGACAAAGCCCGCTGTTCTTGACGCGGACTTGCACCCGGCCTCTACCCAGGTCCACGATTCTAAAAAGCTCGTTGTCAGACAAGGGGCCTTCGCTGCATTTCCGCTGAATCAGATTCCCTGGGCCCCCATATTTCTTGCCGTCGCCGGGCGACGCCGTAGCATTCGAAACGTTCAGGCAGAGACCTTTCGCGCCATTTACTGTGTGAATCGAATAAAAGCCGTTTCCTTGATCGACAAGATTGAACTCCATGTTGCTGAAGCCGCCGCACGGATAGGGAAGGATTGCCTCTCCGCTCCGCGTGGAGTTTTGATTGATGTTCAGGCACAGCTTCGTTCCCCCGGAAACGATCTGATGCATGCCTTCGATGCTCCTGTAAGCTGCCATGGACAATGGCGAGACTCCGTCGATTACGTAGGTTGTAATGGAACGCACTGGAAGCTGATCGATGAGGTGTCCTTTGGAGGAAAGCGAAATGCTTTCCTCTCGGAGATTGACAGTCTCATCTGCGGTCGTTCGGTAGACGGCGGCCGACGACGGGATTCCCGCGAATGCACTTAGGTCGAGATCATTCGGCGTCACCGCATTCCAATTTGTGCTGACAAGCACTAGCCGTTTTGACAAGGGCGAGTATGCCGCGAGCGTGTTGTAGGCTCCTCCCGCCGAAATAATCTGGAAACCGAGCCGAATGAAGCGGGTGTACTGAGCGAGCGCGTAGAACTGTTTTTTTGGATGTGGAACTCCACCATTGGTGTCGAAGGCGATCACGTTCCAGTCTGGCTGCCAAAGCACCCAAGCTTCAGCGCCCATGTCGCGCAAATCCATGCGCACGGAATCCGCCATGAACAAAGCGCCCCACATGTCGGTTCCGTCGCCCTGGCCGTGAAAGCAACAGCCCACCTCGCTCATCCAGACAGGTTTGTGAAGCTTCTGCGCCAGCGACTTGTACTCCTTCAATTTCCCCGGATTTGGGTTCATATGGTAGTCGTGCGTGTTCAGCCTGCCCAGAGCCGCGAGCGCCGCGGGGTTTAACTGGCCGAGACCGCCGACTGCGGCGTCGAGGTTGTTCATGTCCACGCCTGAAACAATCGTGTTCAGGTCATCCTGGTTCAACCTGCTCGCCAGCATGGGGATGAGCGCATTCTGCGAAGAATAGGAAGCGCCATTCCCTTCCTGGCGTCCACGAATTGCCCAGCCGCCGTCGGGCTCATTGAACGCTTCCAGACTCTCAAAGCGGACGCCTTCCACATCTCGAAAGTGTTTGACCACCGTCGCCAGATAATTGATAAAGCTCCCGTACATGTCGGGCCGCAGGTTGTCTTCATGCCCTACGTTTGCGCCGGAGGAACAGCCACTCACGGTCATCCAGTACGGAGGGGAATTCGAAAAAGCCTCGAAGATATTGGCGCCCCGCTTCTTCGCTTCCTGCAGCATGCGCCGCTGCGGAGCATCCCGCGTCCAGTCAAAATCTGCGCTTGCTCCGCTTTGAAAGCCTTCCATCTGCGCATCGGCCCGCATGTGCTGGTGCGTGGGATCGTCGCCGCCGCCAATGTTGTAGCGGGCAACGGTGAATCCAAGCGTCAAACGCGTCGCCGGATCGCCGTAAAGCAGGTCCATATACTGGCTCTGGATGTCGGGGCTCTTGATTCGGGCGGGCTGGCGTCCGCCGCCATACAGATCGTTGGCCTCCCACGCCAGCGACATGCCCCAGCCGCGGAACGTTTGTGCCGGGCGCGGAATAATCCGGCCGGAATCCGCCGAAGTCAGCGACGGCGTAAGAAGCAAAAGAGCCAAAAGCCAGGCATTGGTTCGATGGCCGGGCAATTCGCGGAGCATCGGTTTTCCCATGTGTGGCCTCAGAGCTCTTTCTTAGTCACGCCATTTGCCGAAAAGGATGGGCTCCAGCGAAAAGGCGGATTTTGCCAAAGAGGACTTTGCGGGCGCATCAAGGGCGAGAAGCTCTGCATCGTCGGGGAAGCGATAGGTACCAATCAGAACGTTCACCTCTACACCGTTCACGATCGTTCCGAGATACTGCGTCGCATCCGGGCAGGCGCCTGAATTCTCCGCGGTAATGACCTTCGAAAACCCGGCGTACTTCGCGAAACACGCGTAGTAATTTGTCGCCATCTCCAGGGACTGGCCGTGGGCGCCGCGGTAGGCATACGCGTTCAGCCCAGCTATTTTCATGAGTTCCGCGGCCATATAGAACCCTTGCAACGACCCCATGGGGTAACCGATGGTTTGGGCCGGGTTATCATGACGATAGCGGTCGTTGATCTCGCCAGCGGCGACAATCGCGGTGGAATAGGCTGGGTGACTCTTCAAGGGATCGACGCTGGAATTCGGGGTGATCTTCAGAAGAGGAGTATCGTTCGTACCATAGATGACGTGATCGAATAGCTCAATCCACGGCAGTTTTACGGCCCGGGTTCCGTCGCCTCCGTTGAGGGCGGCATCAAAGTCCGGTTGGTCGTCGAAAAGACGCGCGATGGAAAGAAGTGCCGTGAGATGGCCGACGAACTGGTTGTTATACACCTCGTCGGAATACCGCCACTTCATATTGACGTCGTACTCCTGGTTGTTTATGGAGCGAATCACTTCGAACATGTTGTGGTGAAAAGCGTCAAGCCGGACCTGCTCGTCGCGCGTCAGCCCGGTGATGCCCTCTAAAAGATCCTGTGCGTGGACGGAATAAATTACTCCGCGCGAAAGCGTGAGCGCGCCGACAAAAGTGCCGAATTGCGTGACGTGGGGATTGCCGTCGGGATTTAGGTCGCAATATTTTCCCTCAGTGCCGCGGAAGGCGCCTGATTCGTCGCGAAATCCATGGTCGGCCCAAGCCAGCAGAATGCGCTTGGCAAACGCCGCTGCGTCGGCGGCCGGAGCCGCTCCAAGAGGCGGCACGGCACCGGCCTGAACGAGCGCGGCATAGAGAGCCGCGCGTGCTGCGACAATGGCCGCTCCGTGCGGCGGGGCGAGGCCGGAATTCCCGTGCATCGCTGCCTGCAATTCCTCGTCGGAGCGGTCGTTGCCGTAGGCGGGCTTCTGTTCGTAGGAAAAGCCGCGCAAATAAATTTCGAGATCGCAACCGGAGTAGGTCGCCTGCCAATCAACATGCGCGGCAATATCTCGCCGCACGCGGTCAGCCAGTGCAGAGAACCGACTGGAGGTAAACGATGCTGGTGAATTGGCGCGCCGCGCGATGTCTTGCAATTCCTCACGCGTGTCGAAGACGTGCGGATGCGCGTCGAGGGTTACATAGCGGCCAGCCAGACGCGGATAGGATGCGGGCACGCTCCTGACCGGCTGCGCATCTGGAAACTTTACTGTTCCCGATCCCCCGATCGCGGCGTTCTCGACACTGCCTACGACGCGAATACCGTGTACGAAGAGCGGCGCTCCATGAAGTTTGCCCAGAATCGCGCCGGGCAATGGAATATCGAAACGATGCTTGCGGCCTTGCGTGTCCTTGCAGGCCGCGTCCACCGCGGGTTCTTCATCGAGATCGGCTTTGCCGGCCAGCGCAAAGATTCCCTTGGACTTCTCGTAAACGCCAGCGTTGGCGTAAATGTGAACGGTGATGGACTCAGGACGGCCCTGTTGGCAGGCCCAGCCTTTGATGTGCGCACCGCGAGTGTCAACGGCAATGCCATCAATGTGGCCGACAATGCGACCCACGTCCGGTTTCTGACCGAGCGCCACTGTCGCGGCCAGCGAAAGACAAAACACGCCTGCGGCGAGGGCCGCGAGCGACTGTAAACGCTTCAGACCAGGTGCAATACCGGGCATCGCAGCCTCTTTACCCCCAGGTCAGACTCGGTCTTCAGACAGATGGAATTATCAGGCATTTCGACACACGGACCGTATCCTTGCCGCAATCGTTAACAAATGCAAACATTTTGGTCCCGACGGGTTGAACCCATAGAAGAGGCCATGAGTTGCGGTCTCCTACGTCCCTTTTTAATCCGGTTGCTGTCTCTGATAAATTACCTTGGAAGGCGAATGAGAGGTCTACGGCAGACGCAAGGTATTACATTCTTATGACAGTCAGCCTGCCGCCGAAGAAGAAGAAGAGATGGCAGTCTGTAAGTAATGGATAGAGAAGGAGAAAGTGGCGCGCCCGGCCTCACTCGAACTGGCGACCCTCTGCTTAGAAGTCAGTTGTCCACTTTAATCAGAACTTGCCGGAGCGACCGTAAAGGACATGAGTCTAGACGGTAGAGTTGCAGTCGTGACCGGAGCCACCAAGGGCGTTGGCCGAGGCATCGGGCGCGGCATCGAGGCACTGCCAATCTGACCGATACGCCTCGAGCGCTACTGACCATTCGTTACGTGCGACGCAGGCACGCTGACCATAGCCGCGACGTAAATACGATTCCTTTAGCGGTGTGGCAATCGTTCACGCCAGAACAACAGAGCATACTGCGTTTTCCGGTTGGTGGATTTTGCGCATGGAGGCGCTGATGAGCCTGATACCGAAAGAAATCGAGGAGCATTATCTGCGAGGCAAGGAGTCGGAGCGGTTATCCGGCGAGCGAGGAGAACTCGAGCAACTTCGGACACAAGCGATTCTCGCTCGAAATCTTCCACGGGCACCGGCAGAAATTCTCGACGTAGGCGGCGCCGCCGGGATCCATGCCTTTCCGCTTGCCAAGCAAGGATACCAGGTGCACCTGATCGATCCCGTGGAGCTGCATTTAGAGCAAGCGAGATCTTACGCGGCCACGTCGGGAGTCACACTTAGATCGATCACGCGGGGCGACGCTCGCAGCTTGGATATCCTCTCAGGCGGTGCTGATGCAGTTCTTCTGCTAGGCCCGTTGTACCATCTGGTTGAACATTCGGATCGTCAGCAGGCGCTTCGTGAAGCACGCCGTGTGCTCAAACCACACGGTGTCCTTTTTGCCGCCGCGATCTGTCGTTTCGCCTCCCTGATCGATGGGCTTTCGAGCGGTTTCTTTCGAGACATGGAGTTTCGCAAGATCGTTGCGGCAGATCTTGCCTCCGGCCAGCACCGTAATCCGGTGAACAACCCAGCATACTTCACGACCGCGTACTTTCACCGTCCCGAGGACTTGGCTGCCGAAGTTCACGATGCCGGTTTTGGCGATATCCAGATTCTTGCCGTCGAAGGTCCTGCATGGAGTGCGGCTCTGTTTCGTGAGGCTTGGGATGACCCGGCCCAGCGAGAAAGCCTAATGGAGTTTCTGATGATGATCGAGCGCGAACCTTCGGTGCAAGGTGCCAGTGCCCACATTATGGCCGTGGCCCATCTCAATTCCTAATTAGGACACGACCAGTTCGTCGTTTCGCTTGTGGCGGTCAGAACACCCGCGTGAAATCGTACGCCAGATTGGTTGAGTCGTCAGATTCACTCGGATAGGATCTTTTGCATGGGGGAGGACATATGCCTAGGAAGCCTCAACGGTCAACCAGTGGTCGCGATGCGCAAGAGCGCTCCGATGCAATTGGGCAGAAGCTAGCGGGGACCATCGCGGTCGTGGCCGGTGCGACGCGTGGCGCTGGGCGTGGAATCGCGCGGGCCCTTGCGGAAGCCGGTGCGAAAGTCTATTGCACCGGGCGCAGCTTGCGCGGCAACCCGTCACCGTACAATCGGCCTGAAACGATCGAAGAGACAGCCGAAATGATCAGCGCGGCCGGCGGTTCCGCCGTCGCACTTCGAGTGGATCACACTGTAGAAGCAGAGGTGGAGGCCCTCTTCCAGCGTGTGGACCGCGAATGCGGGAGACTGGACTTGCTAGTGAACTGCATCGCTGGCGAAAACCCGTTGATGGCGCAGTGGTGTTCTTTTTGGAAGACAGACTTGAAGAACGCGGAAGCTGCGTTCCGGCAGTCGCTCCTCTCTCACATCATCACCGCCAAGCATGCGGCTCCATACTTGATACGCAACCGCCGAGGCCTCATTGTCGAAGTGACAGAGAACGACGTGCTCAGCGCTGGAGGTAATCCGGTGACTCAGACTGTGAAGCTCGCGCTCAAAGGGTTAGCGCTCAACATGGCGGCAGAACTGCGACCACATGGCGTAGCTGCGGTCGCGATTACTCCCGGGTTTCTGAGATCGGAGACGATGCTGGAGCGATTCAGCGTCACAGAGGAGACCTGGCGCGAAGGGGGGAAGAAAGACCAGAACTTCCTGGAATCAGAGTCCCCGTTGTTCGTGGGTCGCGCTGTTGTAGCATTGGCAGGAGACCCGGCGATATTAGAGCGTTCGGGACAGCTCTTCAGCTCCTGGGAACTCGGCCGTGAGTACCGATTCACGGATGCCGACGGGCGGCGACCGGACTGGGGCGCCCTTAGAATTGACTTCTCGAAACATCCTGAGCAGTTGCTCCAGCTGCTGAGGACTGGTTCGGAGATACAGCTTCGATGGTTGAGCGAACTGCAGCGGAAGACGAAGCACTTTCTCACTCAGCTAACACAGACGAAGACCGAGGCTGGCCGCAGTTCGCGGACGGGATAGACCAGGATTGAAACCGCTGGCTTGGTAGAGCTAATAGTTGTGTCGAGATCCCTTTCGCAGAAGCAAGCGGAGATAGATCCTCCGCGAATCGGAGCGCTGTTCGCGCTCCAGGCCACTGTGTGCTGAGCGGGGGAGGACTCGCCGTCCTTTCCTCGCACCCCTTCCTCCGCTAGTGGCATCCTTCCTTCGCTGCGCTCCGGACAGGTCTCTCTTGACGAAGCCGGAATCCTCAGGGGGGAGGCTGCCCAAAAACCCCACTGCTATCCGGGTCGGCAAGTGACTGATTCTGTGCGCGCTGAATTCACTGTTCTGGATGCCCACAAAGTGTCCCTGCGAATTGTTATTTCCCCATGATTCCTCAGGATTCCCCGTCCTGCTACGGTTCTACAATGCGCAATCTTCTCGCTCTATTCATCCACTTTATCTGTCGCTGGAGTGAGCTGCACGAATTCGCCCTCGCTCGCATCAAGGAGTGAAATGCCCAACGTCGCGATAATCGGGTAGAGTCGGTAGCTTACTCTGCAAAGCAAGGCGCACCGTCTCGAGTCCGCTCGCCGTTCCAACAAGGGCGGGATGTGGACGTTGATACTCGTAACACGAGTGACGACGGTGAAGAAGTTCCTTCACACTTTCTCTCCTATGCGATCAGCCGGTTGGGAACTACCGCGGCGCTAAACCAGAACCGTACCGCCATCAACCACAACGGTCTGCCCAGTGCTGAATCCTTCCTGCATCAAAAACAAATAGGCTTGCGCTACGTCATGAGCCTCGCCGACTCGTCCAACAGGGAGACTCTTTCCCACGCTTTCGTATAGACGTTCGCGCTCCCGTGCGCTCATGCTCTGCCAAAGGTTCGTGCGAACAACTCCAGGAGATACTGCGTTGACCCGGATTGGCGCCAACTCGACCGCTAGGGCGCGTGTTAGCGCTTCGATAGTTCCGCAGACACTTGCGGCGATTACCCAGCCCTTTTGCGGCCGCTGGCCGGCGATTCCGGTTGTGAGCACGATCGAGCCTTCCTTGCGAATATGTGGGCTTCCGTATTTGACTGCGGCGAGTGCGGCCCAATAGCGCAGCTCAAACGCGCGTCTGGCCGGTTGGAGATCCGTAGCGGCAAGGTCGTGCAAATGCAGGCTATCGCCGGCGGTGAATACCAAATGATCGAAAGTGCCAAGCTTCGAAAAGAAGCTTGCAACGGCTCCTTCGTCCGAGACGTTGACTGACTGCCCCTGCGCTTCTCCACTGATACACGCAACGGCCTTCTGAACTCGTTCGGCATTGCTGGAGACGATAACGACCTGGGCTCCCTGCGCTGCCGCCTGCTCAGCCACTGCCAAACCAATCCCCGAAGACCCACCCACCACAACCACCCGCTTGTGTTGCAAACCGTTTCTCCGTTCCATTGAGTTCTCCTCGTGCATTGTTCTGACTTACACAATCACAGATGACCGGACAACCACATGCGGTTCATGCATAATAGTCATGGTCGCCATGCGCCTAGAGAAACTACGACAAGTCGATTTGAACCTCCTGATTACATTTGCAGCGATTGCGGAGGAGAAAAGCATTACGTCAGCAGCAAGCCGGCTACTCTTGAGCCAGCCTGCGGTGAGCCGCGCGTTACAGCGCGCCCGAGCGATGTTTCAAGATGACCTTCTGGTCCGGTCGCCGCAAGGTTTCGAGCTCACGTTGCGGGGCCGCAAGGTTCTCCAGGAGCTCGAAGGATTGCTACCGAGGATGGAGGATCTGGTTACGCCGAGCCTGTTCGATCCGATGCGAGAGAAAAGCCACTTCCGCATTTCCGGCCCGGACAATGTGTGCACAGTCGTGCTTCCGCGCTTGTGTCGGCAATATGCGGGTGGACGTCACCAAGTGCAGTTTGAATTTCTTCCATGGCAAAGTGGCATCGCGGAATTAGTTGAGCACGGACAAGTCGATCTTGTTCTGCACATTGATGACGGGCTTCTGCCGTCACACTTTCAGTCAGAAAGGCTCTATCGGGAGGATTGGATTTGCGCCGTCGCGCGCGGAAGCCGCTTTGGCGACCGGCTGTCACTTAAACAGTATCTGGCGGCGAGCCACATCGTTGTAGCTACCTATGCCGGTGTGCAGACGATTCCCGACAAGCAGTTAGCGGCTGTCGGTGCCAAACGCAGTTCGTGTATTCGAGTGCCTTACTTCGGGGTGGCCCTGCAATGCCTCCCCGGCACAGAACTCGTGCTTACCGTAACCAGTGGTATGCACTCAGTCGTTAGAGGAAATCGCGAGTTGCGCGTTGTGAAACCACCACATGAATTGCATCCGTTTCATTTCCTGATGGCCTGGCATCCGAGACTCAACAGCGATCCGCGTCACGTGTGGCTGCGCGAAGCGATGCGATCAACAACTGACGCTCTCAATAAATAATCCAAATGGGGTCGAAGATTCCATTCGGATCGAAAGGCCTCTACCCGGTGGGACCTGACTCAATTTCACGCGGGCTGCCGAGCGCCTCAAGATCACGCAACCGACATTGCGCATGGGTTATTGCGGCTGAGCGGGACTTGCCCATCATCATCTGCTTAGAAGGCCGTTGTCCACTTTAATCAGAACTTGCCGGAGCGGGCGTAAAGCGACGGAAATCAGCAACTTGTGATGAACGGTGACAAGCTACTTACTCCTTTTTCGTCACCCGTTAGCAGGCGTTTTGCTACGATTTGTCACGTTTAGTATTACATTTTTATTACAGAGAAAATCGTGGGCCCGCTATGTACCCTTCTGAAGAATTATTGGGGCTGGCAATCATTGCAGGAATCATCAGTGTAGTCGCTGTTGGGTATCTTCTTGCATGGCGGTCCAATCGAGCGGCCAGCCGCAGAGCGGGTTCGTTGGTGGTCGCTGCGATTGCAGGATTGGTCGGCTTGTTCGGGGGTCTGGTGGCCGATAGGCGCCGTCAGCCCTATCCCGCCTCCCGAACGGGCGCCTCTTCGAGGAACTGCGATTGCTCTTCTTCTCTTGCTTCCAGTGTCTTGCCTCGAGTGCCACTCGGCGCACTCTACGTCTCTGGGAGGTTCTTTCGCCGTGCCCTGCGCGACGAGCGTGGGAAGGACTGGCTGGCGATAAATCGTGCTCGCAATGGGGTTCTCACTGCTTTCCGGTGTGCGCTCGTTCTTCGGATTCGAGGCGGTTCAGGATTCCCTGGGCGGCGCCGAGGAGGGCGTAAGCTTTGGGATAGGCTGCATCTTGATTTTCGGCAAGAGCGAGGGCTACCTGCGTATGGCCCGCTCGCACCATAAAGGAAGTGATATTCCAGAGAGGCCAGACTCGCGATTCTGGTTTGGTCATTTCTTGTACGATTTGTTGCGCGCCGGCGAAGTCGCCGAGGAGCGCGCGCGTGACAGCGATCGTTCCTAACACGTCGTCAGAAGTGTCTGCACCCATTTGCGTTGCGAGCTTCCAAGCCATCTGAAGCGTGGGACTTGCCGCAGGATTTTCGTTTTCGGCTTGCTCCAGGGCGAGAGTCGCGAGAGCATCGGCGCGGCCAGCCGGTTCGGGGATGTGGTCGATTGCTTCGAGAGCATCGTTCAAGGTTCCGTGAGTCCCGCGGATCATCGCGATTTCTTGGAGGGTGGACGCTCTGAACCCTGGACTAGAGATGCGTGCCGCGTTGGCGAGAGCGTCAACCATATGGCCGTGCTTGGCTTGCTCCCGAGAAATACACATTAAGGCTAAGTCCGAATTTCCTGGAGGAATTTCCTCGATGGTTCGTTGAGCGCCAACTACATCGCCGATCTGCGCCTGGGCGGAAGCGAGCTGCTGGAGAAACGTGCTGTTGCCTTCCGCGCCTTTATACTGGCGGGCAATTTCGGAAAACCGATCCAGTGTTATGAATGCGCCCGCGGTGTCACCGATTTCCGCTTGAGTCGTTGCGATCTGAGTGAACTGTGTAGTGTGGCCGATATTCTGCTTCGCGGCTTGCTCAGCGACATCGAGAGCTTCCCCGATTGCTTCACGCGCTCCAGAACGGACCCCGACTTTGGCCAGACGGCTCGCAACGCGCACAATGGCGTCTACGAGGCGATCCGGGTCATTGCGGATGCGGTGAGCGAGTTGGAGGGCTCCCTCGACATCGCCTTTGTCAGCGGAGATTTCCGCCAAGATTTCATATTCCACTCCCTTACTCTGACCGTCGGCGGTGCTTTCCACGAGCGCTAAAGCCTGAGATAAATTGCCGTAGTGGGCTAGCTCCCATGCAACGCTCTCTGTCGCTTGTGCCTGGTCTTCCGCTTTACTCAACAGATGGACTGTTGCGAGCGCGTCTGGCAAGTCGGCGGCACGCACCAGCTGGCCGGCGATATTTGCCGCAGCGCTTGGCTGCTGGAACTCGGGAGTGTCCTTGACGAGATGGCTTGCCTCGATGAGGAGGTGGCGGGCTTCGGCCATCTGGTCTGTTTCTTGCTGTGCGGCTAGAAGAACGCTTGGGTTAACGAGAGCGGTTACAAGAATGAGCGCTGAAGAGATTAAGCTCATGAGCGACCTCACACCGGAAGAGCGGGTCGAAAACCCAAGTGTATTCCGAAATCCTAAGACAGTGCAATTCAGCAAGGAATCAAACAATGGCTCACTCAGTGGACTCTAGCTTAGATCAGCGGGGGCACGTGGCTATATGACGTTACGGACGTCGCGTCGAATGTGTCAAAAGCCCGGTCATGTGGATTCGCTGACCACTGTACAGCGGGAAACCAATAGTTCGCCTAACCCTAGGGTCTTGCGTTCTGCTCTAGGTATTGGCGAAAGCTAGCAACCTGGCCCGCAGAAAGTGCGCGCTTGGGGACCATGTGAAAAATCGCTTGATTCTTCTGGTAGAGAACGAACGCCCTCTCGCCCTCAAAGAACTTGCCAAAATATGCCCAAGCCACTTTGTCCCTTAAACGCTCTCGCCACGCTTTCCCTGAATGGTCAGTAGTAAAGATCGGGAGGGCCTTTGTACTCCTGGACGGTATTGCCGCCGTCGACGACGATCATCTGGCCGGTGATGTAGGATGCGGATTCGCAAGCGAGGAACGCGATAGCAGCGGCGACTTCGTCAGGACGCCCGGGACGGCCGACAGGCGTATTCTTACCAGCGACGATTTCCTGCGCGGTTGAGGACGCCGTTTCAATCCAGCCGGGCGCTACCGCGTTTACGGTGATTCCCTTGCGCGCAAGCTCGAGTGCGAGGCTGCGGGTCAGCCCGATCATCCCAGCTTTGGCCGTACTGTAGGCTGTTGCGCGAGGATTGCTCACGAGTGGGCCGGTGACTGACGAAACATTCACGATACGGCCATAGCTTGCAGTCAGCATGGATGGCAGAACCGCTTTTGTGACATTAAAAGTGGTCTTGAGGTTGAGCGCGATGCTGTAATCCCAGTCCGCTTCGGTAAGCTCGGCTAGAGACAACGAGAGGGTCTGGTCAGGATTGCTAACCTGAGTCATGCCGGCATTATTTACAAGGATATCGATGCGGCCATAGCGTACGAGGACGTCACGAACCAGCATGTGAGTGCTCGCGTGATCGCGCAGGTCTGCGGGAAAAGCAAAGACATCGGCGTTCTCCGCGGCGAGTTCGCGAGCCCTCTCTTTGATTCTGTCGGTCGTGGAAGTGATGGCAATTTTTGACCCCTGTTGTGCCAGGAGACGGGCAGTGGCGAAACCTATCCCAAGGGGGCTGCCCGCACCGGTGATGAGCGCCACTTTCCCGGAGAAGTTCATTTATTGAATTCCCTCGTTTTTCTGAGCTACAGAACGGATAGCTCTTAAAGACTAGCACCTTCAACGCGAAGATTTCGTGTGCTGATGGTATTTCCGGGCGTTCTTCGCGCGTAAAAACTTCGCATGGCGTTCGCAATGGCGATTGTGGAATATTTGGCGACCCATCTTGGATGCCCGGATGGAAACTCTATGTGGTTTTGAGGGTCAATTCAAATCAGCCTCGGATGCGAAATCGGAACCGGGAAGGACTTGACCTAGACGGAGGCTAGTTTGGAGAATTGAGGCTTTTGTCTGTTTATTTTGCTAAAAACGGATTCATTCGCTCTTGTTCTAGACACACGTTCAGGGCTTGTTAAGCTACCCTTGGTTCGCAGAATTTCTTCTGGATGCATTCCCATGGGACCCTCAAATTGTCGACAGATTTGGAGCGGACCAGCATTGTTTTGCTGCGCAAACAGATCAGCCAGGCACGAAAATCAAGAGGTTCGACTACACTATTTGACGACTAAGTACGTGGAATAATGTTGGTCCCCAATCGCGGTGAATGGCAACATGCCCATCGGTCCGCGATCGGTCTCCACTTGCCAGGACTGCTGTCCGGTTTTCTTTGCTGTTAGCAATTGTCTCGCTGTGACGGTCGGCGCAACGTCTGTGATCGCAAATAAGACTAGCGGGCCGCAGAGCAATGCGACAGTTTGCGGATGGTGTGTGTCAATCGCTTCCAATCGCAGCCTCATCGGCAAATTCATCTCGATGAGATCGCCGGTTTTCCACGGACGGCGTACCGTTACAAACTTGCCCGGAATGGCGGATGCCGGCACAGGCTTACCATTGGCGAAAATTGATGCCCCCTCCGCCCAAGCAGGAATGCGCAAGTGAATCGCAAAGTCGGTGGTCTTCGAAACCGTGATCTCGAACGTCAGCACACCGTCAAACGGATAGGTGCACTTCTGCGTAAGGGAAACCGGTGCACCGCCCTGCGTCCATCGGACGGTCGAAGGGATGTACAAATTGACGTATAGACCGTCGAGATCGGAAAAGTAGGTGTTGATGCGATAGTCGGCAGCGACTTGCGGCAGCGTCCCAGAGCAACACGGCCAGCGAACATCCTTGTAGATCTTTTGTCCTTGGAAGTTGTAATCGGAATAATAAAAAGTACTGCCGTCGGCCAGCAGCGGCTTTGCGCCCAAGATCGTGTTGTACATTACGAGTTCCATGCTGTCGCCATAGCGCGATTCGCGTGTAACGCGCAGCAAGTAACGCGTCAACTTAAAGTGAGCATAGGAACCGCAGGGCGTTTCAAAACTGCTGTGACTTCCGGTTAAACTCTTGGCTAGTTCTCCGCTATCCGTCGCGCGAAGCAGCTCGTCTGGCCCCCAGCCGCCCGTCGCAAAACTCTGCGCCGTCAGCATCTCGAACGCATTGTTGGCCGCACGCAGGTATTTCGCGTTTCCCAGCGTCAGATACGCCTGCATTGC
>Ga0210410_10002863_pt1 | contig 15366 bp, 15 predicted proteins | sample IncBWC4MmetaG_FD_161058 | JGI IMG/M metagenome (GOLD analysis project Ga0210410, IMG submission 161058) | Forest soil microbial communities from Barre Woods Harvard Forest LTER site, Petersham, Massachusetts, United States - Inc-BW-C-4-M | ecosystem: Environmental > Terrestrial > Soil >... | reverse complement strand
TCGTCCTTCTCTCCGCCGGCGTCTGGCCTCGGTACGGGAATTCCTTGGAACGTTGCTGGCGATACTAAGACCGCGGACCCAAGAGGTTCGATCACAGAGGATGTGCCCATTTTGCGGATTGATCACGCCCCGAGCCAAGCGACTTTGTCTGGAGTGCGGGAAGGCGCTCGCCCCCGTTTCCCGTGACCGGAAAGAGGCAAAGCAAGGATAGAAGTAGACAAAGGAGAACAATATGCTTTGGACGATTGTTGCTGTACTTCTGATTCTGTGGCTGTTGGGCTTCAGCTTGCACGTGGCCGGAGGTCTGATTCACCTGTTGCTGGTTGTGGCGCTGGTGGTAGTAGTTATTAATTTGTTGGGTGGCCGCCGAGGAACCGCCTGAGGCCCTTGCATCTATCGCAGTCCTACGCTTTGTTCAAAAGCTTGCGAGCGGTGCGGCATTCGTCCGAAGTATAGCGCCGTACGATCTGATCGAGACCGTCGACCGCGGTCACTTCGCCCCCTTGCCCAGCCTTCTCCAATGCTGCAGAGGCCTCTTCCAGGCTGGCATAGCTGATGCCATCGACCGCGCTGCCATTCTTGTGGATCTGAAAGGACACCGGATTTTGCGGCCTATTCTGGTTTGGAAACATATCTCCTACTTGTGTTGGAACAGGACGTGAAAACCACGGCTCGTAAGCGCCCACAGGAATCGTAAGGTCGCCACGCCCGAGTTGTCAGGACGCGCTACCTTGGTGGCGGCCAACCTTCTTGTCAGATGCGTCTTAATCGACGGGTGACCTGTGGTAAACGTGCACTTCTCTTTCGGCTTGGCTCGGCATGTCGGGCAGCGCACGGACAACACGTGCCCTAACGTGAGGTCTTCAGGTTTCACATCCTTCATCATTCAACATCGCGAATTTTAGAGATGGTCAATTTTGCTCGTTTCGCTGCCGCCCATGCCAAAACAGGAATTGCTCACGGGCCGCAAAGGAAGAACCCGAAACGGGGCGAGAAGGAACTCTAGTCGTGCAGCACAACATTGAGCAGCGAGCTATGGACCTGCAACGCGCCTTCTGTGCCGCCGGCGTAGTGGATAAAGCCGAGCTTACGGAACCGGTTCATGAAAAAGCTGACCCGCGAACGCGTGGTTCCAACCATCTCCGCCAGGGTTTCCTGACTAATTTTTGGCACGACAGTTTCCGGAATGCCCTCCTTGCCGAAACGAGCCAATAAAAGAAGAACGCGGGCCAGCCTCTTTTCGCTGGAGTTGAAGAGCTGATCGACCAAATCCTCTTCGTAGCGGATATTGCGCGCCAGCAGATACGCCACGAACATGTCAGAAAACGTGTGTTCGCGGTGAAGGGCATCCATCATCGCCTTCTTATCCACTCGCAGAATTTCGCAATCGGTCATGGCAGCCGCGGATCCCATACGAAGAATCTGACCGGCCAGAGCACCCTCACCAAAAAAATTCCGCTCACTCACGATGCCGATCGTCGCTTCCTTGCCGGTCTTGGATACGACCGTGAGCCTTACTTTGCCCTTTTGGACGTAAAAAACAGCGTCCGCCCCGTCCCCTTGTGCGAAGACCGTTTGCTTCTTCGAAATCGTCAAGAGCTTCCTGCCCTCGCCGATGGTCGCGAGGAAAATGTTAGGGTCGAATTCGCGCTTGTTTCTCGCTAGTGGAACCGGAGTCATTTTTTTTGGGGTGCCCCTCAGAGCTTTCCGAGTCCGTCCAACCGCCCGTGTACCTCCCCTTTTACATTAGCGCCGCTTCACTCATACGGGTGAACTCTTAGCAGGTTTTAGTACAACGTAAGCAGTGCATCTGCTTGACAATATTTACCTTAAATCTAGCCATACGCGGGAGGATCGTTAGGCGTACCGGGTATTTCCTGGGAATACTAGAGCCTAGCCTAAGCATACGCAGCAGATCGCGCCAATCCAGCAGGATTGCCGCAACGTCAGAATTCTCATAAGATTTTTGCTTGCAGGATACGATTCTTTGTCGTACGATTTCTCGCGTACGATTTTTGATGAGAGGAGTGTCCCGTGGGAAAAAACGGAAACGGAAATGACACTCATTATGCAGCGGTGAATCGGTCCGACGTTCCGCAGGGTCGTAAGGGAAAACACCGCAAAGCCGTGAGAGAAATTCTGGCCGACCTTTCAAAGCTGAACGCCCAGCAAGCGGTCAAGATTCCGCTCAGCAGTTTGAACGGGGAGAAGATGCAGAATCTGCGCTCGGCTTTGAACCGCGTGACGCGGGAGAAAGACATCCCAGTGGAAACGTCGAGCGACGAGAAATACCTCTACGTCTGGCGCTCCGACCCGCCCAAGAATACCGGAGCGACCGAGTAGGCTGCGGAATTGGCCCATTGCGGTTTATCGGTTCAGCGGCCCAAATAGCTTCCGAGCGCCTGACCATTCGTCCAGAGTCGTCGCCGTGATGTATAGCACGCAACCGTACCAAACGGTGGGATGCTATTTTTCGGAACCTGCGAGACGCCGGTCTCGATGTGGTTCGGTGCAGGGCAGGCCAGTACTCAATTCGCACTTTTCGCCAGGCTTCGCGCCACAGGTAGGGCAACGAACCGCTAGCGATTGCTTCTGTGTGGCTTTCATGGTCACACAATGCACCTGAGCTAGCCAACAAGATGGTCAATTGTGACCAGAATCGCCTCCGGCTTTGCTTGACACTAACAGAAGCAGAATTTGATCGAACCCGAGTGATCGCTTGGGGACAAGTCTGGAAGTGTCTACTTTCGAGATGTCTCTTTTCGAAATGTCTCTCTTCGACGCACATCTCACTGCGCTAAAAAAAAGACAGAATGTCGGTATCCAACCCAGTATTTCGCAAGCCGGTTTTGGAAGTCGTCGTCCCGCGCCCGCCGGTGCGAGACGGGTCCGCAGTGGTTCGCGCACGATTGCGTTCGAAACCATCGCTGCCCAGTCGAATCGCGGTGATCGGAAATTACCTTCCGCGTCAATGTGGAATCGCTACATTCACCACTGATCTTTGCAGCGCGATCGCTGCGGAATACGGAACCGCTCGCCTGTTGGCGCTCCCGGTTGACGACACACAGGAAGGTTATGACTATCCCGCGCGGGTGCGATGGTCGCTCGCTCAGGATGAGCTCACTTCGTATCAGGAAGCGGCTGAGTTCCTGAACTTCCACAATATCGACATGGTTTGCCTACAACACGAGTATGGAATCTTCGGCGGCCCAGCCGGAAGCCATATTTTGCATTTGCTCCGCCGTTTGAAGATGCCCGTGGTGACGACGTTACACACGGTTCTGCGCGAGCCCGACCCGAATCAACTTGCAGTGATGGAAGAGATTGCGGAGCTTTCAGATCGCCTCATTGTCATGAGCCAACTCTCCTCCCAGTTCTTACAAGAAATTTTCAAAGTTCCCGGCAACAAGATCGATATGGTTCCACATGGCGTGCCGGACCTGCCATTCCTGGATCCCAATTTCTACAAAGACAGGTTCGGAGTCGAAGGGAAGGCGGTTCTACTGACGTTCGGTTTGCTCTCGCCGAATAAGGGAATCGAAAATGTAATTCAGGCATTGCCACAAATTTTGTCCAGGCACAAGAATGTCGTTTACCTCGTCGCAGGCGCGACCCATCCACATATTTTGCGCCGCGAGGGCGATGGGTATCGAGCCAGCTTGCAGGCTTTGGCGAAGGAAGTGGGAGTGGAATCACAAGTGATGTTCCACAATCGCTTTGTCACCCCGGAAGAAATGCTCGAATACATTGGCGCCGCCGACATTTACATCACGCCCTACCGGCATGAAGCGCAAGTAGTTTCCGGAACGCTTGCCTATGCACTCGGAGCGGGCAAAGCAATCATCTCAACTCCATACTGGCACGCGATTGAGCTATTGGACGACCGAAGAGGAGCGTTGGTCCCATTCCAAAATCCCGACGCCATTGCGCAAAAGACAATCGAACTACTGGACACTCCCGCGATTCGCCATGCCATGCGGAAACGCGCCTACCTATTCGCGCGGGAGATGATCTGGAAACGAGTGGCGCAAGGCTATATGGAAAGTTTCGCACGGGTGCGCAGCGACCGTATGGAAAGTCCCCGAGTTCAGTTCTCAGCCCGGATGACTCATAAGACGCTGGACCAACTGCCTGCTCTGAACCTCGACCACCTGAATCGACTGACCGATGACACAGGAATGTTGCAGCACGCAATTTTCACGGTCGCGAACCGCGCGGAAGGGTACACCAGCGACGACAATGCGCGCGCTCTCATTCTCGCAGTGTGGCTGGAGCGGCTCGGCGAGACAGCACTTGGAACGCCGGGGCCAGCGACGCCCAATGGAATCATGGTGAATTCATCTTTTCGGTATCTGTCGTTCCTGGAGCACGCATTTAATCCAGCGGAGGGACGATTCAGAAATTTTCTTAGCTACGATCGCCGATGGAACGAAGCCAAGGGCTCGGAAGATTCTCACGGTCGTGCAGTCTGGGCACTGGGCACGGTTCTTGGGCGATCCGGTGATCCCGGGTTGCGGAGCGCCGCTGGCCGTTTATTCGAGTTTTCCCTTCCTGCCGCTGTGGACTTTCACAGTCCCCGTGCCTGCGCATATACGCTGCTCGGAATACAGGAGTATCTCCATGCGTATCCCGGCGATCGCGACTCGCAGAAAGTTCGATCCGCGCTCGCGGGACGCCTGCTGGATATGTACGAGTCGGTCCGCAATCCGGATTGGAAGTGGTTCGAAGATGTTCTAGCCTACGGCAACGCGAGAATGCCGCAGGCCATGCTTCTGGTTGGTTCAGCCTGCTCCGATGATCGTATGCTCACCGCTGGTCTCGAAGCGCTGGAGTGGCTCACCGAAACGCAACGCTGCGAAACTAACGGGCACTTTGTGCCGATTGGGTCACAGGGTTTTTATCACGAGAATCATGCCAAGGCTCGCTTCGATCAACAGCCGATTGAGGCCTCCGGTGCAGTATCTGCATGTCTGCAGGCCTACCGGATCACCGGCGATAGTCGTTGGCGTCACGAAGCCTGGTCCGCTTTCAACTGGTTCCTGGGCGATAACGACCTCCAGGTTCCTCTCTATGATTCCGTTACCGGCGGCTGCCGCGACGGCCTTCATCCCGAGCGCGCCAACGAGAACCAGGGGGCGGAATCAACTCTGTCGTTCTTGATGGCGCTTCTGGAAATGCGCTCCCTGCAAGACTCCGAACCAACGAAAGATCCCTCATGAATATCGTCACCGAAAAATCTGAGAAGTCCGCGAACACTCGTTACGAGCCACTATTGGTTCGCCATTCCGCCAACCCAATCCTGACGAGCAAGGATTGGCCTTACTCTATCAATAGCGTGTTCAACGCGGGCGCGACGCTACTCGCGGACGGCACGACCCTGCTGCTTTGCCGCGTGGAGGAGCGACGCGGATTGTCTCATCTTTGTGTCGCGCGCTCCGCCAACGGCGTTGATGGATGGCAAATTGACAGCGAACCCACACTGATGCCCAACCCCAAAGATTATCCCGAGGAAATTTGGGGCATCGAAGATCCTCGCATCACATTCGTGCCCGAGTTGCAGCAATATGCGGTCACTTATACGTCCTACTCGCGCGGTGGTCCCGGCGTCTCTCTGGCTCTGACCAAAGACTTCCGCAGCTTCGAACGCTACGGCGTAATCATGCCGCCCGACGACAAGGACTCGGCACTTCTGCCCCGGCGAATCAACGGATACTGGGCGCTGATTCATCGGCCCGCTACCAATCTCGGCGCACACATGTGGATCTCTTATTCACCCGATCTGCACCATTGGGGAAGACATCGGCTCATGTTGGAGGCGCGTCGCGGCGCCTGGTGGGATGCCAATAAGATTGGTTTGTCGCCGCCCCCCATTGAGACTTCCCGGGGATGGCTGGTGCTCTACCACGGAGTGCGGCACACGCCGTCGGGCTGCCTGTATCGCTTGGGCGTAGCTCTTTTCGAGCTGGAGAATCCGGAGAAATGTTTGCTGCGAGGGGACTCATGGATCTTTGGGCCGGAGGCGGAGTACGAGCGCCACGGCGACGTCGACGACGTTGTGTTCCCCTGCGGATATACGATTGCCGCCGATGGCGACACGCTGAACATCTATTACGGAGCCGCAGACTCCGCCATTGCGTTGGCTCGGGCCAGCATACGTTCGCTGTTGGGTTGGCTGGATGCCAATGGTAGTTGCGATCGCCGGCAATGAGCGCAGAGTAGTCAGCCGCATCCAGGATTTTCACACCAACTGTGTTCTCAGTCTTCGCATGTGAGCAATCTTGCTCAGACGCACAAGTCCGCGCCTGTCATTATAAATTCTCCTGAGTGTGTTGACGGGGCCGCGGATGCTGATTCGTGGTCTCATTCCTGGGTCGCTGCGGGCCGGTTGTTGATCCATGCCGGCGAGGCGACCACATCCAGCCAATCGGCAGTCTTCATCCGTGTGTATTGCCGCCAAACCTTGCGGCAGAACACGATTCGACCCTAAGAATCTCGAAGCTTGAACCGGAGCAACACCTCCAGGCGGACGAGAGGCGTTACTCCACGAAACTTCGCTCGTAAGGCGAAGGTTGCGAAAAAGAAAGGTCGAAGATCATGCCTCTAATTCAACTCCTGGAAGTTCTTATCGTGGTGGGTGTGCTCCTGTGGCTGGTGAATCGCTTCATCCCCATGCAGGGGTCTATTAAGTCCATTTTGAACGGCGTCGTGGTCATCGCCGTGGTTCTGTGGCTCTTGAATGTGTTCGGTCTATTTCACTCTCTGTCCCGGGTCCACGTTGGCACGTTACTGATTCTGTAAGGGAATTCCAGTCTCCGCCACCGTCCAAAGATTTTTGCCATGCAACATGCACATATTTGCCGCAAGGAGACATTATGAAGAAAACTCTGTTGTTCGCCGCCGCCGTCGCCCTGAGTTTACCCGCAGTCGCTCAGATCAATTCTCAAACTACGGTCGCCGTCGAGCCGATGAGTTCGATGCCGGTATTCCGGGTGACCGTGGTCAGCCGCAGCGTGCAGGCAGTCAACTATCAGCATCGCAGCGGATCTTCAAAACTGGATTTCGCAGGCACAGACCTGATGCCTTCAGCGAACGGCGTAGCCCAGGTAAACAGCAAGCGCGGATCGATTGAAATCGAGGCCGAATTTGGTGACTTGCAGAAGCCGACGACGTTTGGCAACGAGTATCTGACCTATGTTTTATGGGCGATTTCGCCCGAAGGCCGCGCCGTGAACCTGGGCGAAGTCCTGCTCGGCGGCAACCATCGCAGCAAGCTGACCGTAACCACGGACCTGCAAGCATTCGCTCTGATTGTCACGGCGGAGCCTTACTATGCCGTGCGTCAGCCGAGCAATCTCGTGATTCTTGAGAATGTGGTTCGCCAGGATACTAAGGGAACTACCGAGGCAGTGAACGCAAAGTACGAACTGATGGAACGCGGTGGCTATATTCCCACCGGCTACAAGTTCGATCCGGTTGTGCTGAATGCCAAGTTGCCGTTGGAATTCTTCGAAGCGCGTAATGCATTGCGCATTGCTCAATCTGAGGGAGCCGAGCACTACGCCGATGCCAGCTATCGGCACGCGGTCGAGCTGATGAACCACGCCGATGAATATGCTGTCCGAAAACATCAGGACAGAAAGCCCTTGATCGCCGTCTCCAGAGAGGCCGTTCAGACTGCCGAAGATGCGCGCGAGATCGCAGTCAAGAAGATGGACGAGGTACGCCTGGCGAATGAACGCCAGGATTCGGCGGACGCACAGGCAAAGTCGCAGGGACAGGCGGACGACGCGATGCGTCAGAAACAGCAAGCTGAGTCGGACACGGCGAAAGCTCAGGCGGCCAAGGCTCAGGCTGAAGCTGATGCCGTGACAGCGCAAGCTGCCAAGACACAGGCTGAGTCGGATGCTGCAAAAGCTCGAAGCGACGCTGCCGATGCACAAGCGGCGTCTGCGAAGGCTCAGTCCGATGCGGCAGACAGCCAGGCTGCTTCCGCAGTCGCACTTTCGGCGGCGCAGGCGGATGCAGAGCGATCCCGCTTGGCCGCACAACAGGCAGATGCGGATAAAGCAGCCATGCGTACGAAACTCTCGGAGCAACTGAATTCGATCCTAAAAACTCGCGACAGCGCGCGTGGGCTCATCGTCAGCATGTCCGACGTCTTATTTGATACTGGAAAGTATTCGTTGAAGCCGGGAGCACGCGAGAAACTGGCGAAGGTCGCTGGAATTCTGCTCGCCTATCCTGGACTCAACATTGAGGTCGGCGGCTATACCGACAACGTCGGCGGCGATTCCATGAATCAGACCTTGTCCGAGAACCGTGCGGGATCGGTGCGCGACTACCTTGTTCAACAAGGCGTAGCGAACAACTCAGTCAGCGCAAAAGGTTTCGGGAACACGTTGCCGGTAGCCTCCAACGATAACTCCGCGGGCCGGCAGCAGAACCGCAGAGTGGAACTTCTCGTCTCGGGCGACGCGATCGGTAACCCAGTCAACGCAACCACGGGAAGCTTGCAATAGAACCGGCATAGGCAATAAGCGGGATAGAGTGCAGCTTTTGAGAAGCTGCACTCTTTCACAAAACTTCAAAGGAGCAACCATGCTTGGAACGATATTGATCGTGATTTTGATTTTGGCACTTCTAGGGGCGCTGCCGCGCTGGTCGCATAGCCGAGATTGGGGTTACGCCCCGACCGGTGGAGTAGGGTTGGTTCTTTTCGTTGTAGTCCTTCTCCTGGTTCTCGGTCGTATTTGAGCCGGGGCGCCGCTCCGGAATCTCGCCTGGCGTCATTCCCCGAACTCTTGGGTTCGCATTCGTGCAGTTGAGGACGTACTAACGTGTCTGTCTCGATGACCAAAGCGGTTCTATACTGACCTCACTTCGTTAGAACTTATCCGCGCTTCGTCACTCGCCGAGCTTGTTTCGCCTCATCGATTCCTCTGGCCCGTTGGTATTGTTTGCGAATCATTTCCAAGGAGACGCTTACCATGCATGCTGTTCCCTCCCCCTCTCAGCGTACGAGCGGTTTTTCTCTTCTTTCCGCCTGGGCTCCGTCAACTCGATGCCTGGCAATTTCTATGTTCGTGGTCTGGATCTGCATGTTTGGTTTGTCGCTTCGAGCATGGGGGCAGGCCAATGTAAACGAAGCACTGGAGACAGCGTCGATCTACGTGGATGTCAACAAGGGATCGGACAGCAACAATGGCTCGAAGGCTGCTCCACTGAAGACGATCGGAGCTTCGGTGACGATGGCGCTCGCGAACAACCACTCCAGCATCGGCAGCCGCGTCATTATCAATCCAGGAACGTATCGTGAGGCTGTGGTCATTGGGGGTAGCAGGCAGAGCACGAACCTGCCGATTACGTTTGAAGCGGCGACCAACGGGACGGTCTTGGTATCAGGAGCGGATCTCATCACCGGCTGGACGGCTTACAAAGGGAATTCGAACATTTATCAGGCCAGTTGGCCGTACGATTTTGAAGTCTGCCCAGCACAAGCGCCGCCCGCGCCGTCGCAAGAGGAAATCGTACTGCATCAGGAACTGTTGATCGTGAACGGGGCACCGCTCACGCAAGTGCTCTCGCTCAGTTCGATGCTGCCGGGCACATTCTTCGTCGACGACACACACGGCGCGGTCTATGCGTTCCCGGCGTCGGGCACGAACATGACGACTGCGACGGTCGAGACCGCGACGCGTTCAAGTTTGTTGCAGGTTTCCGGCCAGTCGTACGTCGTGTTTCGCGGACTGACTTTCCAATACGCCAATAGCTGCCACCAAAATCCGGCGGTGACTGTGGGTGGAAACGCCACTAACATTTTGTTCGATACCGATACTTTCTTATGGAATAACGCCATGGGCCTCGACCTGACGAGCGTGGAAAATTTCACGGTGCAGAACAGCGTCGCAGACTACAACGGACAAACGGGCTTCGCCTCGCATCAAGTGAAAAATGGGCTCTGGCAGTCCGACGTCGCGGACTACAACAACTGGCGCGGCGCTCAGGGCGCCTTTTATACCTGGGACACGGGCGGCACGAAGTGGATGTGGGACCACAGCGGCACTTACAAAAACATTGCTGCGAACTTCAATCAGGCCAACGGTGTGGCCTGGGACACGGACAACGAAAATGTTACGTTCACGTCCGGCGTTTCAGCCATGAATTTAGTGAACGGAATGCAGATCGAGAAAACCGAAGGACCATTCACGATTTCGAATAGCGACTTTTGCTACGACAACCTGCTGAACATCGGGCAGCGTGGAGGCATCGCGGTTCGGAATTCCGAGGAGATATCTCTCACCGGCACGACGATGTTTGGCAACGTGGTGAACGAGTTTGCCGTGGTGGGCCAACCCGGCGGCATACAGATTACCAATTGGGAGACTGGACAGAGCTACAACCTGATTACGGAGAAGTTCAGCGCGTCGGGCGATGTGTTCAGCGGGCCGACGGCTTCAGTGATCTCCGACAGTTACTTGGGAAACGCAGATTGGACAGCGTTTGTCAGCAGCGTGAAGTCGAACAACAATACTTTCTATTCGGGAGCGACGACCAACGCTTTCATCGTGCCTGCGCCGAAGTCCGGCAGCGCCATTAGTCTTACCGGCTGGCAGAGCGTGACCGGACAAGATACAAGTTCTTCGTGGAAAGCGACGGCTGCGCCAACGACCTGCAACGTGTCAGCGCAGGCGAAGGAATTCTGGCTGACCTCGAGCACATACGCGGGCACCACGACCGGGTCCACGGGGCAGGCCACGGTTAACCTCGCGACGTTCGGATGGGGAGGAATCTCGGGAAATATTTCTCTCAGCCTGGACGGCGTTTCTTCCGTTCCTGGGCTGAAGGGGAGTTTCAGCGCTTCTTCGATCGCAGTTACCGGTACATCGGTACTTACGCTAACTGCAAGTTCTTCCACGCCGCCGGGAACGTATCCCATTGCGATCCTGGGAAATCTGGGCAATACCACACATACAGTGACGGTCGCTCTCGTGGTTCCGAAAAAGTGAGGTAGCAGAAAGACCGTGGCCTGCGCCACGCCTGCTGCGCTTTCGGTACACTTGTAGTTCATGCATTACATCTATGGCATTAACTCTGTCAGCGAAGCGCTGAAGGCGCGGGGACGTGCCTTTGCGTGGGTGGGCATGGCCAAGGAGCGGCACGACATCCGCTTGCAGCGCCTGATTGAAGACTGCCGCAAACTGGGCGTGCCGGTGCGCTTTGTGTCGCGCGTGGAACTGGACCGCATGGCGGGCAATGCGGCGCATCAAGGCGTGGTCGCGGTCACGTCGGCCAAGCAATACAACGATCTGGATGATGTCATCGCGGCCCGGCGCGCGAAGTATTCGCTGCTGATCGTGCTCGATGGCGTGGAGGATCCGCACAACCTGGGAGCGATTTTGCGTACCGCCGACGCGGCCGGAGCCAATGGAATCGTGATCCCGGAGCGGCGGGCGGCGAGCGTAACCGGCACCGTGACCAAGGCGTCGGCGGGCGCAAGCGAACACATGCCGATCGCGAAGGTAACCAACATTGCGCGCACCGTGGAAGAATTGAAAGAAAAAAATATTTGGACGGTGGGGCTGGACGAGCGCGGCCCGCAGACCTACGACGCGATGGACTACAACATGGACTGCGCGCTGGTCGTCGGCGCCGAGGGCAAAGGCCTGCATGATCTGGTAAAGAGGAAGTGCGATTTTCTGGTTTCGATTCCGATGCTGGGTAAAGTTCCGTCGCTGAATGTATCGGTGGCCGCGGCGGTGGTGCTGTATGAAATCGTGCGGCAGCGCCGGAATCGCGAGGCTGAAGCGGGCGCGAAATGAAGTTTTACTTTCAGAGCCTGGCTCTGCTCTGTGTCCTCTGTGCCGCTGTAGTGAACTGCTTTTCTTTGGATCGGGAAGCCTTCACTTTCACCCAATATGATCTAACTCTCACGGTCGAGCCCGATCAGCATCGGCTCGGAGTTCGCGGCCGGGTCACGCTGCGCAACGATTCGCAGATTCCGCAGAAGATTGCCGTGCTGCAAATTTCTTCTTCCCTGGCCTGGCGCTCGATCAAGTCATCCGACAAACATCTTCAGTTTGTAGATCAGCCTTTCACTTCCGACATCGATCACACGGGCGGATTGTCGGAAGCCATTGTGACCTTGCCGCAAGCGATTGCGCCGCAGGGAACCATTGATCTCGACGTTGCCTACGAAGGCATGATCTTGCAGGACGCGACGCGGTTGACTCGCATCGGCACACCTGAGGATGTCGCGAAGAGCACGGACTGGGATCAGATTGACGAGAAGTTCACGGGCGTGCGCGGGATTGGCAATGTTGTCTGGTATCCGGTTGCGGCGGACCCTGCGAATCTTTCGGAGGATAACAGCTTGTTCGAAGTCCTCGGAAGATGGAAGAGTCGTGAAGCGGGATCGAAAATGCGTTTACGGATTGGACTATCGAGGGAGAGTGCTGAGGCACTACCTGAACTTCTGGTCAATGAGCCATCTTGCCACGTGATGTACGAGCAAATGGGCAGAGCACAACATGTGACTGCGGATTGCACTTACTCGCCGTTGGGAGCTGTCGTGCCGGCATTCTTTGTAGCGAACTACGCATACCTGGATCGGGCATCCGTTCAGGTCCATTTCCTGGTTGGTCACGATTCGTCTGCCGCAAGTTTCGCAGATGCGGCGGATAAGATTGTCCCCTTCATCACGGAATGGTTTGGAACTCCGCGGGAAAAGGCCCGTACAGCGGACCTTCCCGTTGCCGACGCAGCCCCGTTTGAGAGCGGAGCGCTCTTGCTCACTCCTCTCGCGCAGACCGATCCCAAGCTGGCGGGGCTGGCGGCCGCGCATCAACTGACACACGCCTCGTTCTTGGCGGTCCGTCCGTGGATTGAAGAGGGACTGGCGCATTTTGCGCAGGCGCTTTATCTGGAAGAGCAGACGGGGCGCCGGGCGGCGCTCGATTACATGGGGCTGCACCGCTCGGCGCTGCTCGAAACTGAGAAGCAGCGCGGCGCGTCCACGTCCGAGAGTGAAGCGAACCGCTCGCTGGTCAATACTTCGAGCGAAGAGCTGTACCGCAGCAAGGCGATGTGCGTGTGGTGGATGCTGCGCGACATGGTGGGAGATCAGGCGCTGAAGAAGGCGCTGGCAGCCTACCGCCCCGGGCAGGATAAAGAAGCGTCCTACATGCCGCGGCTGATCGCGGCGCAGACGCAACGCGACCTGGAGTGGTTCTTCGACGATTGGGTCTATCGCGATCGCGGGTTGCCGGACTTCAAAGTCGAGTCGGTATTTCCGAGGAAGACCATGACGAATACTTACATGGTTACGATCAGCGTGGAGAATCTGGGGTCGGCGGGAGCGGAGGTACCGATCATCGTGAAGTTCTCGGGTGGAGAAGCTACGAAACGGCTTGAGGTGCGGGCGAAGAGCAAAAGCGCGATTCGCGTGGAGGTTCCAGCCGCGCCAATAGAAGTTGTGGTCAACGACGGTAGCGTGCCGGAAAGCGACTTGACGAACAATGCGTTCAAGGTGGAGGCGGCGCCTTAAGGCGCAACCGAATTTCGTGATGATTTCGGCATCGTTGAAGCGATGCCCTGATGCGAACCGGGAATGCTCCCCTAAGATGAGAAGCTGAAAGCCACCAAGGCTTCCAATTTTTCTGCCGCTGCTCCGGTGTCGATCGACTCGGCTGCGAGCGGAAGCGCTTCGGCGAGATGCTCGGCTCTGCCTGCGGCTACGATTGCCGCTGCCGAATTCAGCAGGACTACATCGCGACGCGGCGATTTCTTTCCACTTAACACTTCGCGGATGATGGCGGCGTTCTCGACTGCATCGCCACCGGTGATATCGGCCAGCGTGGCGCGAGTCAGGCCGAATTCTTCTGGAGTTACTTCGTAACTGCGGACGGTTCCCTGCCGCGCTTCGGCGATACGCGTCGGGCCTGTGATCGTGATCTCGTCCAGGCCCTCGAGCCCGTGGACTACCAACGCGCGGCGCAGGCCCAACATACTCAACGCCTGAGCCAACTTCTCAACCAGTTCGAGCGAGTACACGCCGACCACTTGGCCCGACGCCCGAGCGGGATTGGTGAGCGGTCCGAGTAGATTGAACATCGTTCGCACGCGTAGTTCGCGGCGTATGCCCTGCACCTGCTTCATGGCTGGATGCAGATTCGGCGCATACAGAAAGCACAATCCAATTTCCTGCAAGCACTGTGCCGAGCGTTCGGGCGAGAGTTGAATGTTGATGCCCAGCGTCTCGACTACATCGGCCGATCCGCACTTGGAGCTGATGCTGCGATTGCCGTGCTTGGCGACGCGAATGCCTGCGCCCGCTGTTACAAAGGCGGTGGCCGTAGAGATATTGAAAGTGCCGCTGGCGTCGCCGCCGGTGCCGCTGGTGTCAACCAGTGATTCTGCGGCTGGTTCCGCCAGAGCATCGCGGCCAGTGCCGCTGAGATCGAGCGCACCCAGCGGAGTCAAGTTAGTCGGCAACGGGGCGGCGGCGGAGCGGATGGCTTCGGCAAAGCCGACAATCTCTTCGACGGTCTCGCCCTTCATGCGCAAAGCCACGAGCAATGCGGCGATTTGCGCATCCGTGCATTTGCCAGCAAGTACTTCCGCCATTACTTCGCGCGCTTGGGCGCGAGGGAGCGACAAATTCTGGTTAGCAATGCGCTGGAGAGCCTCGATGATCATGCGTCTGCCGCATTGTAAGGCATCGCGGTCGAGGGCAGCGTTAGGCATGGGCGCCGGACTCCTGCCGCTTGGCGAGGTACTCGTGCCAATCTTCGGGCAGAGCGGGCGTGCTCAACGCCTTGTTAAGCAGAATGCGGTCATACTTCTCGAAAGAAAAAAGGCGATTCATCTCCGCGATGGTAATGCCATCTTCTGCTCGGCTCGCCGTATGGAAAGAGTCTCCGTTCGTCAACTGGCCTTCCTGCTCCACGGAGAAATAAAATCCGCTGCGGCCGCTGGCCAGGAAACTTTTGATCATGTCGTCGCGCTGGAACTTCGCCGCCAGCTTGTAGCAAGGCATGCGCGGCTGCCGAACGACAATCACCGCCGAGCCGATCTGAAAGCGGTCGCCAATGTGCAAATCCTTTTCGAGAAGACCAGTGGTCGTGAAATTCTCGCCAAACATACCCCATGGCAACTCCATCTCGGGAAATTCCTGCCGCCAAAATGCATAATGCTCCGATGGATATCCATACACAGCTTTGTAAGGACCACCGTGAACACTGAGGTCGGCCTGACGGTCGCCATCCAGATTCAAAGTGCGTAGCTGAATAGAACCAGAGACCGGCTGCTTGAAGATTCCAGTGTTGATCGTATTTCCCTTGTACACCATCAGCCGCGGTCTGGCGACGT
>Ga0210410_10002862_pt1 | contig 15369 bp, 8 predicted proteins | sample IncBWC4MmetaG_FD_161058 | JGI IMG/M metagenome (GOLD analysis project Ga0210410, IMG submission 161058) | Forest soil microbial communities from Barre Woods Harvard Forest LTER site, Petersham, Massachusetts, United States - Inc-BW-C-4-M | ecosystem: Environmental > Terrestrial > Soil >... | reverse complement strand
GAACTAGTTAAGCCTCGAATGACAATTTCTGGGACCGGAAGCTTTGATCTAGAACTGACCACCCCAAACAAACTGGCATGACGACCAAGCGGGCGGACTAGTATTTTTACACTACGAGCACAGCGTAAGGGGATACTCAGCCCAAGTCCGGGTTTAAGAAAAGGGTGTAACACGTGAATTCATGGTGATTCACCTCGCCCGGAGTAGCAGACGATCGCAAGGCTATGAGAAGAGGTACATTCGTGGCGCCCAGGAGAAATTTCTATGAAAAATCAGATGGGAGGAGTGCCAGTCTGGAAGTCGGGATCCATTTCCGGGAAACGGAGACCTGCCTGCTCCAGGGCCTGGAGGACGAATGAATTCCACGCGAACACCCTGTGATAGCCGAAGAAAGGGTGGGCCGGGTCGGTGGCGAGGTACTCCTGGCTGGTCGGGAAGTCCGGCGAGACATGAATCTCCGCCCACAGCCGGTTTGTGATGGCTTTCGTGGCGCCGGCCCAGCCATGAAGTTTGCCGGCGACATAGCCGCAGATTTCAATTCGCATCCAGCTGCCACCGTTGTAGTAAATCCCGTCCATGGCATGATTGGCATAGTTCAGAGCAAAGGAATCGCTGATCATGGGGTGCCACTTGCTGGTGAAAAAACTCCAGTCCGTTCGCCCTTCCGGAAGACCGATCAGGATCGGCCGCACCGTGCCCCCTGCTTCGGGATAGGGACAGTCACTTCTGGGAAGCATCGCCGGAATCTGGTCGAGGTGGCTCACGACCATCCGGTCGGTGAGGATTTTTCTTTTGAACAGCCAGAGCGAGAGATATTCCGGGAATATTTCTGCAAACCCGATGGCATCGGGGATGTCGCGTGCCGGACGCATGAATTTTCGAGCGGGATCGTAATAGCTGCGATAGAGCCCCTCTGCCCTGCCGATATATTCTTCAGAAAGCGTTTCGCTGATTCCGGGAATCCGCAATTCCTTGATTGTCCTGAGTGTGACGGCCAGCATGCCCTGGTTTTCACAGATCGCCGACGTTCCCTCCAGGTAGCGGATGACGTCGAGCTGGCCCAGGACGAACTGCGCGTGGCAAACCGCTTCGCGGCGCGGGTCGTAGGTTTCCAGGCAATACGCCGCCGCCTTGCGCACCTTATCCATCGGCAAGCGCGTGCCGAAGCGGCGGCGATTCTCGAGCGCCCACATCAGCCAGAGAGGCGTGGAATCGTTCGATTTACGCTCCACATTCGCAAGGTTGGGTTCGATGAGCGTGTTGATGGAGCCGTCCGGCCCCTGATTTTCACCCCACAGCGCAAATACGCTTTCATTGAGCACGCCATTGTGGATACCGTTGAGGGCGAAAAAACTGTCGCGGAGATACATCTCGCCAGCCGCGGAGTACCAGATGCTGGGCGCAAGGATCGGGCGGAAACTTTCGGGCCCGGCGATCCAGGTGAGCATCATGAGGTCGGCATAGGCGATTTTTTCGGTGTCGCCGCCCTTGAAATCGAGGCCGTCCGCCAGGTGAAGTTGGCTGGCCAACCGGTGACCTCGGATGGTGTTGGGCACTCGTTCATCCGCAAAAACAAAGACAGTTTTCTCGGTGGGGCGATCCATTTCCAGGCGATGGTAGGGTTCAGAGCGGGTGCGGATGGGACGAACTTCGAGTCCGTGCACTTCGATCATTGCCGTGCCGCCAGGCGCCCCGACATCGAGCGCTTGTTCTGAAGGAGCAACGGAAAGGAAGAGCGCGTGGCCATACGCCGCTGATCCGGGCACGAAAACCGTGGTCAGAAAGACCCTCCACGATCCGGGCGATTCCGGAGCGGCGTCGTTGTAGAGCGTGATGTTCTCCAATTTCCGCAACTGGTCATCCACTCTCCAGACCTGGAGTGCCACCGGAGAGGCTGAACGATACTCCATGCGGACTCTGAGCACGGCACCGCCATCCGCGGTGAATGGGATGAGCGCCCCGTCCTCCGCACTCGGCGTGGAGACGACGGCCACGCCTTCCTCATCGGCCACAGTGGCTTTGCCCAGTCTTTTCCAGGAGGCAATCTCCGGGAGCGTTGGAGGTTGTGAAGAATGTTCTCCGGCAATTTGCTGTGTGACTTCTCCGAAAGTCTGCTGCACAAAGAAATCGCCTTTGCCGCGCTGCTCGGGAGAAGAACCAATATAAAGGTTGGCGTCGGGAATGCGTGCTGGGGCGGGCTTGACAGGTTTGCCGTCCCTGCGCACGATTCGGGTCCATTGATTCCGGTAGCCGGAATCGGTGAGCAGACCGACGCAGAGGCCATTTTTCATGCGGAAGCCGGCGGCGGGAAAATATTCGTGGGCCGCTTCGCCCTGCCAGTCCAGCTGGTCGAAACTCCAGAGCTGCGCAGGCGCCTCGAACGGCTCCAGGCGGTTGCTCAGTTGATGGAACATCAGGAACATGTCGGATTGGCGGAGGCGAATTCGCTTACGCACGACGCGGGGGGTGATTCGTTCATAAGTCACCTGCACAAACAAGGTCGCTTTCAAATTTTTCAAGTTGCACTCGCCGCTCAGCGTCACGCGCGTGGCATCACCCGTCCAGGCGGTTGCTTTCCAGCCATCAACAAGGTCTTCGACGCTGCGGTCTTCATTCTGGAAGACGGCTGAAAATTCACCTCCCTGGCTGTGGCGAGCGACCGGCTGGCCGTGGAAGAACAGGGCAACGCCGTAACCTTGCCGGGCGTCACCTGTAATCTTTAAGGTCAGACTATCCGAACTCGGGGCCGCGGCTGAGGTGGCTGCTCGCAGGGGTTCGACACCCAAACCGAGTCCGATCCCCAGGCCATTACGGATGGAATTCAGAATGAAGCGGCGCCGGGGAATGAATTTATGGGCCATGTGGTTCGGGTATCCCTTTCCTGCTTGCCAGAAGATTCGGCCTGTAAGCCGGGCGTTTGCGGATTACCCGACGACCTTCATCCTCCAAGATACCTGTTCAAATTGGAACACTTCGGATCGTTGGAGTATGCTCGAATCATCGAGCAGTTCCCGCCCAAAGCCAAGGGTCTCACAGGTGAAGTCCGTGTGATTCACCGGGGACATCGGCACTGGAAGTCGTGAACAACAAAAAGAACCTGGGTTAAACATTTCACCCGGGAAAACTATGTGGTAGCATCTGTTCGTCCAATCGAAAAACCTGATAGTCACTGACCTCGACAACCATGAGCGTCACACACGCACCAGCACCAACAATGGTGGACCTGCAAACGGATGAGCGCTGGCAGCTCGTGCAGCGGATTGTGTCGAGTCCGCATTTTCAGAAGAGCACGCGGCTCCGAGAACTGTTGCAGTACATTGTCGAACAAACCCTGCACGGCAACTCGCACGAATTGACGGAGCAGCACATCGGCAACGCACTTTTTCACAAGCCGTCCGATTACAGCCCCCTGGAGGACAGCTCGGTCCGGGTCCACGTGCGGCAGTTGCGCCTGAAACTCCACGAGTATTTCAACGAAGACGGGAGGAACGAGCCGATCATCCTGGAGATACCGAAGGGTTCCTATGCGCCGGTTTTTCGAGCGGCTCCGAAAGCCGAGGCAATCCCGGCCACGATCGAGCCGAGGCCAATTCCGGGTCTGGCTTGGCCGCGCCGTCTGATCCTGCCGTGGGCTCTCACTGGAGTTCTGGCCCTATTGTCCGGCCTCCTGACCTATCGAGTTCTTTCGCGCCGTGCAACCGAAGCGGCCCCGGCCCCCGCCACTCTTGCCTGGCCATTTTCCCAGATCTTCGATACGCGGCATCAGACCATCATCGTCGTGGCGGACAGCAATTACGGGATGGCACGAATCCTTTCCAGCCAGCCTGGGTCGCTTGATCAGTATCTTCACCGGGAATTTCTCCAGGGCCCCGAAGCCAGCAAGATTGGCGCGGCGAATTCCCGCTTGAGCGAGTATCTTTCCAACTCCACGCTTACTTCGTTTGCGGATGTGGCTGATGTGGTTGCTTTGTACCGAATGGCGGGGCCGCTGCAGACCCAGGTTCTGGTGCGCTACCCGCGGGACTTGAGGATGCGTGACCTGGACCACAACAATTTCGTTTTTATCGGAAGCCCGGGGTCGAATCCGTGGGTGACGCTCCAGCAGGACAGGCTCAACTTCCGTGAGACGGAAGGCGTGGTTGGGAACAGTGCCAAGGTTTTTCTGAACAAGAATCCATTGCCGGGCGAACAGTCGCAATATGAAGGTCTGCGCTGGACCGGCACGATGGGGGAAGACTACGCCACGATCTCCCTCCTGCCCAATGCGACGCACGACGGCAGCGTCCTGGTCTTGCAAGGCCTGCAGCAGGAAGGGACAGAGGCAGCGGGACGATTTCTTGCCGATGAAGAAAACCAGCGGCTGCTTATGAGCGCGCTGCACATTTCGGCCGAACAGAGCCGTGGGCAAAACATCTGGTTTGAGGCCCTGATCCGCTCGCGCACGGTTTCCGGGGCGCCGAATACCACCACTCTCGTGGCCGTCCGCCGAATCCCTTAGGTTATGGATCTTCCGGCCTCGGCTGCGGCGAGTTCGTCACTTTTCAAACAAGATGCTTGTGCCAGCTTGTTATACTTTTCCGGAAATAATCGTATTTTTTCGAGTTCGCTTAAAGTGGGAAACGCTTTGTTGTCCGGTTACTATTCAGCCGAATCCGTCAACCGAACGGCAGGCTCGGACCCTCAGAGGCGCCGCCAGGTGAGTTGCGTTCGATCCGCTTTCCTGTTGGCTGCTTTCCTGGGTAGCACCGCCAATTTCTCGTTGGCAGTGCAAACGCCCGCCAGCCTTGAAGCGCTGCTGGAAAAAGCGCGCGGAGAAGAAAGCGCCGGGAACTATGACGCGGCGGAAAACACTTACAAACAGGGGCTGGCCGTTGCTCCGGAAAATCCTGAATTCCTGAAGCGCCTTGGCGTTCTGGAACAGACGGAACTTAAATTCGACGACTCCATCCGGCTGTTCGAGCAAGTTCTGGCCAGCGACCCGGGCTACAAAGGAGTCAATTTCTTCCTGGGACTGTCCTTGTTCGGGAAGAATGAATTTCTTCCATCGATCGATTATTTTGAACGGGAACTTAAAACACCCAGACCGCATCCCCGCACAGAATACTATCTGGGCTTGGCACTGCAATCTGTGGGCCGCATGGATGAAGCGATTTCACATTTGAATCAATCTCTCGCTGTGGACCCGAAAGACGCGGACGCACTCTACGAACTGGCGCGACTGCACAAAAATGCTTCTCTGCACTCGATCGAGGCGCTCAAGGCTCTGGACCCGGAATCCTTTCAACTCCATGCTTTGATGGGCGAGGTGTACGCGGATCAGCAACGCTATTCCGACGCGATCGCGGAGTACCAGAAAGCCCTCGCGAAACGTCCGGACGCTCCGGGGATGCGGTTCCTAATCGGAGTGGCTTATTGGGCGCAGCGGCAGATGGAACCGGCGGAAAAAGCCTTTCGGGAGGCTTATAGGGAAAATCCGAACGATTCGATGACCAATCTGTATCTGGGTGACATTCTGGTCGATGGCCAGCGCTTTTCTGAAGCGTTGCCATTCCTGACCGCGGCGAAACAAGCGCAACCCGATATGCCGCAACTCCACGTTCTGCTGGGGCAGTGCTATCAGGCGCAAAAGGAGCTGCAAAAGGCGAAGGCCGAATTCCAGGCGGCGATTGTCGCCGACCCCGCCGCTGCCGAACCTCATTATTTGCTGGCGCGCGTCTACCGCGATTTGCACGACGCCCGAGCAAGCGCCGACGAACTGGCGCAGTATGAGCAACTGTCAAAACTCGAAAAAGAGAAGACCCTGTCCCGCACTCACCAGAACTAGAATGAGAGACGTGAATCGCCGCATGTGGAACCCGCTCGTGAATCCGAGTTTCATGGCCCGCCTGCTTTCTCGCGGATTCTGGGCCCTTTCAGCGTTGCTCATTTTGGCCTGGATGGCCACGACTGCATTCGCAGGGCAGAGTGAGTCTGCACCCAGAGAGAGGAATTCGGCAATCGAAGCTCACTTTTCGATGGCACAACAGGCCCAGCACGATAAGGACTATGCCACGGCAGAGCGGCAGTATCAGGCGGTGCTTGCCCTGGCTCCGGAGTTCGCGGAAGTCCACATGAATCTTGGCTTGGTCTATCAGCTCCAGGATCGTTCCACTGAGGCGATCCTGGAATTCCGGCGCGCGCTGAAAATCAAACCCGGGCTTGCCGGAGCCAATTTTTTCCTCGGAGTGGATTACTGCAGACTGGGTGAAGGCCGAAAGGCCATCCCGCACTTGCGGGCCGCGCTCGAAGCGGAGCCGAACCGGCCGGATACCTGGCTTTGGCTGGCGACGGCCGAGGAGATCGCAGGGCAGTGGCAAGCGGAAGTGGGCACCCTTCACCGGGCCCTGGAACTGCGGCCGACCGACGTCGACCTCCTATATCTGCTGGGAAGTGCTTATGAGCGATTGGGGAAACAGGAGGTGGCGCGCCTGGGGAAAGTTGCGCCGGGTTCTTCGCGCAGCGAACAGCTTTTGGCGGAGAGTTATGCCTCCAGCAACGAGTGGCCTTCCGCAGTGCTGCATTTCGAGAATGCGCTGGCGGCTTCGCCAGATCGGCCTGGATTGCATACCGAACTGGGTGAAGTTTATCTTCACGCTGGAAAAGTGAACCGGGCCATGCGGGAGTTTGACGAGGAGTTGCGAGGCAATCCCGGCAACCTGCGCGCGCTGGCGCGCCGCGGTGAGGCAGGATTGATCCAGGGCAACATGGAAGCGGCGCTTGCGGACTGGGACAAAGCGCTGGGCATTGACGGGGAGCAGACGGAAAGGATACTGGGCCTCCGGGAAACCGGATTTGGCGATTCGGCGCTGGAGCAGCTTGCGGATCCCTCTCGCGAACAAATCCAGGCACTCAGAGAAGGTTTGCACACCCGCGATACTCCGGCGGTCGATCTGGCGCTGGCGTTTCTTGCACAGCAAAGAGGAGATTTGCCTGAGGCAACCGCAGAGTCAGCGCTTGCAGCTTCCGCCGTTCGGAAGGACGCCGACGCCGGGAATTGCAGTCAGGCGGAAGTTCGCCTGGCGCTAGAACGCGAGGAGTTTTCCAGGATCGTGCCATGCGCAGGGAAAGTTTTCGCTCCGGTTGGTTCTGCCGATTTTCGGATTCGGGTGGCGAGCGCGTTGCTGGAGGCGGGGCAGGCGGATGCGGCGCTAAAGACTCTTGCCGGATTATCGGCAGCCGACCGTGTTTCCGCCGAAGCCGCTTACTGGCGGGCGCGGTGCTTCGAGAAGCTGGCGACGGCTGCCTATCTCCGGCTGTATCAGGCGGACCCTGATTCCTATCGCGTCCACCAACTGATGGGCGATCTGGAGGCAGCGAAGGGAGACGATCTGAAAGCCATTGAAGAATATCGCGCCGCGGTTGCCCTAAAGCCGGCTGCGCCAAATCTCCACTATAGTTTGGGACATTTGTTCTGGAAAGATCTTAAGGTAGCCGAGGCGCGCGTGGAGCTAGAGGCGGAACTCGGCATGGACCCGCATCATGCGGGAGCCTTGAACGACCTGGGCAACACGTACCTGCTCGAGCACCAGCCCAGCAAGGCGTTGCCCTATCTGAGGAGGGCGCTTGAAGCGAATCCCGGAAACGCCGATATCCACCGGGATTTGGGCACTGCGTATTCAGAACTGGGGGATTATCACAAAGCCAGAGAGCACTTCCTGATTGCGGTATCCAACGATCACGACGGGTCGGTTCACTACAAGCTCGCGAGGGCGTACCAGGCCCTGGGCGAGAAGGATAATGCTGCGAGGGAATTCGCGCTTTCCGCGACTTTGAATCGCGAATCGCACGAAAAGCTCGAGAAACAGACCGAACGCCTGGGTGAAGTAACGAAAGCTGCCGAAGATCGATAGCATGAGCTATTTCCTGATCCTTATTTTCTCTCTTTGCCGCGCTATTGCCTCAACGTTTCCAAGCAGTCCGCAATCGGTTCTGTCCCAACTGCCCGCCGAAGGCGATGCTTTTCAGAGAGGGCTGACGGCACTGAAGGAGAACCGGCTGGAGGACGCGCTTGTGGAGTTCACGGCGGCGGAACGCGAGCATCCGGGGAACGCGCGTATTCACAACTTCCGCGGAATATTGCTCGTGCAGATGGCCAAGAATGCGGAGGCGGCAGCGGAGTATCAGGAAGCGATTCGCCTCGATCCGCTGCTCGAGGATGCCTACCGGAATCTCGGTTTTCTCCGTTGGACGGAACGCCAGCTGGGTCCGGCTCTTGAAGCGCTGCGGCACGCGGCAGAACTTTCTCCGGATGATTCCTTCGCCCACTACTATCTCGGAAGAGTAGAACTGGATGCGCAGCAATATGAGCCGGCCTTTCGCGAACTGGAAGCGTCTCGACAGCCGTTGCCTCCAGATGCGAGTCTGCTGATCCAGGCTGCGACGGGATATGTTGCCCTCGGGCGCCAGGATGATGCCCGCAAGCTGCTTGCGCAACTGATGAACCTGCCGTTGAGCGATGCCCGGTCTGCCAGCGTTGCTTCGCTGCTCGTGTCCGTCCACGAAAACGATTCGGCGATAAAAATCTTGCAGACCTTGAATAAGGGCCGGGGCGCCGCTCAGCCGTCGTGGATCGAATTTGATCTGGCGCTGGCTTATTTGCTGGCCGGGAGTTACGACCAGGCCGCGGAGGAAGCGCTCCGCTCTAGAAAGGCTGCGCGTCAGGACGGCACGGAATCTTCGCAGTCCGCGCAAGCCTGGTCTGTAGCCGGGATCGCCTACGCGCACTTGAATCGGGGCGAGGAATCCGTAGGAGCCCTGCGCCAGGCTGCGACCTTCGCACCCCGGGAAGAGGAGCACTGGCTGAATCTGACACGCGAGTTGATGGAGCTCGGTCGCTTTCCTGAGGCGGTCGTCGAAGCACAGAACGGACTTGCCGCGAATCCGAGATCCTACGCCTTGCGCTTGCGCTTGGGGGCTGCCTACCTGGCCGCCGGGCGGTACGCTGAATCGGAAAGTATATTTCGAGATCTGGTGGCGGCGGGCGATCCGTTGCCGCTGGGGTACATCGGATTGGCGCAGGTGTTGCTCAGAACCGGGCGGGCCGAAGACGCGGCCGCCGAGCTTCTGGACGCCCAGAACAAACTCGGCCCCAGGTTTCTGCTCAGTTATTTTCGGGGCCTGGCGCTGGCGCGTGCGGCCAAACCCGCAGCCGCGCTGGCCGCGTTTGAGCAAGCCCTTCAACTGGATCCGAAAAATGCGGAAGCCCACCTGAATCTGGGAAAAACAGAACTCAATCTGGGCCATGTGAACGAAGCGATCCCGGAACTCCAGGAAGTGCTTCGTCTGGATCCGGCCAACGCCCAGGCCAAGCGGCTTTTGAGCCAGGCGTATCGCCGGGCGGGTGACGCGAACAAGGCGGCAAAATATGCGGAGTCATCGGCAGAAGTTCCGGCGGCGCCCGCGAACGATCTGATTGGCGATTTTTTTGTTCCAGCCTGGCAGCTTCCTCGGGACGGGGTGGAAAAAAAAGAGCCATGATACCACCTGGGTTTTGGCCGGGAGAGTATGTTCGAGAATGATCGACTGCCACGCCAGAGAAAAAAGCGGGGAGCGATTCCACTTGCACGAGGTGACCGGTTGAAGAATGCCAGACCGTGGTTTCTGTGCGCGCTTTCCTGGAATGCGTTGCTGCGGGTGGCTGTCGCCAGCCTGTTGCTGGGGAGTCCCATGACCCGAGAGAACGCAGCGCAGAAACCCCGGGACGTTTCACACTTCGCGAATTTCGTGGATATCGCAGAGAAAGCCGGGCTGGCCGCGGTGAACGTTTTCGGCGGCGTGGACACCAAGAAATACATCATCGAGACAACCGGGACAGGCGTGGCCATTTTTGATTATGACAACGACGGGTGGCCGGACATCTTTGTCGTGAACGGAACGACCCTGGAGGGATTTCCCTCCGACCAGGCTCCCACCAACCACCTCTACCACAACAATCACGACGGCACATTCACGGATGCGACCGCGAAGGCCGGCTTGATTTCGACGGGATGGGGCCAGGGCGTTTGCGTGGGGGATTATGATAACGACGGTTGGGCGGATCTCTACGTCACCTATTACGGCAAGAACCGTCTGTATCACAATGACCACGGCGTTTTCACCGAGGTGGCCCAGAAGGCGGGCGTCGCAGGATCTGGAAAAGCCTGGGGAACCGGATGTGCTTTCGTCGATTACAACCGGGATGGCCGGCTGGACCTGATCGTCGCAAATTATGTGGATTTCAATTTGTCCACCACTCCCGCGCCTGGCCAGGGGAATTCGTGCGTGTGGAAGGGCGTTCCGGTGATGTGCGGGCCGCGGGGACTGCCAGGCTCGAAAAATATTCTCTATGAGAATCTCGGCAATGGTACGTTTGCCGACGTCACCACCAAGGCGCACATTGACCGCACCAACGGCCAGTACGCTTTCAGCGTGTCCACGTTTGATTTTGACGACGATGGCTGGCCGGATATCTACATCGCCTGCGACAGCGCTCCGAGCATTCTCTATCACAACAATCGTGACGGCACGTTCACCGATGTCGCGGTGATGGCTGGCGTTTCCTTCAACGAAGATGGGCGAGAGCAGGCAGGGATGGGCACGACCATCGCGGATTACAACGGCGACGGGCGGCTGGATATATTCAAGACCAACTTTTCCGACGACACGCCGACACTGTACCGCAATGATGGAGCCGGGATTTTCTCGGACGTCACGTTTGCCGCGGGGCTCGGCTTGCACACGCAATACCTGGGCTGGGGCACGATGTTTTTCGATTTTGACAACGACAGCTGGCCGGACCTGATTCTGGCGAATGGCCATGTGTACCCGGAGGTGGATAAATTTCACCTTGGCAGCGGATACCTGGAACCGCGCTTGCTTTATCACAACAACGGCAACGGCACGTTCACCGACATCTCGGACAAGGCAGGGCCCGGGATCACGACGCCAACCTCAGCGCGTGGTTTGGCGGTGGGGGACTTGTGGAATGACGGGCAGCTCTCGGTAGTGATCAACAATGTCTACTCGAAGCCAAGCCTGCTCGTAAATACGGTGCGGTCAGCAAATCACTGGGTCGCTTTCAAAACGGTAGGAACGCGGTCGAATCGAGACGGGATCGGGGCGAAAATCACTCTGAAGACCGGGGCGAGAACGCTGGTTGACGAAGTGCGCAGCGGTTCGAGTTACATTTCGCAAAACGATTTGCGTGTGCACTTTGGCCTGGGTGCCGCCAGCAGACTCGATGCCGTAGAGGTGCGATGGCCGAGCGGGCTTGTGGAACAGTTCGATCGCTTGCCTGTGGATGCCATCCATACATTGAAAGAAGGAACAGGTACCGCGATTCGGCCGGCCCCAAAAAAACCGTGACCCCGGAAGGTGATTATCCTGAAAGCCCGGTACATTGTCATTTGGGCTGATTTTTGTCTGGGGTGTCGGCCGGGGGTTCCTGAATCTCGAGGATCTGATCCGCGCGGATGTCTTTCAACGTTTGGCGAATGCCGCTTGGCCAACGAATTTCGATGGTTCCGGCTGCCGCCTGGGTTCCGAGACCGAAATGCACGCGCTTGTCGCTTGAAGAGAGATAACTGCCTGCGGTCGTCACAGTCGCCCATTGAGCGCCCTTCGCGGTGATCAATTTTACTGCCGCTCCGATCGCATCCCGGTTGCTGCGGCGCCCGACGAGTTCCAGGGTCAGCCAGTGGTTTTGATTTTGGGTTGAATTGTGCAGGACATGCACGCCGCCATCATTTGTTGTGACGACCGCATCCAATCGGCCATCATTATCAATGTCGCCGATCGCCAGACCGCGACCCACCCAGGCTTTTTGGAAAACGTCCCCGGCTTGAGCCGAAACATCCACGAAACCCTTGCCGGTATTTCTGGCCAGCAGCATCGGTTCCTTGTAACGAAGGTCCGGAAAGGTAAGCTGGATCGTGTCCAAATCGTGTCCCTGGGTGATCAAAAGATCTTTCCAGCCATCGTTGTCGAAATCCAGGAAGCGCGCACCCCAGCCGGAGTGCTTCATGGTCATCAGCCCAATGCCGGAAGGATAGCTCTCGTAGTTGAATGTGCCATCGCCATTGTTTCGATAGAGCGCATAGATCTGGCTGGCCAGATCGGTAACGACAATATCCGGCAGGCCGTCGTTGTTGTAATCGGCAAAATCCACGCCCATTCCCGCGTAGGAGTGGCCTTCGCTATCCACGGCTACGCCAGATTCCAGGGCCACTTCTTCAAACGCTCCATTTCCTTTGTTGTGGTAAAGAAATTCGGGCATGGAATCGTTGGCGACGAAAAGATCGATGCGGCCATCACGGTCGTAGTCCGCAATTGCGATGCCCAGTCCCTTGCCGGGAAGAGCGAGGCCCGCTTTCTGGGCGATTTCCGTGAAGTGCCCGTTTCCGTCGTTGTGATAGACGAGAGGCGCGATCGGGTGGAAAGAATCGGGATGGCAATAGGAACGGTAGCCTTCTCTGCGCTCGCCGCAATAGATGTCGTCGAAGTCCCACTGCAGGTAGCGGAGTACGACAAGATCGAGCTTGCCATCGCCATCAAGGTCAACCCACGCCGCGCTGGTTGACCATCCGCTGCCGGCCACGCCCGCGCGCTCGGTTACATCGGTAAAAGTTCCGTCGCCGTTGTTGTGGTAGAGCTTGTTTCCGCCGTAGGCCGTTACATACAAATCTTCAAAACCATCATTGTCGTAGTCTCCGACCGCGACTCCCATTCCGTAACCCACGCCCTGGAGGCCGGCCTTTTCTGTCACGTCTTCAAATGTGCCGTCCTTTTTCTGATGGAACAGCCGATTCCAGTCCTTTGGGCCCGATTTTTGCGGAATAGTCCCTTTGGGCGTGGGATCGCCGAGGGGCGCACCGTTAACTACAAAGATATCCAGGCGGCCATCGTTATCGTAATCAAAAAGCGCAACACCGGATCCCATTGTCTCGATCAAATATTTCCTGGAAGTGTGCGACGCCACGTATTGGAAATCTATGTTCAGCAGGGAAGTCAGGTCAGTGAAGTTCGCCGGGGCAGATTCCAATGGTGCGGGCTCGGCCGGAGTTGATTGTGCGGCTGATTGCCCGGGGGCTAGGGAAGCCAGCAGACCGAACAGAAGGATGGACAATTTCCCGCCTCCCGCCCATGAACCATCGCCGCTGGCCGTCTTGGCAGATATTTTCATGCGTCAGGGAGAGCGTACAACAGATTAATCCGGATGGCATCGTCGGTCTTCGAAATGTCCCCGCCTTCCTCATTGGCCAGACTTGTCCTAACGAGCGTGAACTCCTGTGAGCGGACAGTGCCCTCTCGCCGGAAATACGGATCAGGGCCTGGCGGGTTCGTCAACAGCAAGAAACTGATCGGACTTGACGTTCCGGATGAACTGGCGGATGCCGGAGGGCCATCTGATCTCAATGTCGGCGGATTCCCGGGAGCCCAGGCCGAAATGGAGGCGCTTGTCGTTTGAGGAAAGATAGCTTCCGGTGGCGGTGGCAAACCGGACCTGGCCATTGACCTGAACGCGGGCGCCGAATCCGTCGCGATTACTGAGCTTGCCGCGCAGAGTGATGGTGAGCCAGTGGGAATTTCCCCCACGGTTCAGAAAAAACTGCGGGTGGTCACCCAAAGAAGTGCCGACCGCATCGATCCAGCCGTCGTTGTTGAGATCGCCGAATGCGGCGCCACGTCCTGCAACCGGCAGATTCGAGCCGGCATCGGCCTCCTCAAAGTGCCCATGGTGATTCATGGCCAGCAACGGAGGTTCTTTGTAGCGCAGCGAACTGTCGTACACCTCCACGTTATCGAAGACATGGCCCTGGACGATAAAGGCGTCCTTCCAGCCGTCATTGTCAAAATCCTCGAGACCTACTCCCCAGCCGGACGATTTCCCGGAGATGGCGCCGAAGCCGGATTCGAGTTCCTGGGCGCTCAGGGAACCATGTCCGTCATTGTGAAAGGCGACGTAGGGCTGGTGTGGAAGTTGTGTGACGAGCAGGTCCGGGAGGCCGTCATTGTCATAATCCTGAAAAACCACGCCCATGCCGGAGAGCATTTTGCCATCGCTCGTCAATGCCGCGCCGGATTCCAGAGCGCATTCGGTGAAAGTGCCGTTGCCGTTGTTATGGAAAAGGAACTGGTTGGTGACGTCATTGGCGACAAAAATGTCGGTGAAGCCGTCGCCATCGTAATCGGCGAAAGCGACGCCCAGGCCGTGGCCTTTTTTGGCGGCGATGCCTGAGGGAACGCTGACATCTTCGAATGTGCCGTCGCCCCGATTGTGATACAGGATGTTGGCGATGGCAGGAAATTCGGTGGGCGGGCAATACATGGCGTTTAGGTTGCCGCACGTTTTGCTGTTCGCGACATTCCAGTCGAGGTAGCGCGTAACAAACAGGTCGAGGTGCCCGTCGTTGTCGTAGTCGAAAAAGCCGGCGGAGACGGACCAGCCGCCTGCGGCCACTCCCGCTTTCGCGGTGACATCCGTAAATGTGCCGTCCTGATTATTGTGGTAGAGAATATTCTTGCCGAAGTTGGTCACGTAGATATCGGGGTAGCCATCGTTGTCGTAATCGCCGACAGCCACGCCCATGCCGTAATTGCCGTCATCCACGTCTGCCAGCCCAGCCTGCCGGGTGACATCCGTGAAGCTGCCGTCCTTGTTCTGGCGATACAAGCGATTCCAGTAGGAGGGTTCGTGGCGATCGAAATTCGGGAGTCTGGGCAGAGGATCCCGGACATGGCCCGCATTCACAAGAAAAATGTCCAGGAGGCCGTCGTTATTGTAGTCCAGGAGCGCGACGCCTCCCGGCATCGTCTCGATCAGGTATTTTCTGGAGGTCGGAGAATTGCGGAGAACAAAATCAATGCCCCTGGGGACGCGGACGTCGAAGCGCGGGCCGGGGGGCGGGGTCTGAGCAAGCAGGCTGAACGCCCATAGAAGCCGAAGCGCGCCGGCTTTCCTAAATCGTGCCGCAGACAATTTGAATCTCACTCTCAGGTTCTCTGGGATCTGACTGCGCGAAATCAGTCGCGGGTCAAACTTCAGTTCGCGCGAACAATTTCCAGATCGCTGCCTCGAGGATCGTCGTCGAGATCGAGCGTGAGCACGTGCCGGGCCGGATCCACGGAATCCGGCAACTCAGCTGGCTTGTGATTCAGGGTGACATGGGCCGCCGGGCTCTGCCAATCGTAAAGTTCCAGATGAATTGCTTTCCACCACGGAAGATAGCTGCCCCGCCGCTCTCCAACGTGGAGTTCGACCCCGGAGGCTGTCACCGCGCACCTGAAATCGATGCGCAGAAATTCGCCGCGCGTATAAGCCAGAGTTTTGCCATCGTCGAGATAAACCGACCC
>Ga0210410_10002860_pt1 | contig 15374 bp, 13 predicted proteins | sample IncBWC4MmetaG_FD_161058 | JGI IMG/M metagenome (GOLD analysis project Ga0210410, IMG submission 161058) | Forest soil microbial communities from Barre Woods Harvard Forest LTER site, Petersham, Massachusetts, United States - Inc-BW-C-4-M | ecosystem: Environmental > Terrestrial > Soil >... | reverse complement strand
GTGAACGTCACATTCACGGCGCCGGGCTCGGGTGCTTCGGGAGTATTCAGCAACAATACGGCTACGATCACGGTCGCGACGAACGCGTCCGGTGTGGCCTCGGCTCCGTTCACTTCGAATGCTACAGTGGGCGGGCCGTACACGGTTACAGCTGCCTCAGCAGGCCTGACAACTGTGAACTTCTCGCTCAGCAACACAGCGGGACCGGCCACGACGATGACGGCAAACGCAGGTACGACCCCGCAATCGGCAACGATCAACACCGCATTTGCTAACGCACTGGCGGTGACCGTGAAGGATGCGGGGAGTAACCCTGTATCAGGCATAAATATAACCTTTACCGCGCCGGGTTCAGGAGCGTCGGGTAAGTTCAGCAATAACACGGCGACAATTACGGTTGCGACGAACGCTTCAGGTGTGGCTTCGGCCCCGCTCACGGCGAACGCCACGGCTGGCGGACCGTACACAGTCACTGCAGCAGCGACCGGACTCACCACGGTGAACTTCTCGTTGACGAACTTGGTGGGGGCGGCAGCATCGATAACTGCGAACGCGAGTACGACCCCTCAGTCGGCGACGATCAGCACCGCTTTTGCGAACGCATTGGCGGTGACGGTGAAGGATGCCGGCAGCAACCCAGTGCCTGGCGTAAACGTAACTTTTGTGGCGCCCGGCTCCGGTGCATCGGGAGTATTCAGCAACAACACGGCGACGATTACGGTTGCGACCAACGCTTCAGGTGTTGCGTCGGCAGCGTTCACAGCGAATGCGACGGCGGGCGGACCCTATAACGTTGCGGCCACCGCGACGGGTGTAGCAACCTCGGCAAATTTCGCGCTGACCAACAACAATCCGGTTCCGGCCATCACGCCACCGCTTGTTCCTACCAGCACAACGGCTGGAGGCGCAGCGTTCCTCTTGACCATCAACGGAACAAACTTTGTGGCCGGAGCGACGGTAACGTTCGGCAGCAATCCGGCGCTCACGCCGGTTTCCATCACTCCAACGAAGATCACGGTAACAATTCCAGCTGCGGACTTTACGAGCGCCGGTACACCCAACGTCACCGTAACAAATCCGGGTCCCGGTGGCGGTGCTTCTGCACCGGCAGCATTCACCGTCAACAATCCTGTGCCGACACTCACGGCGGCAACTGCGGGTGGCAACACGCACATTTCTGGCGGCGTTGCCTTCGTTCTGACGGTCACGGGAACAAATTTTGTTTCGGGAAATGCGGGGGAGAGCACCGTTGTCAACTTCAACGGTAAGGCGGAGCCGACAACGTTTGTCAGCGCCACGCAGCTCACTGCGGCGGTTCCGGCAAGTGACGCGGCCACCGCAGGGACTTTCCCGGTGACCGTAACCAATCCTGCGCCGGGCGGCGGCACGACTGCGGCAGTCAACTTCACCATCGATGGCTTCACCCTAAGCGGCCCTGCTACCACGACGGTCAAAGCCGGGCAGCAGGCGATGATTCAGATCTCCGTAAAGCCGACCGCGAACGGATTCACCAATGCGGTTACTTCTTTCAGCGTATCCGGTTTGCCGGCACACACGACCTTTAGTTTCAGTCCGACTAGCGTTACTCCGAACGGCGCCACGGTAACAACAACGCTGACCGTCACTACCATCGCGCGTGGAGAGGTGCCGCCAACCGCGCCGCTGGATCCACCGGTGTCGCCGTTACTGCGGCTCTTGCCCGTTTTGTGGCTCGCGGCACTGCTGGCGGGACTCTATGCGATGCAAGCGGTTCGCCGGACTCCGCAACTCCGGCGTTACGCGGCCATCGTGCCATTGGCGCTGCTGCTTATCTCCGGAGCGGTCCTGGCCGGTTGTGCGGGAGGAAAGACCGGGACGGCGGCGGGCACTTCGCAACTGAGTATCACCGCGACGTCCGGCTCGATTTCACAGACAACGCCTGCTAATAGCGTTGCTCTGACCGTGCAATAAGTGTTCGATCTAGTTCCGGGGATGGTGCTTTCGTCCCCGGAACTCATCTACTTTTTCCGAAGAAGTAGCTGGCGGCGCGAGCCTTTCTGGTCAACAATTCCAAGTTATGAGCGGATTTGAAGGACTACGCGTCCTGGCATTCGAAAGCCGCCGGGGCACCGAACTTGCCAAACTGGTTTCAACTTATGGGGGCCAGCCTGTTCTCGCGCCCGCAATGCGCGAAGTGCCGCTGGAATCCAACACCGAAGCTCTGGCCTTTGCTGCGAAATTCCTCGCCGGCGAATTTGACATGGTCGTCTTCCTGACCGGTGTTGGTACGCGGGCGCTTCTCAGCGTGGTCGAGAAATCTTACAAGCGAGACGAATACATCGCCGCCCTGCAACACACAAAGGTTGTGGCGCGCGGTCCGAAGCCGGTTGCCGCCTTGCGTGAAATTGATGTGACTCCCGCCGTCACCGCGCCCGAGCCGAATACCTGGCGCGAACTTCTTCAAGCGCTCGACGCCGCTGGTAATTCGAATGACGCGTTGCGATTGCGTGGGGCGCGCGTTGCTGTACAGGAATACGGTGTTTCGAATCCCGAATTGCTTGCTGGCCTTGCGGAACGAGGCGCACAAGTCACGCGCGTGCCGGTCTACCAGTGGGCGCTGCCGGAGGATCTTGGCCCGCTGCGGGCAGCCATCCAAGCTCTCGCTGCTGGCGAAATCGACGTTGCTCTTTTCACCACGTCAGTTCAGGCGACGCATCTTTTCCAGGTTGCGGCGCAAATGAAGATGGAAGATTCCATGCGGCAAGGTCTCAGCCGCGCGGTTGTCGCTTCCATTGGCCCAACGACTTCGGAAGAGTTGCAGCGCCGGGGAATTCGTGCGGATCTCGAGCCCTCTCATCCGAAAATGGGTTTTCTGGTGAAAGAAGCCTCCGAGCGCTCCGCGGAACTCCTCAGCGGGAAACGAACTGGCAAAGCTTCCGCCTAAATCTGCCTTTCGCGAATTGAAGGTTCGGGAAAAGCAGCCGAAGAAAAATCAAACGATGATCTCGGATTTCGCTGGTCTGTCCGTCAAGTGCAGGATCTCCTCGTGCGGCTCACTTGTTTTCCGGGAAGACTGTTTTTCATCGTCTTGCAACGGCGGCAGCGGGCGCGCGACCTCACCAACGATCAGAAGCGCGGGGGCGGGCAAGCTGAGCTCCAGCGCCAGTTCACGCAGCGTGGTTCGACGAATCTGTTGTTCTGGTTGCGTTGCGTGCGTCACGATCAGGCACGGTGTCCGTCCGTCGAGCCCGCCGGCGCTGAGCTTTGCACCAATCTCCGCATAGTTCGGTCCCGGCATGTAGACAACGTGAGTTGCATCCGGTGACGTGACGTCCTCCCAATTCGTATTTGTCTGGCCGGCGGAATGATTGCTCATGAAAACCAGTTTGGAAGCGGAACGCCTGTCCGTCAGCGGAATTTTTGCCGCTGCCGCCGCGCCCATCGCCGAGGTGACTCCGGGAACGACCTCGAAATCAATGCCCGCGCGCGAGAGCGCTTCCATCTCTTCGCCGACGCGCCCGAACAACAGCGGATCGCCGCCTTTCAGGCGCACGACCTGGTGACCCTCGCGCGCCGCGGAAATCAGCAGGGAATGAATCTGCTCCTGCGAAATGCCCGACGAACCACATCGTTTGCCGACACTGCGAACCTGTGTCCACGCCGGGATCAGGTCGAGAATCGCCGGGGCGACCAGATGATCGTGCAAAACAACTTCGGCGGTGCGAAGGATCCGCACGGCCTGTACGGTCAGGAGATCGGGATCTCCCGGGCCGGCTCCCATCAGATAAACCTTACCTTTCATGACTGGCTTGTTCATGTGAGTCATCCTGCGGCTGGTACATCCCAGCGGCCCTGTAGTGACGGCCTCGGGGTGGCCGCCAGCTGCAAATACGACATCATTAGGCTAGCACTCTGGCGGAGCGTTGATAAAACGGAAGAATCTATCTTGCGAATCGAAATTTCTGATGGAATAGAGTTCAGACTGCCCACAAGCAAGCCGGACAGCCCCAAATGGCTGGTTTTCGCTGGTTCTTGGTCAATTTAGGCCAAACCTTTTGAACCTGCCCGTTTCCTCAGGAAGGCGTTCAGGGCTTCTTTGCTGGCCTGGCCGTGCAACAACTGCTTGCGCTCCTCCGGATCCAGTGTTTCGGCGAAGAGCTTTTCCCGCGCTTCGCCCAAGTGCTCGAGCCATTCTTCATATTCCGGCCCGAATTGCCCCTCGAGTTCTTTCCGCAGCCGCTGCGCCAGCGCCGGACTCAGTCCCCCCGTCGAGATCGCAATTTGCAACGCTCCGCGCTGTACCACTGCGGGATAGTAGAAATCGCAAAGCTCGGGGACATCCACGATATTGCAAAGCACTCCCCGTCGCGATGCCTCTTCGAAGATCTGTTCATGAAGTTCCCTAGACGACGTGGCGGCTACGACCAGGAACATTCCCTCGAGGTCGTTGCGCTGAAATTTCCGCTGATACCAATCGATCTTCTTTGATTGCGCCCAAGAGAGCACTTGTTCCGTCGCTTCGGGAGCCACAACGCGAATACGTGCGTCCGCTTCCAAAAGACTGGCAATTTTCGATTCAGCGATGCTGCCCGCTCCGACCACGAGGCATGGCCGGGTTATGAGTTTCAGGAACATTGGGAATAGCTTTGCCGGCTTCATCTTTTCAGTGTGTCTTTGCGTGCCCTCAAGGCCATAGGCCTCACGTCAATGTGGCCTGCAACGGCACATGCGGTCAAGCTGTGAATTTGTCGAAGTTGGTCTTACGAGAGGCGCTCCGGAGTCAGCAAAGCGGTCATTTCCATTACCCGTCGGTAGTATTCGCGCTGTGTGAGTTGCGAGGCCGCGGCGTCATCAATAATAAAAGTCACGTCAGAATGAAGTTGCAGGGCAGAGGCCGAAACCGCCGAAGCTACCGGCCCTTCAATGGACTTCGCGACGGCTGCCGCTTTGGCGGCTCCAGTGGCCAGCAAAAGAACTTTGCGCGCTTCGAGGATCGTGCCGATTCCCATGGTGATGGCGCAACGAGGACTCTCTTCACCCGGCGCAAAGAATTTGGAATTGTCGTCCAGCGTTTCCTTGCTTAACACTTTCAAGCGCGTGCGCGAGCCGATGCTGGAAGTCGGCTCATTGAAACCGATGTGCCCATTGCGCCCGATGCCCAGCAACTGCAGGTCAATTCCTCCTGCCTTGCGAATGGCCTCTTCATATCCGGCACAGTATTCATCGTAATTGCCGCGAATCGTGCCGTCGGGAATGTGAATGTTGCCGGGAGCAACGTTGACGTGCGCGAAGAAATGCTCCCGCATGAAATGATGAAAACTCTGCGGATGCGTGGCGGAAAGCCCGAGGTACTCGTCCAGGTTAAAAGTTACGACGCGGGAAAAATCGAGCGCGCCCTCCTTGTGAAGCCGCACGAGCTCTTTGTACACGCCGATCATCGTGCCGCCGGTCGCCAAGCCCAGCCTCAAGTCGGGCTTTTTGTGGACGGCGCCGGCGATGAGTTGCCCCGCCTGGCGGCTAATTTCCTCGTCGTCGCGTTTCAGGATGACCAGCATGCCGCGTCCTTTTTGAATTCTGCCTTAAGTATTCCGTGAAACTGTGATCTGGCCGGAGAATGGTTTTCTTTCGCGTCACCGGAACCGGCGAATGACCAGGTTGTGCCGGTCGGAACGGTAGAAGCCCAACACGTACATGACTGCCTTCCCTTTGGTGGAATAAATGATCTGGCGAATGCGCAGCAGCGGTTCTCGGCGCGGGATCGCCAGAAGTTCGGCGATCCGTGGGTCCGCGGCTGTAGCATCCACTTCTTCGTCAGCGTACCCAAGCTCCACCTTGTAATTGCGCTCCAGTAACCCAAAAAGCGATTCCCGCCCGATGGGAGCATCGAGCAGGCCCCCAAACTCCGTAGCGCTCAGGTAACAAGTTTCCAGCGCGAACGGCTCACCCGCGGCATGGCGCAATCGCTCCAGTTTAAGAATCCCGCTCGTCGGGGGAAGGGAAAGGCGCGCCGCGGCTTCGCTTTCGTTGTCCATTATTTTTGCGAACAGCACGCGCGAGCCGGCGGTCAAACTGCGGCTAGCCATCTGCTCGGTGTAGCTCATCAGCTTGTTAAAATGAATTTTCGGGGCCGCGACAAACGTCCCGATGCCGCGGCGCCGCTCGACGATTCCTTCACGCTCCAGGGAAGCGAGTGCGTGCCGCGCGGTCATTAGGCTGACGTGATGAATCTTGGCAAGGTCGCGCTCTGATGGAACCGGGTCTCCGGGATGTAATTGGCCGCCCTCGATGCGCTTACGGATGACGCTCTGGATCCGCTGATACGCCGGCAATCCATTCGGGTTCCTCGATGGCATTCGCTCTCCCGCCTCAAGCTGGTTTTTCTTTGCGCGCATTCGGGTGGCACCTGCTGCGATAAAAGAACGATATTCTAATCTGCTTTTACGTCAAGCACGGAAAAGGGCGAAGTTGCTTGCACCTCCGCTTGGTGTTATAGAGCGGGCCCCGCCAGTGCTATAGTCTGCCTTCTTACGTACCTTTATAAAGCAGGATAAAGTGCTTGACAATCGGAAAATGGTGCTATATAGCTATAAAACATTCGGCCATATAGCTGGCCTGCGGTGCGGGTGCACACCACGCGTTTTCCGGGGCGGGTGGCTTGGAGGGCTGTCGAGCTCCTTCCAAGTCAGACTCCGGACCTGAAGGAGAATCCAAGAGATGCGGAACACAAACAACGCGCTCGGCACCGCCGTTAAGGCCAAGCGGCTGCAATCCGTGCAGCCCCAGAGCTACCTCAACATCGCCGGCGGCTTGGCTTTCGAAATGATGAATTTTATCCGGCCTTCTGAAACTTCCCGTTTTTGCCCGCCATTCGAGCTGGTGATCATTGGCCATCACGGCGCCGTTGTTTTTAAATGCAAAGTTGGCGAGGACTGGAAGGTGCGTTCTTGCGGTTCCGTGAGCCGCGTGCGCCGTTCTCATTTCCCTGCGACAGCGCTGCTCACCGATCGTTCGCTCCTGACCCGGACCTTCCTCATCGAGCGCGCGCCGCGCGTCATCAGCCAAAATTGAAATCCAGCCACGATTATTTCTCCCGCTGCGCAAACACCTCTTCTGCCATATCTCCTCAGCCGCGCAAAAATGTGCTGACTTCTTTGCTGAATCGTTCCCCATCCTCGATGTTCGAAAGATGCGCGGCGTTCAGCTCGACGTATCGCGCGCCCTCAATATGCTCCGCCAGGAAACGTCCATCCGCCGGGGTTGTAGCAGGATCATGTTTTCCCGATATCACCAGCGACGTTTTGTGAATTTGTCCCAGCCGTTCCCGAAAATCAAAATCGCGAACCGCCGCGCAGTTCGCCGCATAGCCATCCGGGTTCGCCGCTTCCAGCATTTTCTGGGTTCGCGCAACCGTCGCCCGGTCCTTCTCACGGAAGACAGGCGTAAACCATCGCTCCACAACCGCTGCAGCCATCAGCTTCATTCCGTCTTTGCGGATCGCTTCGATCCGCGCATTCCAAGTCTCGAAAGTTCCGATCTTTACGGCAGTGTTACACAGTACCAGCTTGTTCACTCGATCCGGCGCGTTGGCCGCCAGCCACATCCCGATCATTCCTCCCATGGATAAGCCGCAAAAATGAAAACGTTCCACGCCCGCCGCATCCGCCAGCCCCAGCACATCTTTCCCGAGCTGCTCGATCGAATATGGCCCCGGCGTTACCGAGGACTGCCCGTGCCCCCGCGTGTCGTACCGTACAACCCGGAAACTCTTGTGAAACTCAGGCATTTGTAAATCCCACATCGAATAGTTCGTGCCCAGAGAGTTGGACAGCACCAACACCGCCGCATTGCCACGTCCTTCCAGCGCGTAGTTGATTCTCAAATCTTTCACTTCGGCGCACGGCATATTATTTATTCTTCTCCCGCGGGAATCTTGTCGCGGCTCGCAGACGATGCGCGGTAAACATATTTTTCTGCCACACCTAGGTAAGTCCGTACAGACCTACACGCGTTCTAAAATAACGGCGATACCCTGTCCCACACCAATACACATGGTGCAGAGTGCGTATTTGGCTTTCGTTCTTAGAAGTTGATACATCGCTGTGGTCACCAGCCGCGCCCCGCTCGCGCCCAGGGGATGACCCAACGCAATCGCTCCACCATTCGGATTGACTTGCGTCGCATCATCCGGAATCCCCAAATCGCGAAGCACGGCCAGCGCCTGCGACGCGAACGCTTCATTCAATTCCACGGTGTCCATTTGCCCGAGCGACAATCCCGCCTTCGCCAGAACTTTGCGCGTCGCAGGAGCCGGGCCCATGCCCATGATTCGCGGCGCGACGCCCGCCGCAGCCGCGGCGACGACGCGCGCCTTGGGCGTCAATCGATGCCGCTTCACCGCGCTCTCCGATGCCAGCAGCAACGCACACGCGCCGTCATTCACTCCGGAAGCATTGCCCGCCGTAATCGTGCCATCCGGCTTGACGACGGGTTTCAATTTCGTAAGCGCCTCCAGCGTTGTCTCCGGCCGCGGGTGTTCATCTTCAGCGAAGAGTTGCGCATCACCTTTTTTCTGCGGAATGGGCACAGCCACAATTTCCTGTTTCATCCGGCCGCTTCCAATGGCCTCCGCCGCACGTTGCTGGCTCCGCAGCGCAAATAGGTCCTGGTCCGCCCGCGAAATCTTGAATTCCTCCGCGACAATTTCGCCCGTCTCCGGCATGGAATCCACGCCATATTTTGCTTTCATCGCCGGGTTGATGAAGCGCCACCCGATCGTTGTATCTTCCAGCTTCATCGCGCGCGAAAAAGCGCTGTCCGCCTTGCCCATCACAAAAGGCGCCCGCGACATGCTTTCAACGCCGCCCGCGATCACCAGGTCCGCCTCGCCGCTTTTGATCGCTCGCGCCGCAGTTGCCACCGCATCCATGCTTGAGCCGCAAAGCCGGTTCACCGTTGTGCCGGAAACTTCTTTTGGCAAACCTGCAAGGAGCAGTGCCATGCGTCCCACATTGCGATTGTCTTCGCCCGCCTGGTTGGCGCACCCGTAGACCACGTCATCCACCGCGCTCCAGTCGACACCGGCGTTGCGCTCCATCAACGCCTTGATCGGCATGGCCGCGAGATCATCGGTTCGAATCACCGCCAGCGTTCCACCGTACCGCCCGATGGGCGTTCGAATTGCGTCACAGATGTAAGCCGTTTCCATGAGTATCCTTTGGAATTCTTCGCGTTTCTATTTTATACGGAACTGCGGCAGCGTGCGCCACTGGGCCACTGCGTCGAAAGTGCCCCATCCGGAGTTTAGCGAACTTCTCTGTTAACGAAGAGCTTTCACAAGATGGAAGCGACGTGCCGCCCCACCGGGGAAAAAAGAGCAGATTGGCTGCGGAGATCGCGATTCAAAAAACTGTCCGGCAAAATCTCAGAGGATTTCGCCGGGCAGTAAGACTGCCTTCTATCTTTGTTTGATGTGAACGGGCTCAAGCAGTTTGAAATCCAAAGGTGTTTCGGCAGCCAGCGTAATGTCGCGGTTGCCCGTGAATCCCGCACCACCGGTACCTGCCGCGGCGCCGATCAACGCGCCGATGCCCGCGCCTTTGCCGCCGCCAGCGATCGCGCCGATCGCCGCTCCTCCCGCAGCGCCACCCCCCACCATGGCCGCGGTGCGCTTGCCTTTTCCCTTGCTGGACGTCATCGCGTCCGAAGTCTGAATCTCATGTTCTTTCCCGTTGATAGTCACACTCGTGAGTGTGAGAGACAGGACCGCACCACCCTTGAAGCGGCCGGCGGCCTTGGCTGTCTTCACGACCCCATCAACGCGAGCGCCCTTTGGAATGGCAACCTTGCCTTCCACTTCGACGGGAGTTTCAACCGTTGCCGAAAACTTGTCGCCGTCTTTGCTCGTCTTCGAGCTGACAGTCTGATCCAGAACGACGGACAAGACAGTGTCGGCGGGGACAACAAGAGGTTTTGGCTCAAGCACCTTCTTCACCGCGTTGTTTGCGGACTCCGCTACGGATGGAGACGAGTTGGCGTCCGGCCCGGCTTGCTGGTCCGGCGACTTTGAGCACCCGGCCATCAGCATCCCCGCACAGAAGCTAGCAACAATAACTGCGCTGAAACCACGATTCATCACGATCCTCCGTTGGGCTGCGCACTAATTTATTTAAACATACTCTGATTCGGATTGAAGTCAATTCTGCCGGAATGTAACCCCCGCCAATGTGCGTCCACTCTTAGTCTATTGCTTCGACACATCTCCCAGCTGACGATTCCTATCCATCACTGACACTAGGGCGGTACTTTCGAAAGCTGTTTCAAAACGAGACTTCCGGTCCGCGATGGCACAGGCCTGTTTCCATTTCCGCTTCATCGGCACTTGCGAAATAGCTATGTTCCGGCGTTTCAACAGCTTGCTTCATCTCCTGCCGGGGAGAAAAAAGGCGGCATGGTGAGTTTCGTGCATGTAGGGAAGCGAGGAAAAGCAACCCACGCAAGGCAATGAAAAATGCGTGCCAGCAGGTGATGATTGCCACTCTTTAAACCGAGGATTGTGAGCGAGCCGCGAAGCGCACAAATCGGGGCCCCCCGCACCAACTTCCGCCGGATCGAGCGGCGCGAATGGTGGCTCTGGGCCGCGGCGTTCGTCATTACTCTGCTGCTCACCATCGGGCTGGCCTCCTTTCTGCTTCCCAGCTCTCACTTTCATCAGGATTTCTATACCATTAACGTTTTGCCGCAGGCCATGCGCGGGCTGGTCGGCCTGGTTTTTCTCTTCGACCTTTACACCATCTATCAGCATCTGCTCATCCACCGCATCCGCCGGGAACTCGTGGAACGGGAAGAGCTGTTTCACCTTATCAGTGAGAACGCCGCCGACATGATCGCCATCGTGGATATGGAGGGCAAGCGGCTTTACAACAGTCTTTCTTATCACCGCGTCCTCGGATATTCCCCCGAGGAACTACAAGCCTCTTCCTCTTTTGAACAGATTCACCCCGATGATCGTGAACGCGTCAAGAAAGCGGCCGCGGATGCCCGCAGCACGGGAATTGGAAGGACTCTGGAATACCGTCTGCGCCATAAGGACGGTACCTGGCTGTGGTTGGAATCCACCTCCAGCGTCATCCAGAATGCCAGGGGTGAACCGGAAAAACTGATCATTGTGAATCGCGATATCTCCGAACGCAAAAAAACGGAAGAAGCTCTCCGGCAGTCGGAAGCTGGTTTTCGTTCTGTGGTTCAGGATGCACCGTACGGAATTTATCGCGCTAGCTCCACCGGCCAAATCCTCCAGGTGAATCCCGCACTCGAGAAAATGCTCGGCTATGAATTGCAGGATGAGCTTCTCAAAAGCGAACTGGTTACCGGAATTTTTCTGCACGACGGCGAATACGAACGTTTGACGGAACTCCTCATCCGCACAAATGAAATCAAGGATGTTGAAACCGAATGGAAGCGGCGGGACGGCACGCCAATCACCGTGCGTTGTTCGGGCCGCCGCATCAACGATGAGGGCGGCATGCCCGCGTATTTTGAAGTGTTTGCCGAGGACGTGACTGAGAAACGCGTGCTTGAGAAGCAGCTCAGAATGGCGCAAAAGATGGAGGCCATCGGCCGCCTCTCCGGCGGAATCGCTCACGACTTCAACAACCTTCTTGGAGTCATCATCGGTTACAGCAGAGTTCTCAAGAAGGAATTGGGCGGGAACAGTGCCCTGTGTGAGCATGCCGTGGAAATTGAGAAGGCCGGGCAACGCGCCGCCTCTCTTACCAAACAATTGCTGGCCTTCAGCCGCCAGCAGGTTCTGACTCCCGCCGTGCTGAACTTGAACACCCTCGTCTCCGATATGGAAGGAATGCTTCCTCGGCTGCTGGGTGAGGACATTGCCGTGTCGCTGACACTCCATTCCGAACTCGGCAGCGTGAAAGCAGACCAGAGCCAGATCGAGCAGGTCATTATGAACTTGGCCGTTAACGCGCGTGACGCCATGCCCCAGGGCGGGAAGTTAAAAATTCAGACCGCCAATGTCGAACTCGACCAGGTTTACGCGCGAGACCATCCAGGTTCCAAGGCAGGGAACTATGTGCTCCTGGCGGTGACCGACACCGGAACGGGGATGAATGCCGAAACCCTGGCCCATATTTTTGAACCTTTTTATACCACCAAGGAACGCGGCAAGGGCACGGGGCTCGGGCTTGCAACCGTCTACGGCATCGTTAAGCAGAGCAACGGATATATCGTCGTAGACAGCGCGCCCGGCAAGGGCACCACATTTCAAATTTATCTCCCGCAGCATATCGGGAAGCCCGCTACGGAAGAACGAGAAGTGGATTCTGGAGAAAAGTTGCGTGGTTCGGAATCCATTCTCCTGGTCGAAGATTCCGAGCCGCTCCGAAAACTTGCGCAGACCTTTCTCGAGTCCGCCGGATTTCGCGTGATGTCTGCTGAACATGGTGAGGATGCCCTGCAAGTTGCGTCCCGTCATGGAAAGACCTTTGACCTCCTTCTGACCGATGTCGTCATGCCCGGCATGAATGGCCGTGTCCTGGCTGAACATTTGTTGCCGCGCCAGCCGGGGATGAGGGTGCTTTACATGTCCGGCTATACCGACAGTTTTATCGCCGGACACGGTGTTCTCGAGCCGGGAACCCACCTTTTGCATAAGCCGTTCACGGATGAGGTGCTCATTCGAAAGGTCCGCGAAGTGCTTGACGGCGGGAAAAAAATCGCAGCCGAGGTCGAGAGAGTGGAGGAATATGCGGGCACCAAAATCACTTCCGGCCAGTAGGAGCAATCCCTGATGGGTAGACTGTTGATAGTGGACGACGATGAAGCGTTGCGCCGCCTGATGCGCCTTGAACTGAGCGACACCTATGAAGTTATCGACTCGGGCGAGCCGGAGAAAGGTTTGGCCCTCGCCCTCGAGTGCCACCCGGACGCCATCTTGCTCGACCTGCGCATGCCGAAGTATTCCGGTTATGAGCTGCTTCAGACCTTTACCTCCCTCAGCGGCACGCAAAGAATTCCCGTAATCATCGTCAGCGGCGAAGCCGGCGCGCAGACCAAGGACCATTGCAAACAGCTCGGTGCCGCCGCCTATTTCGAAAAGCCGATTGACTTTGACGCTCTGAAGCTTTGCCTCAGCCAGCTCCCCAAGACGCGCCGCCACATTCCGCGATCCGAAGTGCGCGTTCGCCTGCGTGTTCCTTTGAGCCTGCGGGGCACGGACAGAAATGGAAATAAAGTGGAAGAGGCCGCAACCACGGAAAACGTGAGCCTGAGCGGCTTTCTTTGTGCCTGCACGGCCGATTTCGCGGCGCATTCGATCGTGGAGGTGTACATGACCAGCTGCAAAATGGATTATGTGGGCAAAGCCAAAATCATGCATGCCAGTTCAAAAAGTGCGCCGGTTCACCACTTCGGCTGTCTTTTTGTCGAGAAGTCCGGGCCCTGGGTGTTGCAGTAAGGATTGAGGGAAACAATTTCTATGCCCCCAGCCGACCGGGCTCTTCCCGCTGAAACTGAAAGCAGTCTCACGCAGGCCGAAAGCAAGCTTGCCGGCCTTCCGTCGAATCCCCAGCACGTCGCTCGCGTCCTTGCCGTCGATGACGAAGCCGCTGCTTGCAAGCTTCTTTCCATCATCTTGGGCCCGCCCGCTTTTCGTTGCACCACCGCCGGCAACGGCGAGGAAGCCCTCGCGGCTTTGCAGCGCGAGCCTTTCGATGCGGTCATCTCCGATCTTCAGATGCCGGGCATCAGCGGCATGGAGCTGCTGACGCAAGTGCGCCGCCGTTTTCCCCACGTGGCGTTCCTGGTTACCACCGGCGTGGACGACGTGGACGTCGGTGTGCAGGCCATGCGCTGGGGCGCGGACGATTACCTCGTCAAACCGCTCCAGGAAAATGTGGTCATCGGCAGCCTGGAGCGCGCTTTGCACAAGCAGCAGCTCGAAATCGAAGTCGAAAACTACCGCGAGCATCTCGAAGAGATGGTCGCGGAGCGCACCGCGCAGTTGCAAGCAGCGCTGCAAAAAATCGAATGCGGCTACGAGGACACGTTGCAAGCGCTCGGCGCGGCGATCGATTTGCGCGACAGCGAAACGGCCGGCCATTCACAGCGCGTCTGCCGCTACGCGCAGGAAATGGCGCGCGCGCTCGGCTTGTCCTACGGCGAACTCAGAACCATTGCGCGCGGTGCATACCTCCACGACATCGGCAAGCTGGGGATTCCCGACGGCATTCTGCTGAAGCCGGGGCCGCTCGGTCCGGATGAGTGGAAAGTCATGCAGGAGCACGTGCAGATCGGGTTTGACCTCGTGAAAGGCATCTCCTTTCTTGCCGACGCGGCTGAAATCATTCTCACGCACCATGAGCGGTTTGACGGCAGCGGTTATCCAGGCGGCCTGAAGGGCTCGGAGATTCCCCTGGGCGCGCGGATTTTCTCCATTGCCGATGCGCTCGATGCCATCACCTCCGACCGGCCGTATCGCCGCGCCTCGTCGTTTGCGTATGCGCGCGAACGGATTCATAGCTTGTCGGGCCAGCATTTCGACCCCCGCGTTGTGGACGTCTTCCTGACCGTCCCCGAAGCCACCTGGCCCGCCATCGCAAAAAACCAGCGCCAAGTTGCCAGCCTCCCCCACGGCCTCGCCCGCCACGCCGACATTCTCCGCCTCGGCGTGATTCCGTAGGAAGAAACGCTTTTGGCTGGACGGAGGCACCCCCGGTTTTTTGTAAGTGTTGCATCTAAAGGATTTAGCTTTTCCGTAAACCCTTTAGAATGAACACTTATGGGCCTGCTTGTAAGTGTTGCGCCTAAAGGAGTTAGGGGGATAGTGCGCGGTGCGAGGATGGGAAGTTTGCGGGTTCCGATGTTGGGCGCTACCCCCCATCCCCCATGGTTTTTGTAACGATATGATGGGACAGGGTTTAAGAGGTGGGGGTCTGCAAAGAATATGATTCCATGGGAGTTAGGGAAATGAGGGCAGGGGATGGAGTTCTGGCCGCGGAAGAAAGCAAGAGCGCGGCGCATCAGCATTGGCGTCAACTACGCGTCAAGCTGTAGCACGCCAGTACGGAAAGGTCAAGTGTTTTGCAGTGAATGGTCGAAAACGAGGGTTGAACGGCTATTAGGGCGGTTGAATGGTTCCTTTGGATGCGGGACGAATAAGAAAAAAGCAAAGTCAAAGGCCCCACCCTCACAAACCGAGGGTTGGGCACCCTAAGTCCGATGATCGTCTTTCTTGGTGCCGCCTGGAACGCGGAAAACGCTCCGCCACACCCATGGAATTTCGCCGCTGCCCTCCGGAACTTCCGCCAATGACGTAAATTCTCGGCCTTCATCTCAGTCTCTACGGAATTTATCGTCGGTGGTCCTCATCGCCATCGCTTTTT
>Ga0210410_10002859_pt1 | contig 15380 bp, 13 predicted proteins | sample IncBWC4MmetaG_FD_161058 | JGI IMG/M metagenome (GOLD analysis project Ga0210410, IMG submission 161058) | Forest soil microbial communities from Barre Woods Harvard Forest LTER site, Petersham, Massachusetts, United States - Inc-BW-C-4-M | ecosystem: Environmental > Terrestrial > Soil >... | reverse complement strand
ACATTGGGTGCGCTCACGTTCGGGGCACTCACGTTCGGCGCACTCACATTGGGCGCGCTCACGTTCGGGTTGTACACCTCAACATCGGTGATGCTGTTGCTACCAGTCTGTCCGTTTGGATCGACCAGGGTCGTGGGGACAGTGCCATCAGCGTTTAAGAGAAGGAAAGCAGAGAGCCCTCCGGAGAGTACCGTGCCTCCGAGGCCGGTAATCTCATTGACGTTTACCAGGATACTGGCGGTCGCATTGCTCGACACGGCAAACACGGTACGCGCAATTCCTGTGTGCGGTGCAATCGCCACATCGATGCTTTTAAAAGGGAACGCCACCCCATTATTTGTGCTGGGGAAGGGCGGGCTGGGAACGGGGCTGGGGGGAACGAACTGCGCAAACGAGGCAAACCCATTCTGTGGTTGGTTAGCAATCGTCAGGCGGAAGTAGTTCACGAAACCTGACGAGGCTCGGCCGCTCGTCTGGTTCTCGACCAGAATCACGAAGCCACGTTGAATCGAGGTACTCAGAGGTTTTGAGACTTGGGGCGATGAAACCAGAAGTCCCTGGCTGATGCGGCTTGCGTAGACATTCTGGTTGCGATCGCCTTCATTTCCCGGTTGGCAGGTCGGGACGGTCTTCGTGTTGTCGTAGACGCTGGTTCCGGTTGCGATCGCAGTGTAGGCGTCCCACTGTCCGTCGGCCGGCGGAATCACATCCTGATTACTGGTCCACGTAGCGAAGTGGACCGCTGAACTTGGGGCCGGTTTGGGGGCCGCATAGAATTTACCAGCTACCCCTGGAGGCGAGGGGTTGTTGTACGTCCAGCATTGTGAGTTGCCGCATTTGACCAGCACAAACGGTTGCCCGGACAAGCCCAGATAATCTCCCATGAACGCTCCGGTTCCCTGCATGAACATTGGCAGGTTCGGAGGATCAAACTTCAGTTGATGAAAGGGCGCAGTCTCACCGCCGGACTCTCCTTCAAACAGACCGAAATCGTAGTGGCTGACGCGCGTATAGCTAAATGCCGGGATTGGGCTTCCGTTCGATTGCGCCAACACAAGGTCGAGCGTATGCCGGCGTACGGTCAGACCCGCATCATCGATAAAGTATGGTGAGTAGGAAGGCGCAGGGGATTCAGCGACCTCATCTCGAGTCTCCTCGAAAAAATTCCCCATGGCATCGGCGGTGAACTGGCCGTTTGAGATGTTGGGCGCGAACTCGCCGATGCTGTGATCCTGACGCAGATCGTAATAGAGCAGCATCAGTTTGCCCTGGTTGAACGTCATGGTCGGCATCACCTGGTGCCCGGCCGTCAACGCGGGGAACGTTCCGCCGATATCGTTGGTAATCGCGCCGTTATCCACCGGAAATGGCGTTGGTGGCTTAAAACCACCCGAGCCGAAACTCCCATTCCCGGGAATGGCGAGCATCATGATCCTGGCTTCGCCGTTCGGTCCCAATCCGCGTTGGGACCACGCCAGGTACAGAGGCCCGGGGATAAAGGGTATGCCACTATCGGCCACGGCCAACGCGGGATACGCGGTTGTCCGGAAACTGGTTGCGGTGGTGTTCTGATCGAAAAATGCGGGAGCATTCGGATTATTGAAGTTAAAGGGTGGCAGACTCACCAGACTGATCGCGGGCAGAAAGCTGTGTCCACCATCAAGCGAGGCGGTAATCGCGATCCCGTCATTCGGGTGCTGTGTTCCATTGTGAATCACGCGCCAGGCAACATAGACAATCCCGGTCTCGGGATCGATTTGTATCGTTGCCCCTTGGCTGAGAGAGAATCCCTGACTGATCGGTACAGGGGGACTCCAGCTGGAACCACAATTCGTGGATCGGCTGAAATAGATAGTGCTAGTCTCGCCGGCGCTTCCGGTCAACACCTCTGCATAAGCGACATACACGTTCCCTGCGGGAATGGTTTGGCGGACGGCCGTTCCATCCGCCTGGGTCACAGTAAAACTGCACGTATTACCGCTGCGAGGTATGTCGACCGCGAGCCACGGTTTATCAAGGAACTGAGCGGGGAGGTTGCTTCCGTATGCGACGGGGGTGGTGTTGATGTAACGAATAGGAAAACTATCTTGCGCGATGTTACCGTTTTCCTTGTTGTTCAGATCCATAAAGCGGGCCACGAATACGAGCCCGAGACTCGTCCCGCGGTTGAACGCGATCCCGGCGTAGTAGAACATCCCATTGGTACCGGAGGCGACGACTGGGTCGGCTGCCGTGGTGAACCCGTGTAACGGCGAACTCATTCCCCGGGGCGAGGTATCCTGCGGATAACCCGGTAACAATGTGCTTTGCCAGCGAGCACCGCCGTCGATGGACATGTACTGTCCGACCCAAGGCTCTCCAGTCGGGGCATTGGTTAAGTGCGGTTCGCCAGGTTCGATTTCGGGCAAGTTCAAATCGACTGTGCGGTAGTCGTTGGCGCCCGCCAGCAAGTGCAGTGGATTTCGAGTGGAGACCGCAAGACTTGGCTCATCCTGCCGTTCCAGGAACGGATCCCCGTATGGCCATTGCGTACCGGACACCATGTTCACGTTCTGGCCGGACACTTGGCCTGAGGCGGTACCGCCGAGCAGGCAGGAAATCAGCAGGGTGACGCAGCAAAGCAGTACGTGCATGGCCGTGCGCTGACCAGCGCGCGACTGGCACGAAATATGGACCCCCGTTACGGCGGCCATAGAAGCTGGGTAACGGAGCGGTTTCATACCCAATTCTCCTTATCTGTATCTGTATCTGAACTCAAGGCAGAGTTTCACGGACCGAACTGAGAGGCCGGCGGTAGGGGGAATTGCTTTTCGGCCGGTTCCCAAATCTTCAAGAGGCAGACATTATACACAGGACTGTTGGGGGTGCAAGTCGTGCTTGGGACAGCTGGGACAGCAGCATCGGACTTTCAATTTGGTTGCACCGCGACCGATACAGTCCGCACTGGCCGGGAGATTTGAGTTTTTACTTTATGCGGTGGTCACTTGCTCTTGGACTTCTTCGGTAACGTCTTGTTGTTCTTCGCGACCGGCTGCTTCTCACCGCGGACGAACGACAGACCGCGTTTCAGTTCCGCGGTAAGGTCGGTGTCTTCGGTCGCGACATGCACCGGCTTGCCCGATTCCTTGCCGAGGAAAGCATTCAACTCTTCCGGAGTAGTGGTCACGAACCGGCCCTGTCGACGGATCGGCATTCCCTCTGATGCCCAGCGCTGGACAACTGAGGTGGGTTCTCCCAAAAAGCCCGCGATCTGCTGCCAGCCATTCAGTGTCTCCGGCTGAGTTTTTGGCTCTCCGGGTTTCTTCACACGTTTCGGCATGATTCCTTGACCTCAGCAAGAACAACCAACCGTGACGTCATTTTATTCGACCGACCGAGTAAACACTGAGCTCTCGACTCGGACCCCTGCCTGGCGTCAGTAATTTTGTGCTAGTCTGTGCTATCGATTCGTGAGTTATCCAAATTTACTCGTTTCTTCTATGTACGGGCTCCCTGCCTTTGCGACCTATCCCTCGACCAGCCTTAACAGATGACGCCCTTTCAACGCGCCGCAATCACGGGACGCGAAACTATGGATGGTGGTTCTCTCTAATCGTGTGCGGCCTGTTCATTTCTTCCGGCCATTCTCATGGACAACAATCGCATCCGCCGCCTGATGCTCCGAAGCCAGGGATGACCGATGCAAAGGGCCTCTTTTCCCGCTGGGCAGATTTTTATCGGCAGGATTGGTCAGGAACAATTCCTTCGTCGTCGTCTCCGGTACGACGCGGGCTGCCATCGCCATTGGATTCTCCGCCATTTCCGAATTCAGATTGGTCCTACGGCGGTTCGCCGGTGCTTGGGGAACCGGATACGAACAGCTATCCTCTGATGACTGCCATCAATCAGGCCCGAAGCCGGACAAAGGTCTATGGATGGATCGAACCGACGCTGAACTTCGGCACTGCAGCCCATCGCAATGACCCAGAAGCAAACGACGCTTACTCGAATCGGTTTGAGATGAACCAATTTGTTGTTTACGCCGAGCGCTTGCCGGATTCAGTCGAACGCGATCACGTCGATTGGGGGTACCACGTAACGGCGCTTTTTGGTACCGACTATCGCTTCACAACTGGGAAGGGTTACGGCAGCGGCTATTGGCTGAACGATCATCGCCAGTACGGGTTCGATCCTACGCTGGAATATGTTGATATTTACATTCCGCAGGTTGCGCTGGGGATGAATCTCAGGGTGGGACGTTTCATCTCGGTGCCCGGCATCGAGGCTCAACTGGCGCCGAACAACTACATATTCAGCCACTCGCTGTTATATGCGATTGATCCATTCACCGACACCGGTCTGATGGCGACGGTTAAGCTGAACGATCAGTGGCTCGTACAGTTTGGGATCACGAGCGGCCATGACGTCTCTCCTTGGACGCCCGATGCGAAGCCTTCGGGTACGGCTTGCCTGAGCTATACGGCCAAGTCGGTCAATGACAATCTCTACGTCTGCGCCAACGGCATCAACGATGGCAAGTACGCGTACAACAATCTGCAGCAATATGACGCAACCTGGTATCACAAGTTTTCGAAGACCGTCCATATGGCGACCGAAACCTGGTACATGTACGAGCGCGATGTGCCAGCCGTGGGCGGCAAAATTCAGCCGGAAACTGGAGCGAATGCCGCGTACTGCCGGCCGGGAGAACAGCGTTGCACGGCTCCGGAATATGCCATCGTGAATTTCCTGCAGAAAGAACTTTCTGGGCACGACTTTCTCTCTTTTCGCAGTGACTATCTCGATGACAAGAAAGGCCAGCGCACGGGTTACGCGACACGGTATTCCGAAAACTCGATAGCGTGGTGTCATTGGATCGGCTCAACGGTGCAGATACGTCCTGAGTTGCGTTTCGAGCGCGCCTGGGACCGGAAGGCTTACGATTATGGACGCCGGCAAAATCAGCTTACAGTGGCAAGTGATTTGATTTTCCACTTCTGACCTCGAGGCGTTCCCCTGTCTTGTAGGAAAATGAGTCTATGAATGGCGTGCGGATGGATATCTGGCTCTGGGCCGCGAGGTTTTTTAAAACGCGCCCGATGGCCAAACGGGCGTGTGAACTCGGCCGAATTCTGTCTAACGGGCAACCTGCCAAAGCATCGCGCGAAGTGCGCATCGGAGACCGATTGCGCGTGACCAATGACGGCGGTGATTTTCAGATTGAGGTCCTTCTTCTCAGTGAGGTACGCGGGCCGGGTTCGGTAGCGCAAACGCTCTACCGCGAAACCGAAGAGAGCCGGGAATTACGCCAGAAAGTGGCAGCGGAACGGAAAGCAATGCGTGAGTTCGAGATTTTGCCGGAGGGCCGGCCATCGAAACGCGACCGACGCCACATCATCCGCTTCCGCGGTCGAGTATAGAGACGAGTTCGTGCAGCACCGGCACCCTCTAGGTGCGCTGCGCCAGTTACGGGATGAAAACCGGCTACTGGATGAAAAATGGATTGAGCGATTCAAACCGGAGGACCGTTCGCGCGGACGGCAAGCGTATCGTTTGACGCCGCGCGGACGCAGCCACCTGCAACTCGAAGTGGTCCGAATGAAGCATTTAACGCGGCTGGCGAACTTGCGGGTAGCGGTCAAGGAATCGTAAGCGATGCTCCCCTCCGATCCCAATTGAATGCGGCGTTACCCGGCCGTCGACCGCGGGCGCTTGGGTGACAAAATGATTGCCACATTGCGCCAACTGCCACCGCAACGCATAGGGATGGCCGCGCGCAGCGTGTTTTACTTCCGCGAAACTGCGGGAGTCCTGGCTGGGGCCCTTCGCGAACGCTGGAAAGAGGTGGCGGGTGGCGACTCTACCTGGCTGTGGTTTCGAACCAGGAGGTTTACGAGGCGTACCGAATTCCGCTTTCCCAAGGCAACCGCTGTACCGAGGACGATCATTTTGGCCGGCGTTATATGGGCGATTCAAACCGGAGAAGCGATTCCGGCACGATTCATTCGGTGCACTCGACGTGGCTGCCGGGTGTCGTGGTAGGACTGGCAATGTTCTATGCCGCACAGGATTGATCGGGTGGGCGATTCTTTTCGCAATACGCCGATCGGGGGCGCACCGACTGGATGATACTTCTGCTGAGCGGAAGTAGCCGCTTTGCGATTCGGGTGTGAGAGACTGGGACGGCAACTACTTGTTTCTGCCGACCGCAAGAAAATCTTGCCGGAAGGTCGCGTCTGCCTGTAAACTCAACGCCGCAATCAACTGTCTTCCACACATGAGCCTTCGCCGATCGTCCGCATTCCCTATTCTGGCGCTTGGCCTGCTTCTCCTTTTCGCCTTCGGCTCACAGGCGCAAAATCCTGCGACCGCGGGTGCCGTTACCGAATACATCCAGACGGAGATGGAGCGCCAGCATATTCCTGGTCTGTCGCTTCTCGTCGCGAAGGAGGGGAAGATCGTTCGGGCGCATGGTTTCGGGCTGGCGAACGTGGAATTACGGGTGCCCGTGGCGGCGGAGACGGTGTTCCAGTCGGGATCTGTCGGGAAGCAGTTCACGGCAACCGCGGTCATGATGCTGGTGGAAGAAGGCAAGGTTGGTCTTGACGATTCGCTGACGAAATATTTTGACGATGCTCCGCCGGCCTGGAAGGATGCGACGGTGCGCGAATTGCTGAGTCATACCGCGGGGTTTGGCGATTATCCGAAGGACTTTAATTTCCGCAAGGACTGGACCGAGGACGAGCTGTTGAAGTTGGTGGAGAGCATTCCGCTCGCCTATCCTCCGGGAACGAAATGGGCGTACAGCAATCTTGGGTACCTGACTCTCGGCATCCTGATTCGCCGGGTGACCGGAGAGTTCTACGGTGACTTTCTGCAGCAGAGGATTTTTCAACCGCTCGACATGCGGTCGACACGCATTATCAGTGAAGCCGATATTGTTGCGAATCGCTCCGCGGGTTACCGGTTGGTGAAAGGCGAATTGAAAAACCAGGAGTGGGTGGCTCCCATGGTGAATACCACCGCCGACGGAAGCCTCTACTTCTCAATTCTCGACTTGGCCAAGTGGGATGCCGCCCTCTACCGCGAAAAGCTGCTGAAGAGCTCAAGCCTCGATCTGATGTGGACTCCCGTCAAACTGAAAAATGGTCGAGCCAACAATGGCCGGCCGAACACCGGCGGCTACGGGTTTGGTTGGTTCATCGAGGATCGACAAGGTCACAGGTGCATTCACCACGACGGATCGTGGCAGGGATTCGAGACTGCTATCGACCGCTATGTGGACGACCAGCTGACCGTGGTCGTGCTCACCAACCTGGCGGACGCCGAACCGGGAAAGATCAGCCGGCATGTCGCCGAAATGTATCTGGCGGAGAAGTAGGCAAGAGGTTATTCCCGGCTGATCGAGTCCCGCGATTCCAGTTGCATCCGCATGCCGTACTTGGGACGCAGGGTGATAAGCGGTTCCGGCTCAACGCGATGGCCTGGAACCAGCTGCAATTTCCACTTCTGTCCGAGCGTCGTCAAGAGGAGCACTGCTTCCATCCATGCGAATGACTCGCCGATGCACTGGCGGACACCGGCGCCAAACGGAAAGTACGTCAGCTTCGTCCGTCGCAACCTGGCTTCGGGGGTGAAGCGCTCTGGATCGAAGCGCAGCGGATCGGGGAAGAAACGGGCGTCGCGATGGGTGATGAACTGGCTCATGAGCACGGTCGTCTTAGCGGGCAGGACAAAGTCGCCTAACTGAAAATCATGGCGCGCGTATCGGCCCATCGCCCACGCCGGAGGATAGAGCCGCATCGATTCCGCCAGCGCCATTTCTACGTATCGCAGGCGAGGAACATCTTCGTATGAGGGCAAACGGCCCTCGAGTTCGCGATCAATTTCGAGATGGAAACGGTGCTCGCACTCGGGATTTTGCGAGAGCAGATACCAGGTCCAGGAGAGCGCGTTCGCCACGGTTTCGTAACCGGCCAGGAAAATCGTGATGACTTGATCGCGCAGAGACTGTTCGGCGGCCGGGCTCTGGTCGGGCGAAGCGGCCAGCATGAGATCCAGCAGGCTACCAGCGTGCGAAGCTCGCTGGCGGTGAGCCGCAATCATGCGATAGACAACGGCATCGATGCGCTTACGCGCTCTTACGAATGCAGCTAGCCCGGGCGGCCGCGCATGGACAAGCCACTCTGCCGCGGGCAACATCACTAGAAAATTGTAGAGGCCCATGATGCGGTTGATCGCGCTGGCCAGTTCGTTCACTTCTTCGCGGAGGTCCGTTGCAAAGAGGGTTTGGGCCACCACTTTGAGAGTGAGATGCATCATGTCGATGGCGATGTCGCGCTGCTCGCCGTGGCGCCAGCGGTCGCGCACGAGGACCGCTGCGCCGACCATGGTGCTTGCGTATTCAGGGATGCGTTGGCGATGAAAGGACGGCTGCGCCACCTGACGTTGGGCGCGATGCTTCGAGCCTTCGCTGGTGATCATGCCTTCGCCCAGCAACATCTTGGTGCGCTGAACCGTTCGCTCCTTGATGAAGTTGTCGTTCTGCACTACAAGCACTTCGCGAATGTAGTCGGGGTGATTCAGAAAGACGATGTGATTCCATCCGATTTTGTAGTGAGCAATGTCGCCATATTCGTCGGCCAGGTGCTGAAACAGGAGGATGGGATTGGCCGGGCGAAACCGGCGGAAAGCAAACCACAGCAGGTTGCGCTGAAAGCCAGGCGGGAAGCGGTAGGCCGCCGCCCTGCGCACTTCGTCCTTGGGCTCGTTGCTGCGGGCTGCCGTTGCCATTCTTCCAGTGTACTTCGTGGGCTGGATTGTGGGACAAGGCGCTTCAGATGGGAAGACAAAATTAGGCGGAATTCTAACGCCGACGCGGCGGGACAAATTCACTAGCGACTGGCAGCATGGGTTTTCTCGAGCGAATCCAACTCTGCCAGAACCTCGGCGCTATGTTTGACTGGATCTACGCTGGTATATGCCTTCGCAATCTTGCCGTGGGGGTCAATCAAGAACGTATGCCGCGCCGCAAACTTCACCACGCCGAAATTGGTCAGCGTCCCGTAGGAGTCCGTGACTTTGTGGTCAGTATCGGCAAGGAGTTTGAAGTTCAGGCCTTCTTTGGCGCAAAAGTTCTTGTGCGAATCCACACTATCGAGGCTGACGCCGACTACGACCGCATTGCGCTCGGCATACTTCGGCTGATCGACCTGAAAGTTGTGCGCTTCCTGAGAACATCCCGGAGTCTGATCTTTCGGATAGAAATAGAGAACGACCCACTTGCCACGGTAATCTTTCAGGCTTACCGATGAGCCTTCCTGCGAAGGCAATGTGAAGTCAGGTGCGGTGCTTCCCTCTGAGGGCATTGCCGGGTGCGACAAAAGGCGGGGGACGAGTACCACCAGCACTGCTACCACAATCAAAAGGAGCACGATCCTTAACATGGAGCCTCCTGCGCCGAATGCCCGCAGAACGAGATTCTAAACCAGTGGGGTTGGCCCCGCCAGAAAAGGCCGCGGGAATCAGCCTTGATTTACTCTATAATGTATAGATAATGGCTGGCCGCGATTACCTGGGCGAATTCGAGCACATCATCATGCTGGCACTTCTGCGATTGGAAGATCGAGCTTACGGAGTCACCGTACGGCAGGAGATTGAATTGCGCACGCAGCGTGAGGTATCGATCGGCGCTGTCTATGCCACGCTGGATCGCTTGGAGAAAAAAGGGTATGTCAAATCCCGCCGCAGCGATCCTACGCCGGAACGTGGCGGGCGCTCAAAGCGCTTTTTTCGTGTCACAGCGCAGGGAGTGACGGCTGTCAATCAGATACAGCGGGCACTCTCCAGCATGACCGAAGGCCTCGGTATGATCGGGAGCTACTCATGACCTCGCAAGCAAGATTCGTACAGCCGCCACGGTTTGCCACATGGCTGGTGAATCTGTTCACAGTTCCGCAAGACGATTCCATCGTCGGCGACTTGTTTGAGGAATTCCGAAACCTCGCGTCAAGATCGGGGGTTGGCTTCGCCCGGCGCTGGTACTGGCGACAGGCGGTGAAGACTGCCGCAAGCCTCTTCACCCTGGGATGGCTTGCCGCCCCATGGTCGACAGCCGCCGCCGTACTGGGAGGATTTTTGTTAGCCGGGTATGTCAACCGGTTGCCCGATAAGGCGCTGTCAGTGGCTACCGACAGGTACCTCATGTACTGGTCGAGTCATTTTCAGGCCTACCTGTGGCTGCTCAGGGGAATGTTGATCGGACACATCATCGCCTCGCTGTTTGTTGGTTCTATGGTCGCGCTGGCTGCCAAGGGGCGCGAGATGGTGGCAACGATGACGCTGGCTCTCATCTTTTGCGCAATGGCCGGCATAGGTTGCCTGTGGTTGGTGGCAAAAACTGGAGAGATCGCTTCGCTGTCTGGACTTCTATGGTATTGGGCCGATCCGCTCGCGATTGTTGTCGGCGGAATCATCGTGCGAACGCGCAGGTCACCCATGACAGCTGTGCCTACAGCCTAACTCGAGCGTCATACCTCCTTCACCGTTGGCAGCTCAAACTTGCCTGCTCTTTCCCCTCCCTTACCAGCAAGAATCCTCGCGATTGAATTATGATGAAGCATTGCGCATTCAATCAGGGAGAAACCAGACGTGGCTCAGATGGAAACCGATGGCTTAGAAGTGTTGGAGACCAGGGAGTGGGTTGACTCTCTGGATTATGTACTTTCCAAAGGCGGGTCCGACCGGGCAGGCCGATTACTACAGCAGTTGTCGCTGCACGCGCGGCGCGAAGCCGGAATTAACCTGCCATTTTCGGCGACTACGCCCTACCAGAACACAATTCCCTCGCGGCAGCAGGCACCCTTTCCGGGAAGCCAGGAGATGGAACGCCGCATCAAGAGCCTAGTCCGCTGGAATGCGCTGGCGATGGTGGTTCGCGCCAACAAGATTCAGGAAGGCATTGGCGGGCATATTTCGACTTTTGCATCCGCGGCCACGCTGTACGAAGTTGCGTTCAACCATTTCTTTCGGGCACAAACGGAAAGCGGTGATCGCGACATCGTCTACTTCCAGGGCCACGCCGCTCCCGGAATTTATTCCCGAGCCTATCTGGAAGGCCGCATTTCGAAAGAGAAGTTGCAAAACTTCCGTCGAGAGCTGAAGCCCGGCGGAGGTCTGAGTTCGTATCCGCACCCGTGGCTCATGCCCGAGTTCTGGGAGTTCCCTACAGTTTCCATGGGATTGGGACCGATTCAGGCGATTTACCATGCGCGATTTATCAAGTATTTGGAAAACCGCGGCCTGAAGCAGTCGACCGGCGGCAAGGTGTGGGCGTTTCTGGGCGACGGCGAAATGGACGAGCCCGAGTCGCTAGGGTCGATCACCCTGGCCTCGCGCGAAAAGCTAGACAACCTGATCTTCGTCGTGAATTGCAACCTCCAGCGGCTCGACGGCCCGGTGCGCGGCAATGGAAAAATCATTCAGGAACTGGAGGCGATTTTCCGCGGCGCTGGTTGGAACGTCATTAAGTGCATTTGGGGCTCCGACTGGGACAACCTTATTCAGAACGACCGCGATGGCCTGCTGGTCAAGCGACTGGGGGAAATCAGCGACGGGCAATATCAGAAGTATTTTGTAGAGAGCGGGGCTTATTTCCGGCAAAACTTGTTCGGCACCGATCCCCGGCTGCTGAAGATGGTCGAGCACCTTTCCGACGATCAACTGGCGCGCATGCGGCTGGGCGGACACGATCCGATCAAGGTGCATGCGGCTTACCGCTGCGCCTTCGATCATACCGGCGCACCCACAGTCATCCTGGCCAAGACGATCAAGGGCTACGGACTGGGTGAAGCGGGGGAAGGCAAGAACATCACGCACCAGCAAAAGAAATTGAACGAAGATGAGTTGCAAATGTTCCGCTCGCGCTTCGGAATTCCAATCCCCGATGACGAACTGCACGAGGCGCCGTTTTACCGGCCGTCCGACGAGAGCGCGGAAATCAAATACATGCAGGCGCGCCGCCAGCAACTTGGCGGATATATGCCGACACGCAAAGTGCGGGCAGCGGCGCTAAAATCTGTGCCCAACTCGCACTTCGAAGAATTTCACAAAGGCACCGACGGACGCGAAGTCTCGACCACCATGGTGTTCGTGCGACTGCTGGCGAAGTTGCTGCGCGATCCCGAACTCGGCAAGCTGATCGTGCCCATCGTTCCCGACGAAGCCCGCACGTTCGGCATGGAAGCGTTGTTCCGGCAGGTCGGAATCTACTCCAGCGTGGGTCAGAACTATGAACCGGTCGACATGGATACGCTGCTCTACTACAAAGAAGCGAAGAACGGGCAGATTCTGGAAGAAGGCATCACCGAGGCCGGATCGATGTGCTCGTTCATCGCGGCTGGTACCGCGTATGCCAACCACGGAATCAACACCATTCCCTTCTTTATTTATTACTCGATGTTCGGCTTTCAACGGATCGGCGATTTGATTTGGGCCGCAGCCGACATGCGCTGCCGCGGGTTTCTCGTGGGAGGCACGGCGGGGCGCACCACCCTGGCAGGCGAAGGCCTGCAGCACCAGGACGGTCACAGCCATGTGCTCGCACTGCCGGTGCCGAACCTGCTTGCCTACGACCCGGCGTTCGCTTACGAGATTGCCATCATTATTCAGGATGGCATCAAGCGGATGTATGTTGATCAGGAGTCCATTTTCTACTATCTGACGGTCACCAACGAGCCGCTGCCCATGCCCGGAATGCCGGCGGATCCGAATGTTCGCGAAGGAGTGTTGAAGGGTCTGTACAAATTCAAGTCATCCAGCAAGAGCGACTCCAAGCTACGCGCTCAACTGCTGGGCAGCGGCACGATTATGTATGAAGTGCTGAAGGCACAGCAGATTCTTGAAGAGAAGTATGGCGTCGGAGCCGATGTGTGGAGCGTCACCAGCTACAAACAGCTCTATCGCGACGGCAATGACTGCGAACGCTGGAATATGTTGCATCCCACAGAGGCGGCGAAAGTTCCCTACGTTACGCAGACTTTGAAGGATGCGCCGGGGCCGTTCATCGCAGCTTCCGATTACATGAAGGTCCTGCCTGAAAGCCTGGGCAAATGGGTTCCTGGACAACTGGTGTCGCTCGGAACCGATGGTTTCGGACGAAGCGAAGCGCGCGCGGCATTGCGCGACTTCTTCGAGGTCGACGCTAAGCACATCGTGTTGGCCACGCTCACGGCGCTCGTCCGGGAGAAGAAAATCGGTACCGACATGGTGAAGCGCGCGATTCAAGAACTCGGGATTAATCCCGAAAAAGCGAATCCGGCGATCAGTTGATCAAATTCGAACCGATCGACAGGCTGTGCATGAACAGAATCGCGATCTCTAAATCAAGATCTTAGAAAAGGAACGACGCGGTGATTGAATTCAAACTTCCGGAGCTGGGAGAGAACATCGAGCAGGGTGACCTTGTTCGCCTGATGGTAGAGCCAGGAGCAAGTGTGAGCGCTGGCCAGTCGGTCATGGAACTTGAAACGGACAAGGCAGTCGTGGAAGTGCCTTCGTCGGTGAGCGGGACCGTGCAGGAAATTCGAGTCAAAGAGGGCGACAAGATCAAAGTCGGGCAGGTGATCTTTACAGTGGACGGTGCCGAGGGTAACGGAGCCGGTGCGAAGGATTCTCCAGAACCTGCTAAGCAAGCCGAGGGTGCGCTCGCACCAGCAACAAGTGTGCCAGCGGCTGCGCCGGTTCAACCGGAGTCTACCTCCGCCCCCTCCTCTTCGGCGCCGAAGCCGCCTGCGCCGGCAACCGCCGCTCCTTCCACTCCTGTCGCGGGGTCCGGGGCCAGCGAATTCAAACTCCCCGAACTGGGAGAAAATATTTCTCAAGGTGAGCTGGTTCGTCTGATGATCTCCCCCGGCACCAAGGTTTCCGAAGGGCAGCCGGTGATGGAGTTGGAAACCGACAAGGCCGTGATCGAGGTGCCGTCGTCGGTTAGCGGAGTCGTAAAAGACGTCAACGTAAAGGAGGGCGAGAAGGTCAAAGTTGGGCAGGTGATCTTCACCCTGGAGGGCGGAGCATCGGCTCAAGCAGAGACTGGGCGCTCCCGCAACGTGCCCGTGGAGCATGTTTCCGGACAGCATGGGGCACGGTTGGCGTTCCAGGCAGCGATCCGTGCCGAAGGCAAGACCGAGGAACAAGCCCTACCGCCCGATCAGCCACATGCTCCGGCCGAGCCGCAGTTCAGCATGCCCGCGCAACTGGGCAAAGTTGCCGGCACTGAAAACCGCCAGGCCATTCCCGCCGCACCGCACGTACGGAGACTTGCCCGCGAGGTCGGCGTCGACATCTACGAAGTAAAGGGAACCGGTCCAGGCGGCCGCATCAGCGAGGATGACGTTAAGGCCTGTGCGAAAGGCTTGCTGTCGGCTGCTGCGACCGCAGCCCAGGCACCGCCACGCGCCGGACATTTCGCGCAGCCCCATCTGCCGGACTTCGCCAAGTGGGGCAAGGTTGAGCGGGTCTCGATGCGCGGAGTGCGCCGCAAGACGGCCGAGCATCTGGCCGAATCGTGGAACACGATTCCGCACGTCACCCAGCACGACCGCGCCGACATTACAGAGCTTGAGCAGCTGCGCGCGCGGTTTGCCCCGAAAGCTGAAGAAGCGGGCGGCAAGATGACTATAACGGCGATCGCCTTGAAAGTATGCGCCGCGGCTCTCAAAGTCTTTCCGCAATTCAACGCCAGCATCGACATCGAGAAGGAAGCGATCGTCTACAAGCAATACATCAGCATTGGCGTGGCGGCGGATACAGACCGCGGCCTGCTGGTTCCGGTGATCCGCGAGGTCGACAAGAAGAACATTGTCGAGCTGGCGGTTGAGTTGTCGCAGCTCTCCAAGAAAGCCCGCGATAAAAAACTTACGCCCGCCGATATGGAGGGCGGGACCTTCACCATTACCAATCTGGGCGGCATTGGCGGCATTGGCTTTACGCCCATCGTGAATTTCCCAGAAGTGGCGATTCTGGGGCTTTCGCGCTCGCGCATGGAGCCCGAGTGGATCAATGGCAAATTTGAGCCGCGACTGATTCTGCCGCTCTCGCTCTCCTATGATCACCGCTTGATTGACGGGGCCGATGCGGCACGCTTCTTGCGATGGATCGCGGAAGCGTTTGAGCAGCCGTTCTTGCTGTCGGTGCAGGGGTAGGAAAGCTGCGAGCTGCGAGTTTCAAGTTCAAGGTGACAAGGTCTCAGCTTCCGATGCTCTTGCGCATAGCGCTAGTGGTTACAACCGTGAAACCTTGAAGCTTGGAAACTCATCCACTCCCAATGACTGAATCGCAATCCTTGAATATTGCTGTGGTCGGCGGCGGTCCTGGCGGATACGCAGCCGCATTTCTTGCGGCCG
>Ga0210410_10002857_pt1 | contig 15385 bp, 14 predicted proteins | sample IncBWC4MmetaG_FD_161058 | JGI IMG/M metagenome (GOLD analysis project Ga0210410, IMG submission 161058) | Forest soil microbial communities from Barre Woods Harvard Forest LTER site, Petersham, Massachusetts, United States - Inc-BW-C-4-M | ecosystem: Environmental > Terrestrial > Soil >... | reverse complement strand
GCTGGGCGTGCTCGGCCAGTCCGGCAAGCAGCTCAAGCAGTTCGGATGGGTTCATGCGATGGCGTGCCCGTCGGAGAACACGCTCTATGTCGCGGAGCTGTTGAACTGGCGTGTGCAGAAGCTGATTCTGAAGCCGTAGGGCGGCCACATCGTCATTGCGAGGAGCGAAGCGACGACGCGCCCGCCGTAGCTCGGAGAGCGAAGGCGGGAGCAATCCAGACTTTCGCCGCGGACGCAGTCTGGATTGCTTCGCTTCGCTCGCAATGACGAGAATGTCAGATCATCCGCCGCACAAACGGAATCTTCCGCAGCAGAATCACCGTCGCCCAGCTCCCCGCGAGCGTGGCCGCAAACACGATCGCGAACTTCACGAAGGGCGACCAGGCCGGCTCGTAGACCGCATATTGCAGCCAGATGATGAAGATGTAGTGGATCAGGAAGATGCCGTAGGCCGAGGGCTGGACGGCATCGAGCAACCACATTGGCGATTTGGCTGAGCGCACGAAAAAGCCCGGCTCGGCAAAGGCCATTGCGCCGCTGAACAGCGCAAACGCCAGGCCATAGAAGAGGCGCCACGAGAATGGTGGCGCGTTGAAATTCGTCACCCAGTTGTGGTGCACATAGACTAGGAACAGGATCGCGCCATAGAAGAGGAGCGCGACGGCGAACCAGATTTTCCACCGCGCCGCCAGCCCGCCATTCTCCGCGAAGACGCCCGAGCGAAGGTCGAGCGCGCCGATCCCTACTCCGACCAGGAAATAGCCGAGATAGAGGAAGACGCGGCTGGTCTGAATCGGCAGCGGGAAGCCGTCCAGTTCGAACCACGCCGAATCGCCGAAGTAGAGATGCATCGGCAAATAGACGATGACCGAGAACAGCAGGAACGCGACAAAGGCGAAGCCCGGCCGGTAGCGCAGCGCATAGATCGGCTTACCCAGCGCCTCGAACGCGCGAGGCGCCACCGACCACACCAAGGCAACGATCGCGTCGAATGCCAGCAGCACCCACAGGAACCACGCGGGCCCCGAGGGCCAGGGGCCGATGGTCAGCGTGTGCCACCAGAAGTGAAAGAAGTTGAAGTCGGTCGTGCCGGGCAGATGGTAGCGCAGAAAGGTCGGGTAATACGCCAGCGGCATCAGAACGAAGATCGAGAGCAGATACGGTACGCCAAGCCGCCAGGCGCGATGGCTGAGGTAATTCGCTGGTCCCCGCCTCGCAAGACTCTGCTGCACGAACAGGCCCGAGATCAGGAACATGCAGGCCATGAAGAAGCTGTCGTTGAACAGCACGACCAGATCGAAGCCGAGCCAGCGCGCTTTGTCGCCGCTGCCGAAATGGGTGTAATTGACGACCGAATGGTGCAGCAGCACCAACAGCGTGATGAACGTGCGCGCGCGGTCGAAAGCGACAATGCGCGTCGGCGCGGTGGTGGCCTGTTCGCCAGTCACGGACTTTTGCAGCATCGCACCCCTCCGATCATTTCTCGCGATCATTTCTCGAGGGCGTCGTAAACGATCTTCTTGATCGTCGTAATGACATGCATCCGCCCGGAGGGCGAGTCCTGCATCACCACGAAGAACATGTCTTCGGCGCGGTCGACCACGATATAGCAGCCGGTCGCGCCGTCCCATTTGATCTCGCCGAGCGAGCCTGATGGCGGCGGGATCGCAAAGCCCGGATCGACGCGGATGCCGAAACCATAGCCGAAGCCGAAGCCGTCACCCGGATAGTAATCGGCATCGCGCGCAATGGCCGCACCCGGTCCGATGTGGTCCGTGGTCATGGCCTTGAACGTCGCCGGACTGAGATAGGTCTTGCCGTCGAGCTTGCCGCCATTGAGCAGCATCTGGCCGTAGCGGGCGAAGTCGGCAATGGTCGAGACCATGCCGCCGCCGCCGGATTCCCAGCGTGTGACGTTGAGCGAATTGCGCTCGACGTGACGATCCCTGGGCAGCGGATAGGCATATCGCGCCCGTTCGGCCGGATCGGTCAGGAAGAATTTTGTGGTGGTCATGCCGACCGGATCGAGCAGGTTCTGCTTCTCGAACTGATAGAGCGACTGCCCGGAAGCGACCTCGATCACCCGGCCGAGTACGTCGGCGGAATGGCCGTAATCCCAGAGCGTGTGCGGCTGCTCGGCCAACGGCACCTTGGAAATCCGCTCGGCAAAGCCGGCATTGTCGAAATCACCGAGATAGATGCCGTCATAGGCGGCCTTGACCAGCCCGTCGCCATAGAAGCCATAGGTGATGCCGGAGGTATGCAGCAATAAATCCTCGACCGTGATCGGACGTTGCAGCGGCAAATGATCCAGCGCGGTCTTGCCGCTTTCATCCTTGCGCTCGAAGCCGACTTTCATTCCGGCAAAGGACGGGATGTATTTGCTGACGGGATCATCGAGCGCGACCTTGCCGCGGTCGATCAGCATCATTGCGGCGATGCTGGTGATGGTCTTGGTGACGGAATGGATCGGGAAGATCGCATCCTCCGTCATCGGCGTGCCCTTGTCGGGATCACGCGCGCCGAACCATTTCAGGTACACCGGCTTGCCATGCTGCTGCACCAGCACGATCGCGCCGGGGATTTTGCCGGCCGCGATCTCGCCATTGACGAAGGGCTCAATCGGCGCAAGCTTTTCTACAGCCATCCGTGCGCCCGGTGCTGGGCCGAACGGCGCCGATCCCGCGAACGCTGACGCCAGCGGGGCCAATGCAAACAGAGCGATCAGGGAAACAGCAGTGCGAGTCATGCGGCCCGGACCTTATTGCATCGCTCTCAGCCGATCCAGACAATGGCTCTGACATTCCCGTCATTCCGAGCAAAACAGAGCAAGTCCTACGCATACGGATTGATCTGCTTCTGCTGCTCGGCGGAATGGCGCGCTAGCAGGTCGATGAAGGTCCGCACCTTCGCCGAGAGATGATGGCGGTGTGGATAGATCGCATTCATGGAAAATTCGACCGGACGGTATTCAGGCAGCAGCCGGACCAATTCCCCCGACTCGAGATCATCCCGAACAATGAAGCCCGCAGCGAGCCAGACGCCGACGCCGGCAAGCGCGGCTCGTCGCAGCGTCTCGCCGCTATTGGAGACCAGATTGCCGGAGACGCGTACGGTGGCCGGCGCCCCCTTGCGATCGACGAACCGCCATTCGTCACCATAGGGATAATTCACGTGGCGGATGCAATTGCGCTCGGCAAGATCAGCGAGTTGCTCGGGCTTGCCGTGCTTTTCGACGTAGCCATGCGAGCAGCACAACACATGCCGCCAGGTCGCCAGGCTGCGCACGATCAGGCTGGAATCGGGCGTAGGCGTCATGCGAACCGCGAGGTCGAAATTCTCGTCGATCAGGTCGACATTGCGCTCGCCGATGACGAGATCGACCTTCACTTCGGGATAGGCCGCCAGGAACTCCGCCACCACCGGCGACAGGAACTGCACCAGATGGGTGTTGGTGTAGATGCGCAACGTGCCGCGCGGGGTCGATTGCAGCGCGCCGGCGATGTCGTCGGCTTGCTCGATATCGGCGAGAATCTGGGTGCAGCGGTCGTAATAGGCCTTGCCGATCTCGGTCAGGCTGACCTTGCGTGTGGTGCGATTGAGGAGCCGCGCGCCCAGGCGATCTTCGAGCGCCTGCACATGGTTGCTCACCATGGTCGTGGACATGTTGAGCTTGCGGCCTGCGGCGGAGAAGCCGCCGGCGTCGACGACCCGGACGAATGCGGTCAGACTGGTCAGCCGGTCCATCAGTGCCTCTGATTATCCGCCTTAGCTGGATAATCCTTCCAATTTCTCTCGAACTATCACAGCACGGAGGACATTGCATCTTGTGGTGATCACCCAGCACCGGACACGACACCCCCAAAGCCAAGGGAGGTACAATGTCAAAAGTCTTCTTATGTCACTGAAAAAAATACGAAAAATAAGCCTCATCCCTTCGCGCCAGGTAGTCCATCGGGCGGCTCGAGGCCTGAAGCGAGGTCACTCCGGTAGCCCTGCTTGACGCAAGCCTGTCGTGAATCGGGCAAGATGCTCTGCTCGCCGAATCGGCATCCAGTCTTCGAGACTGGAAATACGGAACGTGGGATCCAGCTTGTGCAAATGTTCCATGGCTGTCCGCGCCTTCTCCATCCGACCGGCGAGCGCGTGACTTGCGGCGATGATGGCAACGACAGCCAGGAAGGTCGGCGCCTCCCTGAACGATTGCTCCGCGCATGAGGAGGCCTCATCAAAGCGCCCGGCAAACAGATGCGACAGCGCCATACCTGCCTGCATGCGGAACATCTCCGGATCGAGCGGGCTGAAACGCATGGCGCGCGTGAGAAATTCGATCGCGGCGTCGGGATCACCGCGTACCGTTCTAAGGAAGCCCCCCAGGAACCAGGCTGCCGCCAGATTCGGGTTGAGCACCAGCGCCTTGTCGATCAATGCGATGCCGCTGTCGACCTCGCCGGCGAGATGGGCAAGCGCATGTCCGCCCCGCGTAAGCGCGACGGCATCGTCCTTACCCAAATCCACAGCGAGGCGCGCCAATCGAACGCCCTCCGCGATTTCCTGCGGCCGATCGGTCGTCCAGCCGTTGATCTTCCGCCAGAAGTGACACCAAGCCGCCATGGCATGCGCGGAAGCAAACTCCGGATCGAGCTGCATGGCCTTATAGAACAGGGGCAACGCCTCGCCGATCGCCTCCCGCGTTCCCCGATGAAGGTGAGGCATGGCCCGCAAATAGGTGTCGTAGGCGCTGAGGTTGCCGGTCGGCTTACGCCTGGCACGCTCGATCTCCGCCCGCTCGAGTTGGGCGGCGATCGCTCCGACGATGCTGGTCGCGACCTGATCCTGAAGCTCGAAGATGTCGTCGAGTGTCCCCTCGAATCGGTCGGCCCAAAGGTGGGTGCCGGTCGATGCATCGACGAGCTGTCCCGTGATACGAATCCGGTTTTCGGACCGGCGCACACTGCCTTCGACGACGTAGCGCACCCCAAGCTCGCGCCCCACCTGCTTCTCATCCACCGTCCTGCCCTTGTAGGTGAAACTCGAGTTGTGGGCGATTACGAACAGCCAGCGAATTCGCGACAAGGCGGTGATGATGTCCTCTACAATCCCGTCGGCAAAATAATCCTGCTCGACGTTGCCGCTGAGATTGCGGAACGGCAGGACCGCTAGCGACGGGGAATCTGGCAGCGCCAGATTGGGTCGGAGTCTCTCGCCGGCGACGTCCGGGGCCGAGACCGCGATACCGACGGGCAATTCCCGCTCTTCAATCTTGCCGACAAACCGAAGACCTCGGCGCGACACCGTCCGGATCAGGCGTTGCTCCTTGCCGGTGTCTCCGATCGCCTTGCGCACCGCGTTGATGTGGCTGGTGAGTGTCGACTCGGAGACGATCCGGCCGTCCCATACGGCTTTCAAAAGATCGTCCCTTGTCACGACCTGCTCCCGGTTCTGGATCAAAAAGAGCAAGAGATCGAACACTTTCGGTCCAACCGCGATCAATTCCGAGCCTCGCTTTAGCTCTCGCCGGTCAGCATCCAGACAATAGTTTTCAAACGAAAACTGCACTTCCGCGCTCCACTTGGACAAGAAGCCAAGGGAAATCCAACCGTAATTCATGACGGTTGCAAGGCTTTCCGGCGCGCATCGGCGCATCGTTGGCTTCAGACGCAGCCACGCCATTGGTGGCCGGCAATGGAGCGAAAATCATGAAGATTGTCATTATCGGCGGCACCGGTCTCATCGGAAGGAAGCTCGCCAGCAAGCTCCGTCACAAAGGCCACGATGTGATTCCAGCCTCTCCCAGCACCGGTGTCAACGCGATGACGGGCGAAGGCTTGGCAGAAGCACTATCTGGAGCCGAGACCGTTGTGGATGTCGCGAACTCGCCCTCCTTCGAGGATCGTGCGGTTTTGAACTTCTTCGAGACCTCGGGCCGCAATCTTCTCGCTGCCGAGGTTGCTGCAGGCGTGCGGCAGCATGTCGCATTGTCGGTCGTCGGGGCCGATCGCCTCCCGGAAAACGGTTACTTCCGTGCCAAGCTTGTGCAGGAGGATCTGATCAGGGCTTCGAAGATTCCCTACACGATTCTGCGCGCCACCCAGTTTTTCGAGTTCGTTGGCGGGATCGTTGATTCCTCGACCGATGGATCAATCGTCAGACTGTCGCCCGCCTTGTTTCAGCCCGTCGCTTCGGACGACGTCGCCGCCGCGCTAGCCGACGTCACGCTCGAGGCTCCCGTCAATGGCATCACGGAGTTGGCCGGCCCGCAATGCTTCAGCCTCGATGAATTCGCCCGGCAATATCTGATCGCGAAGAAGGACTCGCGGAAGGTCATCCCCGACATCCACGCCCGCTACTTCGGCGCAGAGCTGGACGATCGGTCCCTGACACCGGGCGACAATCCCCGACTCGGTTCAATGCGTTTCAAGGACTGGTTGGCCGGGCTCGGCCGATAACCAGCACGACTGAAGCCCACATCCCCTCTCCAACGCGAGCACTAACCCATGAGCAAGCCCGTCTTGCGCGGCTCTTCGCAGGAGGATCCGCGGGCCACGTCTGAATCGCGCCAAGACCACCCGCCTGCTGGCGACCGGCGTCCTGCCGATGCGGAGATGGCACGCGTGCTCGGGACCGTGCCATTTCGCCTGGCTTTGGACTCCTCCGGTGCCGGGATCGCCCACTGGAAACATGACCCATTGCACGACGTCGTCGAGCCGATGACCCACCACGTCATCATGGCTTACAACGGCTCGGTGCAGCGGATGGAGCGGCGGTCAGGACGATCGGTTGCGATTGGAACGTTTCGTCCCGGGGTCGTGATCATCATTCCGGAAGGATCAAGCTCCCGATGGGACATTCCGAAACCTGTTGATGTCGTTCAGCTCTATCTTCCGCACACAACGCTCAAACGCGTTGCCGACGAAGCCGACACCGCCATGTCGATCGATCTCCTGGAGCGAACGGCGCATCCCGACCCCGTTACATCCCGATTGCTCTTGAGCGCGGCCGATGTCGTGGAGGGCAACGAGGCCCTGGATGCGCTGTTCAGGCAGCAACTGACAGACCTTCTGGCCACGCGTCTCCTGGCTGCTCACAGCGGCTCGTCAACCACGATCCAGCCAGTCAGGGGCGGGCTGGCGCCGAAGACGCTGCTTCGCGCGATCGAACGCCTGCGCTCGGATAGCGATATGGACGTCTCTCTCGCGGCGCTCGCTGCGGATGCCGGGCTGTCGCGATTTCACTTCTGTCGTGCCTTCAAGGAAAGCACCGGGCTTTCACCGCACGCCTGGCTGCGCCAGCACCGGCTCGAGCAGGCCATGAACATGCTGCGCGACACGGACGCGTCGATCGTGTCGGTCGCGGCGGAGCTTGGCTATGCCTCCCAGACCGCCTTCGCCGCCGCGTTCAGGAAGTTGACCGGCGAAACACCGAGCGATTGGCGGCGACGCATGCGCTAGCCGCAATCTCTCTACAGGTACGTCAATCGCTCTGGCGTAGCCGCAATGTCGATCCGGTAGATCATCACTGTACCCAAGACCCACAACGGACGGAGACAAACGATGACCTGGAAGAATTGTATCGCTCTCCCTGCAATCGTACCGCGCCAGAGGATCATTGCGAGCGCACTCGTGTACGGGCTTTCATTGAGCGTCCGCTTCACGTCGGCCACCGGCGAGCAAGTGGAAGTTCCGACGCTGGCCACGGCGGTCATCATGGCCAGAGATGACACCCCAACATCCTACAATGGCTGGCCTTTGAGACCGACCGAGCCGATTGCCCTTCAGCTCGGCTGGCCACTGGTTGCCCGGCATTGCCAGGCGGCGTGTGAACGCCACGCGCCGATAGCACTAGCACCTACCTGCGGCGCTCCGTAGGCCGACAGCCCTTCACTTCAGATATTCGCGTCATCGACGACAGCAGGAAGCTTTCCACGGACGGGGAGCGGCGGCGGTGACGCGCGTACATCCGAGAAGTACAAACCACAGGAGAAGATCACATGCGTCTCGTCATCATCGGCGCCGGCTTCGCCGGCATGTATGCCGCACTTTCCGCCGCCCGCGTGCGCGACATCCAGGGCGTTTCGCCCAAAGAACTCGAGATATCGCTGGTCGCACCGGAGCCAACGCTGGTAGTCCGCCCGCGGCTCTACGAGGCCAAACCCGAGACCGTGACCGCACCTCTGCAGGATGTTCTCAAGGCCATCGATGTTGTCTACGTGCAAGGCAGCGCTGAAACGGTCGATACCCAATCGCGCGTCGCAGCAATCGTCACTGCCAACGGTACGAAGAAGGGCCTCTCCTATGATCGGTTGGTCGTGGCTACCGGCAGCCGGTTGTTTCGTCCGAATATCCCTGGCCTTGCCGAACATGGGTTCAGCGTTGATCAGTTGGACGACGCGATCAGCCTCGACCGGCATCTGCACAGCCTGGCGGATCGACCGGCAAGGAATGGACGCGATACGGTCGTTGTTGCCGGCGGCGGGTTCACAGGCATCGAGGTGGCGACGGAGATCCCTGCACGGCTGCGTGCGATCCTCGGGGAGGATGTCAAGCCGCGCGTCATTATCGTCGAGCGAAACAGTGCCATCGCACCCGACATGGGCACGGGTCCCCGTCCCGTCATTGAGGATGCACTGCGCACGCTCGGCATTGAGACCCGGCTCGGTGCCGGCGTCGCGGCCCTCGACAAATCCGGCGTCACCCTTTCCGACGGCGAACGCATCGAAGCGGAGACCGTGATCTGGGCGGCGGGCATGCGCGCCGCTCCGCTGACCGCCCAGATCCCCGCGGAGCGCGACAATTTCGGCCGGCTGCTTGTCGACCGCCATTTGCGTGTGCCGTCGGTGCCCGGCGTCTTTGCCACCGGAGACGCAGCAAGAGCAGCAAGCGACGATCTCGGCAACTACGCGCTAATGTCGTGCCAGCACGCGACGCGGATGGGCGCTTTTGCCGGCAACAATGCCGCTGCCGAGCTGCTGGGAATTCCGGCCAAGGCATACCATCAGAAGGGATACGCCACCTGTCTCGACCTTGGAGAGGCCGGCGCGATTTTCACGCGAGGCTGGGACCGAAAATTGGAGCTGGTCGGCGCCGAGGCAAAGAAGACCAAACGGGAGATCAACACCGTGTGGATCTATCCGCCACGCGCCGAGCGTGCCGCAGCGCTGGCCTCGGCCGATCCGGAGCGAGTCACTGACTTGTAGGCGCCTCGTGACAAGGGCCGCGCTCTGCGCAGGAGCGCGGCCTACCCATTATCCACCATTGCTGGATAATGCTTCAAATTTTCCCCGGATTATCATGGCGTGGGAGACATTGCATGTTCCGGGCATCTCAAGAGGCCCATTGGGGCGCAGACTGAAGTTTCAGGAGGATGTCATGTCGGACGCAACTTATGTAGCTGAAAAGAATACGAAAATCAGCCTTTCCCCGTCGCGCCGGGCGATCAAGCGCGCAGCGCTCGCATTGGCTTTGGCCCTTGGCGTCGCCGCAGCCGGCGATTTTGGCCACTATTACCTGACCACCGGCCGTTACCTCGAAAGCACCGACGACGCCTATGTGAAGGCCGATTCGACCATCATCGCACCGAAGGTCTCGGGCTATATCGCCGAGGTGCTGGTCTCCGACAACGAGCCGGTCAAGGCCGGCCAGTTGCTCGCCCGCATCGACGACCGCGACTTCAGGACCGCGCTGAACCAGGCCAAGGCCGACGTCGCAGCGTCAGAGGCCGCCGTGCGCAACCTCGATGCCCAGATCGAATTGCAGGGGCCGCTGATCCAGCAGCAGTCGGCCGACGTCGATGCGGCCGGGGCCAATCTCAAATTCGCGCAGGAAGAACGCAGCCGCTACGACGATCTGATGAAATCCGGCTCCGGCACCGTGCAGCGCGCCCAGCAGACCGACGCGGCTTTGCGCGCCCAGACCGCGCAATTGCAACAGAGCAAGTCCGGTCTGATCGCGGCCAACAAGAAGATCGAGGTGCTCTCGACCCAGCGCGCCCAGGCGAGCGCCCAGCTCGATCACGCCCGCGCGGTCGAGGAGCAGGCGGCGCTGAACCTGTCCTACACCCAGATCACCGCCCCTGTTGAAGGCACGGTCGGCGCGCGCACGCTGCGGGTGGGTCAGTACGTCCAGGCCGGCACGCAGTTGATGGCCGTGGTGCCGCTGGATGCGGTCTATGTCGTCGCGAACTTCAAGGAGACCCAGCTCACGAACGTCCGCGACGGGCAGCCGGTCGAGATCGAGGTCGACAGCTTCCATTCGACCAAGCTGAAGGGCCATGTCGACAGCCTGTCGCCGGCGAGCGGCCTGGAGTTCGCCCTGCTGCCGCCCGACAACGCCACCGGCAACTTCACCAAGATCGTGCAGCGTGTTCCCGTGAAGATCGTGCTCGACAATCCGAGCCTGAAGGGCCTGCTGCGGCCGGGCATGTCGGCGGTGCCGACCGTCGATACCAAGGCGACCGTGGTCGCCGAACGCAAGGCGGAGGAGCAGATCGCCTCCAATGCGGCCAAGGTCCGTCCGGCAGGCGGCTAAAGGCTTGAAGCGGCCATCCAGCGGGGCATCTTAAAGTCCTGCTGGATAATGCTTCCACATTTCCCCCGATTATCGAAACCCACCGTTCAATGCATGCTCTCCCGGCAAGGCAAGAGGAGACGAACATGACTGCGCTTCAAGCAACCCTCGATAACACTCCCTCTCCCGCTCGCGACATCCAGCCCGCCGCCACGCCGGCCGCCCCGACCGTTTCGGCGAAGACCTGGATTGCGGTGATCGGCTCCACGCTTGGCGCCTTCATGGCGGTGCTCAACATTCAGATCGTCAACGCCTCGCTGACCAACATCCAGGGCGGGATCGGCGCCGGCATCGATGATGGCGGCTGGATTTCGACCTCCTATCTGATCGCCGAGATCGTGGTGATCCCGCTGTCCGGCTGGCTCGCCCAGGTGTTCTCGGTCCGCATCTATCTCCTCACCAATGCCTTCCTGTTCCTTATCTTCTCGGCGGCCTGTGCCCTCGCGCAGGACCTGCCGCAGATGATTGTACTGCGCGCCATCCAGGGCTTTACCGGCGGCGTGCTGATCCCGATGGCATTCACCTTGATCATCACGCTGTTGCCGAAGAGCAGGCAGCCGATTGGGCTCGCGATGTTTGCGATCTCCGCGACCTTCGCGCCCGCGATCGGCCCGACCATCGGCGGCTATCTCACCGAGAACTGGGGCTGGCAATATATCTTCTATGTCAACGTCGTCCCCGGCGCCGTGATGATCGGCATGCTCTACTTCTCGCTGGACGCAAAGCCCATGAAGCTGTCGCTGCTGCGCGAAGGCGACTGGGCCGGCATCATCACCATGGCGATCGGCCTGTCGGCGCTGCAGACCGTGCTGGAAGAAGGCAACAAGGACGATTGGTTCGGCTCGCCCTTCATCGTCCGCCTCGCCGTGATTGCCGCGGTCGCGCTGACGCTGTTCATCGTGATCGAGCTGACCGCCAGCAAGCCGCTCCTGAATCTGAAACTCTTGTTCCGCCGCAATTTCGGCTTCGGCATGCTCGCCAACTTCCTGCTCGGCATTGCGCTGTACGGCTCGGTCTACATCCTGCCGGTCTATCTCGCCCGCATCCAGGGCTACAATTCCGAGCAGATCGGCATGGTGCTGGCATGGACCGGCCTGCCGCAGCTCGTGCTGATCCCGCTGGTGCCGCGCCTGATGAAGCGTTTCGACCCGCGTATCATCATCGGAATCGGCTTTGCCCTGTTCGCCGGCTCGAACTTCATGAATATCTTCATGACCAACGACTACGCCGCCGATCAGCTGCTCTGGCCGAACGTCGTCCGTGCCATCGGTCAGGCCCTTTGCTTCGCGCCTCTCTCCGCGGTCGCCACCGCCGGCATCGAGCACGAGAATGCCGGTTCCGCATCCGCCCTGTTCAACATGATGCGCAACCTTGGCGGCGCCATCGGCATTGCCGCGCTGCAGACCCTGCTGACCAAGCGCGAGCAATATCACTCCAACGTGCTGATGCAGTCGGTATCGATGTTCGAGCAGGCGACACGCAACCGGCTCGACCAGCTCACGCAGTATTTCATGAACCACGGCGTGATCGACCGCGTTGATGCCGCGCACCGCGCCTATGTCGCGATCGGCAATGTCGTACAGAAGCAGGCCTTCATCCTCGCATTCAGCGACACCTTCTACCTGCTCGGCGTGGCACTGATCGTCGCCCTTCTCGCCTCATTGATGCTGAAGAAGCCCGACCACGTTGACGCCGGCGGCGCCCACTAACCACCTACCCCCAACCTGCAAAGGAGAACGACCATGAAACCCCGCATGAACTTCTACCAGGCCGCGCCCGACACCATCAAAGCGCTGACCGCGCTGGAAACCCAGATCCAGGCCTCCGGCCTCGAGCAGTCGCTGATCGAGCTGGTCAAGACCCGCGCCTCGCAGATCAATGGCTGCGCCTTCTGCATCAACATGCACACCCAGGACGCCCGCAAGCGTGGCGAGACCGAGCAGCGGCTCTATCTCCTCAACGCCTGGCGCGAGGCGCCCGCCTACACCGACCGCGAGCGCGCCGCACTCGCCTGGACCGAGGCGGTGACGCTGATCTCCGAGACGCACGCGCCCGATGATGTCTATAACGAGGTTCGCGCGCATTTCTCGGAAGCCGAGACCGTCAACCTCACCATGCTGATCGCGACCATCAATTCCTGGAACCGGCTCGCGATCTCGTTCCGCGCGGTACCCCCGGTGAAAGTCGCCGCCGCGACCGCAGCCTGATCAGGTACCTGTCGCCTCTACGTCCCAGTAGCCTTGGCGAAGTCGACATAGATTTCGCGAAGGCGCGTGGCCACCGGCCCCGGCTTGCCGTTGGCCACCGTTTTGCCGTCGATGCTCACCACCGGCTGCACAAAGGACGACGCGCTGGTGATAAAGGCTTCCTTCGCCTTCAGCGCTTCCTCGATCGAGAACGCCCGTTCCTCGACCCGGAGTTGGCGTTCTTCCGCGAGCTTCACCACCGCCTTGCGGGTGCAGCCCGGCAAGATCTCGCTGCCGTTCTGACGCGTCACGATCACGTCGTCCTGCGTCAGAATAAACGCCGACGAAGAGCCGCCCTCGGTCACCTTGCCATCCTCGATCATCCAGGCCTCGCCGGCGCCGGCTTCGGCCGCCGCCTGCTTGGCCAGCACCTGCGCCAGCAGCGCCACGCTCTTGATGTCGCGGCGTGTCCATCGGATATCAGGCACGGTGATCACGCCGATGCCCGTCTTGGCGGACGCCGCATTCACGATGTCCTTCACCGAGGTGAACATGATCATGGTCGGCTTCACGCCCTTCGGGAACGCGAAGTCGCGCCCCGTGTCGGCGCCGCGCGTCACCTCGATATAGACCAGCCCGTTCTCGAGCTTGTTGCGGCCGATCAGCTCCTTCTGGATCTCAATGATGCGCTCGATGCTCTCCGGCAGCGGCAGCGCAATCTCGCCGACCGACCGCTTGAGCCGCGCCAAATGCGAGTCATTGTCGACCAGCTTGCCGTCGAGCACGGCCGAAACCTCGTAAATGCCGTCGGCAAACAGAAAGCCGCGGTCGAGGACAGAGACCTTGGCCTCCGAAAGGGGCACAAACGAACCGTTGACGTAAGCGATCGAGTCCAAGGTGATTTCTCCTGTCGCGACAATTGCGTCGCATCATATAGGCAATTCAACGCCGTCAATAAACCCCAACCTCGTCATTCCGGGATGGCCCGAAGGGCCAGGCCCGGAATCCATAACCACGGCCTGGGGTTATGGATTCTCTGATGTGCAATTGCACATCATAGCTCGCCGCTTTGCGGCGCCCCGGAGTGACGGCGCCATTAGTGTGATAGAATCTTCGACAAGAACTTTTGCGCCCGATCACTCCGCGGCTTGCCGAAGAAATCGGTCTTCTGCGCGTCCTCGACGATTTCGCCCTTGTCCATGAAGATCACGCGGTTGGCGACCTTGCTGGCAAAGCCCATTTCGTGGGTGACCACCATCATAGTCATGCCCTCGCGCGCGAGATCGACCATCACGTCGAGCACTTCGCTGATCATTTCGGGATCGAGCGCCGAGGTTGGCTCGTCGAACAGCATGGCGATCGGGTCCATGGCGAGCGCGCGCGCAATCGCCACGCGCTGCTGCTGTCCGCCGGACAATTGCGCTGGATATTTCTGGGCGTGCTCCGTGAGCCCGACCCGTTCCAGAAGCTTGTTGCCCTTGGCCATCGCCGCATCATGCGAGCGGCCCAGCACCTTCTCCTGCGCGAGGCAGAGATTTTCGATGATGCGCAAATGCGGAAACAGCTCGAAATGCTGGAACACCATGCCGACGCGCGAGCGCAATTCCGGCAGATTGGTCCTGGGATCGTTGACCTTGATGCCGTCGATGCTGATCTCGCCATCCTGGAACGGCTCCAGCGCGTTGACGCATTTGATCAGGGTAGATTTGCCCGAACCCGACGGACCACAGACCACGACCACCTCGCCCTTGGCAACAGAAGTGGTGCAATCCTTCAGCGCCTGGAAGCTCGCCGTGTACCATTTATTGACGTGGCTGATCTCGATCATGGGCAAGCTCACCTCAGCGAACAATGGCGATACGCGCCTGCAGGCGGCGGACGCCGAACGACGCGATACAGGAAATGACGAAATAGACGAGCGCAGCGAACAGATACATCTCGACCAGCCGGCCGTCGCGCTGCGCGACCTTGCTGGCCGCGCCGAGGAAATCCGGGATCGACAGCACATAGACCAGCGAAGTGTCCTGGAACAGCACGATGGTCTGGGTCAGCAGCACCGGCAGCATGTTGCGGAAGGCCTGCGGCAGCACGACGTAGCGCATGGTCTGGCGATAGTTCAGGCCGAGCGCCTGCGCCGCCGCCGGCTGGCCCTTCGAGATCGACTGGATGCCGGCGCGCATGATCTCGGAAAAATACGCCGCCTCGAAGATGATGAAGGTGATCAGCGAGGACGCAAAGGCGCCGACATGAATCGGACGCGAGCCGCCCGTGAGCCATTGTCCGATATAGGGCACCAGGAAGTAGAACCAGAAGATCACGAGCACGAGCGGCAGCGAGCGCATGAAATCGACATAGATTCCCGCGATGCGCGACAGCAGCCGGTTGCCCGACAGGCGCATCAGCGCGATCAGCGTGCCGAATACCAGGCCGCCGGTGGCACCCAACGCCGTCAGGGTCAGCGTGAACGTCATCCCCTCTTCGAAGAGATAGGGAAGCGAGCGGCGGATGACGTCGAAATCGAAATTGCCGAGCATCGCCGCCTATTTCCCCGAGATGTAGCCGGGGATCGCCACGGCCCGTTCGACGAAACGCATGGCGGTCACGACGACGAGGTTGAGCAGGAGATACAGCACC
>Ga0210410_10002856_pt1 | contig 15388 bp, 12 predicted proteins | sample IncBWC4MmetaG_FD_161058 | JGI IMG/M metagenome (GOLD analysis project Ga0210410, IMG submission 161058) | Forest soil microbial communities from Barre Woods Harvard Forest LTER site, Petersham, Massachusetts, United States - Inc-BW-C-4-M | ecosystem: Environmental > Terrestrial > Soil >... | reverse complement strand
GGCGACAAAATCCACGACGACGTGGTCTCCCGCAAGTTCTCCGTTACGGCGGTAACGGTACTCAGTGCCCATGCCGCGATTGCCGCAAGCTCGGCTAAGGCCTCCGATGCTGGAAAACCCGTGGTTATCGAGTAGAATGATGTTGAGCTTGATACCCTCCTGCAAAGCGGTCACGACCTCCTGCGCCATCATGAGGTAGGAGCCGTCCCCCACCAGAACGTAGACCTCACGATCCGGAGCCGCCATTTTTACACCTAGGCCGCCGGAGATTTCGTACCCCATGCAGGAATAGCCATACTCCATGTGATAGCCGTTGGGGTCGCGAGTCCGCCAAAGTTTGTGCAGATCGCCTGGCAGACTGCCGGCCGCGCACACCATGACATCGCGCGGGCCGGAGACCTCATTGACAATGCCGATTACTTCTCCCTGACTGATTGGCGGACCTACGCGGACGTTGTAAATGCGGTCGACTTCCTTCTCCCACGCGGTGCGGAAAGTTTGCACCTGCGCGCTATAGGCTTCTTCCACCTTGAACCCAGCCAGCGCTTCTCGCATTTCCTGAAGGGTGACCCGCGCGTCCCCGACCAGCGGCAGCGCCGCCTGCTTACCCGCGTCGAATTCGCTCACATTCACGTTCACAAATCTTACCGCCGGATTTTGAAATGCGGTCTGCGAAGCCGTCGTGAAGTCGCTGTAACGCGTGCCCACCCCAATAATCAGATCGGCTTCCCGCGCCAGAATATTTGCCCCCGGTGTACCCGTCACCCCCACGGCACCCAGTGCTTGCGGATGATCGAATCTTAGCGAACCTTTTCCTGCCTGCGTCTCGACGACGGGGATGCCGGTCTGCGCGGCAAACTCCGAGAGCGCAAGGCTGGCTTCGGAATAGATGACGCCGCCGCCTGCCACCAGCACCAGACGTCGTGCGGAGCGGATCCATTGTGCTGCGCTGTTCAGGATCTGGCCATCACAACGCGGCCGCGCAATCGGCCACACCCGCTTGCGGAAAAAATGCTCCGGGTAATCGAAGGCTTCGGCCTGCACGTCTTGAGGCAATCCCAGCACCGCGGCACCGGTCTCCGCCGGGGAAGTGAGCACGCGCATCGCTGCAGGCAGCGCAGTCAAAATCTGCTCCGGCCGTTGAATGCGGTCCCAGTAGCGGGACACCGGTTTGAAGCAATCGTTGACCGAGACGTCCTGGCTGCCGGAGGACTCCAGTTGCTGCAGCACGGGCGCGACCTGGCGTTGCGCAAAAATGTCGCCCGGCAAGAGCAGGACAGGCAGGCGGTTGATTGTGGCTAGGGCGGCTCCAGTCACCATGTTGGTGGCACCAGGGCCGATCGAACTGGTACACACCATCGCCCGCATCCGATTGCTCGTCTTGGCGAACGCAGAGGCCGTGTGGACCATGGCCTGTTCATTGCGCGCCAGGTAATATGGCAGTCCCCGGTCTTGCTCCAGGGCCTGACCGATGCCCGCAACATTGCCATGTCCGAAAATTCCGAAACACCCCTCAAAGAACCGATACTCTTTGCCATCGCGCTCGCTGTATTGGTTCTGGAGAAACGCAATAATGGATTGCGCCATCGTCAGGCGTCGAGTCATGAGGTCACCGATTCGTGGAATCGCGCCGTCGCAGCAACTCTTCGCGTCATGCTTATCCTCTCACGAGGGGCAGGCGAGGATCGGTTTCCTTCCACGTAGAACGTATCCAGACATGGTGGGGATCTTCGGTGGTGGCCAACGCGCGCGAGGTTCCCGCGAGAAAATTCAGGTAATACACGTCATATCCTGGCCCAGCCACGACCGGGTGAAATCCACTGCGTACCAGGACGACATCGCCGTCTCGCGTTTTCAAAGTACGCTCGCCCGCATGCTGGCCGGAATAGAGGTGTTGGAACGCGAAGGCATCGGTCTGATTCATCCGGTAATAGTAAATCTCGTCCAGGTCGACTTCGCGCGGCGGATCGTGGACGTCGTGCTTGTGCGGCGGGTAACTGGACCAGTTGCCACCCGGTGTGTACACCTCAATGACCACGAGTTTGTCTGCCGGAAAGGCGGGGGGGATAATGTCAACGATCTGGCGGGACACGTTGCCTCCGCCCCGCAGATTGCTTACCACTTCGGCGGGCGTAATCAACTTGGGCTCGAGGCGCGCTTGCGACGGCACCCGGCACTCGGCGATCTCGCAAGCAGTCTCCGCTGTGAAAGTAACGGCGTGGTCAGCCGGCAAGTACAGGGTGTAGGGGAATCCGTCAAAAACATGCTTGCGCTTTCCGATCCGTTGTGGGCTCCGCCCCCAATCAGCGATGCAAGTTCCCCCGAGCAGAACAAACGCCCCCTCCTCCTGCTCGACCCGCGCTTGGTAAACCTCACCTGGGGCCAAGCGGCGGACGAAGAAGCTCATCCACTCCCACCGGGCTTCCTGGCGTGGCAGGTGGAGAAGTTCACCGCCTTGGTCCGGAGGTAAGCCGCGGGAGTGGACAAGAAAATCGCTTTCGCTCATTTCGTCTCCATCATGATGTGGGGAAGCAGCGGATAGCCCATCCTAAGTGCGAGAGTACCTAACCGCTTTGACAATATGGCAAATCTCGTGTTTCATTGTCAATCGTAACTTCTCGATCGCAATCTCCAACAGCCAATTCCGCATCTCCCATGATCTGATTCCGCTGTCGGTGGGACGTGATGACGGCGGTTTGGTCCTGGGAACCGTTTTAGTCTAGGGCAAGGAAAAGTTCGGGGTGAAGTGGAAGAACGGCCCTCTTTTTCCGCTTTCGCGTGAGTCGCTCAACCTCTTTGCTGTCGCAGCGCAGTTCCTGGAATGCTAGCGTGATGCCATTAGAACCCCGAAAGCCCCTCCAGCGCAGCTCAAGAAAACACAACAAGTCCCATCCGCGTGTTGCCCAAAGGCGCGACAATTCATTCGCGGTAAAGGACTCAGCCCCGCCCTCTGGACTATCTCCGGGCCTGCCCGCGAGGTAGCAAGACGACTTGCAGACGGAGTACTCTCAACCGGAGCTCGCTTGAAGATGACGATTTGGAATTGGCGCTTCACCTAGCAATGTAATGGCGTGATGCCAGTATTGAGTATTATGTGGCATCGAGAAGTTTGAGGGGCTAGGAGGAGGGTTGGTCGGATGAAAGCGCTTGTGAAGCATGCCAGCGGGCCCGGGAACGTCGATATTCTCGACGTGCCTGAACCACACTGCGCCGATAATCAAGTACGCGTTGAGGTAGCGTTTTGTGGCGTGTGCGGAACGGATATTCATGTGCTTCACGATACCTTCCGCAATTATCCTCCCGTAATTCTAGGGCACGAATTTTCGGGTACTGTAGTCGAGGTCGGCCGCAATGCGACCGGTGTGCACGTGGGCGAGAGAATCGCGGGATTGGGCGCCACTGCCGTTGCATGCGGCCAATGCCCATACTGCCAGACCGGCAATTTTATGTTCTGTCTCAGTCGCAGAGGCATGGGACATGGCGTGAACGGAGCGCTGACTCGGTTCGTCATTCTTCGGCCCGATCAGTTATATCGGGTTCCAGATCATCTTCCGATGGAAGAAGCCGCGATGAGTGAACCCTTTGCCGCTGCGATCCATGCGGTTACGGAACTAACCAGTACCCGGATTGGCGACGTGGTGTTGATATCGGGTCCTGGGCCGATTGGATTGCTGTGTTTGAAATTGCTGGTCGCCGAAGGAATCAAGACCATTGTTGTCGGTGTTGACGGAGACAACCTGCGTCTTGAAACCGCGCGTCGTATCGGGGCCGCGGACGTGATCAATCTCAAAGAGCGAAGCGTAAGTGATGCCGTCCAGCAGCACACGGACGGAAGGGGCTTCGACGTTGCCTTTGAATGCGCTGGTCATCCGGACTCCGTGCGTGGCTGTATCGAAGCGCTCAGGCCCCTGGGAAAATACACGCAGGTGGGAATTTGCGGTTGCGAAATGCGGTTTCCGATCGATCAGATCTTTTACAAGCAGCTTACGGTCCAAGGCTCGATCTGCTACACCGCGAAGACCTGGGATCGCATGATGAAGATTCTTGCGCATGGGCGAATCCGTTTCAATGATCTGGTCTCCGCGAAGGTGCCGATCTCGGAATGGCGCAAAGCCTTTGATCTGTGCATGCAGAAACAAGCAATAAAGGTTCTGATGTACCCGGAGTAGCAGCGGCGCCACGCCACACTACAAATCTTATTAACGGACAAGAACATACGCGAGGCTAGCCTCGCGTTCAGGTGGAGCAATGAACAAGCTCAAACGGGATTCGAAGACGACCGCCCTGCTTGTTATCGACCTGCAGCATGGAATCGTAGGCCTTCAAACTCAGCGTACCCGGCACAGTCCATCGTGGAAAAAGCAGCTGGCGCAACCGGGGCAGTGCACTGTTTCTGCACGAGTTGTACGAGATCCTGATGGCCGCACCGCATACACTGATCGCGATGACCGCCCCAAAGCTGCAGTGCGACAGCGGACAATGGCATCGAGCACCTTGCGATGCTGCCATGCGAGGTACCTTCTCGAAGCGTTGGTTCAGAGAGGCGAGCTGCGGTAGTCCGGATCGGACCTGCCGGCCTCAAGCTCCCAAACGCGGACAGCTAGGATGGCGCCCGGTTCAGCCGGTCTTCCTCTGACGGACGACCGCTAAAGCTTCATCAATAAGAACTCTTGCCAGCCAGCTGCGGAAAGCTCCTTCGTATTCGAAAGTGGGTGGATTCCGAGAGGCCCTAATCCTGCAGTTTTCCACCACCTCATGCACTTGCTCGGGACTGCCAAGCACACGGGATGCAAGGAAGCAGAGTATCCCATGGCATCGTGCAAACCATGCCTCGAATACCGTCGAGTCTTGTCGCCGACTACGTGACGTCCGGATCTCGCCGGATGTGGACAATTTGAAATTTAATTTCACGTCCGCAGCGCCACTTGTTTGAATCTGGGCGACGTTCAGTATGTATTTAAAATTCCCTGCCTCCATCTCGAAACCCCCACTTTTTTAGAAATTTGGGCTGCTGTTTTCGCGTCATAGCAACGATACGGTTGGCCTTGTCCTGTTCCAGTCATGAAGAATCCTGGTAACTCAAAGAGAATTAAATTTGAAACGAGAGAATGTCGGTGCTTACGGTCGAGCGCACCTTGTCTAGTGAATCTATGACATGAGAGGTGCTCATCGACAGGTGGCGGCTAGGGCCCGATCCAGTGCTATCGCCATAAGCGGCCTGGTCGCGTGACCCGTTGTATATTTTCCGATCGCTTTTGCGATGTCGGCGTGACATGACGCGTTCGCGCGGATGGTTGTCGTTTCGGCCAATTGGGCGATCAACTCCATGTCCAAAACATCCAACTCTGGACGGATCTTCTCGACCAGATTTATCGGTGCGTGGTCTGGCGCAGTTCCAACCCGGCGCCACTGCCCCAATAGGGAATATTGAACGAGCTTGTTGGCTTCGATCTGGGCTCGAAAGAAACCTGACACCAAAGACCTATCTAAACCACGGGACTGTCCTTCTTTTGTTACGTTGACAATGACTCGCTCCTCGCGCAACGGATCCTCGACGGGAAGCTGAGTATCCCATTTGGAAAGTGCTATCTGTTCGGCGATGGCGAGTCGGCGTGCCGTTGTTTCCACAAGAGGCTGCAGTCTATCGATTGCGCTTGAGGTGCTTGCCCTGCCGATTCCGACGATCATGAGAAGAATCAGGATTGCCATCTCTCTTCTAACCATCAGCACGGTGAGTCGTCCAGGTGACCATACATCGACGGGAAGTGGGCCTGGGCATTCGTTTGGTCTGAATTGATGCAAGTTCGCGACAGATTTATTGTGATCCGCATTTTGAGAATATGTAGGTCCCATTTAGGTTCAGTCAGAGATCCGCTTACCCGTTGGAGCCTGCGTTTGACGGGGCGCCTCGACAGGTGCATTCCCGCGCAGAATGTCGATCGCCTTTTCCGCGATTGCGATGACAGCCGCGTTGGTATTGCCGCGTACGACGGAGGGCATCACGGACGCGTCGATTACACGCAGCCCTTCGGTGCCAAAAACCCGTAGATCAGAGTCGACGACGCGGCCCATCGCGCAAGTGCACGTCGGATGATAGTTCGTGCCCATCTGCTGCTCAATAAATGCGACGATGTCGGGCTCCGCGTCGGATGCCGGAACGGAGAAGGGAGCGCGCTGAACCTTTGACAGGTTGGGCTGAGCCAAGATATCCATCGCCAGCCGCACGCTAGCGATGATCGTAGCGCGATCTTGTGTCGTCGCCAGATAGTTGTGGTGGATGCGCGGTTTCGCGTCGGGACGCGCGGATCGCAATGTTACTCTGCCACGGCTTGTCGGCTTAAGCAGGGTTGTCGTCATAGTGAAGGCATGATCGGAGGGAGCCGAGAGCCCTTCATTGAAGTACATCGCGGGCGCCATTTCGAATTGGCAGTCCGGCACGCTCTCATCGCCACGCGTTGACAGGAACACTCCAGCCTCAGCAATGTTTGAGGTCAAAGGGCCGCGGCCTTGCTTAAAGAGCGCCACATCTTCAGGTGATACCGCGCCTGAAAGCGATTTAGCGTCGGTGAGATAGCTCATCGGCAGTAGCGGATGGTCTTGAAGGTTAGTTCCCACCGGCAGATCGACAACTACAGGAATACCAAACGGGCCCAGTTCGTCGGCAGGGCCGATGCCTGACAGCATGAGGATTTGAGGCGAGCCATAGGCGCCTGCCGCGAGAATGATTTCCCTTTCAGCGAAAAGAGTTTCGGTCCTGCCATGACGCTGGATTGAAACGCCGGTAGCTTGGCGACCCTCGAACAGTAACCGAAGCACGAGCGTGTCTGTGAACACTTTCAGGTTCGTCCGTTCGCGAACAGGGTGTAGATAACCCGAGGCGGCGCTGCAACGAACTCCGTTACGCTGCGTAAGTTGAAAGCGCCCGACTCCTAGTTGCAAAGCTCCGTTGAAATCAGGATTCAGGCGATAGCCTGAGCTGATAGCCGCCTCGATCAGGTGATCTACGAGCGGATGCATGGAGCGGCCGTCTTGCACAGCCAGGGGACCCGACCGTCCATGGTAACGTCGGTCGCCCCGCTCGTTGCCCTCGGATCTGATGAAATGTGGCAGAATCTCACGGTACGACCATCCTGGTGCGCCCTCGTCCACCCATCCGTCGAAATCAATTGGGTTTCCCCGGATATAGATCATGGCGTTCATCGCGGAACTGCCGCCGAGGGTTCGGCCGCGAGGCAGGTAGACCCGACGCTTCCCGAGAGACTGCTCCGGCTCGGTCGCAAAGTCCCAATCGTACTTAGTCTTGAACAATTGGGGAAAGGCGACGGGCATGCTGATCTCAGACGCGTCGTCCGGACCCCCCGCCTCCAGCACAGCCACCCGAAGATTCGGATCCTCGCTGAGGCGTCCTGCGAGAACGCACCCAGCCGAACCAGCCCCAACTATTATGTAGTCAAATCCTTGTATCGCCTTTGCAACTATATCGGCCATATAAATCTCCGCTGATGAGATTTGCTCGCGGGGCACCGGGTACTCCGCGCCGTAATGATGAAGTCGTAACGCGGTTTCGGTGGCGTTGTGAGGGTGGGATTATTCTCCCCCTTACACTTCATTCAATTCCTCGCTGCTGGTAGTGAAGTGGCGCACCTTGATCACGAAAAAGCCAGGCCTCGCGGCGAGACACGGGCTAAGGCTTGAGTGCAGCGTGTATGGTCGGAACATCGAGAACAATCTCGAGTCGGACCGCCAGTCCATCCTGGAGTTTCCAAAGGTGCATGACGGGGACATCAAAGTGACGGCCAGTAGCCTTGATGGTGCCGTAACCTCGACCGATTACCGCGATGCGGTCAGAACCATCGATAACGCGTTCGATGGCAACATGGTCTTCCAAGTACGCGTTTACCTTTCCGAAGAAAGCCTTTGCTTCCTCAAACCCCTGGAAAACACCGCCCCACGGAACCTCCGGACATTGCGTAATGTGAATCGTGGGAGATAGAAGACTGAAGAACGTGAAAAAATCCCTGTTTTCGAACGCTCCGTAGATGCGATGGATGATGGTCGTATTTTGAGATGACATGTCCGCTCCTTTTAGAAAGTTAGGGGATGATTCTGGAGACGGTACTCGCGCCGGTGCCCGACCTTTGCGTCGTTCCGCAGTTCGACGCTCCGCCGCTGCTGGTTGTACCGAAGATCGTTTCGCTTTGTAAAACCAACTGGGGGCCAAGTGGACCTCCTCCATGGCCGGGTGCACCCTGAAGGTTGATAAGAACTTTCTCGGTCGGGGAATCATCGCCATTCGTGGGAGGGCTCAGACGAAAAATGTTGCCCTGGTTCGCTGTGTCACCCATGAGGGTGGAGCTGACGAGATCGCGATTGCCTTCAACGATCAAGGGCGAGCCGGGAAACCCGCCATCATCACCTTCAGCGAACGAAAAGATAATCGTTTCCGCCCAATTTGTTTTTCCTGTGGCAGGTGGCTTCAGCATGAAGATCGCGCCGAAGCCGTTCGCTCCGCCGAACTCCGCCGAGCCGAACAGGTTGCCGGCCGCATCCGCTTGGACACCCGCCATCGGAGCTTGACCGTCGCCCTGCTTGCTACGGACATGCAGAACCTTGAAAGCCGGTTGGGTTGCCGCTTGCGCTGCCGAGATGTTTGCCGTGGCTACGGGAAACGCTGTCGCGCTAAATAGTCCGGCTATCATGCGAGCGTGAAGTGTTTTGCCTGTTTCTCGAAAAGTAGGTGCTTGTCGAGGCTGCGCCTTGCTGGATGCCGTTCCACTTGATTCAGAAATCATTTAAAAACACTCCTTTTGATGTTATTTGCTTAAATAGGTGGAAGGCATCGATCTGGACGATGCCTTCCACCTGACAACGCTGATTACTGGCCGTACTACTGCGAATTACCTTCCGTCAGCTGAGTGGAAACCGCAGTCAAGAAACCGAACAATCCTCCCGAACCACGATTCGGACCGGCGGTGAAGTACATTTCCGCCGCGGGCACGGCTGCGGCATCGCTGTTACTCGGAGTGATATTTCCGGGGCTGAGAGCCCAAATGCCATGGATGGCGAGCGGATTCCCGCTTGCGTCCTGCAGCAGTCCGTCAAGTTTTCCGGTAGCCAAGTCGTAAGCAGCGATAAAGCCGCTGGACTGGGTGTCTCCGACACCCGCGAACTGCCCGACGAGCAGGTCGTGGCTGAACCGTCCGAAATCCAGCGGAGCGAGCGCCACGCCCCACGGAGCGTTCAACCAATCACCGTGTTCCAGCCGCTTTAGGAGGCGCCCGGTTGAACTGTAAATGTCCACGAAGCCAAGGCCCGGGCCGTCGGTTTCAAACAGAGAACCTTCTTCGTGGAGTGCGTAGGCGACGACAATGTCGTTGCCGATAGTCTGCACGTTAAAGGGCACATAGTGGGGCGGCAGTTCGTTATCCATAAAAACATTTTCAGAGGAGGGCTCGTTCTGATCGCCGGAGTTCAGATCGACTTGCTCGTTCGGTACTTTTACAAGGTGAAACGCGTTGTCGTAAACGTCCACGCGACCCTTGCCAAAGTTTGCTGCATACAAGTAGCGCTTGCCGTCAATGAAAGCGCTGGTCAGGCCCGTGTAGCTAGAGCCGTCGGTGGCTTTGACCACGGTCACAGCATGGGTGGAAGGCGGTGTGGCCCCTTGAGCTACAGCCACATTTGGGTTCCATGCGGCAATCGTCCCATCGACCGTAGAAAAGAGGAATGCGGCAGGTTCGCCTGGCGCCAGCAAGAAATCGGTTTGACTGCCGTTGGAGATGGTGCCGGTGGGTGAACCAGTCTTCGTCTTCGTGGGATCGGCCGGCGGAATGGTGACAATCAGAGACTGTTTGGCGCCAGCTCCGCCGTACAGCGTGCTGACACCGGTCGTTTCGTCAGATACCCACCAGGGGCTTCCGGATCCTCGCGACAGGCCCCAAGCGTTGATCAGTTTAGGATCGGTGACAGGAGCAACTCCTCCCTTATTGGAAACAAGATTGGTTTGGGTGTAGTTCTGCGCAAAGCAGGCCGTACCCAGAATGAGGTTTAACGTTGTAATGAGGTTCAACGTTGTACTCGCGGCAAAACGACATGGCATGTTCATGCTCCTTATTGTTTTTGGTTTGATAGAATTACTTGTGGAAGGCGCCCTACAGCGAGCGCCTTGACTGTTCAGAATTTGCGGCGATCACGTTCTCGCTGAGGAATCCGCGTTTAGGTTTTTGGTGTTTCTCTCCGCTGGGCTCGGTGACCTTCTTTCGAAGTCGGCGACGAATTTCCCGCGACGCCGAACGCGCCGAGGCCACAACAAAATTGTGAAGCGCCGGAACCGGGGGAACATCGAATGTCGTATCGTGGGTTTTAACTCTATTCAGCATTTCGCTGTGGGAGAGTCCGCCCGCAGTTAACTTCACAAATCCTGGCCAGTAGGTCTTGGCTTCGTTCCCCGCGTGTACGCAAAGCGAGGTCCACCAGTCTGTTACCAATGTCAAACTGAGAATCGACTGTTCTTTCATGTCCTGTTTCCAACTTGCTTCAAGTGAGAGCCGAAATGAGAAGCCATTGGCCCCGCGTGTTGCCAAAATACGAAAAGCAACGATTTCAGGTGTGAAGTCTCCGTGAGGTTCTTGTGAAAGTTTCTGAGCGCGGGATCAGAAGCGTGAAGACGCGACAACCCACAGAGGACAGCGAGCTTACTGGTTACAAGGCATGGAACAGGTACGGGGTGTGAAGTCGTTCAAAGCGTTCCGACTGGATACAGTGAACCATCTCCTGTCGCGCGATGGAGATCGTGTACCTCTGAGTCCCAAGGGCTTCGACGTATTGGCTTACCTGGTCGAGCACGGGGGGCAGGTAATGACGCAGGACGAAATTCTTGAGGCATTGTGGCCAGAGACGTTTGTCAATCCAGAGGTTCTCAGAAAGTACATTCAGGAAATTCGCAAAGCATTAAAGGACCGGCCCGACGATCCAGAATTCATTGAGACATTGCCCAAGCGCGGATACCGATTCATTGCAGCGGTCACAGATGAGAGCGCAGCCGAACCGCCAGAGTTGGCTACCGCAGATTCAATCGAAGAACTGGCAACCAAAGAACAGGCAACAGAACCGACGATTGAAGCCAAAGCGACGCCTCTAGCGGTGGAGAGTCCTTCTGATAGCCGCGCGCCGTGGAAGCTTGCGATCGTACTGGTTCTGGTCGTAGCTGCGGCGGCGGTGATTGGGGCGTACTTCCGGCCGGTACGACGCGGAGCTAACGCTCCCTTATTGAACAATAGATCCGTCGCTGTGCTGCCGTTTGCAGACATGAGTCCGGCCAAAGACCAGGAGTACTTCTCCGATGGTCTCGCCGAACAATTGATTAATGACCTCGCCAAAGTCTCAGGTGTGAAGGTTATCGGACGTTCCTCTTCTTTTCAGTTCAGAGGCAAGGACGTAGACCTGCGTGACGTTGGACGGAAGCTCGGCGTCTCCAATATTCTCGAAGGCAGTGTTCGCCGCGAGGACAATCATGTACGGATCACCGCGGAACTGATCAAGGCAGACGATGGCTTTCAGCTTTGGTCGCAGACGTATGATCGTGAGCTCAAGGACATCTTTGCCGTGCAGGATGAAATCGCATTCGCGACAACCGAGGCACTGCAATTGAAGCTGCTCGGAGGGAACGGCCAGCCGGTTTCATCGAATGGGCTCAGCACAAATCCGGAGGCATATCAGGCTTACCTGCAGGCGAACTACTTCATTGGCCGGGGACGTAGCAAGGAAGACCTCGACAAGGCGCTCGCCTGTGCCAACACGGCGATCAAGTTCGATGAGAAATATGCACCAGCCTGGGCTGTGCGGGCGTCGGTGCAAAACGAGATGGCGGCGGTCGAACTCACCGATGTTACAGAGGGATATCGAAGAGCTCGCGATGATGCGGAGCGCGCGATTGCGCTTGATCCTATTTCTGCGTCCGCCTATTTGGCGCTCGCGACAGACCAAATCCAGCACGACTGGGATTGGGATGCTGCCAACACCTGGCTTACGAAAGCAGCTGAGTTAGAGCCAGGCAGTGCGGAAATCCTCAGCGTGCGCGCGAATTTATCCTGGGTATTGGGAAATCTCGATCAGGCAATCAATCTTCGGGAACAGGCGGTCGCGCTCGATCCACTTCGTGCCGATTCCTTTTTGGACCTGGGATACCTTCTGTATATGGCGGGCCGATACGACAAAGCTCAGGCCGAGGTGCGAAAAGCGCTGGACCTGAACCCGCAGGCTCCCTTTGCCCATTTCACTCTGGGTTTGATTCTCGTCTTTGAGGAAAAGTCGAAGGACGCGCTCGCAGAAATTGAGAAGGAACCAAGCGAGTGGGCGAAACTCACAAGCCAAGTATTGGTTTACCACGCCCTCGGCCGTGAACACGATTCGGATGCTGGCCTGGTCGACCTTATCGCCAAGCATCACGCCGATTCGGCCTTTCAGATTGCTCAGGGGTATGCATTTCGCGGTGAATCAGATAAGTCCTTCGAATGGTTGGAGCGTGCCTACCAACAGCGTGACCCCGGCCTGACCACGATCAAGACCGATCCGCTATTGAAGCATCTGCACCAGGACCCGAGGTATGCCGAGCTTCTGAAGAAGATGCGCCTGCCGATATAGCGCAGCAGGTGGCTGCGTTGGGTGGCACAACCAGAGGCTTCCTTTAATCGCTTCGACATTCGCAGTTTCTCTCAACGATCTAGAGTTTTTCGAAGTGGTCACGGTCGCTGTTTCTCCGACGGATCGCTAGCTGGAGCTTCGTCGACTAGAACCCTTTGCCAGCCAACTGCGGAACGCGCCTTCGTTCTGGACTGCCGACAATGCGGCGACCAGCATGGAAACGGAAAAGTGAACCGCATCGTCAAAACGGCAAACTCGAATACTTTGCCGCGCACATGACAAAAGGCTGCGCTCCGGTTGAGATCGTTTGCACTCGATTTGTCTTGCCCCCATAGCTTACGCAGCAGGGGTTCACGATGCAGCACGATCATGCTCAGCCCCTGCGAACATGTTCGTCGCTACTACCGTGGCGTGAGTCATCACGTCTTGGGGCAGGACCGCTGCGAGCGGACGAGCATTCCGAGTCTCTGCAGTGGTGGGGATCACTAAATCGCTCTCGATGTAGTCGTCGCCCAGGTTTTCATTTGAGCCGACGAGATCTAGAAACGGGTTTTCTCCTCAGAAGTCGAAAGGGGGAAAAGCAGTTCGTAAGCGCTAGCGTCGGGATCCCCGAGAAGCGCCACAGACCGGTCCCATGTCGATCGGGCATCCTCTGTTGCCAGTAATTCAGAATATGCAGCATCGGACCGTAAAGGTCCGGGTCTTGTGGACTGGCCATTGCGTAAGCGGCGAAGCCTTTCGGCAGTCGATAGATATCATCGATGCAATGGTGTGCCGTAACCGCTTACCGGTGTGTTGAACTCAGGAGAGGAATAGTCGAAGGCCGCCCAGCCGCTCCGGAAAATCTCCGGGTGTGCGGAAAGCTGATCGTAGTGGCGCATCCACATGGCAGCCGTCAGCAACAAGACGTTTTCGTCTTCCCACAGCGGACCTTGCCGGGGATGCCCGAATTCCGTAATCAGCCAAGGCTTCTCTGTGGCCGGCTGAGGAAACTTGGTGGGGTCATCAAAATCTCCGTAATCATTGACTGTCAAAACTTCTTCCGGAACCATTTTTCCATGCCAGGCTTCGCTCAGACGTGCTCCACGAGGGGCCCGCGACGGATCGAGTTGGTTCACCAGTCCGTACGTTCGATCATAGAGATCACGGTCATCGCCTTCCTAGACCGAGCCTTTGTTTGCGCGGACACCCCAAACAAACACTGCCGGATGGTTGCGGTCGCGAAGAATCATCTCGCGCACCGCGTTCACCGCATTACGTAGAGCCAGTGTGGGGAAAAATTAGTTTCGACTCGAGGAGACACGTTCACGAGAGATGCGGGATATGCTGGGGCGAAACTGGCGAGCCCAAGAATTACGAAGAAGAAGGTCTTATGTGGCTGGAGTATCCAATTTCCCTGCAATGAGATCGCAGCGAAACATCGCCACAAGAACTCCAAACAGAGGGAGCGGCTGGAAAACTAACCAACCCGCCCGCAGTGTATCTGATTTCCACGAGCCAAGATCGACGATTTTACGGAATTAGATCGCTCACTTCCGTCCGCGTTTGTGAAATCCGGGGACGCTTACGCGTGACCAGCCAGATACACAGACCAAGAGCCAAACCTACTAAGATGGCCTTGTCATTGATCCATGCGGAACTGGGAAGCGTCAGTGCTCCGACGCAGACCAGAAGCCAGATCAAAGCCACGATTCCCAAAGGTTTTGGCACAATCGGGCGTTGCGACAGATCGTCGTTTAGTTGCCACTTGTGCGGCCGGTTCCACAAAGCACAACTGACGACCATTACGTACGTGGTGTAGGCAGCCAAACCGGAAACGCCGGCAATCACGATTTGGAATTTTGCCCACCACGTGAATACTGCCGCAACAATTGCCGTAAACCACATCGCGTTGGCCGGAACTCTTCGGGTACTGAGCTTCCCGAACCAAGCGGAGGCTGGCAACTGGCGGTCCCGAGCCATGGCCCACACCACGCGGCCCAGAATCGTCAGGTTGGCAAGCGCGCAAGCATAAATCTCAACCAGAATGATCGCCATCACCACGTTCGTGAAAATATGAGGGAGGTGATGGTTCATGATGTAGGCAAAAGGGGCCGGATTTTTCGTCGCTTCATCGAGCGATGGGATCGCCAAGGTGAATCCCAGCAGAATAATGAAGCCAATAATTACGCTGAAAACCTCCGATGAGACGATGGCAAACGGAACTCGCTGCTCAGGAAGCTTTGTCTCCTCCGCCAGGTTCGCAGCACTTTCAAATCCTGTGATGGTCCAGGCCGCCATGAGCGATGAAAATGCGAGCGGGCCGAGAAACGCCATCCCTCCCGGGTGGCCCGGATGCGTAAACAGAAAATGAAATGAGTTTGTTTTGTTTTCCACCGCTAGAAACAATAGAAGGATACCCACGACAAGAATGACTCCAATTTGCACCAGCACCATGAAGTCATTGACGAAACTTGCGATCTTCACACCCATATGGTTAATGGATGCAATAGAAAACAGGACGGCAGTCGTGGCAATGATAATATTGCGGTCGCTGGCGGCAACTCCGAGGGCGGGCAACGTATAGCTAGCCAACGCGAAACAGACCGCGGCCAAACCTGAAAGCACCTGGATAATCATAAGCCAGCCTGCCCACCACCCTAACGTATCTCCGCCGAGTTCTCTGGTCCATTGATAGGCCATACCAGAGAGGGGAATGCGCCGCGCCAGTTTGGCAAACACCAGCGCCAACAGAAGTTGCCCCACG